>Ga0316224_1000165_pt1 | contig 104443 bp, 98 predicted proteins | sample TBH18013metaG_FD_206254 | JGI IMG/M metagenome (GOLD analysis project Ga0316224, IMG submission 206254) | Freshwater microbial communities from Trout Bog Lake, Wisconsin, USA - TBH18013 | ecosystem: Environmental > Aquatic > Freshwater > Lake > Hypolimnion/Profundal zone | place: USA: Wisconsin...
ATGCAATCCCAGCATTTCAACCGTTGATGCTGGGATTGCATCCCAGCCTACGACGCATCCCAGCCTACGCCCGCCGTACTTTCAATCGAAAGATTTCAACTGGACTGACTGGCCTGCGCGCGCTCAACCGGCGCAACTCTTACAGCCTTGTCGGCCGATTTGGCAGCACTGGTTTTTTTGATCAGACGCAGGTGCAGTGCATCACGCTCGGCACCCTGTTTTTCCAGCAGTTTCACCAGAATTTTATCCGGCACGCTGGTATATTCGCGCCGTTCGGTACGCATATCCACCGTGCGCCAGCCGTGCGCCGTGAACCATTCCCACTGTTCTTTGGTGATCGGGTATTTCAGACGGATTCGCAATCTCTCGCGCACCACACTGCTGCCGATCTGAGGCATGGGACCTGCCGGCGCAATGGACCGTTCCTTGCGAATATTGAGTACATTGCGGATGGTATTTTTTAAACCCATGGCTACCTGCTTTTATTGTTTGTTTTTATGGATTCGGCGACACTGTGTCGTCTATTTTGAGAGGGAAAGTATAAATCCAATTCTGGCCGAATTAATCACGTCATCAAACAAATGCCGCTTTCACGCAACACATTTCCAGAACAGCTCAGAAAATTGTCCGGTCTGACTTTGCACAACCAGCCTGCGGTTGCATAATCCTGAAAAATAATTGACATTAAGTCAGGTATAACTGCATTTCAACCGTTGATGCTGGGATTGCATCCCAGCCTACGAAGCATCCCAGCCTGCAGCACCCTCCGTTACGCAGGCAAGGGGCAGGTACCGAAGAAAAAATGCCAATGGAGAAAGATCAGTTGTATGATTTGACCTGAATCTGTCCCTTAACTGTCCGTTTGAAAGGAATCATCATGAGCAAAGCACAAGACCAGAAAAAGGAAACCAAAAAGGAATCCACCAAAACTCTGAAAGAAAAACGCGCTGAAAAGAAAGTGAAGCAGGACGAAAAAAAACGGCTGGGGTAAATAAGCAGATGCTGGGATTTCATCCCAGCCTGCGAACCCTGCCCCAAGACTGCGGGCTTATTTGGTAGCTCGAGCTTTTAACACCAGAGCGTTTGCCACCTCCAACAGCGCGGTATCGAGGTCTTTGAGGCCCAGCGATGCATTGCTGTCCTGAACCGATCCCGGACCGGTAACAAAACGACCGTCGATGACCAGAGTCGGCGTGCTGTTGACCAGATAGCTTTCAGCGACCCGCATGAGGCCATGCAGTTTGGACGTCACCGAGAATGAAAAGTAGGTATCGATAAATTTGTTTTTATCGATACCGTTTTTCAAAGCCCAGTCAATATTGTCCTGATCGGTCAGCAACTGCTTGTGTTCGACATGCCAGGTATTCAAGATTTTGGCGTGCAGTGACTCTTCCAGACCCAGTGCTTCGAGTGTCAAAAACAGGTGCGCCTCGACATCCGTGGCGCCGGTATGCGGTAAATGAATGCGGCGAAACACAATGTTGTTGCCCTGTTTGCCGACCCAGGCCAGCAATGCCGGCTCGAGCTGATTGCAGGCCGGGCAGTGATACATGAAAAATTCAATCACTTCCACTTTTTTTCCATCAACAACTGTGGCTTGCGGCGTTGTCAGTGTTTTGTATTCGGCGCCTTCGACAGGGCTCAAGGGCGAAGCCGAAGCAATACCGCCGGCCATCAGGCAAAGTGCGGTCAACAGGGTCAGGCTGAGATTACGCATGGCGTTCCTATTCCATTCAGGTTCCGAAATTCCCAGCATAATTTCACAGAACCCTGCCTTGCGCAAGCCCGGGCCTGCGCAGACTGGACTTGTCGATTACAGAATCACACAGCCACAGCAACCTGAATAGACTGTTCTTGAGGCCGGCAGCGTCACGGGTGTGCCGCCGATCTGATCCGGTGGACAGGTTCCTTCCACATAAATATGGGTGACGGATCTTTTCGGATAAGCATCAGTATGAGGCGTCTGTTTTCTGATAATCCACCGGTTATCGGTTGTCATGCTGCTGACCACCGTGAAATTGAATACCGCATGATCGAACCGGGTTTCCTTGGCCGTCACTGCCAGCATGTCGGCGCAGATCAGGTTGGCATGGGTCAGATTGGAACCGCTCAGATTGGACCAGGCGAAACTGGCATTTTGTGCCGTCATGCCGTGCAGATCCAGTCCGCTCAGGTCCAGATTGCTCAGATCGGCAGATTCCAGATTGATGACGGCACCCGCTCTGCGTATTTCATTGAGCAGGCCGCCCAACGCTCTTTTATAGCCATAACTGATTGCATTGGCAAAAATGATTCGTTTCTTGATGGCATAAACGCTGGAAGCGGCCAGAACAAATCGGATTGAGGACGCAACCTTGAGGTTATCTTCTGATTTCACCAGACTGTCATCCGGATAGATCTGCAACGGCCGGTCTGAATCCATCTCCACTTCCGTCATCAGCACCGGCGCAGCGGAAGGACTGCTGCTTCTTGAATTTAAAATAAGAGAATTATGCCGGCTGATTCTGGACTCCATATCAGGCGCGGAATACGACTTGGTAGGAACCAGTCGATAGGGTTGAACTGTTTGCATGATCGGAGCTTTCTGAGAAGGGGAAAAAACAGAATTGACCAGGGAGGAAGGCCCCCATTGTCAAAACATTTCTCAGACTGGGCAATGCGAAATTTTACGTATTGCCCAAATACCAGAAACCGCCTTATACAGGCGGATTTCCGATATTTTTTTCATTAAGACGGCAGGAAATCCACCGGCCAGGTGACGTTCATCTGGTCGACATCCTTGGCACCAAAATCAAACTGACGGATGCGTGCCAGCAGTTTGGCTTCCAGCTCCGGCGACTTCAGATCACTCGACACGACACGACAGTCCAGCACATTGCCGCCCGGTGCAATTTTCAGTTCCAGCACCACCTTGCCCTGCAGGCCCGGTTCTTCACGCAGTGCGCGGTTATAGATCGCATAAATCGCACCTTTGTTCTTTTCAAACACCAGCTTGATTTCTTCGATCGAGCGCGAAGCCTTGCCACTTGCGCCGCGCTGCAACGTACCACCGGCCTTGCCGCCAGCCTGTGCCCCGGCTGAACCGGCCCGACCGGCGCCGTTACCGCCACCACCGCCGAGTGAGCCTTCGACCATGGTCGTGGAGCGTCCGGCCAGTCCGCCGCCGCCGGTGTTGCTGCTGTAGCCGGAGGTATTGATACCGCCGCTGCCGCCACTGGCGTTGGAGGTGATCATGGAGCGCACCGGCACGCCGGCTTCATTGCCGGCACCCACACCCACACCGACACCGCTGCCCACGCCGGGACCCGGTTTGACCGGATGGATCTGCACGGCCATCGGTGCACCGCGCAATTCTTCCAGATCTTTCGAATCGGCCAGCAAGCCGATACCGGCGACCTTCTTCCGGATGGCATCGACTTCACCCGGCGCCTTGTTCGGTTCCGGCACGCGCGCTTCCGGTGCCGGTTTCTGTTTGTGTTTCACATCCTCGGGATGCACATCGGCATTTTTTTCCAGTTCCTTGGGCAGGTCCGGCCTGGTCAGGTCTTCCGGCTTCGGTGGCGTGACCATCTTTACATTATCCAGAATCATGGTCGTGATCTGTTCACGCGCAGCGTCATTTTTACTGCGATCCTGCACCGCCGGCGGCATCAGCCAACCCAGCAGAATCAGCAACGCCAGCGCGATCAGAATGTTGCGATAGATGCGCTGGAAACGCGCATCATCTTCGGGCGAGCCGGCCCAGGGCAGTACCGGCGTGCGGAACGAGACAGCCAGTGCGGCACTCATGAGTCACCCCTTTGCTGCACGGCGAACGAGACATCGCTGTAATTGGCGCGCGCGCTGGTGATCATGATTTTTCTCAGCAGCCGGTACGGAATGTCCCTGTCACCCATGATGGTCAGACGTTTGCTGAGCGCTTCGTTTTCTTTCCTGACCATTTTGCGGCTGGACTGCTGCAGATCCAGCTCGGCCTTGAGCGGCTCGATGAGGTCGCCCGTCTGGTCCAGCACGTCAGCAACATTGGCGACCTTGCGGCCGTCAACCAGAATTTCAGTGGCGCTGACTATCACCACCAGCGTTTCGCGCGGACTTTGTTCGGCATTCGATTCGGGCATGCGCACCGCTTTCGGGCTGGGCAGGTTTTCCACGCCGACCGAATTCGACAGCAGGAAAAAAATCAGAATGGTAAACACGTCGATGAGCGACACCAGGTTCATGTCCACCATCGACTGATTGCGTTTTTTGCGTTCGGCACGCAACTGCCTCATTGTCACTTTCATGGCTTCACCTTAACAATCGGTGCATCCCCGATGGAAATATTCGTGAACAGCTCGGCACGCACCACCTTGTCGCCCTGCGCCACATGACCGGTGCGAATCGCATCCATGACCTTGACGATCGTGTCATACGAGGTGTTCGGCTCAGCCAGCACCGAGGCTTCATTTTTATCCGGGAAGCGGGTCTTGAGCTGTTCCATCAACAACGTCAGCGCTTTCAGATCGGGGCCTTTGTCGGTGGAGGGGATCTTCTGGATCAGTCCGCCGATCCGGTCGCCGACTTCCAGTGCCTCGGGTCTGACCACGATTTCCAGTTGCAGATTGTTGTCCTTGACCTGTTCGAGCGCGGCATTATTCTGCGCCGGCAAAGTCAGATCGATCACGGCCAGGCGCGTGAATACCGCCGTCGACAACAGAAACGGTACCAGCACCACGATCAGGTTGATGAAGGCGGTGATTTCCAGATGCGCCACATCCTTGCGCAGGCGTCGGATTCTCATGTTGAGGCCTATTTGGGTTGTCTGGCTTCAGCGGCAGCGGCCTGTTCGGAACGGATGCGTTGTACCAGATTCAGAAAACTCATTTTGGCGGCTTCCAGTCCATCGACGATTTCGCCGGTCTTGGCCTGCAGGAACGCGTGGATCAGCAAAAACGGAATCGCCACCATCAGCGCGAACGCGGTATTGTTCATCGCAATCGAAATACTGGCGGAGAGCATCTCGGCCTTTTCTGCCGGATTGACCTGCGCTACGGCAGTAAAACCCTTGATCAGACCGATAATGGTACCGAGCAGACCAACCAGAGTAATGACGTTGGCGAAGGTAGCAATGTAGTGGGTGCGTTTTTCCAGACGCGGCACGATTTCCATCATGCCTTCTTCCATGGCCGAATCGTAATCTTCCCGACGTCCCGGGCTTTGCATGCGCACCAGTCCGTAATAAATGATTTTTCCGACGGCAGCATCGGCATCCGATGTCAGTCCCAGCACTTCCTTGAACTGGCCTTTTTGCAGCAGCGGCAAAATCTGCGACCACAGTTTGCGATTCTGGGTGCGGGTTTTGGTCAGGAAGATGAAGCGCTCCACGGCGATCGTCACGCCCAGCGACATGATCAACAAAGACGGGTAAATGAACAGGCCGCAATCGCGAAAAAACTTAATTGCCGTGTCGAAGGTATCCATATTTAAAACTCCACTTGAAAAGTAATTGATAAACGTGTTGAGATGCCGGGTTATTTTTCATCGTTCCTGGGTGCTGCTGGTCTGGATTCTGCTACTGCTGCTGGTTGCTTTTTATCGTCTGCCGGTTGCGCGTATTTCACCTGGCGTTTGAATACATCCTTGTCGAGCGGCGCGAGCGCTTCATCGAGCACGCTTTCCAGCGGCCGGCCACTCAGGTCGCCCGGCATGGGTTTCTTCCACGGCACGATGTACAGTACTTTGGGCAGTTCGCGGTTGCCGATGATCTGGGATTTGTCGATGTCGGCGTGGTCCTGGGCCAAGGCCGGCAAGGCCAGCATTAAAAATAAAATGAGCGAAATAATTTTCATGACGGATCCTTTTGCTGCATGACCGGCTTTCTGCTTTTGACTTCCCTGACCCACTTGCTGACTTCAGCATCGCCATCCGGATGCAGATTCAGAAAGGCGTTGTACATGTCCAGCGCATGGTCGGCGTCTCCCAGATACAGGTCATACAGGATGCCCAGATCCAGCATGGCCACGCTGTTTTTCGCATCTCTGGCGATGGCGTCCTGATAGGAAGCCAGTGCCTTGTCGAACTGCCCGCTCTTGCGGAAATTAATACCGGCACGGATCTGCTGGTCCGGCAATGGAATCAGACTTTCCCGTTCCACTTTGCCGTAACGCGCCGGTTTGAGTTCAGTCAGCGCTGCAAAGCTTTGCTGAACCCAGCTGTCGTAAATGCCGGCGCTGCTGCGTGCTGCATTGACTTCATGAATGTCGATCGCCTTTTCTTCAAACGGGAACGCCTGTTCTTCGAGCAGCACATCATACTGTTCGCGCTCGGCCTTGCTGAGTTTGGCGGGCCGCTCGGAAGCCAGCAGCGCCTTGCCGAAATCGCGATAGGTGCTGGCAATTTTGAAAGTGGCTTCGGTGCTGATATCGGCCACGCCGTAGCCAGTGGCCACCGCATAGGCCTTGAGCGTGTCTTCCATCCGGGCTTTTTTCAGCTTCAGATTTTTCTTCAGCGGTTCAACCAGCGCCACTTTGCGGTACGACTCGGCTATCGGTTCTGCCAACGCCAGTGCAGCAGTGGCGCCCAGGAAACGGGTGCGATCGGTATGTTCACCGGGCGCGCTCTGTTCAGCACTCTGGATTTCTTTCATCAACGCCAGTTCACGCGCGGCATTGCCCTCCTGTTTGGCAATCACGGCAAGCCGGTAACGCGCTTCCAGACCGCTGACCAGTTCGTGTTGGTTCAGCGCCAGATACTTTTCATAATCCTTGCGTGCTGCGCTGCGCGATTCGGCCGTATCGTCCTTCTGATGCAGTTCAGCCGCCTGCCACAACATGTCGGCGGCCTGTTTGCTGTCTTTGGATGCGGCGGCCATGGCCTCAAGTTCGGTCGCAGCGCCCTGCCACTGGCCTTTTTCCAGATACACGGCGGCGAGCTTGTTGCCGACCTCGGCATTCAATGGATTTTTGGGGTAACGGGTGCGGAAATCTTCCAGCATGGACGAGGCCTTGTCCCATTCTTTCAGGGCAATCAGCGCAGCAGCAGCATCGAACTGCGCCGTGGCGCGGATGGTCGATTCAGGTGCGACGCTGCCAACCCGGGAAAAGTCGACGACGGCCTTTTGCAGATCACCGGCCGTGCGGGCCTGTTCACCCTGTTTGTAAATGGCCGCAGCCTGACGTTCTATCAGGTCGTTGCGATTGGGCGCATTGGCCGGGGTCAGTTTCAGTACCTGTTCGAGCGCCTGTTCGGAAGACTGGAACGAGCCGGCTTCAAACGACGTGTAGGCCAACACCGTCCAGGCCACGCCACGCTGCTCATCGGGCGCAACCGGATGCATGTATATAATGCGTTGCGCCACATCTGCGGCCTGTTGATAGTCTTTCAGGTTCAGCAGTTTTTCTGCGGCGTTGGCCATGACTGCCGGTGCACGCGGGTCGTTGCCAAACTGAGCGGCAAACTTCAGTTCACTGGCTACCGTGGCACGTTGCAGTGCTTCCTTCTGGCTGTCCTGGGCCAACTCCAGTTGTTTGGCATAGGCGAGCAAGGCAGCATAGCCGGCGTCGGCACCACGTTGATTCTGTGGATTGAGCGGGAACTGATACGCGGTGTTTTCGTATTCGGCACTGGCTTCAGGATAACGGCCCGCTTCAAACAGCAGTTCGGCCAGCAGGAAGTTGTTTTCCGCTGCATCTTTGTCGTTCGGGAAGGAGGTCAGGTAGGTTCGGTACCAGTGGATGGCTTCGGCATAGTCCTCGGCTTTTTTGCTCTTCTGGGCACTGGCATGATAGTAGCGCGCCAGTTCGGCCAGATGCAGCTTGACCAGATCCTGGACCTTGTCCCAGCCGAACGGATTGGCCGTGCGATAGGCGCTGTTGCTGCCGTAGTGGATCACGAATTCTTTTTTGGCCTGCAGCGCCAGACTGGCAAAACCATTCTGCGCATAGATTTCTATCACGCGCGCCTGCAGCACCGGTGCCTTGCCGTGCAGGGCATTTTCATGCGCGAAATTACTGAACGTATCGGCTGCATCCTTGATGCGATCCTGTTTCAAATACAGTTCACCCAGCTGTTCATACACGCGGTACTCATACGCATGCCGCACCGGCGTGGTCATGTAGGGCGGAATCGATTCGGCACCCTGCAGGTTTTCCAGCGACAGGCTGATGACGCGGAAGGTATCTTCCAGCAGTTCCAGATCGGCACGCACCAATCCTGGAATGGTATTCAGACCACCGTCACCCTGACGGTCGGACAGTTTCACATCGAGCACGAAAAAAAATGATTGCAGCGCCAGTTCCAGCTGGCCCTGTTTGAACTGCGACCAGCCCTGCATATACATGGCGCGGTCATAATATTTGCCGAACTGCCCGTTTTGCAGCAGTGCGGCATACGACTTTTCGGCGTGCGCATAATCACCGAGGGTAAACAACAGCTCGCCGATGCGGAACTGGGATTCGTCGTAATAGGCGGTATGCGGATAACTGCCCACCAGACGGCGCAGGGTAATGAGCGCCGCATTCAGATCGCCACTCTGTTCCTGGGCACGCGCGAGCTGATACAGAATATGGTCATTGTCGGCGGCATCGGGATACGCCTTCAGATATTGCTGATAACTGGCAATGGCCGCCGTAAAATCCGGGTCACCCTGCGCATTGACACCATCGGCACTGTCCATTTCCAGATCACCGATGCGGCGCATGGCTTCGGCACGCTGCGTGGCCTTGGGCGCGATGGCCAGAAAATTTTTGTAGGCGGCGATGGCCTGAGAATTATTGCTGGCCACGTGATCTTCTTTATCCACCACCACTTTGCGATCAGCCAGCGATTTGATCGTGGGCTCATTGTCGGGGGTGCCGGTGCTTTGGCCTTTGTGCGTGGTGGAACAGGCACTGAGCACGGCCATGCACAACACAGTCAGACTAAGGCTTGATCGCATGAAACGCCTCCTGTCTGAAATCGTCACTGCCGCGGTCGTACAACTGGGCCAGGGCAAAGCGCGCCTGACTGGAATACTGGGTCAGCAGCGCTTTTTCATGCGTGAGTTCGGCCACCGCAATATCCTGCACGGCCTGTTGCTCGGCACTGGTCAGAGCGGCGATGCGCGGCAAGGTACTGTTGATGATGTTGGCAATGGTCGCGATGCGCTGCGCGAGCTGATCGAAGCGCTGCGGTTCGTCATGCTGCGCTTTTTGCAGATCGGCTTCGAGCTGAGTGGCACGTTCGAGCTGGGTGCCGAGGTCCTGCAGATTTTTGCCGGCATCCCAGCTGCGCTGTGGATAATCCTGGGCCAACTGCCACAGCAGAGCCCCGCGCGCCAAACGCAGTCGCTGCTGCGCGGCGCTGAATTCAGCATCGCCCGGATGGCTCAAAATCAAATTTTGCACGCTGTCGCTGCGCTCCAGAAGTTCCAGCTGTCTGGCATCGGCAAACGCAATACCGTCAGCCTGAGTGGTTCCATCGGCCAGCCGTTTTTGCAGTGTCGATTGGCGCGACTGCAGCGCACTGATACCGGTATCGCGGGTTTTTTCCATCACCTGCGGCAGTCGGTTGGCAAAAGCGGCGCGCCGGTTTTCCAGCATGTTTTCAAACACGCCGAGCTTGTCGCGCCACTGTTCCAGATTGGCGCTCAGAAACAGCAGGTCGCGATAATTTTTGAATGCCTCCTGAAAGTCGTGTTGCGCCAGCACATGCGCCAGATGCGACGCGTGCGGCATCGAAGGCACAGCACGGATATGCCAGAACCAGCCCATGTCATGGCCCGGATTGTCAGCCAGCAGTGCCTGTGTCATCTGCCCGCTCTGAATGGCGGCAATCGATTCATCCAGTTTCACATCTTCCTGATCAAACGAGACAATGGCATCGTTGTACAGGCGTGCCGACTGACCCAGCGCGCCCAGTTCGGCGTAGGCATAGGGCACGGCGATTTTTGCTTCCAGTTCGGCCGTATCGTTGTCGTCGCGCTGCGCCAGTTCCTGCCAGGGTATCAGGGCCTGCATGTAATTTTTGCCGGCCACCGAAGCCCAGCCCATGCCGAGCAGGGCCTTGCTGGATTCCTTGCTGTTCAGACGGATGCGTTCAAAATAGACACCGGCCGGATTTTTGAGTGGTTGATTCTCAGCCAGCGTGGAAAACCCGAGCGCCAGATTGGCGCGGTCGCGCAGGGCGCGGTGTTCTTCATCCTCCTCGGGTGCCAGGCCGAGTGAGTTGAGCAGCGCAATGCCGCGCGAAGCATTGCCGGACTTGATCAGGGCAATGCCAAGATTGTAGGTGACATAGTCGGACGATGGATTCTGCTGCGCCTGCAGCACGGTGAGAGCCGCGGCATAATCGCCGCGTGCCATCATCAGGTTGGCCTGCAGCAGCACGCGTTCTTCCTGCAGGTCTTTGGGCAGCGCCGTGCCGATATGCTGCAGTGCCGCTTCGGCCTGCTCGCCATAGCCGCGCTGATACCGGATCTTGGCCAGATAAAACCAGGCCCGGTCGCGCGTGGCGGGTGCCGTGCCGGTATCGATGAGGTGTTCAAACACGGCGCCGGCTTCGCGGTGCAGTCCGTACGACAGCAGGATGCCACCGCGCAGTATTTCAGCTTCATCGGTGTGATGGGAGACCCGGCCAAAATGCTGCGAGGCCATCAGTTAAGTCAGGGCGGTAAAATCGTGATCCTGATAAAACTCGAACAGCGTATTGCCGTAGTAGGGGTCTTTGATTTCATGAGAATAGTCTCCCGGTTTCGTCGTAGGCTGGGATGCAATCCCAGCATCAGCGGTTGCAATGCCGGGATTGCAACCCGGCCTGCAATCCGGTTCAGCAGCGCACACCGCACCGCCGAGCATCAAACTCAGCGCTGCAATGAGCGTTCGAACCGAAAAAGTAACCGGCAGCGCCATCGCTATTCCCAAACCTTGATATCAAACTCGGGCTGGAGTTTGGCCATCGAATCCTGAATGCGCAATTCGACATATTTGGCCTGCGTCTCCTTGGTGAACTTGACGGTGGCGCCGCGTTTGTAGTCGCGCGTGTGCGGTCCGCCACCGGTGAAGGTCGCCACCAGTTCATGTTCGCCGGCACGCAGATTGCCCAGATACAGACGCTGTACACCGCCGCGGTGCAGTGCATTGACTTCGAGCGGGGTGTAGAGATAATTGGCCACCAGTTTGTCATCGAGTTTGACCTGCACCGAATCCAGCTCAAACATCTTGCCGACATCCATCGACACAAACAGCACCACCTGGGTGTTGGCCGGGAACAGCAAATCCTCTTCCAGCACCAGCAGGTCGCGATTCAGTTTGATGACGTCGCTTTTCAGATCCTGCACGCTGCTGTCGAGTGCCTGCGGCGTGGCGGATTCGACTTTGGGGACGTCAGGACTTTGGGGTGGCGTTTCTGCCGGCTCCTGGGCCCAGACGGGACAGTTAACTATTCCCGCCAAAAATAAGAATGCAGCCAGAATACGTATCAATGTTTTCATCATCGTTCTCATTAAAAAGTCGCAGAAACATACAACTGCACCAGATTCGATTTAAACGAATACAGTTGTCCGGTACGAATATCGGTAAAGTCGCTGTAGTTGTATTGCGTCAGTTCATAGGACCCATTGAGTCTGACGGTGTAGTCGGCATTTTTCTTCAGCGTGTAGGTGAGCCTGCCACCGATGCCGATATCGTCAAAGTCACTGAGCTGACGGTTGCGCGAAATATACAGCGTGTCCGCCGGTGCATTATCGCTATAGAACAGCGCCTTGCTTTGCCGGTAGTAACGCAGCGAGGCATCGGCCAGCCAGTCTTCGGCGAAGTAGCGGCTGTAGCCGACTTCCAGATTGTTGGCCTTGATCGCCCAGTTGTCCCAGAAATGGCGTACTTCCATGTGCACGGCATCGCGATGACCGAGGTCGCCAACCAGACGCAGATCGAGTGCGCGCGAAGAACGGGTGCGCGGATCATTTTCCGGCACGGCCGCGCCGAACACACGCGCTACCCGATACGGCGAACTGAGAAAACCCTCATCGGCCACGGCTTCGGCATTCAGACTCATGAGCCAGTGCGGCGTCAGTACCTGTGATACGCCAAAGCGGTACATCCAGTGCGACGCTTGATCTTTAAACGAAGGGTCGCGGTGCTTGAAGACCTGATCTTCACCGCGCGTAAAACCGAGATTCACGGTCGTCATGCCGCCATAGACTTCCTGGGCAATATCCATGCTGTTGCTTTTTGCAATGTAATCCGCTTCGGTACTGTTGGTGGTGCCGACCGTAATGTGCGAATCACGATACACATAATCGAGACCGAGGTTGTATTCATGGCGCGTTTCACGAAACGGGCTGGCGGTGGTGACCACGTCGATCGAGGCATTGGACACCGCATCGATGTAATAACCGGCAGACAGTGAAAAACTGTCCGCCAGTTTTTTGCGCACCAGCAAAGCCGGACCGTCCGCGGTTACGCCGCCGCCACTGTAGTAATGGAACATGGCTTCGGCATTGTCCTCGGGCAGATCAGCCGCGCGCGCCTGATGCAGGCCAAACACGCCACCGAGCAGCGTGGCCAGTTTCAGCAGCAGCTGCCAGCGCGGTGGCCAAGTTCGTTTGTGGGACAGATCAGTTGCAGCCACAGCCACCTCCTTCTACCCCGGTGGCACCGCGCGCGGCTTCACGCACTGTGTGCACATGCTCAACATGTTTGGCCGACAGCGGGTCGGCAGAAAATTTCATGATCGGATCGGCCAGCGCTTCGCGCTCATACGGCTTTACCCAGGGCTCGGGCATGTGCCACTGCGCGCAGCCAGACAGCTGCAGCGCGCACAACAGTATAAGCAAACGGGTCAGCCAGCCTGATCGCATCATTTGAGCAACTCCCTGATCTGTTTATCGTACTCGGCTTCCACGCCGGACAGGTAACCCCGGTGCAGATAGCGCACCTTGCCGTCACGATCCACGATCACCGTAGAAGGCATGGTCGACAGGTCGTACAGGGTACTGATCGATTTTTCCGTATCCAGCAGCACCGGAAATTTCAGGCCGAGCCGGGTGGCGACGTCACTGGCGTGTTGCACATCTTCGTCGATATTCACGCCCAGCAGCACGAAACCGGCTGCGTGATATTTTTCATACAGCGCATTGAGCTTGGGCATTTCCTGCTGACACGGGCCGCACCAGGTCGCCCAGAAATTGATCAGCACCACCTTGCCGCGCAACTCCTGCAAACGCAGATTCGGCCCGCCCAGCGTGCGCAGGGTAAAGTCAGGCGCGGCCGACATGGTGGTCACGGCAAGAGCCGGCGTTGCAAACATACACAGCGCAAGCAACAGCGCCGTAGGCTGGGATAAAATCCCAGCAACAACGGCTGCAATGCTACGGTATTGGTGGCCTTTGATTTTCATTACCTGTTCCTAAAATGATGCAGTCACGCCGGCTGTGAATTCCAGATTCTGGGTGCGTTCACGCTGCCCCAGCAGATCCATGGAAAAAATATGATCGCGTGCATCGAGTTGCACCGACCAGGTATCGGAAAAAAACAGCCGCATGCCGGAACCGAAATTAAAAGTGGCGTGCTTCTGGCTGTCGAGCGTGGTATTGCCGACCCCGGCAATCAGATACAGCGCGAACGGAAAGGCATGGCGGGTACCGACGAACGCTTCACCGGGCAGAATGTTGTAGCCGGCCGACAGGTTGTAGTAACTCATTCTTTCGGTTGGATTGGGGAAGATGCCGCCCGGCAGAATCAGCCGGTAGTTCTTGTCGCTGACCTTGGTTGTGCCGATGACACTTTGCACAAAAAAGTCTTCAGTAATGTCATAACCCAGCCGCACGCCTTCTACTGCGGCAGCGCCGAAATTCTGGGTTGAGTACACACCGGCCAGTGCCCCGATCTGAAAATCATTCGAGGGAAAATGTGGCACCTGCACATCACGCCGCGTGACTTCCGGCACCACGATCTGGGTCTGGGTCTGGGTCTGGTCCGCGGGGACATCGGCGGCAATGGCCAGACAGGAGGCGGTGGACGACAGAAGCAACATAAACTGGGTGATGTATTTCATCGTGACCCTCAAAAGAAAAAGGAAATGCCGGCGGTGGCAGCGCGATACTCAAGCGTACGCTGATCCGAAACAAAGGCGGTATAAATCGAATAATCGGCACGCAGCATGAAGCGGTCGGTCAGGTAATAACGCACACCCACGGTGGCATTGGCCAGCTGCGCTTTGGTGTCCAGCGCACCGACCAAGGACTGATTCGGCAGGTTGTTGAATTTACCCAGGCCCAGGCCAAAAAACGGTGAAATGCGCTGGTCCGACCAGGGTTCGGAAATGAGGTTGACGTGCCAGATGGTGGTGCCGGAAAACACGCCCTGCACCTGTCCCAGAGTAGCTTCCAGACTGAGCGTGTCGGACATGCGGTAACTGGTCCAGATTTTGAGCAGCGGTTCGTTCTTGAATTCCCCCCAGGCGGCACCGAGCTGCACGGTGCGGTGCAGATAATCATCGAGCATCAGATCGCGGAACGATTTTTGCGCGCCGGCCGCGGTCAGTGTCGATTCGAGCTGACTGCGCTCGACCCAGCCTTCGATGCCATGGTCGTTGACTACCTTGTACCAGTCAGTGTGACGCAAGGTGATCCAGACCGCCTGACCACGCGTGACCACAAAAAATACCGGATAGCCGCGACCGGGTCCGGTATGCAGTTCCAGGTAGGGATCAGTCACCTGCAACCTTGCATCCGGGTCCATTGCCAGGGACGGCTGTTCAGCCAGCGCGCTCTGTAATGGGGCAAACACCGCCAGCAGCAGTGTGAGATAACGCAGCAATCTGGTCAGCGTTGTTATTGTGTATTGCATGTTCCACTCATCGGGTCGCCTGCGGGGGTAAACATGTTGTAGGTTGCGGGACTGAATTCATCCTGACCGATCGGCGCCGGATGGCTGATCCAGTAGGTGATCAGCGCCACATGCGAATCGCTGGCCGGGGCAGGGAAAATCAGACCGCCGCCATGCAGGGTATTGTTGAGCTCCGGCTTGTCCAGCAGTCGCGACAGCAGGGGTGAGCCGATCACGACTTCCCCCTGGGCCGAGTAGAAATTTTTGTACATGTCGGTTGCACGCAAAACGGCTTCGGTATTGGCCAAATTGGTCAGATCCTGAACCTGGGCCGTAGGTACGATGCGCAATGCGCCACCGGCTCCGGTTGCAGCGGCATGGCAGCCAGCCGCTGCACAGGTGTTGGTCACCGTTGTGCCATTGAGCTGGGTTTGCAGCTGAGTCAGAAATATCGGATTGATGCAGCGTTGAAAATACGCAAACGACAGCGCCTGATTGGTGGTCTGAACCGCGTTGGTAATGGTGGGCGAGTTGCCGAGTGGACTGGAGCCACCGCAGCCAGACAACAAGGCCATCATCATCAGGACCACTTTTTTAGCATTCATCCGCATCATCCCCCACATCCAGTACTGATCCAGTTGGCAATCGTGTTGTAATTGGCGCTGCCTGCCGGCAGTACTGCTGTGGTCACCCCGACTGCGCCGTCCGGATGCGGTATGGACGACGGTTTGCTCAGCAGGTAATCCGATGCCGGTGTGCAGGCATCGGTGATCATGGTCAGCGTGACATTGTAGTCGCCTGCCGGATCTCCGGTCAAAACAAACCTGTTGTTGCGGAACGACGTACCGACCGGCTGGGTGTTGACGGTACTGCCGATTGCCTGATGGCAGCCGGCGCAGGTCGACAGGATGATCGGATAAACCTGAGCAACAAAGGCGGTCTGGCTCAGTCCGTTGACCACCTTAATCATTGAGCCCTGTGCAAACGGATCGTTGAAGTACTTGCCGCCCGTGTCGATCCATTCGGCGATCAGTCGTTTTTCGGCAGCGTTGAGCATGGTCGAGTGGTCCGGCGCCGGAGCGACCGGGGTGGGATGGGCCAGTTGCGCTGCGGCCGAGGACATCAGCGTCTGACCGGACATGATTTCCATCAGACGGCTTTTTCTGGCCAGACCCAGCGCCATCGATTCATCGGCCGCCGTATCGACCAGTGCATCGGCGCGCGCCACCACCTCGACACCTTCATTCACGATGAACTGGGGTTGGCCACTGGCGTTGAGCAATGGCACACCGATGAGCAACTGGTCATAGGACGTATAGCGACCGCTGCCGCCTGTTGTGGCGCCCAGATCAATCGTGGTGTTGGTGCTGGTATGGCAGGTGGTACAGGTCGAAGCACCATTGGGGCCGCGCACCATCGACCAGATCGGCTGGATGTGCTGGGTGTAATTGATGATGCCACTGGGGCTGCCGTTCGTGCCCGGGGCCACTTCACCGAGCGCGATATTGAGATCATCGGCAGGATTGGTATTGCCCACGTATTTGATCGAAATGGAAGGACGCGCCACGATGCCGGGCTTGCTGGTATCGGCCCACAGGTCGGTAGTCACCGGGTCAGGTCCGAGCAACAGGTAGGACCCGGCGGTACGGGTGAGCGTATCGGCCATGGTTTCGCCTGACTGATGCGCAGTCTGCATGGCAGGCAACCAGGCACTCGGCACGGTGTTGACCACATTACCGGAATTGATCGCACCGCCGCGCCGTGGGCTGTGACAGCCATCGCAGGTGCGGTGTTCGCCGGGTCGCACCTGAATCCAGTTGGTGTGGGTCTGGAACGCGCGGCCCTGAGAATCGATCACGGCCAGTGCAATGGGTGTGTCGGCCGGTACGGTGAGTTTGAATGAACCGTCCGGCTGGATCGGGGCGTATCCCAGAATCTGCTGCATTTCAAATTCGGTTTCACCGATGGCGGTGCGCATGCCGGTGGTATTGCTCGGCGGGGCGACGGCGCGCACCGCGCGAATAAAGCGGGCCGGTGCGCACAGATAGGCTGGACTGGCCGGATCCTTGATGTGGATCAGGTCGGCAATCAGTGGCCGGTTATCGAGCGGATCGGTCGGCGGGGTCAGTGCAATCGCCGTGGTGCAGCCATTGACCAGATCAGCCGGCGAGAGCACGGCGGAGCCCATCCGTCCCTGGCCGTCGGTGTCATAGACACTGCGCACATCGAGCAAACCCAGATTCTGGCTGGCCAGACTCTGGTCCGGGCTGGTCGGAGTCGTGATGTTCGGTTCGGTGCGCGCCATGATGGCCACCGGATGGGTATAGGTATAACCGCCTGGGGGCGTGGCCACATTCAGCAAGGTCTGTTTGACCGAGTCAAACATATAGATGGCATAGCTCGGGTTGACATCATCCTTGACCGGGTCGGCAGTGATGTCGGTATTGAGCCTGTTCCCGTTTGACAGCGCGGCCAGTTCTGTCGCGCTCAGGGTCGTGCACGATACCACCACGCCGGCGTTGTGCACTTCACATGGCGTATAGGCCATGAGCACCCGATCGGTGCCGTCCCACAGCGGATAGGGTGTGGTAATGCGTCCATACTGCGACAGGCCGCGGTCCGAATTGAGCAACTGAGTGGTTGCCTGTACCTGACCGACCGTATTGGCCGGCACGGAAGGACTGATTGGATTGTTTGCATCGGTAAAATTGGCGGCATTCACAAACATCAGCGCACCGCCTTCATGGGTACGCGACAAGGGCATCAGGTCAGTCGCCAGATATCCGGCATGCGCCTGAGTCGGATCCATGTCGCGCGGATGCAGAAAGGCAGTACCGTCACTGTGCGAGCCGTACAGAACAAATAAATTAGTACCATCCGGATTAACGGTGAATACTTTGAAATGATTTCTTCCACCCTGATGGTCCCAGTGTGAAAACATGATCTGGCCGTTGGGACGCACGACCGGATTGCGGTCATGGCTCTGATTGAACGAAATCTGGGTGATATTACTGCCGTCAGTTGCCATGGTGTGCAGATTAAACACCTGTTCGCGCTCGTACTCATCGAGCGCAAAATAACTTTGACCAAGGGCCTGATTGACATGGGACTCTGTCTGGCGGTTGGAGCTGAACACAAACCCGGTGCCACCGGGCAGATAAGTTGGCTCAACATCGTCTGCGGTAGTGGTACTGGTGACACGGCGCAGCGTGCCACCGCTCAGACCGCCAGTCGTCATGTCGTATTCCCAGATATTAAAACGCCCGGTACAGGCCGGTGCGCCGCCCGAGGTGGAGGTATTGGTGGTCGGGCAAGTCATGGCAAACACGATTTTTTTACCGTCGTACGACACATCAAGACTGTTCACATCGCCATTGCCCTGAGTGATGCCCGCCGTAATGTTGTGTTCAATGGCGCTGGCTGAAGCCAATTCGCGAATCATCAGATCGCCGCCCGGTGCGGTCGGCGCTCCGTTGGTGGGGTTGGTGGCGATGGTATTGGCTCGTTTGGCATACGCAATCGGAACAGAACCCGACACCACGACAGACGATGCGCTGCTGTCAGAACTGGCGGAACAACCGGCGAGTTGCACGGTCAGTACGATGATAGCCACCGAAGTGACCAGGTTGAATAACGTTTTCATATCAGCCTTCCCGCTAATGAACGTTGATAGTTTTGATTGCGTTGTTAGCTTAACCTGCCGGCAGCGATGGATTTGACAGCCCGTCGGAATAATGCAATTTTCCGGCTGCATCCACAATCACTGCATCAATCCCCTGCTGCGCATGGACCAGACGCAAGCCCTGTTCGACACCCAGTACAAAAACCATTTTTGAAAATGCTTCGGTGGTCAGTCCGTCTTCTGCCAGAATCGTCACGCTTCTGACCGCCGAGGGTGATCTGCCGGTGGCAGGATCAATCAGGTGATGAAAGCGCACGCCGTCTTCTTCAAAATACCGTTCGTAATCGCCCGAGGTTGAAATCGAGGTATCCGTCAAAGGCAGCATCGCGACCACTTTGTTTTCGCTGGCCGGGTCACGCACGCCGATCATCCACGGGCGTCCGTGCCGGTCACCAATGACTCTGCTGTCGCCGCCGGCGCTGACATTGGCATGCCGTATGCCGCGCTCCTTCAACAGTCTGGTGGCATTGTCTACCGCATAGCCTTTGGCAAAACCACCCAGATCAATACACATATCAGGTTGCGCGAAAGCCACGGTGCGCGCTTCGTGGTCCAGTATCAGATTGCGATACCCAACTGCTTTGCGCGCTTTGTCCAATTGTTCGTCAGTCGGCCGAATATGTTGCCGGTAATCATACAACCTTCCCACGGCCGCATAAGTAATATCGAACGCACCATTCGAAAGTTGTGAAAAATATGCCGCACATTTCAGTAAATGCAACATTTCACTGCCCACTGCTACCGGTAGACGGGCGGCATCGCGATTGATTGCAGACAACTCGGAATCGGCCTTGTACGGACTCATCAGGCGGTCAATTCTGTGCATTTCCTGCATCACCGCTTCAATGGCCGCCTCACCCTGGCCGCGTTGCTCGCACCACAGTTCGACACTGATCAGGGTTCCCATAATCGCCTGCTCAGCCTTGATCCAGCCATGACTGGATTGTGATTTGGCGGCAGAGGGACGTAGAAAACCAAACATAAATCAGGTGCTTTCGAGTTATTAAACAAAATTCGCCTGGCGTTGAGGTCAGATCAAAGCAAGACGGCATTGCCAGGCGGTAATGCAGTGTTCCACACATATTTCCGCATCGCAAGTTACTGAAACACTCATTTACACTAAATTACAAATGGCTCACAGGTTAGGTAAGAATACTTTTTGACAACAGGGAGTCAATCGTTAATAAATTCAATAAATATTTCAGTCGAAACAAAATACCTTCTGCAATCAAACTTTGTAGCGCCATTTTTTATAGGCACTCGAATTTTCCTTGTCCCTTTGCCAGTAAGGAAAAATCACCGCCATATATTCTTTGAATCCGGCCAGCGCTGCGTGGTAGTTTTCCGGGGTGCGTGCACGTTCCAGCTGCTGCGCCAGAGCGCGCATTTTGTGTCGGCTGGCCGTGCCTGTTTGCTGTTCCGATTTGGAAAGCAGCAGCGCGCGCTCGATGGCATCGAGCTCCAGGCTCAATCCGGTTTTTCTTCTGCTGTGCCGTGCCATATTCACCAACATTTTTTCCAGCGACTTGCCGTGCTGTCGTTCCATCCGGTGCCAGTAACTGTCCTGCAGCGCCTTGCCGTTCCGGTCAGCTTTGCCTGACGACAGCGCATGCAGGTAATGCTTGGCAAAATACAGCATGGTTTGAGAGCCGGGTGTTTCGCTGATCAGCTTGCTGCCGGTCTGGGTGCAGCCAAGACTGGCGCGCAAACCCAAAGCGCCAGCCAACGGTATGGACGCATCGGTACCGAACTGCCGGTTGGTCTGCACGACCCTGCGCTCAAACAGTTTGGCGTACGGCAGGCCGACAAATATTTTCGGTTTGAAGTAGCGCACGATGGTCACGCCCTGACTGGAAAACGTATCGATACCAAAATTGGTATGCAATCCGGTTGTGCCGGCCTGAAAATATTCCCGGATCGATTTCAGCAACTGCCGGTTCTGCTCTATCGAATCCCCGGTCGTTATTTCCAGGGTCACTTCATCACCACAACGCAGCGCATTGTAGTGATGCAGGGTGCGGAAACTGATTTTCACACCCGGATTGCCGGCATCCGGCTGCGCGCTGTAACCAGCCGAAAACTGGACGATTTTTTCATTACTGGAATATTCGATGCGCTGTCTGGCCACGGCATGCTGCGCCAGAATTGTTCTGGCGTTGGGGATACTGGACTGGTGCAATTCCTGCTCCAGTTTTTGCACGGCACTTTTCAGCTGATCGTGTTCGACACAGTCATGACTGTCCTGCAATCGTGCGTAAATATCCGCCAGCAGCAAGGCCATGGCGCACAGACATTCCCGGGCATTTCTGGCGCCGTATTTTTTATGAAATGCGGCGATGCAGGCACCGGTGGTAGCGTGGCCCTGCCAGTGCATGGCGTGCAGATGCCGGTAATGGTTCCAGTCCTGTGTGAAGTGGCTGATATGCGCGGCGTGCAACTCATGCGCGTTGTCAGGCGCATTGTCGCCATACCAGAATGCCAGCACCCGGTTTTTAATTTTGGCACTGGCCAAGACGATATCCTGTTTCATCCCAGCCTTGAAGGCATCATCGGTATAGGGATTCTGCAGCAGTTCGCACAGCGTGGCTTCCCGGCCGGTATACACATTTTTGCTGGTGGCTTCCGCTTTCAGTCCGGCCTGTAGCATACTGAAACCAACACTGCCCTGCGCGCCGACTGTTTTGCCGGTGGTCAGTCCCTGCGTGATTCTGGCTTTGGAAAGCGCCACGGCCTGCAGATTGACCGCTGAGGCTGGCGCTTTCCCGGTTGAATCAGGCCTGGCTGCAGGCAAATTGAGCAATAAGGAAAATGAACGGGAAATTGCATCCTGCTGTAACAGGTAGGCATTGTTCAGATTTTCAAAATCGGAAATTTCATCCAGATCGAGCCCACTCTGACCAGCGGCCGCTGCGCGCGTGATGTAGCGCGACAGCTCTGGCACATTTCGGTTATCTGCAACCAGCTCCACAAACATGTGACGGACATAATCCTGCGCAGTCTTGCCATAGATATAGGCGCCGGCGGTGCCTGTCACTTTGGTTTTCAGGCTGGCAAACAGGGCTTTGAGGCTGCAGGTAACTGAACCTGATACCTGTCGGGAGGTGACATAGTTACCTTCATCATCGACCGCCGTGATTTGCTGATAGCGCAGTTCGCCCCCTGCCGAGAGCATTTTGAGTGGCGTTGTGACTTCCAGTCCGACCCGACCGCTGCTGGTGTCCTGCATGGCCGGGTTGTCCACCGAAACCCGTTCAATGTCGCGGGCAAAGTAAGCCACCAGATGATCATGCGAGAGTTGCGCCCAGCTGTTGCGGCTGACCAGCTCCAGGTAGCGCAGGTTGATTCGGGTGTAATCCGGCAAGGATTGCACGGACAATTGCTCCAAAGCCAGTGACATGGCGGCCCAGATTTCCAACGTAAGTTGCTCGCCGGGTAAGCGAAGCAGCGCCCCGATCAGTTGTGACAGAGTGGCATCGATGTGCTGATTGTTCAATTCGGCATGCAGTGCCGTGCGGATGTTGGACAGCAGGCCCAGCGCCTGGTTCCTGGTCAGATATTTGGCTGGGCTGGCGGTGGGGGTGGGGCTCGAGGCGGGGCTGGGGCTGGATGCAGAGATGAGCTGGTTTTTCTTGTTCAGTTCTTCGTAGCTGCGCTTCGAACTCAGCCAGTCCTCGACTGGCAGGCTGCCCAGAGCGCAACATTTCTGTGTGGGCGGCTCACCGTTTTTAGACAGGTTCAGCGACTGCAGTTCAACGTCACCGACCGACTTGGGCACCGCCGCCGGCGGGCGAATCATGCGTCCAAAATAATTTGCCGTAATCGTCATTGAATAGTTTTTGGCCAGCCAACTGTTAGTCTAACGGGCGATTCTAAACATTAATCATGACAAGATTGTTAAATATGCTTGTTAATTAAGATCGTTGTGCAGAAAAACAGCAAAAAAAAGCGACTGATCAAATCATCAGCCGCCTTGTGTTGAAATGCACCGTTTTGCTTACTGTGGCAAACCGTCAGGTGCTGCCGCGTCTGCCTCGGCCTGTGCCGCGCTGGCTTTTTCCGTTTCTCCGCATTGCTCCATCGCCTTGCCGTACGCCCGGCATAACAGCCGACGTTCATTGTTGCCATAGCTGGCGCGTTTGGCATACAGGGCATCGAGTTGGGCAAAACGGGCATCATCAGCGCGATAGGGCAAATGCATCAGCGCCAGGGACAGTACCCGCGGGTCCTGCGGATCCATTGCCAGACCGGCAGTCAACGCCTGTTCGGCCTGCTCCATCTGACCAAGCACAGCATGGATATCGCCGATATGACCATAGGCGTACGCAAAATCCGGTTTGCAGCGCGCGGCGTTCTGAAACGCTTCCAGTGCTGCTTCGATCTTGCCCATTCCCCGCAATGCGAGCCCTATATTGCAATGAATTAACGGGTCGGTTGGTGACAACCCGACTGCCCTGTTCAGGAATTCAAATGCTTCGGCGAATTTATCCCGATTGATTTGGAGTGATCCCATATAAAACAGGGCGCCGGTATTGTTCGGGGCCAGTGTCAAAGCCCGTTCGAAACAACGTTGCGCATTGTCAAAATCCCCGATTTCATAACGCATCTGACCCAGATTGATGTAAGGCAGTACAAAACCTGGCTGCATGTCGATGGCATGATGAAAGCATTTTTCGGCATCTTCCCGATGCCCCAGTGACTTCAGCGCAATCCCCAGGTCGTTCAGTGAAATGAGATGTCTGGGATTGATATCCAGTGCTTTTTTGAACTGACCGGCCGCCAGTTCGATCTGATTAAGTATCATCAGGTTCTGGCCCAATAGGTAGATTTCTTCTACATTGCCGGTCTTGACTGCCAACGCGCGCTGCAATGTTTCTGTAGCCTGCTCGGTCTGACCGGATTTGAGCAGCAACTGCGTCAGGGCGCACAGTGCAGAAATATATTCCGGATTGATTGCCAGAGCACTGTTCAGACTGCTGAGTGCTTCCAGGCTGCGATTCATGCTGGTTAAATAGACGCCCAGATTGTAGTGTGGCAGTTCCGAATCAGGATGATTTCTGATCTGACTTCTCAACAACTCTTCCGCTTCCTCATGCCGACCCAGACGCAGCAACTCGCTGGACAGACTGATATGCAGATTCATGTCGCCGGGTGAAAACTGGGCGGCCTTGCGCAGCGTTTCAACAAAATCTTTACCCTGAGCCTGCAAGGCGATGAACAACATGGTCCAGACTTTGCCGGACCGCTTGTATTGCCCACTCAATTTGTGCGCACGCGATTCCAGTTCCTGCCACTTTTGCGCATTGAACAATTCAGTCAACGGCTCCCATTCCTTCTGGGTCGGGGATGGATTTTCAAGCGAGAGCTGAATTGCATCATCAATCTGACGCTGTATTTTTTTAAACTCGTCACTGTCCTGTCCCCGCTGCCGGGCGGTTTTGACGATCTTCAGCGCGTCCACCAGATAACCCATGTTGGCCAGCGCATTGGCGTAAGTCAGCACAAACTGTGCGTTGCCGGGAAAGGCATCGTACGCCACCTGCAGATGTTTCAGACCGGGTTCGAAATGTCCGGCCGCATTGGCGATCAGACCGAGGTTGAAATTGGCATCAACATGCTTTGGATAAGTTTGCAGAATGCGGCGATACAGCTGCTCGGCCTCAGGAATCTGTCCGACCTGATGCAGCGTAATGGCCTGCTGAAACAGCGCATCCAGCGCCTTGTTTTGCTGGGTATTGAGTTCGGTCATGCTGCCACTCCGATCAAATGTTGAACTTTGGCTGCGGATCGGTGTCTGTTTATTATGTTAGTTGTCATTATGGTAGCTTGAGTTTTGGTGATGTGACGGTGGCTGAGTGTACTGCAGAAGATCAGGCATTCTGCCCTAAATGGTTCTGCAGTTCAACACTGAAGATGGTGTGAGGCCACGCTTAAAAACGATCAGTGCTACTCGTTGTTTTGCGTCCTTTACCTTTGATTCAATTTAAATTAACCCTTTACCTTTACATATAATATTTTGTATAATTTCGCAAACCCGCCCAAACCGGTCGAATTCAGGGGTAATTCGCTGCACGACCTGAAATCCTTTCCAACACCTGCCCGACGTGAAGCCGGTCATCAACTGGATCAGGTTCAACATGGCAGGGAACCCGATGACTGGAAGCCTATGCCGACCATAGGCAAAGGCGTCCGGGAAATTCGCATCGGAGATGTTTCAGGCGCATTTCGGCTAATTTATATTGCTGCACTTCCAGATGCCATTTACGTTTTGCACTGTTTTCAAAAGAAGGAACAGAAGACCAGCACTAAAGATGTGGAATTGGCGGCACATCGGTATCGTGAGTTAAAAGAGGAAATCGGACTATGAATAATAGATACGAAAGCGTCTGGGACGCACTGGAACAGGCCCCTGAACAGGCTGAAAATATGAAGCTGCGTTCAAGTCTGATGATTGCGCTCAAAGAGCATCTGATCAAGGCAAAAATCAGTCAGGCTGATGCAGCGAAACTGTTTGGCGTGACGCAGCCGAGGATATCTGATCTGATGCGCGGAAAAATAAATCTGTTTGGTCTGGATGCGCTGGTCAATATGGCTGCTGCGGCCGGATTACATGTCGAGATGCACATTGTGAATTGACAGGATAAAAAAAACGCCTGAACACGTTCCGTATTCAGGCGCCAATCGAGGTTCAATATTGCGGGTCGGTTTTTAACGCCTTTAAGCCATCAGACCGCGCTGTTTCAGATCTTCCAAAGTAGCATCCAGACACTGACGGATCAGGGTCACCATTTCATCGATCTGTGCAATGGTTGTCACCAGTGGCGGCGCGATAATCATGCGGTCACCCACGGCGCGCATGATCATGCCGTTCCCGAACATATGACCGCGGCAGATCATGCCGACTTCCTGATTCGAATCGAACGGCACGTTGTCATGCACGGTCGCACCTTTGGATTTGACCAGGTTCAGGCCGGCGGTAAAGCCGCAGGTTTCTGCCAGTCCAACCAGTGGATGCGAACCTAATTCTTCAAATTTTTTCTTCAGGTACGGACCGGTTTCCCTGTTCACTTTTTCAACCAGTTTTTCTTCCTGGATGATGCGGATATTTTCCAGCGCCGCTGCACACGCCACCGGGTGTCCCGAATACGTAAAGCCGTGATTGAATTCACCACCCTGCTCGAGCACCACCTTGGCAACCCGGTCACCGACCAGTACGCCGCCGAGCGGGATATAACCGGAAGTCACACCTTTGGCAAACGTGATCAGATCCGGTTTAATTCCGAAATACTCGGAACCAAACCAGGTGCCCAGACGACCAAAGCCGCAGATCACTTCATCAGCGATCAACAGAATGCCGTACTTGTCGCAGATGCGCTGTATCTCAGGCCAGTAAGTGGACGGTGGAATGATGACACCGCCGGCACCCTGCACCGGTTCACCGATAAATGCAGCAACCCGTTCGGCACCGAGTTCCAGAATTTTTTTCTCCAGCCACGATGCCGCTTCCATACCGAACTGTTCCGGGGTCATGCCCTTGCCACCTTCGGCATAATAGGGTTGGCCGATATGCACCACGTTGGGAATCGACAGCCCGACCTGCTGCTCATGCATGCCGGACATGCCACCGAGCGTGCTGGCGGCAATGGTGCTGCCGTGGTAACCGTTATGGCGACTGATGATGATGTTGCGATCTTTCTGACCCAGCACGTCCCAATAGCGGCGCACGAATTTCAGATTGGTGTCATTGCTCTCCGAACCGGAACCGGTGAAAAACACGTGGTTGAAATTCGCCGGAGAAATCTCGACCAGCTTGGCAGCCAGTTTCGCGGCCGGTACATTGGTGGTCTGAAAAAAGCTGTTGTAGTAAGGCAGTTCCTGCATCTGCGTATAGACGGCGTCAGCAATCGACTTGCGACCGTAGCCGACATTCATGCACCACAGGCCGGACATACCGTCGAGCAAACGCTTGCCTTCGGAATCCCAGATGTAAATGCCTTCACCTTTGACGATAACGCGTGCGCCTTTTTTGGCCAGCGCCTGGTTGTCGGTAAAGGCGTGCAGGTAATGCGCGCCGTCCATTTCCTGAATGGCGCGGGTGTCAAATTTTTTAGCGGGAGTGACTGCGGGAGCAACGATGGTAACTGGGTCTGATTTATTCGAATACATGATCAACGTTTCCTCAAATAACAAATGACCGGCACGCTGCCGTGGCAGCGTGCCCTGGACGGGTAGGTTTATACGTGCAACAACAGATGTTCACGTTCCCATGGGCTGATAACTTCCATGAATTCGGCGTATTCCAGTTCCTTGATGGCGGAATAGACGTCGATGAAACGATCACCCAGCACATGGCGCAAACGCGTTTCCTTGCGCAAACCTTCCAGCGCTTCGGACAGACTTTGCGGCAACTGGTAATCCAGATCGTAGGCACTGGTCGTGGTAATCGGGGTTGGTTCCAGTCGTTCAATCATGCCCAGATAACCACAGGCCAGCGTGACGGCCAGCGCCAGATACGGATTGGCATCAGCACCGACCACGCGGTTTTCCACGCGGCGATCCTGCGCGCCAGATTCCGGTACGCGGAAACCAACGGTACGGTTATCCTTGCCCCACTGAATGTTGATCGGCGCAGCGGTGTGACGCACGATACGACGGTAGGAATTCACATACGGCGCAACAATGGCCATGGCTGACGGCATGTAGCGCTGCAGACCGCCGATGTAATGCATGAAGGCTTCTGACGCGGTGCCATCTTCATTGCTGAAAATGTTTTTGCCGGTTTTGCTGTTGACCACGCTTTGATGAATATGCATCGCCGAGCCAGGTTCACCGGTCATCGGTTTGGCCATGAAGGTGGCGTACATGTCGTGCTTCATCGCGGCTTCGCGCAAAGTACGTTTAAAGAAAAATACTTTATCTGCCAGTCCCATCGGCTCGCCATGCAGGAAGTTGATTTCCATCTGGCCGGCACCGATTTCATGAATCAGGGTATCGACGTCGAGAGACATAATATCGCAGTAATCGTAAATGTCTTCAAACAGCGGATCGAATTCATTGACGGCATCGATACTGTAAATCTGGCGACTGGTTTCAGCGCGACCGCTGCGTCCGACTGGCGGTTTCAACGGCAGATCCGGATCGATATTTCTTGCGGTCAGATAAAATTCCAGTTCCGGTGCCACAATCGGTGACCAGCCTTTTTCTTCGTACAGGGACAGTACGCGACGCAGCACCGAGCGTGGTGCAAAGTCAACCAGCGAACCGTCGGAAAAATAACAGTCATGAATTACCTGTGCGGTCGGGTCAGCGGCCCAGGGCACCATGGTGATGGTATTCGGATCGGCGCGCAGAATCATGTCGCGATCGATGGCAGAAATGGCGCGCTCATAAGCGGCGTTATCAGTTGGGTAGTTCCCGGTTACAGTCATGCCCAGAATTGCTTCCGGCAGACGCATACCGCGATCTTCGGTAAATTTGGTGCGAGGCATGATTTTGCCGCGTGCCACACCGGTCAGATCGGGTACCAGACATTCAATTTCAGTGACCCGTTTTTCATTGAGCCACTGATCCATATCGTTGTATGAAAAATTTTGGCGTAAAGACATGATTTTCTCTCTTCTTATTTCGTTATATTTTTGTCGGGTAAATACCCGGCCAATTCATCTTACTTGCAGCTAGACGATTAGTCAAAGCTACGGCTCGGATGGATTATAGTTTTCGAAATAATTAAACAGGCACATATCGACTCCTCATTTTTTTATGGGCATGAATTACATGCCACTGATACACCAATACTTAACGGTCAGATAATCATCCATACCGTATTTGGAACCTTCGCGACCCAGGCCGGATTGTTTAACGCCGCCGAATGGTGCAACTTCATTTGAGATCAGGCCGGAGTTGATACCGACCATGCCGTATTCAAGCTGCTCTGCGACATTGAAAATACGACCGATATCACGACTGTAAAAATACGATGCCAGACCGAATTCGGTATCGTTGGCCATGGCGATGACTTCATCATCCGTATGGAAACGAAATACCGGAGCCATCGGACCAAAGGTTTCTTCGCGCGCGACTTTCATTTCCTGCGTTACCCCGGTCACGATCGTCGGTTCAAAGAAGGAATGACCGAGTGCATGACGTTTGCCGCCCAACACAACCTTGCCACCTTTGGCCACCGCATCGGCGATATGTTCTTCGACTTTGAGCACGGCATTCATGTCGATCAGCGGACCCTGGTTGATGCCTGGCTGGGAACCGTCGCCGACGTTCAGTTTCTGCACTGCCGCAATCAGTTTGGCAACGAAGGCGTCATACACTTTGTCCTGCACATACAGGCGATTGGCGCACACGCAGGTCTGACCCGAGTTGCGGTATTTTGATGCCAGCGCGCCTTCGACGGCAGCGTCCAGATCGGCATCATCAAAAACGATGAACGGCGCATTGCCGCCCAGTTCCAGAGACAGTTTTTTCACGGTGTCGGCGGACTGGCGCATGAGCAGACGACCGACTTCGGTCGAACCGGTAAACGTAATCTTGCGCACGGTTGGATTGGAAGTCATTTCGCCGCCAATTGCCGAAGCTTTGCCTGTGACGACGCTGAACACCCCTGCCGGCACGCCGGCACGTTCTGCCAGTACCGCCAGTGCCATGGCTGAAAACGGTGTTTGTGCAGCCGGTTTCAATACCATCGGACAACCGGCAGCCATGGCCGGGCCCACTTTGCGGGTAATCATCGCAGACGGAAAATTCCACGGCGTGACAGCAGCACACACACCGATCGGATCTTTGGTCACCATCAGGCGACGCCCCTGCGCCGGTGTCGGCATGGTTTCGCCATAAACCCGTTTGCCTTCTTCGGCAAACCATTCCAGAAAGGACGCTGCATAGGTAATTTCGCCGCGTGCTTCGGTCAGGGATTTACCCTGTTCAGCGGTCAGGATGGCAGCCAGATCATCGATATTGGCCAGCATGAGTTCATACCACTTGCGCAGGATCGCAGAGCGTTCCTTGGCCAGCAGTTTGCGCCACGATTTGAAGGCCACATTGGCGGCTTCAATGGCGCGGCGGGTTTCCGTTGCGCCCATTTGCGGTACGGTACCAAGAACTGCGCCGGTCGCCGGATTGGTGACAGTGATGGTTTCGCCGTTGTCGGCATCACACCACAGGCCATTGATGTAGGCCTGCTGCTTTAACAGGCCGGGATCTTTAAGAGTTAACATGTTTTGCTCGATTCAAGTATTTATGTAGGCTGGGATGACAATCCCAGCTTTGCAACCGTTGATGCCGGGATTACATCCCAGCCTACCCTACCCGTAACGCCGCGTCCAGAATTGCCAGCGCTTCCGTCAGCACCGCATCAGGAATAGTCAGCGGGAACAGGAAGCGGATGACATTGCCGTACACGCCGCAGGTCAGCAGCAGCAGACCTTTCGACAATGCATGGGCCTGTACTTTTTTGGTGAACTCCGCATCAGGTACGCCGGTAACGGGGTGTTTGAATTCAATCGCCACCATCGAGCCCAGACCGCGCACGTCCGCAACGCGGCTTGCCACATTCTTGTCCTGCATGGTTTCGTGCAACTGTTTGGTCAGACGAGCACCCAGTACATTGGCGCGCTCGGAAAGCTTTTCTTCTTCAATGATTTCCAGCACGGCCAGCGCCGATGCCACGGCCAACGCATTGCCTGCATAAGTGCCGCCCAGACCGCCAGGGTTGGGGCCATCCATGATTTCCGCTTTGCCGCACACGCCGGACAGCGGCATACCGCCAGCCAGACTTTTAGCGATCGTCATCAGATCGGGAATCACGCCGTAATGTTCCATGGCAAACAGTTTGCCGGTACGGGCAAAGCCGGTCTGGATTTCATCGGCGATGAGCAGTATGCCGTACTGATCGCACACGGTGCGCAGTGCCTGCATGAACGGTTTTGGTGTCACGCAAAAGCCGCCTTCACCCTGAATCGGCTCGATAATGATCGCTGCCACACTGCCTGGTTCGATGTCGGTTTTCAACAGGGTATGGAGAGCGGACAGCGCATCTTCGACCGACATGCCATGCACTTCGTTCGGGAACGGCGCGTGATAAATCCCGCCTGGGAACGGACCAAAACCAATTTTGTAGGGATCGACTTTACCGGTCAGCGCCATACCCATCGAGGTACGGCCATGAAACGCACCAGAGAACGCAATAATGCCAGGACGCTTGGTGTAGGAACGGGCAATCTTGACGGCGTTTTCAACGGCTTCTGCACCGGTAGTAAAGAACGCAGTTTTCTTGGCGTGGCTACCTGGCGTGAGCTGGTTGATTTTTTCTGCCAGTTCAACGTAGCTGGCATAAGGCACAACCTGATAGGCAGTATGCGTGAACAGATCGAGCTGCTGTTTGATTGCTGCAACGATTTTCGGATGACGGTGGCCGGTATTGAGAACAGCGATACCTGCTGCAAAATCAATATAGCGGTTGCCTTCGATATCCCAGATTTCAGAATTTTCGGCGCGCTCAGCGTAAAAATTGCACATTACGCCGACACCGCGTGGCGTTGCCGCATCTTTGCGGGCTTTCCATTCTTGATTCGTGTTCATTGCAGATTCCTGTTATTTCAGTTGTGATAAATTGTTGAAACGCCGGTTTTTAACCGTGCGCCAGGCGTGCCTGGATTGTGATTTTATTTTTTTGTGCTGCGTGTAATTTGATAAGGCCTTTTGTTACCCGGACCGGCAGTCGATGCACTGACTGCCGATCCGATTTACTGCATGAATAGTTACTTCTGAATCAGAACTTGGCTGACAGACTTACACCAATTTCACGTGGTGCAATCCGGTAGACCAAACCGCCGGCCTGAGCCTGCTCAATCGGCTTTTGAATGACTTCATTGTTGTTCGCCAGATTTTTGACGAACAGCGTTGCTTCCCATTCTTTCCAGCTCACACCGGTACTGATGTCAAAGGTGTGATAAGCAGGACGGTTGAAGTCAGGATTCGGATTGCCGTTAGGCAGTAACGAAAGACCGCCATAGCTGGTACCAACCAAATGGGCCGCACCACGTACAAAACCGAAATAGTCATCAGTAATGTCGTAGCTGTAAGTGGTTGTCAGAGCCAGATTGAAGTTCGGCACACCAGGAATCCATGCACCTTTGGTTGCACCATAAATACCTGCGTCAGCACCGGAATTGTCATCCAGAGTTGCGTGGGTATAACCACCTGCGACGTCGATAAGCAGACTGGAGATTGGTTTGACTTTCAGTTCCACTTCACCACCGTAGGAAGTCGCCGAGCCGACATTGACGTCATACGCAAAGCTGCAGGCCAGTTCCAGTTCCTGCTGCATGTTTTTCCATTTCACATAGAACAGCGAGGTATTCAGCTGGACTGTGTTATTGAAGAAACGTGCCTTGTCACCCACTTCATAACTCCACAGGGTGTCGGGATTGTAGCCAGCCTGATTCGGGCCTGACAAACCGCACAGCTGCCAAGGCACCTGCGAGTTTGCTCCACCGAGACGGAAGCCTTCAGCTGCAGTCGCAAAGACCGAGTTATTCGGCGTAACTTCCCAGATCACGGCAAATTTTGGCGTGGACTTGCTACCTTTTACAGTGGCACCATTCACAGTTGGTGTATCACCCTGATAGAACAAATCCTGGAAGCTGGAAAAAGTCTGTTGCGCACGCAGGTAACGCAATCCAACGGTCGCGTGCAGTTCAGGAGTGAAGTAATAATTGGCTTCGCCAAATACCGACTGTTGTGAATCATGGTACTTGTAGGTACCAGTCCAGGTATTGTCGTTCGGGAATCCTTCATGGTTGTCCGTTACGCAGGCAAATGCAAGGCAGTTGCCACTTACCGGATCAGGCTGATTCCAAACGCCTGGTATCGCAGTCGGATCAACGCCGGCAGCGGCAAACGCGGCATTAACGCCATACACATAATCGTTTTCGTGAATCATGGTATGTCCATTGGCGGCATAAGCACCAACCAGCCAGGTAACCGGACTGCCACCTTTTTCATACGGTTTGGACGCCAGGCGCAATTCCTGAGAAAACTGCTTGACTTCGTTTGCCAGAGTCACAGAGGAAGGCAAGCCCTGAATTACCTGCGCCAGCGGGGTCAGTCCGCCGGTAACTGGATCCGGAGCAATGTATCCGTTAGCCATCTGCCAGCTGTTGGTGAACGTACCATCCTGAATCCGCGTAAATTCCCGCTTGAAGTAACTGGTCGCCGAAGTGATGTCGCCGATCGGTGTGCTGTAGTTGATCGTCAGACTTGGTACGGTCAACGCATCAGAGCCGCGTTCATTGGTGGTTTTGCTGGTCTGGAACTTCTGCAGCGGCACAGGAGTGACTCCATCCGCTTGATACACGACATTGCCGCCCACAATCAGATTACCGTACGAAACATCAGTATCGCCGGTTTTGACTTTCTGACTGATGATGCTCGGAATAATTGTCAGATCCTTGGTTGGCGTCCATTTAAACGCGATCTTGGCAACACCGTTATCCTGCCAGTTGATGCCATTGGCAATGACGTTGGCGTTCTGGTCAACCTGATTGATGTAACCGCCAATATGTTCTGCCTCGACACCGACACGGATCGCCAACTCACCCGGGATCAGTGGTTTGTTGATCACAATGTTACCGTTATAGTTGGGTGTGTTCGCACCCTGAGTATGTGACGCCTCAGTGTAAAAATCGACTGATTCTTCTTTGGTATTAGGCTGATTGGTGATGAATTTAATCGTTCCACCCATCGAGCTCGCACCATACAGCGTACCCTGTGGTCCGCGCAGCACTTCAACGTGATCGATATCGAAGAATTTTGGTTCAGGCGTACCCATCGAATACTGATTGGCCTGCGTCATCGACACGTCGTCCAGATAAACACCTACGGTTGACGAACCGGCCGAAGAAGAAATACCGCGAATCTGAATATTGGACAGACCAGGACCGTCGCCGGCATCACCACCACCACCGGCACCCGAGAACGAGATATTCGGAATCGAGCGGGTCACGTCAGCGTAATCGGTAATGTGTTGTGCAGTGAGCTCATCGCCACCGATCACGCTCATACTGATCGGCACTTTGCTGACATCCTCTTTCCGTTTGGTCGCAGTGACCACAACCTGTTGAATGCCGGTCTGCTTGGATGCAGCAGACGCAGCCGCAGCGCCTGACAGCTTGGCTTCGGGTGCGGCAGCCTGCTCGGCAACCGGTGCGGCCTGAGCTTCAGTGCTGTCTGCGGGCGCGGCAGCATTCGCAGCTTCCTGTGCGCTGGCGGCAAGGGACATGAATGTCGATGCCACGGCCAAAACTAGGGTTAAACGCCTGGTGCGAAGTTTCATAGATGGAGATCTCCTGCTGAGTTGAATATTGGATTGAATCGGATCCAGGCCACGTACAACGCAACCTGATTTATGTGCATTTACTTCTTTTCAAAACTGATTATCGGAAAAACCGGGTGCTCCTACAGCACCGCCGAACGCAATTTTTGTACCAGACCCATAAACAGTCCTGGTCGCAAACTAAAACAAGGACAAGGACACTTACGGCCTGACACACGTTAAATGTCGACTATGGCCTGAACTGACTTTTGATCAAAATTCAATAGGGGGTCTTATTGACTCGAAACCATTCTATTCGGCAAAAATTTGCCCATAAATGTTTAGTTCTGAATGTATGGTTGTCGAAACATGAAAGTAAATGAAAGCCCTGTGCATTCCCCTTGGGAGTCGGTTTTTTGCATCGGTTTTTGTCAACAATCAGCGCGAGATCGTTGTTTTCAGAGCAGATGGCAACGCCGGCGGGGAAACGGACCGCTGCGCAAACCGATAATCCTTTCCGGCAACGCGCGTGCGAATTTGGTACACTGCACGCCTTATGTCTGCCAATAATCCCCCCATGAGCATCATCCGGCGCGGCAGGGAAGATTTTTCCCTGAGCTTTGCCGCCATGCGCGCCTATACCGACGCTCGCACCACCGCTTCCGACGATCAGCTGTGGATTGTTGAGCATGATCCCGTGTATACACTGGGGCTGGCCGCAGATCCGTCTCATATATTGAATGCCCGCCAAATTCCGGTGGTGCAGACCGACCGGGGCGGCGAAGTGACCTTCCATGGCCCGGGGCAGGTGGTGATTTATGTCCTGCTCGACCTGAAACGACAGCGCCGGCAAGGCATGATCCGTGAATTTGTACACCATATCGAGCAGGCGGTGATCAATACTCTGGCCGCTTACCAGATCGAAACCACACGCAAAGCAGGCGCTCCGGGTATCTATATCAGGCAGGGGCAGTTTGTCGGCGCAAAAATCGCCGCTCTGGGCCTGAAAGTACGCGCTTCCGGTTGCACTTATCATGGTGTGTCGCTCAATGTGGCGATGGATCTGACACCGTTTTCTTTTATCAATCCCTGTGGCTACCCGGATCTGACGTGCGTGGATATGCGCTCGCTGGGTGTGGATGCCAGCCTGGCCGAGGTGCAAAATGCCTTGGCTCACCAACTACAACAGTTACTATCATGACCAAACCTGACGAACCCGGCGCCTACAATCCCAGCGAAAAACAGAAAGGGTTGAGCAAAACTTCACGCATCCCGATCAAGATCGTGCCCTATGAGAAACTGGCCAAACCGAGCTGGATCCGCGTCAAGGGCGCCTCACCGAATACCCGCTTCAATGAAATCAAGGATATTCTGCGCGCCAGCGGTCTGGTTACCGTGTGCGAAGAAGCCTCCTGCCCGAATATCGGCGAATGTTTTGGCAAAGGCACTGCCACCTTCATGATCATGGGCGACAAATGCACACGGCGCTGCCCGTTTTGCGATGTCGGGCATGGCCGCCCCGATCCTCTGGATGAAAACGAACCACAGAAACTGGCCAATACCATTGCCAGTCTCAAACTCAGTTATGTCGTCATTACCTCGGTGGACCGCGACGATTTGCGCGACGGTGGTGCAGGCCACTTTGCAGCGTGCATCAAAAAAGTGCGCGAGCTGGCCCCGCACACCAAGATTGAAATACTGACCCCGGATTTCCGCGGCCGCATGGACCGCGCACTGGAAATTCTGCAGCAAGACCCGCCCGACGTGATGAACCACAATCTGGAAACCGTGCCGCGCCTGTATAAACAAGTGCGTCCCGGATCCGACTACGCCTATTCACTGACACTGCTCAAACGCTTCAAGGAAACCCACCCCAACACCCCGACCAAATCCGGCATCATGGTCGGCCTGGGTGAAACCGATGAAGAAATCCTGCAGGTCATGCGCGATCTGCGTGCGCATGACGTGGACATGTTGACGCTCGGCCAGTATCTGATGCCGAGCGGCGACCATCTGCCGGTGCGGCGTTATGTGCACCCGGATACATTCAAGATGTTTGAAGAAGAAGCCTACAAAATGGGCTTTGCGCATGCGGCAGTGGGTGCCATGGTCAGGAGTTCCTACCATGCCGATGTGCAGGCGCATGGGGCTGGGGTGGAGGTGAACGATCAGTAGTTGGTGAGAAACTTCAGTGGATCGTGAGAATTATCAGTTCATACAGGTCCGCAAATTTTGTGATCCGACGAAGCATGCAGTATGATTGCATTCGACGATCACAAGGAGTAAAACATGACGCCCACTGCCCATGCTGAAACTGAACACACAACACCCCTGACCAAGACTGACCAGAAACGCCTTGAGCGACTTGCGAAAAGCGCTGGTCGCACACCACAAGCGATGCTGCGTTTTGTGTTGCGTGATGGATTTGCGGTTTGTGAAGAAGACGTCGCTGAGAGTATTGCCGCTGATCGCGAGTTCGAGCAGGGTAAGAGTATGAGCCACGAAAGCGTGATGCAGGCAGCAGCAAAACTACTCCAAGGCGCCCCAAAACGTGCCTGATCCGACACATGCGTTTTTGATTCGCTGGACAGCCAATGCAAATAGAGCATTTCTGAATTCGTTAGCACACATTGAGAGTGAAGATACGGGTGCAGCTCATTTGGTCTTCCAACGAGTTGAAAAATCTATATTACTTCTATCGATCCAGCCGGGGATGGGAACATTGACGGCAAGGCCAGGTGTTCGTCGTTACGCCATTCCGCAAACTGGCCACACAATTAATTACCGGATTGTTCACGACGAATTGCGAATTTTGCGATGGTATCGGCAAAGGCAACAGCAAAAACTATAGATTTAAGCCCGATCTGAAACCAGTCGCACGAACTTCTGAATAGTTTCTCACGAGCTTCTGAAAAAAATGGCCTGTTTTTGACGAAGTTTCTCACCAACTTCTGAACGTTCACAGTGGATGTGAATGATCAGTAGTTGGTGAGAAACTTCAGTGGATCGTGAGAATTATCAGTTCATACAGGTCCCCAAATTTTGTGATCCGACACATGCGCTTTTGATTCGCTGGACGGCCAATGCAAATAGAGCATTTCTGAATTCGTTAGATATGTCAACCGGCATGGCTGCCTGTTGACATAGCTGCATGAAATTTAAATCCCGAACAAGTTACTTCTGATCTGCATACAACTTGACCAGCTCGACCATATAGTCACGCCCTTCGTACAGGGATTTAACGCGGATCTGCTCGTTCAAACCGTGGATGTGGCCATAATCGGCATCGTAAAAAATGCCGGGGATGCCATAGGTCGGAATGCCGACTGAACCCAGATAGCGTCCATCGGTGGCACCGGTGGACATGGTCGTGTTCATCGGTACGCCAGGGAACATCTTCTTGCCCAGCGCAACGGCCGGATCAATGATCGCAGCCGACAGCGGCACGGCACCGGCTACCGTTGCCAGGGGTTCAACGAACGACACCTTGGTTTCCGGATCGGCAACCACTCTGATCAAAACCTCTTTGACCTGCGCAATGGTTTCACCGGGAGCGATACGACAGTTCACATTGGCATGGGCACGCTGTGGCAGGGCATTATGCGCATGGCCGGCTTCGAGCATGGTGGCCACGCACGTGGTGCGTATTGTGCCGTTCAGGGTTGGATCTTTCGATACCAGTTCCGCCGCTGCGTTATTGTCCGGATGGGCAACCAGTTCTTTCAGCGCAGCACTGAGCGGCTCGGGGCTCTGCGCGCTTAACTGCGTCAGCATTGCTCTGGTGGTGTCGTTCAGGTTCACCGGAAAGGTATACTCCCCCACGCGTTGCAGCGCTGCCGACATTTGATAAATGGCATTCGACTTGACCGGACGCGAACTGTGGCCGCCGCTGTTGGTGACCACCAGGTCAAAGTCCTGATAGGTTTTTTCGCCGACATTCATCGACAGATGTTGCGGCTTGCCGTCAGCGTCGAGTATGCCGCCCCCGCCTTCGTTGAGGGCAAATTCGGCATCGATCAGGTCGCGACGGTTTTTGCCCAGCCATTCTGCGCCATTGAACGGACCGCCCTCCTCACCGCAGGTCAATGCCATTTTGATGGTGCGATGCGGTTTGTAGCCGGATTTTTTGAAATTGATCATGGCATCGGCCCAGATTGCCGCCTGGGCCTTGTCGTCTGACGAACCCCGTCCATAAAAATAGCCATTTTCTTCGATCAGTTTGAAAGGATCACGGGTCCAGTCGGCACGATTGGCCTCGACTACATCGATATGCGCGAGCAGCAGAATTGCGCGCGCCTTGGGATCGGTACCAGGCAGAACCGCGACCAGCCCGCCATATCTGGGGTATTGCGGCACACTGAAAAACGTCAGCTGCCCAGTGCCAAAGCCGGCAGCTTTCATGCGCCGTCCCAGTTTGGCCGCAGCTGCAGTGCAGGAACCGACCGACTCGGTGGTATTGGTCTCGACCAGTTCTTTATAGAGCCCACGGAATGCTGCCTGATCGGGCCGCACCGTCTGAGCCGACGTCGTACTGACGATACCGCACAGAAGCAGACTGGTCAGTGTTGGAAAAATTATTTTCATTGTGCTTCTCCGTTGGAGGTTGGTTAAGGCCAAGGCGCATCCCGGCTTGGCCTGAGACCGAAGTATAAGTGAGAGGATGAATAAATATTTTGCGACATGAAGTATCTACTTTAATAGTAGTGGCCGCAAGAGACTTAATGCTGACGTTCCGGCACAGCACTTTCCCGGTCCGCACGGATCAGTCTGGCGACCGGTGTCTGCGACGTAATCCGAACAGGCCGGCCAGTATCAGCGCCAGACTGCCCGGTTCAGGAACTGTGGCTTCCTCTGAATCAGGCAGGTCAGTAATGCCGGCAATATAGTTGAAATCGACCCCCCCGTTGTAACGGGCAGTCAATTCCTCAGTAATGACCAGGTCCTGATTTCCTGCTGTCAGCGCACCAGCATCGATGGTGTTGTCGGTAAAAAAAGCCTGTACGGCGCTGAAGTCAGTGAAGTCCGTATCAAACAGGGTGGTACCGTTGTCAGTAATGGTCAGAACCAGTTTGTCGAAGCCGGTGCCGCTGAAGTTTTCATTCATAAACCCGAACAGGGCTTCTTTTTGCGTCGTCGTAGAAAAGACGAACTCGCCGCTGGTGACCGTAGTCTGCGTCGTCAAACCGACACCCTGGTACGAAACGCCCTGCACACCCGAGCCCAATGTGATGGCATCGGCAAACGCGCCGGCCACTTTGGGACTGGCGCTGAGCAGGGCGTTGACGGTACTGGGGTTGGGAGCGCCGTTAATGTCCGAAACTGAACCCTTTAGCGTGGCAATGTCAGGCAGGCTGAAACTTGTGCCGCCATAGTTTGCCGCTGTGCCTGCGTCGGCAACAAACCCTTGCACCACGCTGGTTTTGGCATGCGCGCTGACACTGGCGCCAAGGCTGTTGGTTGCGGTGCTGCCCGCTTCGGCTGCACCGCTGAAGCCAGACGCTTCGGCCGTGGCATGGCTCTGACCTGCGGTTCTGGTGGTCGTGGTCAGGGCCAGGGCGTGCGCATTTGCACCTCGATTTGTCGAGCTGGAATTACCCGGAGCGTTAGCCGTTGCCGTGGCGTTGGCGTAATCCAGTGACGTCAGAATGGTGCGCGCTGTGGCTGAACCGGTCGGGCCGGACAAATTGTGATTGGAATGATCGCTTCCACCTTGGCCACCGGTGGCCGTGCTGGTTCCGGTCAGGCTACCGTTGGCTGTTATTACCAGACTGGCGTGGGCGTCGCCGCCGCCACCGCCAGAGGCGCTGGTGCTGCTGCCACCTTTGCCACCATAGGCAATGCTGGACAAATCGAGGCTGTTTGCCGATGTATTCGTCAGGTTCATGCTGGATTTGCCTTTCCCGCCAGCGCCGGCCCTTGCGGTACCCGATTCGGCGCTGCCACCGTCACCGCCGCCAGCAGTCTGGGACAGAATCAGCATGCCGCTGGTTGATCCACTGACGGTATTCGAGGCAGTGGAAGCGGCGCCGTTACCGGCACGCGCACCATCACTGCCGTTGCCACCGGAACCGCCAATCTGAACCGAACTGACCGTTACCGTACCGCTGCCACTGCTGCCTGTGGCAGTTGCCGTGGCGCTGCCACCTTGCGCGCCGTGTTTCCCGAATCCGGTGAGGCCTGCGCCAGCACCACCGGCACCACCATACGCCGCGGCGCTGATGACCACCGCACTGCTGCCGCCTGAATGTCCCGTGGCATGGGCAGCAGCGCTGCCGCCGGTACTGCCATCGCCGGCCGTACTTGCTCCACCGGCACCGCCATAGGCTTTACTTTCACCTTTGAGCGATCCGGAAGTGCTGACGTTCAGATCAGCCTGTGCAGCACCGGCTGTGCCGACATGTCGATCGTTAGCAGAACCGCCATTGCCGCCACGCGCCTGGCTGTTTGCGGTCAGGCCGCTGGCCGACGAATTCAGCACAGTCAGACTGGACTTGCCCTGGCCGCCATTGCCCGCGGTTCCGCCCGCTGATCCACCACCGTTACCGCCGAGCGCGGTCTGCGACAAAGACAGCACACCGCTGGTCGAACCGCTGACGGCATCGGTTGCCAGTGAGGCCGCACCGTTGCCGCCATGGGCGCCATTCGCTCCAGCACCACCGTTACCGCCGGTCTGTGTCGCAGTCATCGTCACACCGCCCAGACTGGAACTCCCGCTGGCGCTGGCCGTTGCCACGCCACCATTGCCACCGCTGTGTCCGGCGCCGGATCCGGAGCCACCGTTACCGCCCTTGGCCGTACTGGTTCCTTTGTAGCTGGTGGTGGTGGCGCTTCTTGGGAATGTCAGGCTGGCCTGTGCCGTACCGCCAATAGCACCGTTGCCGCTGCCGTTACTGCCGCCATTGCCACCTGTGGCATTGCTGGTCAGGTTCAAAGGGGTTGCCTGCGTTGAGCCCGGGGTCAGATCTGACGTAGCCATTCCGCCGGCGCCGGCCATGCCAAAATCAGAATTGCCACCATAGCCTCCGGTGGCAGTCTGGAACAGACTCAACGTGCCCAGGGTTGAACCGCTTACGGCATTCTGGATGGTGCTGTCGGCACCGGCACCGCCATTGGCGCCATTCATTCCCTTGCCACCCGCACCACCAATCTGGGTTGAACTGACCGTTACCGCGCCGCTGCCGGAACTGCCCTTGGCAGTAGTCGCTGTGGCCTGACCACCGACCCCGCCACTGTTCCCGGCTCCGCTTCCGGTTCCGCCGCTCCCACCCGAGGCAAAAGCGCCGATGTCGGCCACTTTGTTGCCGGTTGTCAGTCCGTCGGTCGTCGCCGTGGCATTGCCACCTGCGCTGCCACTACCGGAAAAAGCGAGGCCGCCGGCGCCGCCATAGGCGTAACTGTTAGCTTGAAGCGTGCCTGTTGCGGTGGTTTTCAGCATGGCCTGGGCATCGCCGGCTGCGCCGACTGTGGCATTGCCAGTGGCTGAGCCGGCAGTGCCGCCGCTTGCCTCAATAGTTAAAACCAAGTTGCTGGCCGGCGAATTCAGCAGGGTCAGACTGGACATCCCCTTGCCGCCATTGCCTGCTGCAGCGCCAGCGGATCCACCACCGTTTCCGCCTTTTGCTGTCTGAGACAGAAACAGCGTTCCGCTGGTCGAACCGGTAACTGCATCCGTTGCCAGCGAGTCCGCACCGCTGCCGCCATTGGCACCACTGTTTCCATATCCGCCGTTACCCCCGGTCCGCTTCGCGTTGACGCTAACAGCGCCGCTGTCGGAAGAACCGCTGGCTGCGGCCGTTGCGACGCCACCGTTACCTCCCTTGTAACCTGTTCCGTAACCGGAGCCGCCGTTGCCGCCCACGCCGACCGACGAACTGTTGACCGCAGCGCTGCCGGAGGTCGGAGCGCTGGTGATCGACGTGGCGACGCCGCCATCACCACCCGAGGCACCGGCGCCGGCTGATGTGCCTGAACCGGCAGCACCCGGCACGCCGGCATTGCCACCGGCACCACCGGTGGCGCTGCCATTGGCCGTGGCGGGCGTCAGCCCGGTTGATGCAATGGCAGTGGCAACCCCACCGGCGCCACCGGCACCGGCATTGCCGCCGTTCGCGCTGCCGGTGCCGTTAGCGCCGTTACCGCCGTTACCACCTTTGCCGCCCACGGCATTGGCCGTGTTGGACGTATCACCGACGGTGCCGGCATACGCACCGGCATTTCCTCCTGCCGTTCCGGCGCCGGCATTCAGATCTGGCGCTACCCCGTTGAGACCATCCGCCCCGTCAGTGCCGGTCACGTTGATTACGCCGGCAAACGCCGTATTCACGACCAGTGCCATTTGAAGAACGGCCAGGCTGACGGATGCAGTCAATTTTTTGTGGTGTAAGCAAGCGCTGAATGGCGTGCTGGCGTTCAATGTAAACATAATGGTCGCTCCAGTGATTGTTACTGTTGTTGCCAATGTGATCATTGATTGATTAATTAACTAGCATAAAACATACCTGATTTAATTAAATCACTTAAAACAATCAGTTATAAAAAATCTATTTCTCACTGGCATTCATCTGTAAAAATTTCCGACATATTCCCGCATTAGATTGTTGCGTCCACCTCTGCTCACCTATAATCCCCGCTTGCAACACCACATTCCACCCTCACCGTCTGGAGCTGTCCATGTATCCGGTAGTCTTTAAAAAAGTCGTCAAAACCTATCATCTGGACGCGATCGACGTGCCTGCGCTGATTGACATCGATCTGGAAATCCGGCCCAACTGCTTTACCGTTATTTCCGGACCGTCCGGCAGCGGCAAGACCACGCTGCTGAATCTGATCGGCTGTATCGACCGGGCCGATTCCGGCGACGTGATCGTAGCGGGGCAAAATGTGAATGCCATGTCCGACAACGCGCTGTCCGATTTCCGGGCCCGGCACCTCGGTTACATTTTTCAGAACTTCAATTTGCTGCCGGTGTTGACGACGTATGAAAATGTCGAATATCCGCTGATCCTGACCAAAGTCCCGGCGGCGCAGCGCAAAGAGCGGGTGCTCGCTTTGCTGGATGCCGTCGGATTGTCTGACCGGCTCCAGAACCGGCCCGGCCAGTTGTCGGGCGGACAGCGTCAGCGGGTGGCGATTGCGCGCGCACTGGCTACCGGTCCAAAACTGGTGCTGGCCGATGAACCGACTGCCAATCTGGACAGCCAGACCGGTGAGGCCATCATTACCCTGATGCGCAAAATGCAGCGCGAACATCAGGTATCGTTTGTCTTTTCTTCCCACGATCCCCAGGTGCATGCCGAAGCCGATGACACCATTTATATCCGGGACGGCAGAATCACCGGCATCGAACGTCAGGCTGTGGAGGGTGCCGTATGAGAACCTTTTCCCTGGCCTTGCGCAATCTGCTCAGAAACCGGCGCCGCTCGCTCACTACCCTGTTGGCCATGGTGATCGGCCTGACCGCCATTCTGCTGTTTGGCGGTTACCGCTCCAACATTACCTACGGTATCGAGAGTGGCTTCATCCAGAGCAGCGGCCACCTGCAGATCCAGCATCAAAACTATTATCTGGAAGGCGGCGACAATCCCACCGCGTATGGCATTCCCGGATACCAGCACATCATCGATGCCGTTCAACAGGATCCGGAACTGGCCCCTTATCTGCGCGTGGTCACGCCGACGCTGCAACTGGGCGGGCTGGCCGGCAATTTTGCCGCCGGCATTTCGCGTTCGGTATTTGCCGTTGGCGTGGTGCCGGAACAGCGCAGCCAGATGGAAAAATGGAATGACTATGGACTGACCAGTTATATCAAACCGTTACAGCTCATTGGCACCAGTCCGGATTCCGTGATGATCGGTGACGGCCTGGCGCGCAAGCTCAAGCTGTGCAAGAAACTGCAGATGGCCAACTGCGTGCAGACTGAAACACCCGTAGTGGCCGCAACGGGACCGGCTGCGCCCGACGATATTGCTGCGCTGTCCGATCTGGAACAGGACCAGGCGCAACAGAATGCGGCACCGGCCGAAAAGGGCACCCGCATCGAAATGCTGGCCTCCACGGCGCACGGCGCACCGAATGTGGCCAGCCTGTCCGTGATTTCGTCCAGAAACATGGGCATCAAGGCGCTCGATGATGTCTACCTGGCCATGCACCTGTCGCAGGCCCAGAAACTGATCTATGGATCAAATGATCCGCAGGTTACCGCCATTCAGATCCAGCTGTACCACACCAGCCAGATTCCGGTAGTCCAGGCGCGGTTGCAGAAACTGCTTGCCGAGCAGTTTCCCGGCCAGCCGCTGGAAGTGCAGGATTTCAAAACGCTCAATCCCATGTACGGACAGACTGCACAATTCATGAATTCGATGTTCGGCTTTATTGCCACGCTCATTGCCGTGATCGTGCTGTTCACCATCGGCAATACCATGAGCACCGCGGTCGTGGAACGCACGGTGGAAATCGGTACGCTGCGTGCCATGGGCCTGCGCCGCTCGGGATTGCGCTATCTGTTTCTGTGTGAAGGCATGCTGCTCGGACTGATCGGTGCGGCAGCCGGTGTCATCAGCGCGCTGTGCATTGCTTACCTGATCAATCACAGTGGTCTGTCCTGGACGCCCCCCGGCTATTCGTATGCCTATCTGATCCTCGTGCGGGTCTGGCAGGATCCGGCACTGCTCGTTGGCAGTGTCATCGGACTGGTGCTGGTGACGGTGATCTCGGCCTGGTGGCCGGCCAACCGCGCCTCGAAAATGATGATAGTCGATGCGCTGCGCCATGTTTAACCGAATCTATAACTTCCGTTCCGGGACTACTATGCAATTCATAAAAACGGCCTTGCTCAGTATTGCGCTGTTGTCGCCTGTGGTACACGCTGCACCAAGCCCGCAGGAAATACTGGCCGCCAGTGATGCGGTGCGCAATCCCGATTATCCGTTCGGCATGACCAATACCCTGATTGAATATAAAAACGGTCAGCAGACCGACACCAGCACGCTGGGCATTTATTCCAAGGCCGATCAGTCCAGCGGACAGTTCCGCAGCCTGATCCGCTATATCGCACCGGCGCGCGATGCCAACAAACTGATTTTATTCAGCGGCAGGGATTTATGGTTTTACGATCCCTCCAGCAAGGCCAGCATCCGCATGTCACCGCAGCAGAGATTGCTGGGGCAGGCATCGAACGGCGACGTGGTAACGGTCAATCTGGCCCGTGATTACAAAGCCATCTCGGCCAGCGAAGAAGATACTCAGGACGGCGAAAAACAACTGCGCCACTGCTACAAAGTGGCCATGCAGGCCGGCACGCCGGATGCCACCTACCATCATATCGAGATGTGGATCGAAGTCGGCAGCTTCCATCCGGTCAAGGCACGGTTTTATGCCGACAGCAACAAGCTGCTCAAAAGCGCCTATTACCGCAAATATGAAAAGCAGCTCGGCATAGAGCGCCCCACGGAAACGGTGATCATCGATGGCCTGGATCCGAAATGGGTCACCGTCATGCGTTACTCGGATCTGGTCAAACGGGACGTGCCGGACCTGTGGCTGCAGCGCGAATATTTGCCACGCTTCAAACCGGAATGAAACGCCTGATCCTTGGTGCCTCATTGATTCTGCTGACCGGTGTGGCGCTGGCTCAGCAGGATCCGGATATGGATGCGCTCCAGCTGGCCGATCAGATTGCCGCGCCGGTCACTGCGCCGAGCAACTGGCGCCTGTTTGGTGAACTCTCAGCCGGCGGCGTGGTACTGCGCAACACGGACAGTTTTCAGCCGGATCAGCGCGCGTCTTTTGATCTGCGTTACGACAATACCTTTGCACCGGGCTGGCGCGCGGTGTTGTCCGACCGGCTCGACGTCGACAATCCGGCACAGACACCGTTTGACAAGACCATCAACACCGTCAGGGAGGGCTATCTGAGCTGGCAACCTGTTTCCGATATGCTGTTTGATCTGGGTCGCATCAACGAACGCAATGGCGTGGCACTGGGTTATAACCCGACCGATTATTTCAAGACCAATGCGGTGCGCTCGGTGGTGTCGGTCGATCCGAACAGCCTGAAAGAAAACCGCCAGGGCAGCGTCATGATCAAAGCGCAACAACTGGCCGATGCCGGCTCGGCCACGCTGCTGTTCTCTCCCAAACTGGGCAACACCGTCAGCTATGCCGACTTCAATCCGGATCTGGCTGCGACCAACAATGTCAACCGCTGGCTGCTCAGTGTCAGCCCGAAACTGTCCGAAGATATCAATCCCAAACTGCTGGTCTTCAAAGCCGATCAGACACCGGTGCAGTTTGGCCTGAACCTGACCAGTCTGATCAGTGATGCAGCCGTGGTATATGTGGAATGGTCCGGTGGCAGCAGCCTGTCGCAACTGTCCCAGGCGCAGCAGATGCTGAAACTGCCTTTTGTCAACGACACGGCGTTTCGCAACCGCCTGGCCAGCGGGCTGACCTATACCACCGACAATAAAATTTCGCTGACTGCCGAACTTGAATACAACGGCGCGGGTTTGGATGAGCAACAATGGCAGCGACTGGGCACGTCGCCTTACTATGGACTGTATCGCTACTGGCTGCAGGCAATTCAGGAATCGCCCACCAAACGCAGCGCATTTTTGTATGGTTCGTGGCAGGACGCACTGATCAATCATCTTGATCTGGCAGCGATGGAAAAAGTCAATCTGGTCGACAACAGCCGGCTGTCATGGCTGGAAGCGCGCTATCACCTGTCGCATTCGGAATTTGCGCTGCAGTGGCAGCTCGACAGTGGCAGCCGTGGCAGTGAATTTGGCGCTGCCAGGCAAACCCAGACCTGGGCATTGGTGGGACGGGTTTATTATTAGCGGGGCTGTGAGATCGATAGTGCTATTCAAGTCTGATTCAACTTAACCATGGATTCTTACCGTTTATTTGTATAGACTTGGGAAGTTCTTTAAATCCGATCCATGCATTGAGACAGTCCTCCAACGAGAAAAGGGATAATCTTATGAAAACCCGCATTTTACGTACAGGCCTGTTTTTTCTGTTATCGTCACTGTCGGTCGCCTGCCTGGCACAGATGTACATGTGTGTTGATGCAACCGGCGCCAAAACTTTTTCAGACAAATCATGTGGGAACAATGCAAAAGTGCATGCCCTCACGCCCAGCGCAGGGTCATTCGACAGCAAATCAACTACACTGGAAGACACGGGTTACAGACCGCTACCCAACCCTCCGGGGTACTCTGTGCAGAATAATTCCACCACGCAGTATGTCGGAGTCAGAGAAGTGCGTTATGTCGCCGTTGAAAGAAGACACCCAGAGCCGATCCGACATGAAAGTCATCATGTCGAAAAATAGGTATGGCATGAATGCACGTATTCATGCCAGGACCTGAACCAGGCGTGGCTGACTAAGCGCAGGTTCCTGCCACGGCATTGCGATAGAAGAACGCCAACACAAGTCCCAGCACTATTTGTAACATGCCGTCGAACACAATCTGTTTAATCACCAGGTTAAACGGCATAGGCTGCACCACGAAATAAATCAGATAGATCGGCACGATCATCAGCAACGCAATGGCTATGCCAAACCGAAATCCCTGTCCCATCCACGGTCCCTTCTCTGCACCTCGGGCATAAATCCACACCAGTGCGCCAGACATGATGACATGCGCAACAATCATCAACGGAAAGTATTGTTGAGAATCTGCATTGCTGCGGAACAGGTTGGGCAACAGCATATAGTCGGCTTCAAGCAATAACGCGTGCACGATGAAACTGCCCATCATCCAGACTATAAAAATGATTGCCCATGCAGTGAAGAATTTTTTATTCATGCCGTTCTCCTTTGTGAGTAGTGAATTTGCGGGTCTTTCAGAGACTTTCCACATATAACGCGATGGCAGCCAGATTGGCTTTGTTTATCATGTCAACAAAGTGCATGCCGACCCGAAATCCTTCCTTGCAATGCACGCAGTAAGTCACTTTGGCCAGGGCAGCAATATCGCACTGGCGCCCTTTGACGATGAGTGAGAGGTCGATATGGTAGCGTTTGCCGATATCGAGTTGACTGGGAACGACGAGACAGACACCGGTGGTTCCTATGTCCAATGCCGTAAACGCAATAGTGTGGCTGACCATGACGAGTGTGCCGTGCGTATGCAGTGGCTTTCTCCCTGAGGCGCGCTGATTTTGAGTCAGGTTCGACATTGGATTCTTGCCACTGCAGCCCTTTTATTTAATAAAAACCAGAGCCATTCGCCAGAACCAGACAGTCACTCATGAACTGTCAGGAATCTGAAACGCCTTCGATTCAGGTCGAAGGCGTTTTGTTACCTCTGGAATCTTGCCAAACTTTGGCGCGAAAATCAGAAGCTGCGACCAATAGCCAGTGTAATTACAGCAGGTTTAAATTTGATTTCGGACGTCCGATCAATGCCCAGAGTGTCACTGGTCAGCACGGTATGCACTTTGGCCGTGGTATACGACCCAAACAAAGCCCACTCTTTGGTCAGTTTTTGACTGAAACCGATCTGCGCTGCAGCGCCCTTGGAACTGGTTAAACCCATTGTCGTCGGACCACCGTTCAAATTGTCATTGACCGGCGTTGATTCCGCTTTGGTGAACTTGGTGTAATTCACGCCAAGGCCCACATAAGGACGGAACGTGGATTCCTTGCTGCCAAAGACATAATTCAAAAACGCGGTCGGCGCAAATTGAGTCACATAAGCCCCGGCCTGACCATTGGTTGCGGCCATTTCCGGTGTGACCAGAGCCGGGTTCAATACCACAATATTGACCTGATGCTTGGGTGGTATACCCATAGCCAGATCGGCCTGCCAATGTTCCGTAAAATCGTACGACACACCAAAATACAGCGTCGTCTTGCTTTGCACTTCCAGGCTCAGTGCGTCCACCGGAGTAAACGGACCAGAGATTGGCGTTGCTTCGGAGTGTGGATTGATGTTGACCACACCGACTTTAAACGTTGTTCCGTCGAGATACGAAGGGTCAGCAAAAGATGGGCATGACACGCCAAAAGTCATAGCAGCAAGGACTGCTGCAAGGGGAATTATTTTTTTCATTTAGCCTGTCCTCTTAGAAATTTGAAAAGAAGCCGCGTGCTGCAGCCGCACAGAATGGCGCTTCGTTGGCATGGGTGCTCTCCAGTACCGCTGTCTGCCCTGCAACGCCGCCACCGGCTGCGGTAAAGATGCTGGTTTGCAGTGCCTGAAATCCGCCGCGCGCTGCGTCAAAGCCGTCACCCACTGTTGGCGCTGCAGCCAGATCAACCAATGGAAATCCCTGGGCCGGCAGGCCAATTGATGTCCATTCCGCTTTCATCGCGACCGAGTTAAAGAAATACACGGTTGGATCGTTTGCGCCGCCACACAGCAACGTGGGTGCGGCCGGAATATAACCGCGCAGATCATTGGCCGCAAAATGCTTGCGTGCCGGTGTTGCCGCCGTTGTTGTCGTTGCCGTAAATGTCGACGGACCACCAAGCCAGGTTGACATATTCAGCTGGTCAGGATTGGCACCCGCATCCATCAGGAACGCCAGACGGAAGGTATTGTTGATCAGGCTGGGGTCACCGAAACCAAGCGCAAACAGCGGATCGACCGCAGGGTTTCCGGTCACTGCCGGCGTGACACCGGGTATGCCTGGCGAGGTTGCACTGAACAGGGCAGTCTGCGGAATCAGTGCCAGCTGGGCCGCTGTCGCGTTGGTTGGGTAAGGCAGCAAACTGGCAACACCGGCGCTTGCCAGGGATGCCGTGTACACATCAGAAGGACTGCTGTACACATCACCATATGAATTTTGATAGGCGGTAATGATCAAGGTTGCAAAATACGGCGAACCTAAATCCGGATGCCCGGCAAATACATAGTCAAACAGTGCAGCCAGCGCATACGGGCCGGAACCCGGGGCGGCGGCAGTCACCTTCATGGTTTTATCGCCTGCCGCAAACTTGGCATCCATGGCTTTCTGGGCCGCCATGGCGACATAGCCGCCCTGCGAATAACCGGTAACAAACAACTTGCCACTGTCCGTAACACCTTTGTTGATGATGCCAGGCAAAGCCAGACGGGCGGCCTGCAGCGAGTTAATCATGTCGGCAGCCTGCTGTGTTTCAACCAGGTACGGGTGATAGCTGATATTGGATGAATCGTAACCGACGTAGTTGGGAGCGACAACGATATAGCCCTGTGCTGCAAACACGGCCGCGATCAACGACCCTTCACTGGCTCCCGGATTGGTGGTGTCAGTCCAGTTGGCAAGATTGTAGTTGTGATTGAAAGTCGTTCCGTGGGCATACAGCACGACCGGGCGAGGACCGGTACATTTCGGATCAGTGCCGTTGGGGACCATTAAGGCTCCCGAGGCGGTGGCGCCGGCAGCACCCTTGCCATCGATGGTGGCGTACTGGAAGTATTGCGTATCAACGCCGCAAACCGGTGCGCCTGCAATCTGCAGCAAACCCTGCCCGGCGGTCGACGCGTTCAGTGTGGCGGTAAAAAATTGAGCCGTCAGGGAGGTCAGTCGCGGTGCCGGATTCTGTAATAAAGTACCCGGCACGGCTGCAGAACTTTGTGTTCCGGCCGGTGAGCTGGACGTTCCGCCTCCGCAGGCACTTAACAGTATGGACGTGCAAAATGCCGAGGCCAATAATTGATATTGCTTCATAAGGCTGTCTCCAAGTTTTTTATAAAACGTTTATATTTATAAAACTCTGTCAAAACATGCTGCATCAAATCCAGGCATTTCAACCGAGTTTGTTTGTTGCGATTGATTCGAGCACCTGACTTATCGTCACCCAAATTCACCAGGTCACCGCTTATTCTTGCGGCAGGTCTTAAGGTACAGCAACAGTTTTTCATCTTAGCAGTCTGAAAATCAAAGACAAGCTACTTTTAAAGCACTCTGTGGGCAAAAGCGCAAAACAACCCCTGCCATGGCCAGAAAAACCACAGTGCCTGTCACATTTGTTTTAACCGATTCCGCCGTAACAACAAATAAACCACCGGCACCACCAGCATCGACAGCAGCGGCGCGGTAATCATGCCGCCCACCATGGGTGCAGCGATGCGCTGCATGACTTCCGAGCCCGTGCCGGAGCCGATCATGATGGGCAGCAGACCGGCCAGAATCACGGCCACGGTCATGGCCTTGGGGCGTACCCGCAACAGCGCGCCGGTCCGGATCGCCTCCAGCAGATCGGCTTCGCTGCACCGGCCTTCGGCCTGCATCGCTTCCCAGGCATGCTTCAGATACAGCAGCATGATCACACCGAATTCTGCCGACACGCCCGCCAGGGCAATAAACCCGACTGCAGCCGCAATGGAAAAATGGTAGTTCAGCAGCCACAGCAGCCAGATCCCGCCGGCCAGGGCAAACGGCAGCGTTGTCATGATCAGGGCCGCCTCGTCAACACGTTTGAAGATCAGATACAGCAACACAAAAATGATGCCCAGCGTGGCCGGCACGACGATTTTCAGTCTGGCCGTGGCGCGCTCCAGATACTCAAACTGACCGGACCACGACACCGTGTAGCCGGCCGGCAGCTGCACGAAACTGGCTACGCGCTGCTGCATTTCGCGCACTGCAGAACTGAGGTCACGTCCGCGGATATCGACATACACCCAGCCGGACAGTCGGCCATTTTCGCTTTTCAGCATCGGCGCACCGTCAGCGATGCTGATGGTACAGACATCGCCCAGCGTGATCTGTGCGCCCGATTCCGTCAAGATCGGCAGGCGGCGCAATTTGTCGAGCGAATCGCGTTCTTCCCTGGGGTAGCGCACGTTGATCGGAAAGCGCTGCAGACCAAGAACGGTTTCGCCGATATTGTCACCGCCGAGCGCCGCGCCAATCACGCTTTGCACATCGGCGATATTCATGCCGTAACGCGCGGCACCATTCCGGTCGATCTGCACATTGATATACCGTGCGCCATTGAGCCGCTCGGCCAGTGCCGAAGCAACACCGGGCACCGCTTTGACGGCATGTTCGATGGCAATCGTCAGCCGGTCAATTTCCTGCAGACTGGCGCCGGCCACCTTGATGCCGACCGGGCTCTTGATACCGGTTGCCAGCATGTCGATGCGGCCCCGGATCGGCGGAACCCATACGTTGGTCAAGCCGGGAACCTGCACGGTTTTATCCAGTTCGGCAATCAGCCGCTCGGTGGTCATGTTGCTGCGCCACTGATCGCGCGGTTTAAACCGTATCGTGGTTTCAAACATTTCCATCTGCGCCGGATCGGTCGCGGTTTCGGCGCGGCCGGCCTTGCCAAAGACGGACAGCACTTCCGGCACTGTTTTGATCAACCGGTCGGTCTGCTGCAACAACTGCGCGGCCTTGCCGGCCGACAGGCCGGGCAGCGCCGACGGCATGTACAACACGTCGCCTTCATCCAGCGCCGGCATGAATTCACTGCCCAGCTGCGACAGTGGCCACAGGGTCAGCAGCACTGCGAACACCGCAACGGCCAGTGTCGGTTTCGGAAAGCGCAGTACCAGTTCCAGTACCGGACGATAAACTGTGATGAAAAAGCGGTTGACCGGATTGTCCTGCTCATTGGGAATGCGCCCCCGGATCAGATAATGCATCAGCACCGGTATGAGCGTGACCGCCAGCAGCGCGGCGGCGGCCATCACCCAGGTTTTGGTCAGCGCCAGCGGTGCGAACATTCTGCCTTCCTGGGCCTGCAGGGTAAATACCGGAATAAACGACAGCACGATGATCAACAGGGAAAAGAACAATGCCGGCCCAACTTCCACGGCAGCCTCGGCAATGACCCGGCCATGTTCGGCACCGGCCAGCACGAAGTCGGGATGATCGCGATGCCACTGCTCGATATGCTTGTGCGCATTTTCGATCATCACCACGGCCGCATCGATCATGGCGCCGACCGCAATGGCAATGCCACCCAGCGACATGATGTTGGCATTGACGCCCTGGTAATACATGACGATAAACGCTGCCACGATGCCCAGCGGCAGCGACACGATGGCGACCAGTGCGGAGCGGACATGAAACAGAAACAGTGCGCACACCAGTGCCACAACGATGAATTCTTCAATCAGCGTGTGCTGCAGATTGGTGATGGCGCGGTTGATCAGATTCGAGCGATCGTAGACCGGCACAATTTCCACGCCGGGTGGCAGGCCGGTTTTGAGCTTTTCCAGCTTGTCTTTGACTGCCGCAATGGTTTCCAGTGCATTTTTTCCGGAGCGCATAATGATCACGCCACCGGCCACTTCGCCCTCACCGTTCAGATCGGCGATGCCGCGTCGCATTTCCGGTCCGACCTGGATATGCGCCACATCACCCAGCCTGACCGAGACCCCGGCAGCGGTAGCGATGAGCGGAATAGCGCGAAAATCGTCCAGTGACTGCAGGTAGCCGGAAGCACGCACCATATATTCCGCTTCCCCCAGTTCCAGCACCGAGCCGCCACTTTCCTGATTGGCCTTTTGCACCGCATCGATTACTTTGCTGTGGGTGACCCGATAGGCGCGCAGTTTGTCCGGATCAAGCACGATCTGATACTGACGCACCATGCCGCCGATACTGGCCACTTCGGCGACATTGGTCACGCTCTTCAATTCAAAGCGCAAAAACCAGTCCTGCAATGCGCGCAGCTGCGACAGATCCATGGTCGCCGTGCGATCCACCAGGGCATATTCATATACCCACCCGACCCCGCTGGCGTCCGGCCCGAGTGCCGTTTTGGCCTGGGCCGGCAGACGCGACTGTACCTGATTCAGATATTCCAGCACGCGTGAGCGGGCCCAGTACGGATCGGTGCCGTCTTCAAACAGAATGTAGACAAAGGAATCGCCAAAGAAGGAATAGCCGCGCACGGTTTTGGCACCGGGCACCGACAGCATGGTGGTAGTCAGTGGATAGGTCACCTGGTTTTCGACAATCTGCGGAGCCTGACCTGGGAAGGTGGTGCGGATGATGACCTGCACATCCGACAGGTCCGGCAGCGCATCAATGGGCGTGTGCTGCCAGGCCCAGACTCCCCACACCGCGATGATCATTGTGGCCAGCAGTACCAGCAGCCGGTTGATAAGTGACCAGCGTATCAGTTGCGCGATCATTTGCGCTCTCCCTGCGTCCTGGCTGCGTCATCCATGCGCGCCGTGCTGCCTTTCAGGCTGGCTTCGGAGTCAATCAGGAACTGGCCCGATACCACGACTTTCTGACCGGCCTGCAATCCTTTCCGGACTTCGGTCTGGCCATGCGCTTGGGCCCCGGTTTCGATGTCAGCCGCACTGAATTGACCTGCACCGTGCATAACCATGACGACGTTGCGCGTGCCGGTCTGAATCACGGCTTCGCTTGGCACCAGCAGCACTTCCGGTGCCGCGTGCGTTGGCAGGAAGTGGACCGTGGCAAACATGCCCGGCACCAGTGCGAGGCGCGGGTTGGCAAGTTCGATGCGCGCCCTGATGGTCCGGGTGGTGGCATTGACCTCGGGAAGAATCGCACTGACCCGGCCTTTGAACAGCACGCCGGACAACGCCGCAGCAGAGGCTTCGACCGGCGCGCCGGGGTGAACCTGTTGCGCCAGATTTTCCGGCAGTTCGGCCAGCACCCAGACACTCTTGATGGCATTGATCGTATACAGCGCCGTGCCGGCACTGACTGTCATGCCGGCGCGAATTGCAAGATCGGATACCACGCCATCGATCGGCGCGGTGACGGCAATCTGCGTATGCACCCGGCCGCTGGCAGTGACCTGCGCGATCTGCTCCTGACTCATCCCGACCAGGCGCATGCGCGCCCGGGCACCGTCCAGCACGCCATCCAGAGCGCCGTTTGGAGAGCCTGCTGCCTGCATGTGCAGAACAGCCAGATATTCCTCCTGCGCGGCAACCCAGTCCGGCACAATCAGTTCAGCCAGCTTCTGTCCTTTTCTGACGGGTTCCAACAAGGTGCGTACCGCTACCTGTTCTACGTAACCAGTGGCGCGCGACTGCACCACCGCCACGTCGCGTTCATTGTAGGCAACGCTGCCCACTGCAGTCAGATCCGAATCGAGTCTGCCCAGTGTCACAACGGCCGTCCGTATGCCCAGGTTCTGACGGATGCCGGGAGGGATGCTGACCTGATTTCCGGTCCCGGCATCAGGTTGTGCGACGTCGGCATAAACGGGTTCGAGCTCCATGTCCATGTAGGGTGATTTTCCCGGTTTGTCAAAGTGCTGGGCCGGATTCATCGGGTCATGCCAGTACAACGGTGTTGTTGCAATCGGTTGCGTCGGCAGCACATGCTGGCTGGCTCCGTAACGATAAAAGCCGTAGCCGGTGGCGCCAAGCAGGGTCACAAACAATGCGGCAAAAATAAGGTGGATCGTTTTCATGGTTGTTTCCGATTCAGGGCCGGTGACAGGAATTCGAGCTGCGCCCACAGGCGCGCCGTTTCGGACTGCAGCTGCAGTGACTGGAGATGCACATCAATTTCATTGCGGCGTGCAAGGAGCAGATCCGCCAGACTTGCCTTCCCGGAGCGGTACGCGCTGACCAGCGCAGCGGTGCGCTTTGCGGCCAGCGGCAACAGTTCGGATTCATAGCGATCGAGTCGCGCGCGATTGTTTTGCCACTCAAAAATCATGGACTGCATTTCTGACACGTGCACGCGCAACTGCTCATCACGCTCGGCACTGGCCTGATCGACTTTGGCCTGTTTGGCGAACAGTTCCCGATCCTGACGATTTTTTTTGTCCCACTGCAAAGGGATCGACAGTTCGACGGAAATCATGTTGGCATTCGGTGCACCGCGCTGCTGGTAAGCCAGCTCCACGCTCCAGTCAGCACGTTGATTGGCCTGAGCCAGTCTGGCCTCGGCCCGCGCAATACTGACCTGCTGGTCCAGCAGCGCGATCTGAGGATGTTGTTCCAGCTGGCTCTGCAGATGCTGGGCATCAAGATGGATGTCGGTCATCAACGGCGGGTCGGCCAGAACTGCATTGGCCAGCGGGCCGACCCAGCGCGACAGGGAAGTTCGGGCATTGTTGATACGCTGGCGGATTTCGTCGGCGCGGTCCTGCATCAGAACCAGACTGCTCCTGGCAGAAAAGATATCGGCAAGACTGCCACGTGACGCCCGGTAGGCGCTGTCGGCGGCGGCAATCTCCAGCCGGCCTTGCGCAAGCTGTTCCACAATGACCGTGGCCATCTGCTGAGCATAATGACTGTCCAGCCAGGCCAGTGCGGTATCGCGTTCAATGGCCGCAATGGCGGCCGCTTTTTCGGCCCGGGTTCTATCGGCTTCACGTTCGGCCAGATCGGAGCGCGCTGTGCGCTTGTCGGCGCCGGTCAGCTCCTGCATCAATGCAACCCGGCGCATGGTCATGCCATCGTCGGTCAGGCTGTAACGATCGGCACCGGTCACGGGTAAATTATCGATACCCATTTTCAGAACCGGGGCCGGCAGCTGACCGGCAGCCAGGGCCATTTCGCGTGCAGCCTGCAGCGAAAAATCCTGGGCAGCCAGCAACCGGGAGCGCGACAGCGCCAGCGACTGGGCCTGTTCGAGTGTGAGAGGGGTATCGTCGGCGGAATACGCCGGGAGGGCAACCAGGACAACCACGACAATCAGGCTACCTGCAAGTGTGCTTAAGGCTACCCGCGGCACTTTTTTAAACAAAGAGGACATACTGTCTCCAAAACGCAGTCAACAAAAAGGAACAGCAACGCGCGTATCGCTACGCGACGGTACAGGACAGAACCGGGTTTTGGATTAGATACGGAAACAGCAATGCAGGATGGCGATGGGTGGAGAAGTGGACCGATTTAACAGGGGTGTGACAGGAGGACTGAGGGTCGCAATAAAACTGACATCGGACAACTGAATTTCCTGTACCAGTTGTGCCGAGATAAAGGGTTGAATCTGTGGCAGTTCGGATTTCTCCAGCGACTGTTTTACCGCATCTCCTGCGGCATGGCTATGGCAAAGAGTCGGCTGCGGCATATCCATGCCATCGCAATCTGGCATGGCCTGCACGGCATGGATCTCCATCGGGCAGCTGTACGCGGCAACGGCAAGCTGCATGAACATCATGCAGAACAGTGCGAAGCAGGCGACGAGAACACGACAGCGCAGGAATGGTTTCATAACGGGACATTGTAATCCCTTTCGGATTGACTGCAACTTGTGCCGAATCAAAACAACGCCAACCACCTGCACCTGCCCGCGTTGAAAAAACGGCGCGCGTCACAATTCCTCGCCTGAATTGCACTATCATCTGGGATTCGTGCATTTACCGGCATGGCTACCTCTGACAACACCAACGCTGGAATCATCATTGCATCCAAACTGTTTCGCGCACTGCTCCTGCTGCTGACCTGCTGCCTGAACTGGCCGGCACAGGCAACGGATCACTATCAGATTGACCCGCTGCATACCTTCAGCAGTTTTGAATACATGCACTGGGGACTGTCAACCCAGCGTGGCCGTTTTGACAAAAGCACCGGATCCATCGACCTCGATCTGGACGGCAAGGCCGGCAACATCACCATCGAAATTGATGCCGACTCGGTCAGTACCGGCTCCGAACTGTTCAATAAAATCATGCGTTCAGATTCGTTTTTTGACGCGGATCAATTTCAGAAAATCGTGTTTAACTCAACCAAAATGATCTTTGAAGAGGACCGACTGGCCCGCATTGAAGGCAATCTCACCATTAAAGACATCACCAGACCCGTCGTGATCGAGGTCACCCACTTCAATTGCCGCTTCATGTTCCTGTATCTGAAAAGCGCCTGCGGGGCCAACGGTTACACCACTATTTTGCGTAGCGACTTCGATATGGGCCGCTATGCGCCGTTCGTCAGCGATGAGGTGACACTGTATTTCAGTGTTGAGGCCATCAGGGACTAGTCGTCAGTCTATTTGAAATCGTTGGGTATGACGTAGGCTGGGATGCAATCGTAGGCTGGGATGCTTCGTAGGCTGGGATGCAATCCCAGCATTTCAACCGTTGATGCTGGGATTGCATCCCAGCCTACGAAGCATCCCAGCCTACGAAGCATCCCAGCTAAAAACCGATTTTAACTTCCCATTTTCTGCAGCGCTGTACTGATCTGATTTTGATTATCAACACAGATCTGTCTGAATTCCGCACTGATCCGCGTGTCCCCTGCTGCAGCCTGCCAGAATTGTTGCGCGGCTTTGGCCGCCATGAGCCAGCTGTCCTTTTCTCCCGGTACTGGTAACTCCGGCACAAAACTTCTCTGTGGAATTTCAGTGCCGCGCAACGGTGCATACAACATGGGCAACATGTCATAGGCAGGTGCCAGTTCGAGCTTACCAAAGGCCGGCCGGAACGACAGATTGCCTTCATGCATATCGGTATTGGCGATGAGTTTTCCAAAATGCCAGAGTTGGGTTATGTGCTGCAGGGTGAGTTCTGACATCATTTTTTCTTTCAACGCACGCTTTGCACCTTCTATCCAGGTCGCGCCGGCCATGCCAAACAACGCGGCTTCCAGCGCAGCCCAGCTGCACAGCGCCGAACGACCGAATTCGCCATGCCGGTCGAAGCGCTGCACTTCCAGAAAAGTCCGGCCGCCCGATTGCAGGATCAGGCTTTCTGCAGCGCGACACGACAGCAGGGCATTGATCGATTCCAGAGCCAGATGTTCACACACCAGCAAATCCGACCAGCGCATCACGGCGGCAGACTGGTCATTACCGGAAAACTTCACCAGTACCTGAGTTGGCGTGCCGTACTTGATGCGACAGGTTGTAAATTTGGGGAATTCGCCGGCGGCAGAAGAGACCGGTACGCCATGGTCAAGCGCCTCTTTAGCCAGCAGGGGATAGGCAGCGGCCAGCTGACTTTCAGGAACCGGTTGATAACCCTCCTGCATACGCTGCAGGTAGCGGCGAAAAGCTGGCTCTCCAACAATAAGATTGCCGGGAACGTCAGATCCCAGAAGCGACAACACCCCCAGCACATCATCTTCACTCCAGCGTGCCGGATCAGGTGAAACCTGAAGCAGATCGGCATGGGCATGAGCGAAATGCCGGCCCAGAAAACCCTGAGGACGCATATCGTCCAGCATATACGGCAGCCCAGACTGCCACTCCTCTGGCACACCCCACTCAAACGGTGCATTCACCTTGAACCGGCAACCATTGGGGTAGATCGGATCGAGCGTGGCGACCTGCACGCCATTGCCCTGACTATCGATCTGATACACCGGCAGCGACGCACTATTACCACGCACAGACCGGCGCACCGCATAGGCACTGCTGCGTGCCGCGCCGCCCATGACAATCTGGTTGCCCAGACCTTTTAACAGGCGCATCATGGTGGCGCGACTCATGGTCGGCCGCCCGATCTGCAACCGGGCCAACAGGTCCGAACCACGCAAAACGCGCGCAACTCTGAGCAAAAGGAGTAAATCCGAAGTTGACATAGGGGTATGGACGAAACAATATTTGAAACGATATTATTTATAATATACAATAAATTCAATATGTTAATTCATTTTATTGAAATTTGATGAAACGATACTTGTCACGATTTTTCGATTTAATGTGAGCGCTGTTTTATTGATACAGCTCAACAGGATTATTCTCTGAACTCCCACAATAGCCACATGCCATCCCTGTTATTTTCAGACCCAGCTGCATTCGATACGATGACTCAACCCTGTGAGCGTCGCATTCCTGCATGATCATCCGCTATTTCCACAACCTTACCGACGAACAGCGCAGCCAGCGCACTGACCGGCACCTCGGCTATACGCTGGCGTTTGTGGCCGGCGCGGTCAATGCCGGCGGGTTTCTGGCTATCGGTCAATACACCTCGCACATGACCGGCATCGTTTCCAGCATGGCAGACCGGCTGGCGCTGGGTGAATTCAAATTCGCGCTGGCCGCACTGGCGGCCTGGCTCGCCTTTGTCATGGGTGCTGCCACGACCGCCATCCTGATCAATTTTGCCAGACGACGCCATCTGCGCAGCCAGTATGCCTTGAGCCTGCTGCTCGAAGCGCTGCTGCTGGTGCTGTTCGGGCTGGCTGGCGCGTACCTGAACCGGCTGCACGAATTTCTCGATCCGGTCACGGTGCTGCTGCTGTGTTTCATCATGGGTCTGCAAAACGCCATCATCACCAAAGTCTCGTCGGCCGTGATCCGCACCACCCATGTGACCGGTCTGAGCACCGATCTGGGGATCGAACTGGGCAAGCTGATTTACTATAACCGCAGCCACGATCCGGATCTGGCCGTACGCGCCAATCGCGACAAGCTGATGTTGCACCTGTTGCTGATCCTGTATTTTTTCAGTGGCGGCGTGCTGGGGGCGCTCGGGTTCAGGTTCATCGGCTACCGGACCACACTGGCGCTATCGTTCGTACTGATCGTGCTGGCCGCCGGTCCGATCATCGCGGACATTCGCTGCAGTCTGAAAAAGTATCAACAGTCGGCCACCGCGCCAAAGGTATAATGCCGCACTTCCTTACAGAGAGATTCTCATGAGCACACTGCCCCCCTGCCCACAATGCAATTCCGAATTCACCTACGAAGACGCCGGTCAGTTTGTCTGCCCGGAATGTGCCCACGAATGGAAAGCTGCCACCGATGCACCGGCCGATGAAGCCCGCGTATATCGCGATTCCACCGGCGCACTGCTCTCGGATGGGGATACCGTGACCGTCATCAAAGACTTGAAACTCAAGGGTTCCGGCGGCACCATCAAAATGGGCACCAAGGTCAAGAACATCCGTCTGGTCGACAGCGACCACGACATCGATTGCAAGATCGATGGCTTTGGTGCGATGAGTTTAAAAACCGAATTTGTTAAGAAAGTCTGACAGCGCCACCTGACCTGTGGAAATGCCTGATTGAACTGCCTTTGAATTAATGAATAATGAGCACCGGTCTGCAACGCCAGACCGGGGCTCATTATTCAACCATACAAAGGCAGCAAAATGATTCCTCCCATCAAGAGTTATACGTCTGTCCCCGCGCCGAAAATCTCTCAGGCAATCTCGGAAGCAGTTTCTGCATTTCCAACTGTCGTCGCCGACCTGATCAGTCAGTATGCCGTTAAGCAGGGGCAATTAAACTGATCAGGCAACAGCGTCCTGTGGCCTGACCTTTCAGATCAGTGGTACCCTGTCGGCACTAGACCTGCAGGAGTGAGCATGACGATTGATTTGGTACTGGAACAGATTGCCGCCGCACCACACAGCACAGATACTGCGCTGCTGATTGAACTGATCGATGCCGTACGCCCGCCACGCGCCGGTCAGACCGACTTTGCCACTAACCGTTTGCGCGAGCTGTGTCATTTGCTCACGACCCAGCCGCAACACGCCGTTGCGCTGCGCACCTATGTGAGCGCAATCGTCTCCAGTCGCAAAGCCGTGCATTTATTTTCCGATACCGGCATTACCCTGCATACCGGCTTTTGGAACGTAGCCTGGCAGAATCTGATGTTCAAGGCCTTGCCGCCGCTGGTCAATGACGGTTATCTGCGCGACGTGTTCGGCACTCTGTTCAACCGGGTCGATGATTACGTCTGGATTGATGCCATTGATGAACAGCTCTGGATGGAATGCCTGCAGGCGCTGGGTTTGCATACAGGCGACTTCGAGATCAGCGTGGATGGCATGCACAATGACTTGCTCTCGGCGCTGCAGGTGCTGTCGTACCGTATCAGTGCGATCGGACTGGAATCGGAACTGGTGCGCAACTACCCGGCCATTGAAGAGCATGAATCGCCGTTCCTGCGTCAGAACAACGAAATCAACGATTACATCGCCGAATATGGTCAGTGGCTGCTGGATCGCAATGACGCGCATCGTGACAGTCTGCAGATTGACGTGTTGCTGACCCAGTGCGACGAGGTGGTTGCCAAAATTCGCCGCACTGCCGCTGTCTCGGGCGTGTCGGTCAGCCTGACGCGGCTGTTGCTGAGTGTCACGCAGAGCATTGCGCGGCTGCGTCACCTGCTGATTCTGATCGAAGCACCCGACCGGCAGCAGTTGCTCCAGAACTCCCTGCGACTGTTTAAAGAACTGGTGTTTGCCGACAACCGCAAATACAGCCTTTCCGAATTAATCAAAACCAATACCGACCTGCTCACGATACAGGTCACCGAACATGCCGGACGCAGCGGTGAACATTATGTGGCCGCCAACCGGCGCGAATGGCTGACCATGTTCCGGTCCGCCAGCGGCGCCGGACTGATTGTGGGCGGGATGGCCATGATCAAAATTCTGTTTGGCAAACTGCTGCTCGCACCGTTTGGTTTCGCCTTTCTGTTCAGTCTGAATTATTCGCTGGGCTTCATGCTGGTGCATATTCTGCATTTCACCATCGCCACCAAGCAGCCGGCCATGACCGCTGCCCACATCGCCAAAACGCTGGATTCCGACCATCACAATCTGGATGACCTGTGTGAACTGGTCATCCAGGTAATCCGCACCCAGTTCATCGCCATCATCGGCAACATCATGGTTGCCATGCCAGTGGCCTACCTGCTGGCACTGGGCTGGCATGCGGTCTGGGGGCAACATTTTGTCGACCCGGCCAAGGCACAGCATTTGCTGACGGACATTAATCCGATCGCCAGCCTGTCGCTGTTTCATGCGGCAATCGCCGGGGCCTGCTTATTTTTGTCCGGACTGATTTCGGGGTACTACGACAACAAGGCCAGCTACAGCAAAATTCCGGAGCGCTTGATGCAGCTGACCGGCATGCAGCGACTGTTTGGTGCGGCCCGCTGGCAGCGCATGACCGACTATATCGGTAACAATCTGGGCGCCCTGGCCGGGAATTTTTTCTTTGGCATCATGCTGGGCAGCATCGGGCAGATCGGATTTTTTTTGGGGCTGCCGATTGATATACGCCACGTTACTTTTTCCAGCGCCAATTTTGCCTTCGCACTGGTTGGACTGGATCACCAGCTGACCTGGCAGGTGTGGGCGATTTCGCTGGCCGGCATTGCCCTGATCGGCATTGTCAATCTGGGGGTCAGCTTTTCCCTGGCGTTGTTTGTCGCCATGCGCTCGCGCAATGTCAGTTTTGGCAAGAGCCGCGCGTTGCTGGCGTTGCTGTGGATGCGATTCAGGCAGCACCAGCGTGATTTCTTTGTGCCGCCCAAAGAAGTGGACCCGACTGACGATATGATTAAATAAAAAATGCCGCTGATTCTAACGAATGAGCGGCATTTTTTTGTCGGCAACGATTTCAGTTGGCAGCGGGAGCCTCGACCTGCTCCGGCTTGGCAGGCGCCACATATTTTTTGACGTCGCCCTCATCGATATATTCAAACACTTTCACCACTTTTTTCACACCCGGAATGCCGCGCACCTGTTCGGTTGCGGTATCACCTTCACGCTGTGAAACCCGGCCCATCAGAAACACGACGCCGGCTTCGGTGACGACCTTGAATGACGCTGAATAGATGTCGGCGGTACCGACCAGCACGCCCTTGACCTTGGTCGTAATGTAGGTATCGTTGGAACGCTCTTTGAATCCGGACAGGAACATGGTGACCTGAATTTCATTGACCACCGACTGCACGTTTTCGATGGCTCTGACTTCATTTTCGACTTTGACTTTGGTGGCTTCATCCTTGACTTCACCACTCAGCAACACCTTGCGGTTATAACTGTTGACGTTGACATGCACCTGTTCGCCAAATACAAAATTGATGCGGTTGGCGCTTTTCATTTCGATGGTCGCGTCTTCGGTCTGGGAACCGAAAGTACGGCGATCCGATACCGACATGGCACCACCGACGGCACCGCCGGCTACCAGAGCAACACAGCCGGACAGACCTGACAGAAGGCTGAACCCCAGCGCAACAGCCAGAACTGGCCGAACCAAACCTTGACTCATTCCGAATTTACTCATTCATTTCTCCTCCGAATAATGCATTATCGATACCATCGCAAATGCAATGAATCGTCAGTAAATGTACTTCCTGAATACGTGCGGTACGTTCGTGCGGCACGCAGATATTGGCATCCATGTCACCCAGCAGGGTGGCAATCACGCCGCCATTTTTACCGGTCAGCGCAACGACGCGCATGCCGCGATCCAGCGCCGCTTCGACCGCCTGCACCACATTGCCGGAATTGCCCGAAGTCGAGATTGCCAGCAGTACGTCACCGGCCTGACCAAACGCCATCACCTGCTTGGAAAACACTTCGGCAAAACTGTAATCGTTACCGACTGCGGTCATGATCGACGTATCGGTAGTCAGGGCCATGGCCGGCAGCGGCAGGCGTTCGCGCTCAAAGCGCCCCACCAGTTCTGCAGCAAAATGCTGGCAGTCGGCGGCCGAACCGCCATTGCCGCAGGCCATGATCTTGTTGCCATTGGACAGCGCGGTAAACATGATGTCGATCGCTTTGGCTATCGGTTCTTCGAGTTGCTCCGCGCATTGCATTTTGAGCTCGGCACTTTCCTGAAAGTGCGACAGTATCAATTGATTTTTCATATGCTTGATGTGAATTAGTTAAGTTAAGCAGGTTTTGATTGGGTGTCGTCAGTTGCGAAGCAATCCTGGTTTCGCAGTTAGTGGCGCGATTATAGTCTATCTACCCTTCAATGACGTTTTTGAGCCACTGTATCGCACCGCCGTCAATGGCGATCACATCGAACCGGCAGGGCGGAGAACGCTGAAACCGCTGCAGATAAGCCTGGGCTGCCAACACCAGCCGGCGCTGTTTGGTTGGGGTAATGGACGCCGCAGCGCCGCCGAAACGACTTTTGGCGCGACTGCGTACTTCGACAAAAACCAGCGTGCCGTGATCCTGCATGATCAGATCGATTTCGCCAAAGGGTCGCCGGAAATTGCTTTCAATGTGCATCAGGCCTTTTTCGTTCAGAAACTGCAACGCCAGCAGCTCGCCTTCCTGACCCAGCTTGTGCGGATCACGGCGCGGACCTTTGGACGCGCTTTTCCACCACGACATCGGATCAGCCTTGCACATCAATAACCGTCAGCCAGACCGGTATGGCCGCGCGGATCATTGGCGCCGTAGTATTTGTTGCCTGCCACCGGCTTGCCGTCCAGCGCAGGCGCACCGACCAGAATTGCATCAATATGATTGATTGCAGGCATATCAGCCAGATGGTGTCCCATACCGGTCAGGATCGCTTTGGTATCCGGACTGAGGGCAAATTTTTCGGCATAGGTCACGTCCGGCATCCACTGTTCATGAAAACGCGGCGCATCAGCGGCTTCCTGAATGTTCATGCCGTAATCGAGGACATTGATCAACGTATGAAACACGGTGGTCGGAATATGACTGCCGCCTGGTGTACCCAGTACCATCAGCAGCCTGCCGCCCTTCATGACGATGGTGGGCGTCATGGAACTCAGCGGACGTTTGCCGGGCGCGATGGCATTGGCTGCGCCCTGAATCAATCCGTACATATTGGGCACGCCGACTTTGGAGGTGAAATCATCCATTTCATCGTTGAGCAATACACCGGTACCGGCTGGCGTGACCTGCGCACCGAACCAGTCATTGAGGGTATAAGTTACAGACACCGCATTGCCGTCTTTGTCGACAATCGAATAATGGGTGGTGTTGGTACCTTCATGTTCGGCAACCCCGGGATGCATTTCGCTGGACACGCCGGCTTTGGTCAGGCTGATGCTGTCACGAATGGTGGCGGCGTAATTTTTATCCAGCAGGCGTGCAACCTGATTGTTGACGTAATCAGGGTCACCCAGAAAATTATTCCGGTCTATGTAGGCGCGCCGCATCGCTTCGATCTGCACATGCACGGCTTTGGCAGAACGGAAACCCCATTCTTTCAATGGATAGCCTTCCAGAATATTGAGCATTTCACAGATCACGACGCCGCCGGAACTCGGTGGCGGTGCTGAAATTATCTGAAATCCGCGATAGTTGCATTCGATGGGGGCCAGTTCACGCACCTTGTACTGATCCAGGTCTGCCTGGGTAATGATGCCCTTGCCGTTCTTGCTCGCTGCAACGATCATCTGCCCGACCGGGCCCTGATAAAAACCGGCAGCGCCGCGTGCGCTGATTGCTGCGAGGGTGTTGGCCAGATCCTGCTGCACCAGTTTCTGTCCGGCCCTGAACGGCACACCGTGGTTCAGAAAAATCGCCGCAGTCGGCGCATCTTTTTTAAATTCTTCGGTACCTTTGGCCAGCATTTCCGCGTCGCCCTGCTGCAGCACAAAACCCTGTTTGGCCAGTCTGATGGCCGGTGCAATCAGATCCGCGCGCTTCATGCTGCCGTATTTGGTCAGCGCCAGTTCCATGCCGGCTACCGTGCCGGGTACACCAACGGCCAGATATCCGCGCGAACTCAGGTCGGCAATGACATTGCCGGCGGCGTCCTGATACATGGTGGGGCTGGCAGCCAGCGGTGCTTTTTCACGGAAATCCAGAAACGTTTTACGTCCATCGGCCATGGTAATGGTCATGAAGCCACCGCCGCCCAGATTACCGGCCGCCGGATAAACCACGGCCAGCGCATAGCCCACTGCCACGGCGGCATCGATGGCATTGCCACCCTTTTTCAGCACATCGACACCGACTTCCGTGGCCAGATGCTGCGCGGACGCCACCATGCCGTGCTCGGAGGCTACCGGCGCCACTGAGGCAGCCAATACTGGCTGAGTGCCATAACAAAGACTAAAGAAAAGTATGCCTGCCAGTTGCTTCATGGTTGGTTTCCTGTTGGATGGGCGTGGTTGACAGTTTGCACAAGCGTGTTAGATCCGTTCCATTTCATCGGGATCAAGTGCAATGATGTGTGATTGCGGATGGCCTTCTTCATCGTGAAATTCCTTGCTGACCCAGGGCTGGCCAAATTCATCAATGCCATAGATCTTGAAATACTGACCGATCATGGACTGGATCAGGATTTGATCCGGTTCCGGAAAATTGTCGATGAAATCCTGGCTGAGTTTGACGATCTTCACAATGTCGCCGATGGCAACTGGCCGACCCTTGCGGTCGGTTAATTTGGGGTCTTGCATGGCATTTCCTGATTTGTATGGTCTGTGCAGCATCATACTTGAACAGACACAGGAATGCGAATTCAGGTTTCGTCGAACATCTGCTCCGAGATATCGTCCGCTTCGGACTGACTGATACCCAGATAGGTGCACACTGCTGCACCGCCCAGTTCCCAGTCGTTCATTCTTTTTCTGCTCTGATGATGAAAAATGGCGTAATCCACCAGCAGCGACAAAGCGATCAGATTGCGTACGGTGCTGGCGGTATTGTGATCCTTCAGTACGTCATGCGAATGGTGCAACAAAATGGCCTCCACGACTTCCTCGGGCAAACCCCAGGTGCGTGCCATCAGCGCCCCAAGCGCGGTGTGACTGGTGCCGAACAGCTCATTTTCGGCGCTGGTGGTCACACACAGTTCGGTCTGCAGGGCCGCTTCCAGAGCCGGGCCATAGTTGGGAAATTTGGACATCATCAGTGGCACGCCGATATTGCTGAACAAGCCAAACGTATGGGCCAGATCGCTGCGGCACAGGGTCATTTTTTTGGCATAGTGACTCATGGCCTGGGCGCGTTTGTTGGAACTGTCCCAGAACTGGTTGAGCGAAATACCTTCCACCTGCACCGACTCACGCGCCAGCAGACCGGTCAACAGCAGGCTGCACTGCTCCATGCCCAGACGCATGACTGCCTGCTCTACCGATTTGGCTTTGAGGCGCAGACCGATAAATGCCGAATTGGCCATTTTCAGCAACGCCCCCGACATGGCCACATCCTGCCCGATAATGCCGGATAATTTTTGCGGTGACGGATCGCCACTGTTGAGTTCCTGCTGCACTTCCAGCAGCAGGCTGGGGCGCGGCGGAATCCGGATGGTGCTGAGCATTTTGTCGATCGACTGACCGGTTACCGAAGATGGGTCGACAAATGTGTGCTTTTTAATCATAAAATGGTTACCTGGCTTATTCAATTGGCATCGTGGACAACCCTCGCCAGATCCAGATCTAAGTATAGTGAATTAAATGCAGAATTCCAGACCTGCTGTGTCATGAACGGCGACCCCGATTGGGATGGGTCGTAGGCTGGGATGCGTCGTAGGCTGGGATGCGTCGTAGGCTGGGATGAAATCCCAGCATCAACGGTTGAAATGCTGGGATTGCATCCCAGCCTACGATTGCATCCCAGCCTACGATTACATCCCAGTATCTACGGTTGCTTACGGATAAAAAATCGAGACAACATAATCCGTTGCCTTGACCTTGTCCACCACAAAATACAGTTTGACGGCCTGTTCCTGACCAGCCTGAAATCCGCCCAGTTCTTCCTTCGGTGAAGCCAGATATTCGGATGGCAGAAATACCCGCCTGAGCACGACCTGCTTTTTCGGGTCTTTCAGCGTGAGTTCGATATGTGGCCAGGCTTGCGGCAAAGTGGAATGATTGCGCATGAGCAGGCTGAATTCAAAGGTGTTTTCATGTGGCAGACTGTGCAGCTCGTCGGCTTCATAACTGATCGCATCGAGCTGTGCGGGCAGACTGACCTGGCATTGTGCCAGGCGGCACAGCATCAACAGTGTTGTTCTGGATTGCGGATAGGCTGCGGCAAGATAATTGCGGAATTGGTAGGCGGCCTGACCGGCCAGCGCGAGTGTGAGCAGCACTGTACCGGCAAAGAGCAACCATTTCAGACGTTTGCGGGTCTTGGCCTGACGGATAAACAGCAACTGGTCGAACTCTTCGTCGAGCCCGGATTCTGCCTGCGCTTCATCGAGCTCGTTCAAACCTTCTTCAAGATCTTCCTCGGGCTGTGGTGCCATTAAAGGATCCGCGATGTTGCGGTAAGCGACGAATTCCGTATCGAACAGTTCACCGGGCTCGGTCAGAACAATTTCTTCCGTGACTTCCGGTTCCAATGCTGCCGGTTCTGAGCGCTCCGGCTGCGCCGGGAAAAACGTGTCGACCAGACTGGGCATGTCCAGCACCGGTTCGACCTTGCTGGCAGTTTCCGTGTTGATGCCGAAGGTGTCAAACAGATCCGCTTCCAGAGCGGCATTGGCATCAAGATGTGGCTCGAAAGTCGGTTCAGTCCTGGTTTGGGGTTCAGATACCTCGGCAAGCGCGACGTCAGCGTTGATTTCAGGGGTATTGATCTTGATCGAAGCGCCCCCGGTATCGGCCTGCGCCAAATGTTCGATACCGTTAAAAACCTGATGACAGATACCGCAGCGTACCAGGCCGGACTGGAGTTTGAGCTGGTCGTTGGCGACCTTGAAGGTAGTTTTGCAGTAAGGGCACCTGGTCGCTAACAGCATGGCAATTCAGAGTGCAGCAGGGCGTTGACCATAGAGGGCAACCCAGCCCTCGCGTTCCTGCCAGACCGACATCGCCAACCAGGGCGCGTAGGCCGCGGCGACTTCCTCGGCCTGACGCGCCAGCACGCCGGATAAAACCAGCATGCCGCCCGGCGTCACCTTGGTGGCGAGCATGGGTGCCATGAGCTTTAACGGATTGGACAGAATGTTCGCCACAACCACATCGTAAGTCGTGCCACTGATTTTGTTGGGCAGGGCAAAGTCGATTTCGCACTTGTTCTTCAAGGCGTTGCATTCGGCCGAGGTGATGGCCTGCGGATCGATATCCACGCCATCCACTTTTGCTGCACCGAGTTTTTTGGCAACGATGGCCAGAATGCCGGAACCGCAGCCGTAATCCATGACCGATTTGCCGACGGGTGCATTTTTCTCCAGCCATTCCATGCACAAACGGGTCGTTGGATGCGAACCGGTGCCAAAAGCCAGACCGGGGTCCAGCTCCAGAATGATGGCATCGGGATCCGGAGCGCTGTGCCAGCTCGGCACCACCCAGATCCGTTCGCCGATCTGCATCGGTTCAAACTGGGATTGGGTCAGACGTACCCAGTCCTGGTCGGCAACCGAGCGCAGCACATGTCTGGGTACCGGCATGTTGCATAGTGCGGCAGCCTGTTCGACCAGTTCGGCGTGATTGAAATCGGTCTCAGTCAGTGCCACTACACGACTGTGTTCCCAGGCAGCTTCCTTGGGCTCCATGCCGGGTTCGCCAAACAGTGGCTGTTCAGCATCGGTGCCTTCATCGGCATCTTCAACCGAGACCGACAGGGCGCCAAGCTCCATCAACACATCAGAAAACTGCTCTGCATGCCCGCGATCGACTTCAGCAACAATTTCTATCCAGCTCATTCTGACATCCTAAAACGAAATTATTTTTTATCCGACTTGGATTTGGTCAAATCCGGCTTCTGCGCCAGTTTGTGTTCCAGGTAATGAATATTGGTGCCGCCTTCGATGAAACGGGCATCTACCATCAGTTCGCGGTGCAGCGGAATGTTGGTCTGGATACCTTCGACCACCATTTCCGACAGTGCGATCTGCATGCGGCGAATTGCCTGTTCACGATTGGCACCGTATGAAATCACCTTGCCGATCATGGAATCGTAATTCGGTGGCACAAAGTAGCCATCGTAAGCGTGCGAATCAACCCGGATGCCCGGGCCGCCCGGCACGTGCCAGGAAGTGATTTTGCCCGGTGACGGAATAAACTTGAACGGATCTTCGGCATTGATACGGCATTCGATGGCATGGCCGCGAATCACAATGTCGCGCTGCTTGAAGCGCAAGACTTCGCCGGCCGCAATGTGGATCTGTTCCTGAACAATATCAACACCGGTAATCATTTCAGTCACCGGATGTTCAACCTGCACCCGGGTATTCATTTCAATGAAATAGAATTCACCGTTTTCATACAGGAATTCAAAAGTACCGGCACCGCGATAACCCATTTTGCGACAGGCCTCGGCACAGCGTTCCCCGATTTTTTCGATGGTCTTGCGTGGAATATCCGGGGCCGGCGCTTCTTCCAGCACCTTCTGGTGGCGGCGCTGCATTGAACAGTCGCGCTCACCCAGCCAGATGGCGTTGCCATGGGTATCGGCCAGAATCTGGATTTCCACGTGACGCGGATTTTCCAGGAATTTTTCCATATACACTTCGGGATTGCCAAACGCAGCACCCGCTTCGGCCTTGGTCATGGTCACCGCATTGAGCAGTGCCGCTTCGGTATGCACCACGCGCATGCCGCGTCCACCACCACCACCGGCAGCCTTGATAATGACCGGATAACCCACCTTGCGTGCAGTCTGCACGATTTCTTTCGGATCGTCCGGCAATGCGCCATCTGATCCTGGTACGCACGGCACGCCGGCCTTGATCATGGCCTGTTTGGCTGACACTTTGTCGCCCATGAGGCGGATCGAATCGGAGCGCGGACCAATAAAGACAAAGCCGGATTGCTCAACCCGTTCAGCAAAGTCGGCATTTTCAGACAGGAAACCATAACCGGGATGAATCGCCTGCGCATCGGTCACTTCAGCAGCACTGATAATGGCCGGCATGCTCAGGTAACTCAGGGCAGAAGGGGCCGGACCGATACAGACGGACTCATCGGCGAGCTTGACGTATTTGGCTTCGCGGTCGGCTTCAGAGTGCACCACGACAGTTTTGATACCCATTTCGCGGCAGGCGCGCTGGATACGCAATGCAATTTCGCCACGATTGGCAATTAGAATTTTTTCAAACATGATTTGTAGTGACAATCTCAGGATAAAACGACGGTGGCCTATTGTTCAGGAATGTGGATGAGGTCCAGCAGGGCCTCATCACCGGTCTGTAACTAAACAATGACGAATAACGGCTGGCCGAATTCTACAGGTTGTCCATTTTCAACTAATATCTGTTTCACAACACCTGAGAAATCAGATTCGATCTCGTTAAGCAGTTTCATTGCTTCGATGATGCACAGTGTTTCGCCTTCTTTTACGGTGCTGCCGACTTCAACAAAACTCGGGCTGCCTGGCGCGGAGCAGCGGTAGAAGGTGCCAACCATGGGCGACTTGACGATATGTCCAACCGGAACTTCCTCAACCGGAGCGACCGGTGCCTGCGCCTGGAGCGGTGCCGGCGCATAATTGCCTTGCGGCATATTTTGCTGCGGCATGTACATGACCTGTTGCGGCTGTTGTGCAGAGGCCTTGACGATGCGAACCTTGCCTTCGCCTTCGGTCACTTCGAGCTCGGAAATATCTGACTCGGCGACCAGATCAATCAAGGTTTTCAGCTTACGTAAATCCATTTGTTTCCCCAATTATTTTTAGATGTGCTGTGTGAATCGCCGCAATTATAAGGTAATTGGCAGCAGATGCGAGAATTTAATTGTTTTTAAGTGCAAATTCAATTGCCAGGCGGTAACCATCGACTCCCAGGCCGCAGATCACGCCCAAAGCGATATCGGACAGAAATGAATGCTGCCGGAATTCTTCGCGCTGATGAATATTGGAGATATGCACTTCGATGAAGGGGATTGCCACCCCGGCCAGTGCATCGCGCAGGGCGACGCTGGTATGGGTGTAGCCGCCCGGGTTGATCACGATGAAATCGATATTTTGCAGTTTTGCGGCATGAATGCGGTCAATCAACACGCCTTCATGGTTGCTTTGCAGACAGGAAAATTGAGCGCCTTTGCCGGTTACCTGTTCTGCTGCGGCTTTTTCTACCTCCGCCAGAGTCGTGCTGCCATACACATGCGGTTCGCGGGTGCCGAGCAGATTCAGGTTCGGTCCGTTCAACAATAAAATGTTTTTTGCCATTAGAGGTGATCTGAAGGTGATTATTTCAGTCCGAAACGGGTAATTTCCGGGTCAGGCTCAGTGCGTAAATAAAGTGCAAATGAGTAAGTAATCGATTCAGTTTAATGATGATAGCGGCACTTTGCCACTGAAGATCGGGCTTGGCAAGCAGAAATCAAGGATTCGTTATTTTTTTGAAAACATTACTTGAATTTGCTTTGCCAAATTTTATTGATATGGCAATGAACTTCCGGATTTGCGATTTGTCAGGGTATTCGCCGATTGCCTTTTTTTCTTATGTAACTAGCATGGCAAAACCAGTTAATCAGTTCAGATTAATTGGTCAGCGGCAGATAGAAACATCATAGCCCCACTTTATTTGCCACCCGTTCCCACAATCGCTCAGAGGCAATCAATTATGCAGATCAAATCTCGCCCCCGGTTTTCAACGCTCAGTTGGAAATCAATCGTTAACCTGAAACTTCTCTCCGTTCTTATTCTTCCGCTCGTTTTTTCCGCTGCTGTTCATGCAGAAACCTGCCCTGCCAGTCATGAGATCATGCATGACACTGTTTCTGAATTCTATGCTGCAAGAATCGGGGGTGAAGAATGGAAATCAGTCGACCGTTATTCGAAGAAGATCGGCCCATTCACACCCAATTATGTCGAAATAAGGCAGCCAAATGGAAACAATGGACAGGGTGTCGTCAGTTGTCTTTACTCCACCGATCCCAGACACACCCCCAGATTTTTCATGACTTTGCGTATGAGTGCACGTATGCCTGATGAAACAGTCAATGCGTTGCCTGTTGCAGGGTTTGCTGATACGGGAACGGCGATCAATACTGCGGTCGTGCAGCAATGTCGGTTGCATGGCGGTGATACCGGCAATTGCACGTTTAACGTCGTTAGATCGGGAGGCGCCAAGAAAACCAGTACTGTCAGTCCGTTTGGTGCAGCCGCCAAGTCGTGTGATGGAATCAAGGAATCGGCTGACGCTGAATGTGGTAAAAATCCAGGTTCAACTATGTGCAAAACATTAAAGGACGCTTACGAGAGTTGCATGAGAAATTTGCCGTGACGGAGCACAAGCCGCAGTATTAAACGCCAAATTCAAAATCTGATTTGGCGATTTATTTTTTTCAACTCTGTCTTGCAATCGATAAGCCAGCTAAGGCAGTGTTGAAGAATTCATGCGCCGCATGATCAATTCAGTGCGCTTTTGCAGATAGCCAGAACCCCGGTTGATATCATAAAAGCGCGGATTGGGCAACATCACTGCCAGCCGCGCTGCCTGGGCGGCATTCAGGCTGGCTGCCGAAATACCAAAGTAGTGCCGTGAGGCCGCCTCAGCGCCATACACGCCATTACCCCATTCCACCACGTTCAGATAAATTTCAAAGATGCGTTCCTTGTCCATCACCGCTTCGAGCATGAAGGTGATGATGAATTCCTGGCCTTTTCGTATGTAGCTGCGCTGGCCGGACAGGAACAGGTTTTTGGCCAGTTGCTGGGTGATGGTGGAGCCGCCTGATACCACGCGGCCCTTTTTGGTATTTTTTTCGTAGGCTTTTTCCATCGCGTTCCAGTCCACACCGTCATGCTCGGAGAAGTTGGCATCTTCCGAGGCAATAATGGCGCGCTTCAACTGGTTGGAAATGTGATCGTAATTGACCCATTGCTGCTGCAGTCTGAAATCCGGCTTCTTTTCCTGGATGATGGCGAGCTGATGACGCATGAAGGACGTGGTGCCGGGGTTGTGGTCTATCCACCAGCAGATCTGGATAAAGAAAAAGGCCTGGATTAACAGGAACAGGACGACCAGGATCCCTGCTATTTTAAGAATAAGTTTCATTTTATTTTGTTGTTAACAATTCTTTGGTATTTGGCCTGACACCACGCCATATATAAAACGCTTCCGCCGCCTGTTCCACCAGCATGCCCCAGCCATCGCGGGTCACTGCCCCCTGTTCGGTGGCATGCTGCATGAAGGGTGTGGGCTGGGCGGCATACATCATGTCGTAGGCCAGCGCGCCGGGTTTGTAGACATGGTCTGGTATCAACGGGCGTTGCGCACTGATGCTTGAGGAGGTGGCGTTGATGATGACGTCGAACTGGTCGTTAAGTTCATCAAAGGGCAGGGCAGTCAACGTGCCGTGGTTTTGGAATTCAATTTGCAGATCGCGGGCTTTGGCGATGCTGCGATTGGCGATGACCAGCTCCGATGGCCCACATTCCAGCAGCGGCACAATAGCGCCACGCGCTGCACCGCCGGCACCCAGCAACAGGATGCGCTTATCCCTGACAGCGACAGCGGCATTGTTGACGATGTCGCGTACCAGACCGCAACCATCGGTGTTGTCACCAAAAATAGTGCCTTTTTCAAACCACAGGGTGTTGACCGCACCGGCCGAGCGGGCCCGTGGCGTCAGGGTGGTGCACAGGTAGTAGGCTTCCAGCTTGAAGGGCAGGGTGACATTGGCACCACGCCCGCCCTGTTCGATAAATGCGTTCAACGTTGCTTCGAACTGATCGAGTGGCGCCAGTATGGCGCCGTAGGTCAGATTCTGTGCGCACTGTTTTGCAAAGGTCGCATGCAGCTGCGGCGACTTGCTGTGCGCGATCGGATTGCCAAATACGGCATAGTGATCAGGGGCGTTAATGGGCATCTTGTTTGCTGTCTTTAAGTTCAGTGATCAGATCCAGATCGTGCGTGAATTTGAAACGGGTGATGACAACCCACAAATCATCCTTGTCGGTGGAGCGCATGTTTTGCGGAAAGCTGCCAAACGGTGCGGCATGCCGCACAATGCGCAGCGCTGCCCGATCCAGTGCCGCAATACCGGAAGATTTTTCGATGCGCGGTCCCCCTTCTTTTTCATAGATGGTGCCATCCTGGAAAATCGGAATGTAGACGATGAGCTCGCCATACAGCTTTTTGCCGTTCTTCTCGGGAAACTGCATGGTGCCCATGTCTTCAATTCGCTTTTGCATGGATTTGTAATACAGCGCATAGCCGACCGCTCTGGTGCTGGGCGTGATGAAGGTTTTGCGCGGACGCTTGTTCTGGTTTTCAATCGATTGCGAAATCTCCGCTGCCATGCGCGTGATGGCTTTGGTGGTTTCGGTTTCATCCTGACCACTGATGACCGGTTTGTCGGTGGTGGTCTTGTTTTTGTCGAGCGCGTTCGGTACTTTGAAGCTGGATTTGCTGTTGGTCTGGGACAGCAGGGTCTTTTGCAGATTTTCCAGTTCTTCAATGCGGCGCTGGGTTTTGCGGATCGCGTCGCCATCTTCACTGTTGTGCATGTCGGGCAGGGGCGACTTGGCATGACCGTCATCGGCATTGCCACCGCCATCCAGATTGGCCTGTGCCAGCGCCTGGGCCTTGACCGGCGGTTTGCTGTGCTTGGCGTTGACCAGGATGACGTCCAGACCAGGGTCGACTGCTTTCGGTGGCGGCAAGGGCGGGTCGATGAAATGGATCAGCAATATGACGGCGTGCACTAATAAGGAGGCGACCAACGCGATAGTAAAAGTCAGATTTTTCAGGATGGGTTTGTGCATTGGGTTGTGCATTGATTCCAACTTCATTGTTGCGCCGTCTTCAAAAGAGAATGCACTATGGCAAACTTTAATTTGTCTGTCAAAGCAGATCGCCGGATTTGGCGATCTGTGTTGTTAATTAAGAATTGTCCGGTTCTGGTTCCGCTGAGACCGGCGCAGCAGCATCTGCCACTTCAGCGGGAAACTCGTCGACTGCCGGTAGCGCCTCATCGGGAATTTCTTCCTCGTCATCGTCCGGCGTTATTTCCGAATCCGGGCTGGACAAGGTCTCCAGAAAGCGTGCTTCCAGACTCAGATCAATTTCATCCCAGCCGATGATGTCGAGCTTCACATGCGCGCCGCGCTGCATGGTCGGCAGTCCGGCCAGGCGCACGATCAATGGAATATCAACCAGTCGCAGCAGGTCTTCTTTCATCGTCACTGCCTCGAGCTGTTTACCACGCTGTTGCTGCCATTCCTGAGCCAGCCAGCGCAGACACCAGTAACGTTCCATGCTGTTCTGGAAATCGTTATAGGCTGCATACAGCGCATCGAAGGCCGAAACGATGGCAAACAAATCGGCGTCGCGCGGTTTGAAGGGCGCCACCAGCGGCGCGGTCACGCCATGCTGAATGCAGGCCATGATCTGCCATTGATTCACCAGATCGGTGTAACGCCGCAACGGTGACGTGCTCCAGGCGTATTGATCCACCCCCAGATTGTGATGTGGCGCGGCGTGGGTCTGCATGCGCACCTGCATGCGCGTCGCCCATCCGCCTCCGCCGGCACCTTGCGATCTGTAAATTCCCGGAATACCGCAGTCGTGCATCAGTTTGCCCCAGGTGCTGTTGGCAAAGATCATCAGCTCGGCAACGATTTTGTCGAGCGGCGAGCCGCGTTTGCGCGGCACGATGGCGACCACATCGTCGTTGACATAAAAATTGTAATCGGTGCGGTTGTGCTGCTCGGGCTTCAGACCGAAGCCGGCGCGTTTTTCCATGCGACCCTGTTCCAGTACCTGAGCCCATTGCCACAATACGGCAATATCATCCTTGTGCGGATAGTCGCCGCTGCCGTCAGTCAGTGCGGCTTCGGTGATGATTTCGTCGAGCGTATTGTTGCGCAGGTTTTCCGAAATCGGCACGGCTTCAATCCTGCTGACCGTACTGATCAGTGACCAGTCAGCCGGATTGACGGTGGCATACAGTGACACGGCCGGACGGATCTGGCCGGCACCGAGTGTATAGACTGAAACCAGTTCATCGGGCAGCATGGTGATTTTGTCACCTGGCATATAGACCGTGGACATACGGGCGCGCGCAATCTGGTCGATGGCGTCGTCACGGTTGATGCCCAGTCCAGGTGCGGCAATGTGGATGCCGATCTGCAGCATGCCGTCTGGCAGGCGCGTAACCGACAGCGCATCATCGATTTCGGTCGTGCTGGCATCATCGATGGAAAAGGCGGCAACGGCAGCCACCGGCAGATTGTCCGGCAGAACCGGCGTTGCCACGTTGTGCATCAGATGGGCAAAGCCGGGACCTTTGGGAAAGTACTGAAACAGAAATTTCGAGAAATGCAGCTCTTTGGCACTGGCGATACCGCCGGTACTGACCATCAACCGTTCCGGGCTGGTATGCAGATCCCCGCAGGCCGTGTTCAGGGCTTTGTACTCAATCGAATTTTTATCGGGTTTGAACAGCAGCTGTTTGACCACCGGCTGCATGCTGTCGGGCAGTTTGCCGGCCTTGAGCTGGTCGACATAATCAGCCTGAATAATGGCCTGTTGTTTCTTCTTTTCGATCCCGGCCAGCGCCGCCTGTACCGATTCGGTTGGCGCTGCTTTATAACGCCCGCGTCCCTTTTTATAAAAATAAATCGGCGCGCTGTGCAGTCTGAAGATCAGCCCTGCGCTTTGCGCAGCGCTCAATGTGGCGCCAAAATATTCTTTGCCGAGATCTGCAAAGCCGAATTCTTCCTGACCGGCCACTTCCCACAGGAAATCCAGATCGATTTCGTCGGCGATTGCTTTGGCTTCCTGGATCAGCAGTTCAGGCGCAGGGGCGGCAAACTGCAGCAGCACATCACGGCCTTTCACTTTGCTGCGCTTGCCGGACGGCAGTTCGACCTGAAATGAATCAGGTGTTTGCGACATGACGGCACCGGCCTTAAAGTCGCCGGATTCTTCAAAAAATACATTCATCTGTGTTCTGCCTGTTTCGTTAAATTCGTTAAGTGGACAATCTGGGGCAGAAAAAGTTCAGTCACCAGCATAATACCGCCGCGCCGGTAGAACAGCGAGCGGCGTGCATACAGGGATTGCTCAAACTTTTTCTGCAGGCAATCCGGTTTGTTGCTGATTAATGCATGCGCACGGCGCATGGCGGGATGGTTGGGCTGCAGGCGCGCAAACTGCATGGCACCGCGCACCACCTGCGGGTCGCCGAACAGGGTGCTGCCCAGTGACTTGTTGCCCAGTGTTCGGAACAGCGGCCACTGGCTGGCGTTGGAAGTCAGCGGCAGCACGGTATGCGCAAACACGGCAGGCACATCATCGCAGCGCAGCAGCACTTCGCGCGCGTGCACCTTGGCCGTTTTCGGCAGGCCAAGCTGTGCAGCCTCATCAATCCAGCAGCAGTCCGACTGCTGAAACACGCGCTGCACGCGAAACTGACTGCTGTGTGCAATCAGTTTGGCAGTCAGTGAGCCGGGATCGGTCAGCCAGTGCTGCAACTCTTTGGGGGCGCGCACGTGATTGACATGATCATGCCAGCGCGCGAATTGCATGGCGTTATTCTGCATCACAAAACGCCAGGACCGGTTCGATATAATCAGAAAATTCGCTGATGCCGTGATCGCTGCCCTGGATCACCAGCTGTCTGGCCTTCGGATAATGAGCGACCATTTCCCTCCAGTCCAGCACTTCGTCACCGGTTGCCGCAATTAAAAAATAACGCTCGGGCCGGGTAATTTGTTCAATCGCATACAGCGGCAATTCCTGTATGTATTCTTCCTTGAATTCAAAAACTTCGTCGCTGTGATACAGGGTGCTCACGCCAACATAACTGGCCAGATCGCGCGGCGGCTTGACCGCGGGGTTCAGCAGCACGGCGCGGCAGCCGAGCCGTTCAGCAATATATGTGGCATAAAATCCGCCCAGCGACGAACCGATGACGGTCATGGTGGATCGGTCCCAATCCGCGCACAGTTGCAGTGCCAGTTCAATGGCCAGTCTGGGTGAAGCCGGTAATTGCGGGCAGATCAATTCCTGCGCGCGCCCGGCCTGCAGCATGGCCTGTTGCATCAGACGGGCTTTCATGGAAGCTGGTGAAGAACGGAAACCGTGCAGGTAAAGAATCATGTGGCCAGTTCGCCTGGTTCAGTCAGGCGGTTCACCACCTTTTGATGTATGCCGCCAAAGCCGCCATTACTCATCATGACAATGTGATCACCCGGCCGCGCAGCATTGACGATGGCATTTTGCAGTTCAGTCAGGTCATGGAAACTGTGCGCACGATTGCCAAGCGGCGCCAGACTTTGCGCCAGGTCCCAGCCCAGCGCATCCTTGCCACTGGCAGCGCCATAGGCAAACACCAGATCGGCTTCGGACAGACTGCCCGGCAGTGCTGCTTTCATGCTGCCCAGTTTCATTGTGTTGGAACGTGGTTCCAACACCGCCAGAATGCGCGCATTGCCCACTTTTTTGCGCAGCCCGGCAATGGTGGTGGTGATGGCGGTCGGATGATGCGCAAAATCGTCATACACCGTAATACCGTTGACCACGCCGCGCACTTCCATGCGGCGTTTGACGTTGTCGAAGCGCGACAGTGCCTCCAGCGCCAGATCCGGTGCCACGCCGACATGCCGGGCTGCAGCAATGGCAGCCAGCGCATTCATGCGGTTGTGCTCGCCCTGCAGTTCCCAGACCAGCGCGCCGTACGAGTGCTGCTGAAAGCGCACTTCGTCGTCATGGAAATGCCAGCCATCGGGAACCCCAAACAACACCTGCTCACTCCAGCAGCCGCGTTGGATGACCCGTTGCAGGGATTCTTCCCGTCCATTGATGACCAGCTGACCGATGCCGGGGATGGTGCGCACCAGATGATGAAACTGGGTTTCGATGGCCGCCAGATCGGGAAAAATATCGGCGTGGTCGTATTCGAGATTGTTCAGGATCGCGGTTTTGGCGTGGTAATGGACGAACTTGCTGCGCTTGTCGAAGAAGGCTGAATCGTATTCGTCGGCTTCGATTACAAAGAAATCCGAGGGTGTTGCCGTGGTGCCGAGCCTGGCAGAAATCCCAAAATTCATCGGCACGCCACCGATCAAAAATCCCGGTTCATAGCCGGCTTCCTGCAAAATCCAGGCGAGCATGGCCGAGGTGGTTGTTTTACCGTGTGTGCCTGCGACAGCCAGAACCCATTTGCCAGACAGGATATGTTCCCCCATCCAGGCCGGACCCGAGGTGTAGGGCAGGCCGCGGTTGAGAATCTCTTCCATCAACGGGTTGCCGCGCGAAATGGCATTGCCGACTACGTACAGATCGATGTCGTCGGAAATCTGCTCCGGCAGGTAACCCTCAATCAGCGTAATGCCCTGTTCACGCAACTGGGTACTCATGGGCGGATAGACATTGGCGTCACAGCCGGTCACGGTATGACCGGCCTGCTTGGCCAGCACAGCCAGCCCGCCCATGAACGTGCCACAAATGCCCAGAATATGAATATGCATTGGATAAGAAGGAGGGAAAAAAATAATTCCGCCATTTTACCTGCTAGTAGTCAGTCAAGTTGAAATCTTTGGGTATGACGTGGGCTGGGATGCGTCGTAGGCTGGGATGAAATCCCAGCATCAACGGTTGAAATGCCGGGATTGCATCCCAGCCTACGACGCATCCCAGCCTACGCCCTCCATACTTTCAATCGAAAGATTTCAACTAGACTGACTACTGGGGTTATGATGGGCGACGTCTTTTTTGAACCGATTTTATGAGGCATTCTTCAGCAACCCCGTCGCCACATTTATCTCAGGCGCCGGAAATTCGTCAAGAGATAGCGACAGTAGCAGCCCGTTATATAGCCGAAGACGGCGCGACTTATGCAATTGCCAAGCAAAAAGCAGCACAGCAGGTGTTGGGATCGGAGAAGTTCAGCCGTGATTTATTGCCCGACAACAGCCTGATCGAACAACAGGTTCATGTGCACAACCAGTTATTTTTAGCTGCGACCCAGCCGGCGCGGTTGCTGCATCTGCGCACATTGGCGCTGACCATCATGCAGGAACTGGCTCGCTTCAATCCCTGCCTGACCGGTGCGGTGTTGAATGGCACAGCCGGAGAACATGCCGACATTGTCATCCAGCTATTTGCCGATAACGGCAAGGAAGTTGTCATATACCTACTAAATAGCGGTGTGCAGTTTGAGGTATCGGAAGCGAAGCAGGAGCCGGGCAGAAAACACGATCCGGTCGAAACGCTGAGTTTTGTGCGCGACAACGAGGGCATACATTTAGTATTATTGGCCCCGGACGATCTGCGCCGCAATTCAGCCAAAAAGTCACCGCGTGCCAATATTGAAACACTGCAAAAACTGATCGTTGAGAGTCAACCCGAAAAGCAAGGAAAGCAAGCGACATGAAATACAAATTTGTAATCACCACCCTGGTTGCCATTTCCTTTGCCGGATTGGGCATGACGTTTTCCACGCTGTATGCGGCCAAACCGCAGGTCAGCGATGAACTGTTTGCCAGCAAACTGCCGACCGTTCCGGCTCGGGCCGATGGCACGGAAAAGTCGTTGGCGGAATTCAGAAATAAAGTGCTGGTCGTGAATTTCTGGGCCACCTGGTGTGAGCCGTGCGTGAAGGAAATGCCGGAACTCTCCGCCCTGCAGACGGAACTGGCTGGCAAAAAAATCAGTTTTATCGGCATCGGTATCGACAGCCCGGATGCGCTGGCTGAATTTGCGCAGAAATACAAAATTACCTACCCACTGTTTGTGGCCGGCATGACGGGTACCCAGTTATCAACCCAGCTTGGCAACAAGGCCGGTGGCTTGCCGTTTACCGTGATCCTGAATAAATCGGGTGAGGTGGTACAGACTTATCGTGGTCGGCTGGATATGGGGCAGTTGCGTAAGGATATTTTGGCTGTTAAGTAAGCCAGGTTCCCAAAATGAATACTTCTGCTACATCCATTCGTTTTGACGAGAACTCGATGTGGGTGGAATTATCCGATGGCCGCACTCTCGGTATTCCGCTAGTCTGGTTTCCCCGTTTGCTGAATGCAAAGCCGGAGCAGCGCCAGAATTATGAACTTTCTGTAAGTGGCATCCATTGGGATGAACTTGATGAAGATATTTCTGTAGCGGGTTTGTTAATGGGATGTGGTGACTCGACAAAAATTCCACAGGCGGCTGCTTAATCAGGTAATTATTTGGATTGATCGGTGGCTGGTTGGGGACGTAACACCAGCCACAACGCTGCGCCAATAAGCATCCCGCCACCCAAATGCGCCAGAGTGATCTGCTCATTCAAAAACAGCGCACCCCAAAGTACCCCGAACAGTGGAATCAGAAACGTAATCGAAAATGATTTCACCGGTCCGATATCGGCAATCAGCCGGAAATAAAAAATATACGCCAGTGCCGTACACAGCAATCCGAGAGCTGCCATGGCCAGCCACACGCCGATGCCACCCCATGAAGCAGGCGGGCTGGTGGCGATGCTGTAAATAAAAGGTGGCAACAGCAGCACGGCCGCACCGAGCTGAGAACCGAACGCAACCAGTCTGGCGTCCAGGCCGCCCTTGTCGGAGATCCAGCGTCTGGTCAGAAAGCCGGCCAGCGCATAGCAGCTGGTGGCAATCAGACAGGCGCCCGCACCGATCAGGATCTGCGTGCTCAGCGCCACCGGCCCGGTATGGGTCAGCACCGCCACACCGGCAAAACCGAACAGCATGCCAATGAAGCGAACCAGAGTAAATCTTTCAGAAAAGAATAACGCACCCACCACGATACCCATCAGCGGCGTCGTGGCATTGAAAATGGCGGAGTAACCGGCCGGCAGATATTGCGCGGCGATGTTATACATCAGCACCGGAATGCCGGAACTGACGGTGCCCAGCAACAGCAGTGATTTGAACTTTCCATGGAACTTGAGCGGGCATTGCATCACCAGCAAAATCACCAGCAGACCCAGCGAGGACAGACCGACCCGGATAAAGGAAGTGGGAAATACGCCCAGCACCGGGACGATGATGCGCATGAACAGGAAGCTGGCACCCCAGATGGCGGACAGGAAGAACAGGCGGATGTAATCGGCGGATTTCAATGTAAGACTCAGGTCGGCTAATAAAGGCGACATTCTGACAGCTTTCATTCAAATGGCAACTGTCAAATGGATGGCAATGGATGCCTGGCTGGATTTTCAGACAGGTTATTCATACTGAGTCTGACGTTAACTTGCCAAAGCAACGTCCACAAGCCGCGCAGCCGTCATCTCGCTCAGTTGGGTCGGCGTTACATTAAATACGGCGTGCGGATGGCCTGCCGCCGCCCAGACTGATTCGAGCCCGGACAGGCTTTGATCAATCAAAACGATGGATGGTTTGACGTGGCCAATGGGCTGTTCGTGCCCCATTGTTTTCAATAGGTCGGCCACGCGCTGTACGGTTGTTGGGAGTTCATTTTTCATGCGCTTTTTCCCCTTGAAAATCTGCGACTGATTTTATTTTTAAGCCGGTACTGATTTGTTTGTTTTTACGTTACGGCCGGCTATCATGAATGAACCAAACGACATTTAAAAGAACGAAGTCACTGACAGTTAATAAATCAGATCTCTGACTGGCTTATTCAATTTGTGGCGGAAGGTGACCTAATTTGTAGTCTCTAATGTTTTTTTCATCATCCGGGACGGAGCTAAAGGATTCTGAATGCAAACTGTCTGGCAGCTCATTCTCTGCCTGATCCTGGCCATCCCTGGCGCCCTTGTTCACGCATGAATCCCAGGCCACATAGATCACGCCGCCAATGGCAAACCCCATGGATTTCAAAATATGCAGGGCGGCTGATTGCGACCTCGGGAGCGTCAATGTGGATGCCAGAGTGCTGGCGCACCAGAGGCTGGTTCCAATACTGATTACCTCGATGCCATCCGCGTAGGGAGAAGAAGCAGCCTCATGGCCGAGAAAATTTTTTCCTTGCCTGTACATGTAATGCATCTCAATGCCGAAGGCCAAAATTGCTCCGGCCAGGTTTTTGGTGATTGGGTGCACTAACGTTTTGCCACAACATGATCTTGCAAATCGCTGTAACAGGCTATGGGGTTGCACTAAGTGCGAAGCTTGATTTTGTCCAGAGTTTCCCTCGTTGATGGAGCCAGAGGGATTTGGCGAAACAGGTAGGAAGGAATGTGATTCGCTATTTTTGGCGGGTGGTTGCATCGCAGTTTTCCTTTAATTTGATTTGATCGCGACAGGCGCAATTCAATTCGCTCATCATCCCCTGATTTTTATTTTTCGATGTTGTGCTGAAGTTGAATGTTAATTAATTTAAGTTAGCAAAGACACTATTGAAAACACGTAGATAATCTGCGGGAACTTTTCGGATTAAGTCCAACACCTTATTTTTTCAGGCCAAATAAATTGAAGGCCGAGCCAGCTGTTTTGTTAATTATTGTGTCCAAAAAATTGCCTTACATAATCTTTGCTATAATCCAACACTTCCCCCAAGTACGGATATCAAACCAAGATGTGGATCGTCAATATTGCGCTGCGGCGCCCGTATACTTTTATTGTGATGGCGCTGCTGATATTGCTGGCCACACCGCTGGTGCTGTTCAAGATGGCCACCGATATTTTTCCCGAGATCGATATCCCGGTCATCAGCATTATCTGGAACTACACCGGCCTGTCGGCGCAGGAAATGGGGCAGCGCATTACCGCTACCAGTGAACGCAGTCTGACTACCACGGTCAATGATATTGAGCATATCGAGTCGCAGTCGCTGGGCGGCATTTCCATTATCAAGGTCTATTTTCAACCCAACGCCAATATTCAGACTGCGATTGCGCAGGTGGTGGCGATCAGTCAGGTGGTCGTCAGAGGCATGCCGCCCGGTGCTACGCCGCCACTGATTATCAAATATTCGGCGTCCAGCATTCCGGTCATCCAGCTCGGTCTGTCGAGCGCCAAAATGACCGAGCAGGCGCTGAGCGATACGGCACTGAATTTCCTGCGCCCCCAGCTCATTACCGTGCCCGGCGCTGCAATTCCGTATCCGTTTGGCGGCAAAATGCGCGTGGTCTCGGTCGATCTGGATACCAAGGCGCTGCTGGCCAAAGGCATGACCCCGACTGATGTGGTCAATGCCGTCAATGTACAGAATCTGGTGCTGCCGTCCGGGACTGTCAAAATGGGTGGCAGTGAATATAACGTCAGCCTGAATGGTTCAACTGATACAGTCGATGAACTGAATCATCTGCCGGTGCTGGCCAAAAATGGCACCACCACGGACCTGTCTGAAGTGGCGCGGGTGCGCGACGGCTTCATACCGCAAACCAATATCGTGCGTCAGAATGGCGAGCGCGGCGTGCTGGTTTCGATTCTGAAAAACGGTAACGCGTCGACCCTGGAAGTGGTGAGCAAGCTGCGCGCCATCTTGCCGGTTGCGATGCAAAACCTGCCCAAGGATTTGAACGTACGTCCGCTGACCGATCAGTCGCTGTTCGTGAAGGCGGCGATCAACGGTGTCATTCATGAAGCGCTGATTGCAGCCTGCCTGACCGCGGCCATGATTCTGCTGTTTTTGGGAAACTGGCGCAGTACCTGCATTATCGCCGTGTCGATTCCGCTGTCGATCCTGTCTTCGATCATTGCCCTGTACTGTATAGGCGAAACCATCAACATCATGACGCTCGGTGGTCTGGCGCTGGCCGTCGGGATTCTGGTCGATGATGCCACTGTCACCATCGAAAATATTGAACGGCATATGCATATCCTGGGCTCGGATCTGCACAAGGCGATCCAGGACGGTGCCGGAGAAATTGCGGTGCCGGCCTTTGTGTCGACGCTGTGTATCTGTATCGTGTTTGTGCCGATGTTCTTTCTGACCGGTGTCGCCAAATTCCTGTTTGTGCCGCTGGCCGAGGCGGTGGTGTTCGCCATGCTGGCTTCTTATGTACTGTCGCGTACTCTGGTGCCGACACTCGTGATGCTGATGATGGATCATGCCCATGCGCCTGCGCCCGGCAAGCCCAGTCTGCTGCAGCGTGTGTATCGTCGTTTTGATGCCGGCTTTGAACGGTTTCGTGGCGGGTATGTGATTGTGCTGTCGAGGCTGCTCACGCACCGAAAAATGTTCGGCTCGCTGTTCCTGGGGTTCTGTGTCCTGTCGCTCGGACTGGTGTTTTTTCTGGGTCGGGATTTTTTCCCCAGCGTCGATGCCGGTCAGATCCGTCTGCATATGCGCGCACCGACCGGTACCCGCATCGAGGAAACGGCACGGATTGCCGATGAAGTGGAAAACGAAATCCGCAAGATCATTCCGGCGTCGGAACTGGAAACGATACTGGATAATCTGGGCCTGCCGTACAGCGGTATCAATCTGTCGTACAGTAACGCCGGCACGATCGGTACCATGGACGGCGAAATTCAGATTTCACTCCGGGAAGACCACAAGCCCAGCGCGTACTACACCAATCTGTTGCGCCAGGCACTGCCAAAAATGTTCCCCGGCGTCGAGTTTTATTTTCAGCCGGCCGATATCGTCACCCAGATTCTGAATTTCGGTTTGCCGTCCGCGATTGATGTGCAGATTTCCGGCGCCGACATCGCAACCAGCAATCAGTTCGCCGGCAAGCTGATGCAGCAGGTTAAACAGATTCCCGGTGCCGTCGACGTTCACATCCAGCAAAAACTGGATCTGCCAACGGTGGCGCTGAAGATGGATCGCGATCAGATCAAGCAGCTCGGATTGAATCCGGTCGATGTGGCGCAAAATCTGCTGGTGTCGCTGTCAGGCAGTTTCCAGACCGCGCCGGCCTTCTGGCTCAATCCGAAAAACGGCGTGGTCTATAACGTGGCCGTGCAGACGCCGCAATATCAGATCAGTGATCTGGATGCGCTGCTGCGGACATCGGTCAAATCGGCATCCAACCCGAACGCCGCACCGCAGTTACTGAGCAATCTGGTGCAGGTCAGCCCGGCTCAGCAGATGGCAGTGGTTTCCCACTACAACATCGCCCCGGTGATTGATCTGTACGTCAGCGTCGAAGGCACGGACCTTGGCAGCGTGGCCAGCGCGGTGCAAAAACTGGTGGATCAGACCAGCGCCGAATTGCCGCGCGGCCTGCATATCGTCATGCGCGGTCAGGTAGAAACCATGAAGTCATCTTTCATCGGTCTCGGTATTGGCCTGTTGATGGCGATCGTGCTGGTTTATCTGCTGATCGTGATTAACTTCCAGTCCTGGGTTGATCCGTTCATTATCATCACGGCCCTGCCCGCAGCGCTGGCCGGTATCGTCTGGATGTTGTTTTTGACCGGCACGCACCTGAGTGTGCCGGCGCTGACCGGTGCCATCATGACCATGGGGGTTGCGACGGCCAACAGTATTTTGATGGTATCGTTTGCACGCCAGTGCATGAATGAAGGCAAGCCACCTCTGGCCGCAGCACTGGAAGCCGGTGCCACGCGCATCAGGCCGGTGCTGATGACGGCGCTGGCCATGATTATCGGCATGATTCCGATGGCCGTTGGCCTGGGCGAGGGCGCGGAGCAGAATGCCCCTCTGGGCCGTGCTGTTATCGGCGGCTTGCTGTTTGCCACCGTGTCCACCCTGTTTTTTGTCCCGGTCGTGTTTGCTGCCATACACCGTCATCTGGAGCACCGCAAGCTCAATGACACCGGATCTGCATCAGTTTCAGTACAAGGAACCATTTAATATGACCGAACAACATCATCCAGATCTGGACATCCCCGGAGGTGTTCTGCCGGCCAGTCACGGCACCATCGTCAAACGCGCAAAATCGGGCGCCATCCTGATCGTTGTCCTGTTGCTGGCCGGTGCGGCAATCGGCACTGTTACCCGGGTACTGCACAGCCAGAATCTGGCCAGCGCTACCGAACAGAATGCCCACCTGTATGTCGGCACCATCCACGCCGAAGGCGGCGGCAAGGCAGATTCGATCGTCCTGCCGAGTACCTTGCAGGGCATCGTTGAAGCGCCGATTTACGCGCGCAGCAGCGGGTACGTACTGCGCTGGAAAAAGGATATCGGCAGCAAGGTCGTCAAAGACGAAGTGTTGGCTGAAATTGATACGCCGGAAGTGGACGCCCAGCTGGCACAGGCTCAGGCGGCCCGGGCCCAACAGGCTGCCAGTCTGGAACTGGCCAGGAGCTCGGCGGATCGCTGGGAAGAATTGCGCAAGAAAGACGCCGTCACCCAGCAGGATCTGAATGAACGGCGCAGTGCCTATCTGCAGGCTCAGGCCAATCTGGCTGCAGCGGACGCGGATGTGCAGCGTCTGAAAAAAATGGAAGGTTTCAAAATTGTGAAAGCGCCGTTTTCCGGTGTGATCATCCGGCGCGATGTGGAAGTCGGTGATCTGGTGGACGCCGGCAATGGCGGCGCCGGGCGCGCTCTGTTCACTCTGGCCAACGTGCATCCGCTGCGTCTGTATGTGTATGTGCCGCAGGGCTATGCGCAACGCATCAAGATCGGCGATCCGGTGACCGTGACGCTGACCGAACATCCCGACCAGCCGCTGCAGGCCACAATCAAACATATCGCCGGTGCCATGGACGCGGCGACCCGCACGCTGCAGGTTGAAATCAATCTGCCCAATCATGAAGAGAAGCTGCTGGCCGGCTCCTACGCACAGGTCAGTCTGTCGGCCAATGTCGATTCGGGTGTGCTGCGCGTGCCGTCCAATGTCTTGCTGTTCCGTCCGGAAGGAACCCGGATTGCGGTAGTCGACAGCGCCAGTCACGTCAAACTGCATACCGTGGTGGTCGGACATGATCTGGGTAATTCTCTGGAAATTCTGTCGGGCATCACTGCCCAGGACAATCTGGTGGTCAATCCGCCCGATTCGCTCAATGACAACGATGTCGTGGTCCTTGCCAAAGCCAGTGCGCCAGGGAAAGCCCATTCATGAAACGCCCGGCTAACATTGCGCTGTCACTCGGCCTGCTGTGTCTGACCGGATGTGCAGTCGGTCCGGATTATCACAGGCCAGATCAGGCCTTGCCGGCCAACTGGCAAACCTTGCCGGAGTTCAGACCGGCCCAGCCCGGCGACGGCAAACTCAAGGGCAACTGGTGGGAAATGTTTGGCGATGCGCGTCTTGACGAACTGGCCCGACAGGCGCTGGCACACAATCAGACTCTGGTGGCCTCGGCTGAACATCTGAAGCAGGCGCGCTTGCAGGTAACGGCCATTTCCGCGGCCCAGCTTCCGGCGCTGGATATGTCGGTCAGTGACGCGCGCTATAAAACTTCGGCGAATCGTCCGCTGGCAGCCTACGGTGTGCCAAATACGTCGGTGGTGCAAAATAATCCGCAAGTCGGTTTTGCAGTGAGCTACGAGGCCGATCTGTTCGGCCGGGTGCGCCGGCTCGTGGAAGGTTCCAGGGCTGCAGCAGAACAGGCCGGTGCCGATTTTGAAAATACCCGGCTGATCCTGATGGCCGATCTGGCTACCCATTATTTCAACCTGCGCGAACTCGATGAAGAAATCGCGATTGTGCAAAAAGGTGTCAGCCTGCAGGAGCGCGCGCTGGAATTTATTCGTACGCGGCATGAGCTGGATTACGCGACCGGACTGGATCTGGCACAACAGCAGGCGTTGCTGGAAACCAGTCAGACCCAGTTGCAGCTGCTGCACAATCAGCGTGCCGCATTGCAGAATGCCATTGCCACACTGGTTGGCACCGCTGCGCCGGACTTCCGGCTCGAAGCCGGTTCCCTGCAACCGGTTGTTCCGGCCATGCCGGCGATACTGCCTTCCGAAATTCTGCAGCGCCGACCCGACGTTGCGTCGGCCGAACGCGCCATGGCGGTGGCCAACGCCGGCATCGGTGTGGCAAAGGCGGCTTATTATCCTGCGATCATGCTGCAGGCCGGCGGGGGCTGGGACAGCAATCAGTGGTCCAATCTGCTCAGTGCGCCCAGCATCCTGTGGTCGCTGGGTGCAAGCATGACCGAGCATTTGTTTGATGCCGGCAAAACCACGGCCAATGTCAATATTGCCGAATCGGCGTATGTGGCCACGGTGGCGAATTACCGCCAAAGTGTGCTGGTGGCCATGCAGGAAGTGCAGACTGGCATGGATAGCGGCACGCTGCTGGCTTTGGCTTCAAACCGCGCAGATGCAGCCGCGCACAGTTCTTCGCGCGCACTTGAGATTGCCGATGCGCGTTATAACGGTGGTCTGGATATCTATCTCAACGTGATTACTGCCCAGCAGACCTTGCTGGCCAATCAGCGTCAGGCTGCACAGATACAGGGGCAGCAACTGGTGAATGCGGTGTTTCTGGTCAAGGCCATGGGAGGCGGGTGGACGGCGCCGGGCGAGTAGCTGCGGGCGGACAGTGTCAGAAAATAAAGCTTGCATTAATTTATAACGGGACTAAAATCGTGATTAATTCATAACTGGACTTAATCATGCTTGCTCTTGCTGACCTCGATCCTGCGTCCGATCCAAAACTGAACCAGCGCCTGTCGTCGGCCGGATTGCGGGCGTTTTTCAATATTGCAGATCACTGGCAGCTTAAAAATGAGCAGGAGATCATCCTGCTTGGCCAGCCCAGTCGCTCCCTGTACTTCAAGTGGAAAAGAAATCCCGAAACGGCCAGTCTGGGCAAAGATACGCTCGAACGCATCTCTTACGTGCTGGGTATTTACAAGGCGCTGCAGATCCTGCTGCCCGATCCGCTGGCTGCCGATCAGTGGGTATCCAAACCCAATTTTGCTCCCTTGTTCGGGGGGCACAGCGCACTGGAGCGCATGTTATCCGGCAATGTCGGTGATCTGTTTGTGGTGCGTCAGTATCTGGATGCCGCCCGGGGTGGGTGGGCGTAGTATGTTCAGTACTGCTGTTGTCGACTGGCGACCAGCATACCGGATCGTACCGACCCGTTTTCCGACCATTTATCTGTACGACCGGGTAGCCAGTCTGGAAGATTTCGATTTGCTCAACCAGCTCGAAGCCCTGACCAATTCCCGGCTGCGCGATGAACTCGGCGAGCTCGCGCTGGTGCCCAAAGAGCAGCGTGTGTTTGGTCCGGGTTGCGGTCCCATCATGGCGGCTTTCACGCACCTGAATCCGGCCGGCAGCCGGTTTTCAGACGGGAGTTACGGTGTGTTCTATGCTGCCAAAGAACGCGCAGCGGCGATTGCCGAAACCCGTTATCACTCGACGCTGTTTTTGCAGGCCACGCGCGAAAATGCCATTCATTTGCAGATGCGTCTGTATCAGGTCCGGGTCAAGGGTGACGTCGTGGATCTGCACGGGTACTGCAAAAAACATCCGGACATTCTGGCGCTGCACAGTTATGCCGCCGCGCAGGTCGCCGGCAATAAGGTACGTGCTACGGGCGCCAACGGGCTGATTTATCCGAGTGTGCGGTATCAGGGTGGCAGCTGTGTGGCTGCGTTCAAAACCGGCATACTCAAAGACTGCCGGCATGCATCCTATCTGGAATATCACTGGGATGGCGAGCAGATCAATTACATCACCGAGCAGATCAGCTGACCAAAGTTGCAGGCTGGGATGCAATCCCAGCTTTTCCATTGTTAACGCTACCGTTTATTCACAGCACGCCTTCGAGCTCAAGCAAAAACTTTTTCCGATCCAGCCCGCCGTCATAACCGGTCAATGCGCCCGAACTGCCCAGCACCCTGTGGCAGGGCACAACAATCGAAATCGGATTTCTTCCGATCGCGCCCCCCACGGCGCGCACGGCGCGCGGTCTCCTGATCAGTTCGGCGTGTCGGCCGTAGCTGCTGGTCGTGCCAAAGCCGATATTGAGCAATTCCTGCCAGACCGACTGCTGAAACGCGGTGCCGCCGACCTGCAGGTCAAGCGGCAGTTCGAAGCGCTGGCGCCGGCCGGAAAAATACTCATCGAGCTGCTGCGCTGCCAGATCGAGTTGCGGATGGTGCGCCACTTTCTGCCAGCCAGAGGTGCCTTTGAAATTGCGCTGATCATGAAAATAAATGCCGCAGATGCCCTTGCCGCTGCTGACCAGTGTCAGGGTTCCAAGCACAGATGGATGTTCCAGGTAAACCAGTTCTTGGTGTTTCATTGTGTGCGCTTTCATTGATGATTTAAAGATTGCCACAGCAGCAGTGCAGCATAACAGCGCCAGGGTGACAGGTCAGCGGTGCGTGTTAACAGTTCCGTTTCGGTCAGGCGCTGTGCGGCATTGTCTGGGGTAGCGGCTTTTTGCAGACCCAGATCACCTCCCGGAAAGGCATCAGGAAAGCGCAAGGCCCGCAACGCAATATATTGCGCAGTCCATTCGCCGATACCGCGCACCGTTTTCAGGTGCGACACTGCGTCCTCCAGACTGGTGCCAGGTTTTTGTTCCAGTCCGCCTTGTGCGGCAAACTGGGCAACGGCAATCAGTGCGGCGGCCCGTGTTTTTGGAACGCCGATCTGCGCCATCTGTTCCACGCTGACCTGCGCGAGTTGTTTCGGATCCGGAAAATGATGGGTTACGCCTGCCAAGGGCGTACCCAGTGGCGTGCCAAACTGCGTGACCAGGCGCCTGGCGAGCGTACTGGCGCCTGCCACACTGATCTGCTGGCCGAGTACGGCGCGTATTGCCAGTTCAAAGTGGCTGAAGGTGCCCGGCACACGCAGGCCCGGTGTCCGGATGATCTGGCCGGCCAGCAGCGCATCGCTGCGCAAATGTTCTTCAATGACCGCCGGGTTGGCATCCAGATCAAACTGTTGGCGAATTTTATCCATCAGCGGCATCAGGACCGGTGCAAACTGGTTGCCGATCTGGATTTCGAGCTGTTGTTCGCGCTCAAGGTGAGTCACTTTCAGCCAGCCTTCCAGTAACTGGCCTTCATGCCAAAACCGGACGCTGCGCGCATAAAAGCGTGTTTTGCCGCTCTGCTGGATGGCTTCCACGCCGCCGATGGCTCTGAGGCTCAGATAATCCAGCATGGTATCCCACGCAAAAGGCGCGCGGTAGGCCAGGCGCAGGGTGATCAGATTTGCCGTGGCAACCCGGGCGCGACGCAAGGTGCCGGGCGCCATGCCATAGCGACTTGAAAACAGGGCATTAAAACGGCGCACGCTGCCAAAGCCGGAGGCATAGGCGATTTCGGTCATGGTCATCCCGGTTTCCTGCAACAGCTTCTTGGCAAACAGCAGCCGTGCGGTCTGGGCCAGTTCGATCGGCGCCACCCCGAAATGCTGCTGCATCAGTCTTTGCAGCTGACGCGTCGACAGACCGACTTGTTGCGCCAGATCCTGCATGGTCGCGCTGCCGTTCAGCGCGCCGGCTGCAATGCGCTGCCAGATTGCATACGCGAGATTTTGCTGCAGTGCATACGGCGCGAGCTCGGGGCGGCAACGCAGACAGGGCCGAAAGCCTGCGGCTTCGGCAGCGCTGGCGTTCGGGTAAAACGTGCAGGAAGAAGCGCGTGGCGTTTTGACGCGGCAGACCGGTCGGCAATAAATGCCGGTGCTGGCAACCCCGACGAAAAAATCGCCGTCGAAGCGGCTGTCTTTGGCGCACAGTGCGCGGTAACAGCTGGCGTGGTCGAGCCGGGCAGGGGTGGAATCTGAATTTTGCATGGCGCATTAAAACGCACCTGAGCACACCCTGTCTAGCCATTTTCGGACATGACAATGGTTAGTCGTGCTCACCATGCCGGGATTTTATCCCAGCCTGCGATCCACCCACATTTATCGGGGAACCGCAGGCTGGGATGAAATTCCGGCATCAATCTGGGCAATCCAAAAAAAATTTTAGAAAAATTGTTGCAAAAACAAAGCATTTTTTTTGATAGCTACTATGATGGTTAAAAGCAGCGACAAACAGGGCACTGTGCCTGTTAAGAGGTTAAATAAAAATTCGTTGGTAACTTGTAAAAAAAGCTGCCGGGAATATCAACATGTTAAAAAAGCACCATGAAAGCTCAACCTAAAATTAACCCGATACTTCTTGAAACCCGGTCAAAACATGACCACGCCTCTCATGCCGATTTTATGCCTGCCTCCGAACTCAATCTTGCCAACCACTTTCTGATTGCCATGCCATCGATGCAGGATCCGATGTTTGGCGGCTCGGTCGTGTATCTGTGCGAACATAATGAGCGCGGTGCCATGGGCGTCATTATCAACAAGCCCACTGAAATGAATATCGAAACACTGCTCGACCGGATTGATATCAAGCTCGATCTGACTCCGGATCTGAACCAGGACACCAAAAAACTGGTGATGTTCGGCGGACCGGTGCAGGATGACCGTGGCTTCGTGCTGCATGCGCCTGTTGTCGAATTTACTTCAACACTGAAAATCAGCGAACAGGTTGCCTTCACCACGTCGCGCGATGTGCTCGAAGCAGTGGCCAGGGGGCGCGGGCCGAAAAATATACTGGTCAGTGTTGGCTACGCGGGTTGGGGCGCGGGTCAGCTGGAAGATGAAATCATGAGTAACGGCTGGCTGACGGTACCGGCCGATCCAGCCATTCTGTTTGATTTGCCGATCGAACAACGTCTGAGCGCAGCAATCAGGCTGCTTGGATTTGATCCGATGATGTTGTCAGGTCAGGCTGGTCACGACTGACATAAAAACGTATACTGGGCACCTCTTTCAGATTAACCTGGTTGACCGTGCCCGACTCAAAATCTGCTGAACCCATTTCTGGCAGCGCGTCTGCCAGACCGAACGCAAGTCTGCTTGCATTCGATTTTGGACTGAAACGTCTGGGTGTCGCCGTCGGCAATACCCTGTTGAAGCAGGCCCAGCCCTTAACCGTCATCAGCGCTCAATCCCACGATACCAAATTTGCCGCCATTGCTGCGCTGCTCAGGGAATGGCAGGTCAGCCACTGCGTGGTCGGGCTGCCCAGCTATCCGGACGGCACCGAACACGCCATGTCGGCACGCTGCCGCCGTTTCGCCCACCAGCTGGAAGGCCGCTTCGGCGTAACGACAAGTCTGGTCGATGAGCGTTATACTTCGGCGGTGCAAAACGCCAGACGTGGCCAATCCGATGACAGTCAGGCCGCCGCTCTGATCCTGCAACAATACTTTGATGAGCTTTCATGAAACCCATACAACAATTTGATGCCGAGGCGCTGTATCTTGATCTCGCCCGGCAGGTCAGTGCGGCCGCAGCCAAACTGGACAATGTCGTCATTGTCGGCATTTATTCTGGCGGTGCATGGCTGGCAGAACGCCTGGCCAAAGACTGCGGGATTAAACAGCAGCCCGGTTACATCGACGTTTCTTTTTATCGGGACGACTATGCCAGCAAAGGCCTGCATGCCGAAGTTAAAGCGACCCAGATCCCGTTCAGTGTCGATGACGCCACAATCATACTGGTGGATGACGTGCTGTACACCGGGCGCACCACGCGTGCTGCCATCAATGAGCTGTTTGACTATGGACGTCCCTCCCGGATTCTGCTGGCCTGTCTGGTGGATCGCGGCTCGCGCGAGTTGCCGTATGCTGCCGACTTTGTCGCGCAGACGCTGGTGCTGCCAGACAATCTCTCTTTGGAACTGACGCGCAGCGCCGGTGCAGAATCCAGCCTGGTGCTGACTCTGGTCTATAAGGATGAAAACAATGAAGAAGACAACCAAGACACATCGCCAACCAACTCACGCTGACCACTATGCCTAATCCACAATTGAATCAACACGGTGAACTGCAGCATTTGATCACCACAGAAGGTCTGCCCAAATCCATCATCAATCACATACTCGACACCGCCGAATCGTTTGTATCGGTCGGCAACCGCGAAGTCAAAAAAGTCCCGCTGATGCGCGGCAAAAGTGTGTTCAATCTGTTTTTTGAAAATTCGACCCGCACCAGAACCACGTTCGAAATCGCCAGCAAGCGTCTGTCGGCCGATGTCATCAACCTCAATATCGCTGCATCGAGCACCAGCAAGGGCGAAACCCTGCTCGACACCATCGACAATCTGGCTGCCATGCATGCCGACATGTTTGTGGTGCGCCATGCCCAGTCCGGCGTGCCGTACCTGATCGCCCGACATCTGCACGACACCAGGCAGAATCATGTCCATGTCGTCAACGCCGGTGACGGTCGCCATGCGCACCCGACTCAGGGGCTGCTGGACATGTACACCATTCGCCATTACAAAAAAGATTTCACCCAGCTGCGCGTGGCCATCGTTGGTGACATCCTGCACAGTCGTGTGGCGCGTTCCGACATTCATGCCCTGACGACGCTGGGCGTGCCCGAAGTGCGCGCCATCGGTCCGAAAACCCTGCTGCCCGGCGGTCTGGATCAGATGGGAGTGCGGGTCTTCAATGATATCGATGAAGGCTTGAAAGATGTCGATGTCATCATCACGCTGCGTCTGCAGAACGAACGCATGAGCGGTGCACTGCTGCCATCGGCGCAGGAATTTTTCAAGAGTTACGGACTGACTCCGGAACGACTGGCGCTGGCCAAACCGGATGCGATCGTCATGCATCCCGGCCCGATGAACCGGGGTGTGGAAATCGATTCTGCGGTAGCGGACGGTCCGCAGGCCGTGATTCTGTCACAGGTCACATTTGGTATCGCCGTGCGCATGGCGGTAATGAGTATTTTGGCGGGCAATTAAGGCAAAAGGGTAAGGGAAACAGGCAAGATGAAAATACATATAAAAAATGGTCACCTGATTGACCCGGCAAATGATATTGATGCGCAACTCGATCTGTTTATCAATGCCGGGAAAATAGTCGCAGTGGGCGTGGCGCCAGCCAGCTTCAAAGCGGATAAAACGATTGATGCACTCGGCATGACGGTCGTACCGGGTCTGGTCGATTTGTGCGCACGGTTGCGCGACCCTGGCTACGAATACAAGGCAACGCTGGAATCGGAATTGCGCGCCGCAGTGCATGGCGGCGTTACCAGTCTGGTGTGCCCGCCCGATACCGATCCGGTACTGGATGAATCCGGACTGGTGGGCATGCTCAAACAGCGTGCCAAAGCCAGGAACCTGGCGCAGGTTTATCCGCTGGGTGCGCTGACACTCAATCTGGAAGGCCAGCAGCTGACCGAAATGGCTGCGCTGACCGAGGCCGGCTGCATCGGTTTTTCTCAGGCCGAACATCTGATTGCCGATACCAACGTGACGCTACGCGCGATGCAGTATGCCAAAACTTTCGGCTACACCGTCTGGTTGCGTCCGCAGGACGCGCATATCGGTGTGGGTGGTGTGGCGCACAGTGGCGCCTTTGCTTCGCGCATGGGGTTGTCGGGCGTGCCGGTGATGGCCGAAACCATTGCCCTGCATACCCTGTTTGAATTGCAGCGCGCTACCGGTGCCCGGCTGCATCTGTGCCGGATCTCGTCAGCTGCCGGTGTGGACCTGATTCGTCAGGCCAAACGTGAAGGTCTGGATGTGAGTTGCGATGTCGGCGTGCATCACCTGCATCTGACCGACACCGACATCGGCTATTTCGATGCCAATGCCAGACTGTCGCCACCACTGCGTTCCGAGCGTGATCGCGATGCCTTGCGCATGGCCGTGTTCGACGGCACGATCGACGCAATCTGTTCTGACCATACCCCGGTGGATGACGACGAGAAATTACTGCCGTTCGCCGAAGCCACACCGGGCGCAACCGGACTGGAACTGCTGCTTTCGCTGGTGCTTAAATGGGCAGCAGAATGCCATATCAATCCGGCGATCGCTCTGGCTAAAATCACGAGCGATCCGGCCCGCGTGGCCGGGCTTTCTGCCGGCCGGCTGTCCGTTGGCAGCAGTGCGGATATCTGCATTTTCGATTCAATGGCGGAATGGAAAGTCGATGCCAGTACGCTGACCAGCCAGGGCAAACACACGCCATTTACCGGCTATTATCTGCCGGCACGGGTGCAGCACACGCTGGTTGCCGGCCACATCGTATTCAGTCGTGGATAACCGTGAATGATTAAAAAAGCGAAGTACTATCTGCAGTTCAGTCGCGTGATGCTGCATGTGCTGGTCGGGCTGTGCCTGTGTCTGGTGGCATTCCCCTGGCTCAGTCCCGAATCGAAAAAGAGCCGCATTCAGATCTGGTCACAGCAACTGCTGCGCATTTTTGGCGTGCGGGTAAAAATGAATCTGACCAGCATGCCCGGTGGTACCGTGGTAGTGGCCAATCATATTTCGTGGCTCGATATCTTCGTCATCAACAGTCTGGCGCCGTGCCGTTTCGTTGCCAAATCTGATATCCGCTCCTGGCCACTGCTGGGCTGGATGGCAGAACAGGCCGGTACCATTTATATTTCGCGCGGCTCCAAAGCTGACGTAAAACGGATCTATCAATATCTGATCGATCAGATCGGAGCCGGCGAGCGGGTCGCATTTTTTCCGGAAGGGACTACTGCCAAACAGGGCCAGGTACTGCCGTTTCACGCCAATCTGTTTGAAGCAGCCATCCATGCCAAAGTGCCGATTCAGCCGTTTGCCCTGCGTTACGTCGATGGTGCAGGCGCACTGCATGATGCCGTTGAGTTTATTGGCGACATGACCTTTGCTGCCAGTCTGGTCAATATCCTGATGGCCGATGAAATTGTCGTCGAGCTGCAGGGGCTGGATTTCATCGCTTCGGACGGCGCGCACCGGCGTGAACTGGCTGCTGCATCGCGCCAGGCGGTGGCGCTGGCCCTGCAGGTGGACATTGACAAGGCGATTGACAGTGCCCTGGAAGGATAGCAATATCGGGCTTTCATAATAATTCCAGGGAGACTTTGATGACACCGACTTTGACCTTAGTAATCTATATGGCTGTTTTGACCTGGCTGACTTATCTGGGAGGCAGCCTGATTCGCATCAAAATCTGGACCTGGCAGGGGATACTGTTGGGTGCGGGTAATCGTGACAATTTACCCGCGCCTACTCCACTGGCCGGGCGTGCTGACCGCACTGCGCGCAATACACTGGAAAATTTCGTGCTGTTTGCTGCCATCGCGCTGGTTGCGCAGGCCGCCGGTGTTACCGATCCACTGGTGGCGTCAGGTGCAACGCTGTTCTTCTGGTCTCGTGTGGCGTACGTTGCGGTGTATTACGCCGGTATTGCCTGGGTGCGTACGGTGGTCTGGCTGGCCGGTATCATCGGTCTGGTGATGATGATCATTCCTCTGTTGAAGTGATATGGCAGTTTGAATAGTGTCATTTTCCAGATGGTCAACCAGGTTGACTACCTGGTTCAGCTTTAATGGACGTAGAAATAAACGATTCAATCAGAGACGCCAGAACAGGAATATCTTTATGAATCGTTTCCCACACAACAGAGGTATCGACACGAAAATATTCGTGCGTCAAAATGATTCGCATATCATATGAATCTTTTAAATGAGCCCACAGATTCAGGTCAAGTTGCTCAATGCCAGGATCTTGTTGCATGATATTATTTGCCGCTTCACCTATGACAATAAGGCTTTCAATTACGGCTCTCTGCGTCTTCCCGTCAGATGCAAATTGCATTTTGGTGAGGTCGCCTATGTCGTTTTTTGCGTTGCCGATAGCCTCCAGTACATCTTGAAGTCTTTCAGGAATCCGTCGGGATTTTGACCTCATATGGGCATTGCCTCGGCAAGAACAGTCTGACGAAATCGCTCATGAAGGGCCATTGGAGTCAGGACGTCGATAGAGATACCGGTCAATGCCTCGATTTCCCTCTTGATTCTGACTATGCTTGTTAAAGTTGTCTTGCCGTCAATGGGATCTACCAACAGATCAAGATCGCTATCGACAGTATCCTCGCCGTGAAGAACTGAACCGAATACACGAGGGTTTTGCGCCCCATTGATTTCAACGAGGATGCGGATGGCTGCCCGGTGCAAACTTAATGCTTCTGAAGGCTTCATCGTTGTCTTCCAATAAAAGTGACGAATCAATCGTACAATGCGTTTTAGGATATAGCAACCAAATTTCTTTATCAAACAGCTGTTGCGGTTTTTGACGACAGAAGATGATTCGGATTTTATGGTTATACTTCTGAGAAGTTCCATCCTTCCTACAGGCCTTAACATCATGCAAATCGACCCGGCAGCCAATTCAAACGCGGACAACTATAAATTACTGACCAACCTGGTCATACCGCGTCCGATCGCGTGGGTCACCAGCCAGAATGAACACGGCCTGGTCAATCTTGCACCGTTCAGTTTTTTCAATGCAGTCGGCGCCGATCCGATTTATGTGGTCATCAGCGTTGGGCAAAATGATGCCGGTCAACCCAAGGACACCGCCAGAAATATTCTGGCAAACCGCGAGTTTGTCGTGAACATGGTGACTGAAGACCTGTTTGAAGCCATGAATATTTCGGCCGCAGATTTCCCGCCGGACCAAAGTGAAATGGATGCCGCGCAACTGGCGTCTGAACCGTCGGTGCGCATCGCGGTTCCGCGCATTGCAAGCTCACAGGTCAGTCTTGAATGCAAATTGTTCAGCACTCAGACCCTGGGTAAAAATACCCTGATCATCGGTGAAGTGGTGATGTTCCATGTTGCCGACCAGTTGCTCGGTGAACGTTTTCATGTCAATAATTTTGCCCCGTTGGGGCGGCTCGGTTCACCGTCGGTCTATTGCCGCACCACGGACCGGTTTGATGTCAGGCGCCTCAGTTATGCCGATTGGCTTAACCGAGAGCGTTAATTTTTGAATCTCAGATTTGTCACTTTTTAAAGGTTGTTACGCCATGACTGATTCCACAACTTACACTCCCCCAAAAATATGGGCACCCAACAGCGAAACCGGCGGGCGCTTTGCCAAGATCAACCGACCTGCGGCAGGTCCGACCCATACCAAAGAACTGCCGGTCGGGCGTCACCCGCTGCAGCTGTACTCGCTCGGAACCCCGAACGGCGTCAAGGTCACGGTACTGCTGGAGGAACTGCTGGCAGCCGGTCACAGTGGTGCCGAGTACGATGCCTGGCTGATCAATATCGGTGAAGGCGATCAATTTGGCAGCGGGTTTGTTGCGATCAATCCGAATTCGAAAATTCCCGCTCTGTTGGATCGTAGCGCAACGACCCTGGTGCGCGTGTTTGAGTCCGGCGCGATCATGATGTATCTGGCCGAAAAATTTGGCGCGTTCCTGCCTGAAAACGGCGCGCAGCGTGCCGAATGTCTGTCGTGGCTGTTCTGGCAGATGGGCAGTGCCCCTTTTCTGGGCGGTGGCTTTGGACATTTCTATGCTTATGCGCCTGTCAAAATTGAATACGCCATTGACCGTTATGCCATGGAAGTGAAGCGACAGCTGGACGTGCTGGACCGGCGTCTGGCCGAAAATCGCTATGTCGCCGGCGACGAATATACCATCGCCGATATGGCGATCTGGCCCTGGTACGGCACCATGGTCAAGGGTCAGCTGTACGAGGCAGGCGAATTTCTGCAGGTGCAGGAATATACCAACGTACTGCGCTGGACCGACGAAATTGCGCAGCGCGCCCCGGTCAAACGCGGACGCATGGTCAATCGTGCCTTCGGTGATCCGGCCAGTCAGCTGCACGAGCGGCACGATGCCAGTGATTTTGACACGAAGACTCAGGATAAACTGGCCAAACCGCTCTGAGCGCGGTTATCAATACATAGGGAGATGTTCCATGATTACCTTCTACGACTGCAGTACGGCACCCAGCCCGCGTCGCGCGCGTATTCTGCTGGCCGAAAAGGGTGTTGCGCATGAAACGGTTCAGGTGGATCTGAAAAATGGCGAACAGCTCAGCCCGGCTTACCGGCTGATCAATCCGCTGTGCACGGTTCCGGCGCTGCGCACCGACAGCGGTCTGATTCTGACCGACAACGCTGCCATTACGGCGTATCTGGAAGCCAGCTATCCCGAACCGGCGCTGCTCGGTATGACGCCGCAAGAGAAAGCCGAGATTGCGAGCTGGAACTGGCGTGTTGAATTCGAAGGCCTGCTGGCCATTGCCGAAGCCCTGCGCAACAGTTCGCCGGCCATGAAGCAGCGCGCTCTGCCAGGGCCGGTGAACTACCCGCAGATTCCGGAACTGGCCGAACGCGGACTGGAGCGGGTGCGACAATTCTTCCTCACCCTCAACGATCGTCTCGCAGAGCGCGACTTCATCGCGTCGGACCGTTACAGCATTGCCGACATTACCGCTGTGGTTGCGGTTGATTTCGCCCGCGTCGTGAAAATCAAACCCGACGAACAGTATCCGAATTTGCAGCGTTGGCGCGCATCGATGGCACAACGGCCGGCCATGTCGCTCTAAAGCAATGATCAACATTGTCCTTGGCCGGCACCAATGCAGACCTCCTTATGTTCGACAGTGCACAGAGCTGCACGGTTTATTTGAATAGACTTGATCATGCGCTGTTCACGCCATGCTTTTTTATTTAAAGGGGACCATCATGACTCAGAATTCTGCCCGTTCAATTATTCCCGGCACCAACCGCACGGCAATGGCCAATGCGACAGTAAGTGGACCGATTCCGGACGATCAGCCCTTGTCCGTGACTGTCCTGCTGCGCTCTGAAACCGAGCGCAACAGCCTGCATGCACAAACGATGGTGGCCAATCAGTCTTTGGCCAATCGTAAAATATTAAGCAGAGAAGAGTTCGCCCAAAAATTCGGTGCAAGTACGGCTGATATCGCCATCCTCGATCAATTCGCCAAAGAATACGGTCTCACGGTCACCAGCGTTGGCAAAGCCCGGCGTGCCATGACGCTGTGCGGCAGTGCCGCTGCCCTGTGCAATGCCTTCGGCACTCACCTGGACCGTTATCAGGGTCCCGGTGGCAATTATTGCGGGCGGGTTGGTGCATTGAGTGCGCCGGATGAGGTTGTCGCCGTGATCGAAGGCGTATTCGGACTGGATGACCGGAAACAGGTTTGTACCAAATATCATTTGCGGCCGGCGTCCATGACAGTCAAAGCCAGCTTAACGTTTACCCCACCCGAGCTGGCGAAAATCTATAATTTTCCGTCGGACGCCAACGGCAGCGGTCAGTGTATCGGCATCATTGAACTCGGTGGCGGCTCGCGCGCGGCCGATCTTGGCGCGTATTTTTCGAGTCTGGGAATCAGCACGCCCAGGCTGACGATTGTATCGGTCGACAGTGGCACTGACCAGCCGGGAACCGCCGATGGCGCCGATGGTGAAGTCATGCTGGACATCGAAGTTGCCGGTGCGATTGCCCCGGGTGCGGCGCTGGTTGTGTATTTTGCGCCGAATACCGATCGCGGTTTTCTGGATGCGGTGACCACGGCGATTCACGACAGCGTCAACAAACCGTCGGTTATTTCAATCAGCTGGGGTGGGGCGGAACTGACCTGGACCGCGCAGGCCATGACCGCCTTTGAATCCGTTTTTGCCGACGCAGCCGCGATGGGCATCACAATTTGCGTTGCGGCCGGTGACAATGGTTCTGCCGATGGGCAGGGCAGTGCCGGCCTTAACGTGGATTTCCCCGCTTCGGCACCGCACGCTCTGGCCTGCGGTGGGACATCGCTGAAAGTCGATGGCGCAGGCGCTGCCAGCGAAACAGTCTGGAATGACGGCCCCAACAGTGCCACCGGTGGTGGCTACAGCAATTTTTTTGCCATCCCTGCCTATCAGAGCGCCCTTAACTTTGCCAAACAGGGACGCGGCGTGCCGGATGTTGCAGGGGATGCCGATCCGAACACCGGTTACGCCGTGCGGGTCGATGGTCAGGATATGGTAATCGGCGGAACCAGTGCCGTGGCGCCCTTGTGGGCTGGCCTGATCGCTTTGTTCAATCAGCAGTTGGGCCAACCTGTCGGTTTTTTGAATCCTGTTTTGTATGGTGCTGCGCACGCAGCGAAACTGACCAACGATATTGTGGTGGGAAATAACGGTTCGCAGCAGGCCGGTCCGGGATGGGATGCGTGCACCGGATGGGGGACGCCGAACGGGCAGAACCTGTTGAATGCATTGAAACACTAAAGTCGGTGCCAGTGTTTGTTGAACTCGGTACGCCGGTGATAATATGCGCTCTGACCATGCGCCGATGTTGATTGACACTGCTGCATGCCTTGAACTTCCCCTCCCAAAGTGCGGCATGAATTCTGACTTGCCGGTGGCGGTTTTTTTCTGTCAGAGGTAGCTTAATGAATGTAATTCATCAACGGCTGGCGTATTTTTTTCTGACCACTGTCCTTGTTTTTCTGTGCAATGACACCGTCGCCCAATCTGCTGCACCGATTGCGCAGGTGGATTCTGGCACGCAATTCGATGAAATCCACGCACGCGGCGTATTGCGGGTTGGTACCACCGGGGACTACAGGCCGTTCAGTTTCCGGTTCGGCAAGAGCCAGG
>Ga0316224_1000166_pt1 | contig 104163 bp, 95 predicted proteins | sample TBH18013metaG_FD_206254 | JGI IMG/M metagenome (GOLD analysis project Ga0316224, IMG submission 206254) | Freshwater microbial communities from Trout Bog Lake, Wisconsin, USA - TBH18013 | ecosystem: Environmental > Aquatic > Freshwater > Lake > Hypolimnion/Profundal zone | place: USA: Wisconsin...
TTGTTGAAAAAGGAGCTATAGCTTACGAACAAATGCTCAAAGAGCATAAAAACAGGCAATTACAAAGACTTGCTTTAGAATTTAATGTGCAATTAGTACCCATTTAAAAAACATGTCATGGGTAGGAGGAACGACGAAGCAATCGCGAACTTTGCATAGCGGTTATGCAGTGTTCGCGATTGCCGCGCTACGCTCGCAATGACAAAAGTTTTTAGAAGTATATAAATGACCGTAGTTCAAACAACAACAATAATTTTAATCTTCTGGGTGATCTTCATCATTACCTGGGAGCGGATCTCGCCTTACCGGAAGGGCCTTCCCTTTTTCAGGGACGGTTTTTGGGTTGATTTGGTTTGGTACACCATCATTCAAAGCTATTTTCTGAAGATCCTGATATTTGATTATATTATTTATCCGCTTCAGCACCATTTCGCTTATACTGGTTTCCAGTTTATCAAAAGCTGGTCGATAACTGAACAGGTGATATTTTTTGTGGTGATCCACGATCTTTATATCTATCTTTTTCATCGTTTGCAGCATGCAAATAAAATACTCTGGCGTACCCATGAGGCTCATCATTCGGGGAAGGAGATCGATTTTCTGGCGGGGTCACGGTCACACGCTGTGGAGATCATCATTAATCAAACCATCGAATTTGCACCGATAGTGATACTTGGTGCAGACCCGGCAGTGGTGCCTATTAAGGCGATGCTGGATGCGATGTTCGGGATGTTCATCCATGCCAACATTAACGTTAAGTTCGGCAAACTAAAATATTTCCTTAATTCGCCCGAACTGCATTTATGGCACCATGCCAATTATCGTGAGGTTTTTCACGCTAATTTCGCAACTAAGTTTTCTATATGGGATTACCTGTTTGGTACTGTTTATTTCCCCGATCATAAACCCGGAGATCATGACGAAAACTGGGGGCTGTATTATGATTATCCAAAGGACTATTTTCTACAGCATGCTTTTTCCGTAAAACGTTTTGACGAAAAGAAACTGCTGAAATATAAATGGTTTAAAGCATATCACAACTTAAGGCCTAACCTGATCGCCGGGTTTAAAAAGTTATTTGGCATTACAAAAAGAGTAGATGTCGAAAACAGGGAGATGCCGGATAATTTGCCGTCTTCACTGATAGCCGTCGAAAATGATGAAACAGTTGCAGATTATAACTTCCATCAGAAAAATTAATATCTTGCAACCAATAAAAATTCATTAACATATTGGCCTGGATATATTTAGTATTAGCTGCAACCTGTGAAACAGCATGGACATTTTGCCTGAAGTTTATGAAGTTCAGCGACCTTAAAACCTTAAGCTTTATAAATTTTTATAAATGGCCGGGAGGCTTGCAAATTTTGATTCCCTTTGTCGGCTATCTTTTATTTGGGTTGGCCAATATTTATTTTTTTTCGACGGCTATTAAACACATACCAACGGCCACAGCTTTTGCAGTTTGGACGGCGGCAACACTTATACTTATAAAAGTTGCTGAACTTGCCCTTTTTCAGCAGCGTATTTCATGGGCCGAAGTGTTTTTTATGATGCTAATTATGATAGGGATATTAGGCCTGAAAATATTTGCGGTGCAGGCGAAGTAATTTACTCAGGACATATAAATTATGAAAATGCAAAACCATCACGATAGAAGCCGCATGCGGTCATACCGCATAAGTGATCTTTTTTCTACAGGAATGATCCTTGTGTTTTGTGTGTTTTCTTCCCGGTCGTTTTCCCAGGTTGTAAATGTTGTAAGCCCGGTTACCAATCAAACCTATAACTTTCCCGATCCTGCAACGATGCAAACGGAGGCTGATGTACAGGCAGCGATAGCAGCCGCCGAAACAGCAGGCAAGGCGCTTTGTGCAGAGGCTGCCAAAGAAAGAACCAGCGCATTGAATGATTTAAATAAAGCCAAAACCATGAATAGTGATTACCAGGCTGCATTGAATAACTTTAGTAAAAATGAAGTTACGCCATATAATACCGACCTCAATAATTACACAGAAAGTGGTACAAAATATAGTGAGTCGCTGGCGGCTTATAACAAGGCCGTCCTTGCAAACAACGCGTTAGCAGCTAAAGACCGGAAGGCAGCTACGGTTGCCGCCCTGAACAAACAGAAAGCGCAACTTGATGCCTGGGGTATAAAATTAACTAAATGGAAGAGCAAACTTGATGTTGCAAAAGCCAGGCTTGACGCAGATAACGCCGCATTGCAAAAGCAAAAACAAAATGCTGATACAGCCACTAAAACCGCTGACGATAAATTAAAAGTTACCAGGCCAAAGCTAAACGGCTTGCTTGACCAGTTAACCATATGTGCAAATTATGCCTGGAAATGCCATGAACTTTTGATGAATAAATTCAGCAGCCCCAAAACAACCGATGACGGGTATTTCAGTACTCCGGCTTATAAAAGCGCGATTGCCGATTTGGTATCAGCCATGAAATTGAAAAATTAGCGTCATGAATTGATGCTATTGAAAGAGCATGTAACAATATAACAGGTATTCTGCAAATCCATTGCTAAAGCCCATAGAAAAGTTTAGTATTGTATTATAGTTTTACCTTATAACCGTTTTTTCAAACCATAATATGAAGAAAATCTTTACTTCAATTGCATTTATTTGTTTTATAACAAGTGCCGCAATGGCCCAACAGCCCACTGCTTCCTCTTCAAAAAACACTAATCCAATTTCTAAATCCCGCATTTTACAGGTGGATTCGGCCGTTGTTACCAAACACTCGGTAACCATCAAAGGGAAACTGGTCCCCTATACAGCCTCTGCCGGAAGCATTCCTATCTGGGATGAGGAAGGAAGACCCGTTGCCGGGGTGTTTTACACTTATTATGAACGCGACGATATCAGCGACAAGTCAACCCGCCCGCTTGTAATTTCGTTTAACGGCGGACCCGGTACACCATCTGTTTGGATGGAAATAGGCTACACTGGCCCAAGACGGCTGAACGTTGACAACGAAGGTTATCCTGTTCAGCCTTACGGGATAGAAGAGAATAATAATTCCATACTGGATGTTGCCGACATCGTTTATATCGACCCGGTTAATACAGGCTATTCGAGGATAGTGGACAAGGAAACCCCGGGATCAAAATTTTTTGGCGTTAATGAAGATATTAAATACCTGGCCGAATGGATCAACACTTTTGTGACCCGTAAAAACCGATGGGCATCCCCTAAATTCCTGATTGGTGAAAGCTATGGAACAACCAGGGCTTCTGGTCTTGCGCTTGAGCTGCAAAATGCCCAATGGATGTATTTAAATGGCGTCGTGTTGGTTTCGCCGACAGATTTGGGCATCGAACGCAACGGCCCGGTTCAGGAAGCATTAAAACTCCCTTATTTTGCGGCTACCGCATGGTACCATGGCATGCTGGCGCCAGAATATCAGCAAAAGGAACTAACCGCCTTTTTACCCGAGGTTGAAAATTTTACTATAAATGAACTTATCCCGGCAATGGCGCGCGGTGGTTTTATCGACGATGCCCAAAAGAAGGACATAGCGGCCAAAATGGCCAAATACAGCGGGATCTCCGAACAGGTGATATTGGGCAATAACCTTGATGTTTCTTATGACCTTTTCTGGAAAGAATTATTGCGCGAAAAAGGATTTACCGTAGGAAGACTTGATTCGCGGTACAAAGGTATTGACAAGCAGGCTTATGGCGATAGTCCAGATTATAATGCGGAGCTTACCGCATGGCTGCATGAATTCACCCCGGCAATGAATATTTACCTCCGGAACGAATTGAACTACAAAACTGATCTTAAATACAATATGTTTGGTAATGTATGGCCCTGGGATAACAAAAACGACCATACCGGCGAAAATTTGCGCCAGGCCATCGCCCAGAACCCTTACCTTCATTTGCTCATACAGTCGGGCTATTTTGACGGCGCCTGTGATTATTTTAACGCGAAATACAGTCTGTGGCAGCTTGATCCGAGCGGAAGACTGAAAGACCGTTTAAAGTGGGAAGGCTATAAAAGCGGCCATATGATGTACCTCCGTAAAGAGGACCTTGCCGTTGCAGCAGAAAACCTAAGGAAATTTATCCAGGAATCTGTTCCAAAACCAGGAACACCTGCTAAGTATTAAGTCGAAAGTCTGGAGTTCGAAGTCTTTAGTCTATTTTTACTTAAGACTTCGAACTACAGACTTTAGACCTACCTTAATTATTCTTCAAGCCTATTTCGTGGGCTTTGTAATTCAATAAAAACTCGTTCTCAGTAAAAAAGTCAATGCTGAAGATAGTCCTTGGGTCACCGGTATAGGATGGCAGGGCCACCTGGGTCAGGTTATTGGAGCTGCCGGTAGTGTAGCTATAAGTAAACCCCTGGCCGGTAGTAATTGTTACCGGTGTATTGGCAGGGAGCGAACTTATGTTACTTGTTGCGCTGCTGTTGGCAATTGTAGAAATAGCCGGCGTGCCGGTATCAAATAATACTGTGGCTGTAACATTTTGCCCGTTGTAGCTTATTGTTGCCGGAATATCAGGCGAGTAGCCACTTTGTGCCGAGTGGGAAAGCGGGTGCATAACAAAGCTCGACAATCCGCCGATATCCGCAGGCACCAGCCCGATGGTAAGCAGGTTTGCTACATAGGTGCCGTTGATACTAAACGCCGAATTACTGAACATGGATAATTTAAAGCCGCTTGTTGCGCCGGTGGTTGATTTAAAATAACTCAACGGACTCCCTATAGCGCTATTGGCAAAGCTAAGCCCGGGGCCGACTCCAAAAACATCGTTTGAATGCGCGGGTTGCTTTTGGCCGGTTTGCTTATCTACAATTTTATAATATAAAAATATTGGAATACGGCTGGTAGTTATATTCCCGTTTTGATCACCGATGGTTACAGTAGTGTAGGCAAGGTTGCCAAATTCCTGGATCTCACTCTGGGCGTTCCCGTAAGCGATCATTGACGCCTGTGAGGTTACTGTTATGCCATTAACCGTTACCGAATCGCCTGTTACAGTGATGCCCGAACTGGTGATCATTGATGCAGGTAATATCCCTGTAGCATCAATCGTCATCCCGGTAGATCCGGTATCAAAAACACTGTAATAAGTAACGGATTGCGTTCCTACTTTAGTAATTGGAATAAAGACTCGCTTGTAAATACCGCTGTCAACTTCATATAATCCCAGTGTTGCTATGGGGACAGGTGTTGTAGAAACAGGGATTGGCGCTGCAGTATCTTTGTGACAAGATGCCATTAACATAGATAGAAACAATCCCCCGGCAAACAGCGAAATGTACTTTAAGTAGATTTTTCCCATATTTTATTTAATTCCCGTCCAAATGTTTGTGTAATAACGAAATTCAGACAAAAAAGTATTTTAAAAATCCAAAGGTGAAAAAAATAATCAGTTTATTTAAGCGCCGCTGATGAACTTGCAATATTAAAGGCAGTCTTTATGCTATAAACAAGGAAATTAGGAAATAAGCTACAGTATATTCCTATAAACTAATCAAAAGCTTTTTTTATCCCAACAGGGTCATCCGTTAACACACAGATCATATTTTGCTAATTATAAGCAGGCATTTTGGCTTGCATTTATTGGAAATCGCGCACAGGAGCCGCAAGACCATGATTTAACCCAGGAAGAAATAATTAACGAAAAAGAAAATATGGGAAAGTATTTATGCAGGCACTGGATTTGTTTAGTTATAACCAATGAATATACTCCACATAAAAAATATGATAAGTACCCGCTGCAAAATAGTTGTACAGCTGGAACTGTTGAAACTGGGACTTCATTGTTCATCAATAGCCCTTGGGCGGGTGGAAACCATAGAGCTTATTTCTGACGAACAGATAGATAAAATTAAAACAGCTTTATTGCAATGCGGCCTGGCATTAATAGATAATAAGAAAAGCATTCTGGTTGAAAAAATAAAAACGGTTATCATCGAGATGGTTTACCATTCAGATGATCCGCTAAAAACAAATTTTTCCGACTATTTAAGTGCAAAATTAGATCTCGACTATACCTACCTCGCCAATACATTTTCAGAACAATTGGGAACTACAATCGAACATTTTATCATCTTCAACAAAATTCAGCGAATCAAAGAATTGATCAGGTACAATGAACTTACTCTTACCGAAATTTCATGGAAACTGCATTACAGCAGTGTTGCACACCTATCTACCCAATTTAAAAAAATCACTGGTTTAACACCTTCCCATTTCAAGCATTTCGAACTCCAGAGCCATCCGGCTGTCGGAAATATGTGAATCATATAACTTTTCGCGAAAATTATGTAGCATTTAGCCCTAAGGCTCAACTTAGGTTTGCACTGTTTGATGTTCCGGCAAAAAACGGCTAACAAACAATTAAAAATGCAAATTTCATTTATCTAATTTAACTAATCATGCGAAAAAGCGATACCTGCACTAAAGATGGTAAGCAGTTGGGCCTGCGGGGGGGGCGTTCTAAAGAATTAGATAAAAAAAGCATTCTGGTTGAAAAAATTAAACGTGTTATTATTGACATGGTTTATCACTCGGACTGCAAGCTAAAAACAAACTTTTCTGCATATCTGAGCGAAAAATTAAATCTCGATTATACTTATCTCGCCAATGTGTTTTCAGACCAACAAGGGTCAACTATTGAACAGTTTAATATCAACACTAAAATTCAGCGAATTAAAGAACTGATTGGCGATAATGAACTTAACCTTACTGAAATTTCATTGAAACTGCACTACAGCAGCGTTGCGCACTTATCTAACCAATTTAAAAAAATCACAGGTGTAACTCCTTCCCGCTTTAGGTATTTCGAACTCCAAGGCTATTCATCTGTCTGAAATGTGTGAATCATATAACTTTTCCCCCAAAATTATGTAACATATAGCCCTATGGATTGCGGTAAGTTTGTGCTGTCGTGAATTCCGATAAATACCGGCTAACGAACAAAAAAAATACAATTTCATTTATCTAATTTAATTAATCATGCAAAAAAACGATACCTGCATCAAAGATGGTAAGCAGTTGGGCCTGCGAAAAGGCCGTTCTAAAATATACCGTATTATGTTTTCCCTATTATTATTACCGGCCATATTTACGGCCGGTTGTAAAAAGGATAACTATAAAGGAGCAATCCAGGGCGTTTGCCCGGTCGTGGTTTCTACTGATCCAATGAATGCTGCTGTGAATGTTGTTTACAACAAAGTAATTTCAGCAACCTTCAACACAGCTATGCGACCTTCAACTATTAATAATACAACCTTCATTATTATGCAGGGTTCAACAAACGTTCCCGGAACGGTTGCCCCTACAGCAAATGACGCGGTCTTTACTTTTACACCAACCGCGGCGCTGTTACCATTTACAACCTACACCGGTACTATTACAAACAGTGTCAAGGATACGTTAGGTTCGGCAATGGTCAGCAATTATGTTTGGACTTTCACTACCATACCTCAGGTAACCTTGTCATCAAACCCTGCAGCCGATGGAACAACTGCCGGCGGGGGGACATTTGCCCAGAGCTCGACAGTTACAGTAACAGCAACACCAGCTGCCGGGTTTACATTTGTTAACTGGACAAATCAAGGGGTCATAGCTTCAACGAGTCCAAGCTATCAGTTTACTATGGCCGGAAACAGGGCATTGGTGGCGAATTTTAAGGTAACGCCGCCAATCCAATATAGTGTAGTATTATCATCAAGTCCAGTCGCAGGTGGAACAACCAACGGGTCTGGCTCTTATAATGCAGGTACTTCTGTAACCGCAACGGCAACGCCGAATGCCGGATATACTTTTTTTAACTGGACAAATAACGGAGCAGTAGTTTCAACGAGTCTTGGTTACCAGTTTATTATAAATGGAAACACGACATTGGTTGCCAACTTTAAACTGGTAATACCTAAATTGACTTTAAGTTTATCATCAAATCCGGCTGCAGGCGGAACAACAACCGGCGCAGGTTCCTTTAACCAGGGGACTTCCGTAACGGTAACGGCGACAGCAAATAGCGGGTACACCTTTGCCAACTGGACAAATAACGGAATTATAGTTTCTACAAGTTCACCTTACATATTCCCGTTGAATGCGAACACGACGCTGGTTGCTAATTTTGCAGCTATCACCTACTCATTAAATGTAACTGCAGTTAATGGGACTGTTGTAAAAAATCCAAATCTGGTAAAGTACAACATGGGGAGCACCGTACAGCTTACAGCAACGCCAAATTCGGGTTATAAATTTACGTCCTGGAGTGGGGATGCTACAGGTTCCACAAATCCATTAACGGTTTTAATGAACGCGAATAAAAATATCACTGCAAACTTTACTTTAATAGGTGGAGCGCCGCTGTTCACTTCAATTTTCGGGGCTTTTGGCGGAAGTGCAGGGGTAACTAACCAGGGAATAAATACCGTAGTTAACGGTGCTATCGGTACCACGGCGGTTGCTACTAAAATAACCGGGTTTCATGACGGGCTCACAAACGATGTTTACACTGAAACACCGCTAAATGTTGGACTTGTAACCGGCGGAATTGACGCGGCACCCCCTTTCCCGGGAACTGCAACAAAATTTGCTATAGCCACACAGGCTTTGGCTGATGCTACCGCTTTTTATATCAGTATTTCGCCTGCTAACAAACCAGGCGGTATTGATCCCGGCGCGGGCGAACTGGGCGGTTTAACCTTAGCGCCAGGCGTCTACAAATCAGCAAGCGGCACTTTTAAAATATCAAACGGAGATCTTACGCTGGATGCTAAAGGCGATCCGAATGCTACATGGATATTCCAGACAGCGGCCGGACTGACGGTAGGTATTGCAGGGCCGGCAGGCGCACGCAGCATTATATTGACAAACGGAGCTCAGGCTAAGAATGTTTATTGGTATGTAGGAAGCGCCGCCACTATTAACGCGGCAGGAGGCGGCATTATGGTGGGAACCATTATTGCTAATTCGGGAGTTACCTTGTCAACCGCCGGGAACGCGGTTCAAACTGTACTGAATGGCAGGGCGATTTCGCTGGTTGCCTCAGTTACCATGGTAAACACAACGGTCAACATGCCTTAACCTTTATCAGATATTGGTTTAAAATCAAAGCAGTTTATCCCGGCCCTTATTCTATAGGGCCGGGATTTACAAAAGACAAAACAAACAGAAAATTAATTTAAAAAGGACACATATTATGTTACCAATAAATAAAATAATGAAGAAATTTATCATCTGTTTTTTGATGGTAAGTTTTGCCTTCACCACCGCCAAGGGACAAGTTACGCCGCCTATCTGGTGGTATGGCGTATCAGGGGCCGCTAATTTTAATTTTTACACCGGCACAACCCAAAACCTTAATAATGCATTGACTGTTCCTACCCCTTTTCATAAAGGGAATGGCGTGCGGCCTTATGCTTCCGTCCTGTTGGAATACCGCCCCGGCCCTGTATGGGGAGGCATGCTGAATGTGGGCTATGACGGCCTCGGCGCAAAATACGATGGTGTTGAAGCGCCCTGTAATTGCCCTGCTGATTTAACTTCAGAGTTGAGCTACGTTTCTATAGAACCAAGTCTGCGTTTAGGTTTTAAAACCTCAAGTCTGTACTTTTTTGCAGGCCCGAGCCTGGCAATTAATGTAAACAAAGGATTTGCTTATACACAACTTAAACAACCAAATACCAATGCTGATTTTAGTTCCGTTAACAGTACCATGTTTTCGGGCCAGATTGGCGCAGGTTTTGACATTCCGCTGTCAGCGGCAAGCAGCGTATCAAAGGTTAGCCTGTCACCATTTATTTCTTATCACCCGTATTTTGGTCAGGACCCAAGAAGTATAGAAAGCTTGTCAATTACGACTGTAAGAGTTGGTCTTGCACTTAAATTTGGGAAAGGCCATAAGGCTCCGGTACCAGAAACCGCGGTTGCGGCTGTTCCAATTCCAATTCCGGCGACAGAGGTTACTTTTACTGTGCGCGGTCCTATAAATGTGCCGGCGATCCGCATGGTAAGTGAAACTTTACCGGTTCTTAATTCGGTATTTTTTGATGATGGGTCGACCGAAATTCCAAGCCGTTATGTATTGCTGACAAAAGATCAGGCAACTGGCTTTAAAGAAGAATCTTTACAAAGCGGAGAATCGACAACCCAAACAATCCGTTCCGCAGGACAATTAAACGTTTATCATAACGTCCTGAATATTTTGGGCGACCGTATGCGGGCGAATCCGGGCGCAACAATAACGCTGGACGGAGCTTCAGCCAAAGGGCCGGAAGAGGGCAGAGAACTTGCCGGATCGGTAAAACTATACCTCGTTACTGTTTTTGGAATTGATGGCTCAAGAATCGCTGTCAAGGGCAGCTACAGGGCAAACCCCCCATCTGAACATCCGGGAGGCACCAAAGAGCTTATTCTTCTTCGTGCCGAAGACCGCAGGGTTGATATTGAAAGCACTTCGCCGGAAATATTAACGGAAGCGGGTGGTGGAATGATGAATCCTGTTCAGATTACTACTACAGTCGAAGATCCGCTTGATTTCGACGTAGTATTCAAGGTAGATTCAGCTAAAGGAACAGTTAAATCATGGTCAGTTGATGCTACCGACGATAAAGGAAACGTTCAGCATTTCGGTCCTTTCACCGGTGATCAGCAAGGGATCCCGGGAGCAACTATTTTAGGCAGCAGCCCAAGCGGCGATTATAAAATGGTAATGCAGGCAGAGATGAATAACGGATCAACCGTTAAAAAGGAAAGCACTGTACATTTAGTTCAGCCGAATCCAACAATTACCAAAGGGTTCCGTTACAGTATTATATTTGGCTTTAATAAATCAAAAACGATAGCCGAATATGATAAATTTTTAACAACCATTGTTGCGCCGTTGATTGTTGATGGGGCAACCGTTACCATCCATGGGCACACAGATATTATTGGCGGGGAGGCATATAACCAAAAGTTATCGAACGAAAGGGCCCAACAAACCCAAAAGATACTTGAGCGCGCTATTGCCAACTCGGGCAGAGACAATGTAAAATTTGAAACTGCCGGTTTTGGTGAAGACCCGGCCCATTCACCATTTGAGAATAATACTCCTGAAGAGCGGTTTTATAACCGGACAGTTATTATTGATATAGTGCCTGTTAAATAATAAAAATCATAAATATTTTATCCAATAAAGAGGCCCCGATACGTCGGGGCCTCTTTTATTACCCGCAGCGCTGGCACAATAAAACCCTTAAACTGGCTTCATTGGTTTGATTCGTTTAACAGGCATGTTTTGTTGCTTCCATAGACACGAAATTATTGTTCTTAGTCAATTCACTACAATAAATTCCTATATACTAATCATATCCCAACAGCAAATGTAATCAATTGCCCGTCACGCGCTTAGGAACCGAATTTTATTTAATTATAAATTTATTTTTTTAATCAAAATTTAATTGTTTAAAACATGCCTGTTCGCATGCTGTAAGCCATAACAAGATTTAAACGCCATCGAAAAGTATGGTAATCAAAGGAGAACTCATAGGCAGTGAGTAAATACATTCATTGCAGGCACTTGCTTTGCAATAGAAGTGACAAGCGGTTATTTCCCCGGATCCCAATGAATAACGATCCCGGAAATTTAAAATAGCTACCGTTCACATAAAAAACAAATCATGAATACAGAATTCTATTTAACTAAAGGCCCTGCATTACGTCAAAGCCAGGGCTATTCCAAACTATCTATGTTGGTTTGGTCTTTAGTATTGCTAACCGGCGCGATGGTATCAGGCTGTCAAAAGGATAATTCGAATAGCACTTTACCTAATGCTGCTTTTTCATCAAAGCTGGCAGCAACAAACATCGATGTTGACCCCTCCACTGTAAATCTTGGAACAGCAGCTGATTTTACAATTTTATCAGAAACCGGAATTTCAACTACCGGTGTTACTGCAATTCTTGGAGATATTGGCGTGAGCCCGATCTCCGCTGTTGCAATCACCGGATTTGGATTAAAGCAAGATGCCAGCAACCAGTTTTCGTACTCACCAATTGTGACAGGAAAAATTTATGCTGCTAACTATGCGCCTCCTACACCGGCTAAAATGACCACGGCCATCAGTAACATGAAAACAGCGTTCACATCGGCTAACGGGCGGACTTTTCCAGCCCCAATTGTTAACAAGTATGCGGGCGATATCAGCGGCAGGACCCTGCCTCCCGGCCTTTATAAATGGGGAACTGGCGTTCTGATATCCAATGTGGGTGTCACACTTAGCGGCCAGGCAGATGACATATGGGTTTTCCAGATTGCACAAAACCTTACCGTAAATAACGGCGCTATTATTCATTTAATAGGTGGTGCACAAGCCAAAAATATTTTCTGGGTGGTTTCCGGAAAAGCAACACTGGGAACAACCGTTAATTTTAGCGGAAATATCCTCAGCAAAACACTGATTTCCCTGAATACAGGAGCAACAGTCAGAGGCCGGTTATTAGCGCAAACAGCAGTTACATTAATTGCAAATACGGTTAAACCTCTGTAAAATAATTTATATCCATTAATAAACGTGAAGCTGTTTCCAAAAGAGACGGCTTCTTTTGTATTGAATAATTCCAAAATATCAAATCATTCAGGCAGCCGCTTGTTTTCTATCATTCAATAAATAAGCAGCCCAAAAACTACAAATACAAGCTAATAAAGTAATGCTGGTTGCAAATGGGAAAAAGAAAATCATTTCATCAATCCCCCAAAAAAGGAGCGCTATGCTAAGCGCGATGATCATCTTTTTAGCTAAACCGGTATTGGATGTAAGCTCAGCTGAAACGATCCAAAGTAAGACTGCTATTAAAAACAAAGCGATACTGCAGGAATAGCCAAAGCCGTCGTAATAATCCGCAAGGCTGTGAGTGGCACCCATAAAGGGAAACGAATGGCCTGTCATTTGACTGATCACCTGCTGTTCAACGGGGTCAGGCGCACTTTTCCAACCGGAAAAGCCCAGCGTATGCAAGACGCTATGAATGAATATTAATATGGCGGCTATTCGTAATAAAGGTTTTGGTTTCATAATTGGTTGATTTAAAGTTTACTACTAAATTAAAAAGATTATTTGGATCACGAATTAATCAAGTGTTATTTTAATTGATACTGTAATTTCAGCAAGCAGATTTATAGGTATTTCCAAGGCGGCATTTAAAAACAAACTGTATTTAAAAAACTATTTGTTGTATAAGTTGTTTTTTAAATACACCTGATGAATAAAAAAACAAAGAAAGTTGCTGTTATTGTGGCACACCCTGATGATGAGACCCTGTGGGCTGGTGGTACAATTTTAAGTAATCCTGAATGGGATTGTTTTATTGTCTGCCTTTGCAGAAAAAACGATCCGGACCGTTCACCAAAATTTGATCAGGTCTTAAAGATTTTAGGTGCAGATGGGAGAATGGGCGATCTTGATGACAGCCCTGAACAAACACCTTTAGACAAAAATGAGGTTGATGAAGCAATACTTCAACTATTGCCTTCCACGCAGTTTGATCTTGTGATCACCCATAGCATTCATGGTGAATATACCAGGCACCGCCGCCACGAGGAGACAGGCAAGGCGGTGATTAATCTCTGGCACTCGGGCAAATTAATAGCCGGTGAGCTTTGGGCATTTGCGTATGAAGATGGCAACAGGGAATATTATCCCAGGCCGATAGCGAACGCGCCAATAGATCACCTGCTTTCCCGGGACCTATTGGACATGAAATATAACATCATTACCTCTGTTTATGGATTTGATGTAAACAGTTGGGAAGCAAAAACCACACCAGCGGAGGAAACTTTCTGGCATTTTTATAATGCAGAACAGGCTTACAAATGGCTACTTACCGGCGGCAAAAATTATGAAAGTATTATTATTATATGACTATCCCCCATCGCCAAGCGGCCTTGCAACCCAGGGAGATCTGCTTTACAGGGGACTACTCGAAATTGGTGTGGACGTCCATGCCGTTAATTGTGAATCGGAACAGGAAAAGGAATGGTACTATCGCTGGTTTAAGCCAGATGTTGTAGTTGGCATTGGTTATTGGGGGCATACCCCCCAACTTATCCTCCATCCGCAGAAATATGGCGTTCAACCGGTTCCCTGGTTGGTTGCCGATGGCTATATTGCCAATTATCAGGATGTGCTTAATGCGCTGCCACTTATCCTGGTCACTTCCAATTGGGTAAAGGAAATGTATGTACGGGATGGGATCAAGGGAGAAAACATTGAAGTACTGCCTGTAGGCTGCGACACCGATACTTTTATGCCTTATGCTAAAGATGATCCTAAAATTTTGGCAGTACGGGAGGCACTTGGCATATCGCCTGATCAGTTAATGTTGCTGACTGTTGGCGGCGATGCCGCGTCAAAAGGGGCAAGAGAGGTAATGCAGGCGCTGGCCATGATTAAAGATAGCGTACCTGACTGGAAATATGTTTGCAAAGTATGGCCTCAGCCGCGCACCGAACTCCAAAATCAGGCCGATCAGGAACTTGCAGCACAGCTTGGTATTGAAGACAGGGTAATTTATGCCACCAGTATCACTTCCCGCAATTTTATACCTTATTTGATAGGGGCATGTGATATTTATGCGGCCCCTTCACGCCTGGAAGGTTTTGGGATGCCGCAGGTGGAAGCAAATGCTTGTGAGAAACCGGTAATATCAATAAAAGCAATGGGCATGCTGGATACAATGGTAGATGGTGAAACGGCTTTATTGGCCGGTGTAGCGCAAAAAATAGTTGTTGATCATGTGATATTGGGTGAAGAATCGGGTTATGAGAAAAACCATGAAATAATTTTTGAAAATCCACGGACGGTAGATTACAGGGCAAATGTAGATGACATAGCCAGGAATTTATTGATGCTGATGAGCCGCCCATCACTACGGGTTAGAATGGGTAAGGCCGGCAGAGAAAGGGTTGTTAAAAACTTTAACTACCAGGTTGTTGCAAAGCAATTTGTGCAGATCATTAACCGGAGAATGGGCATTTCTTAAGCCATAAAGCTATGCAAACAACAGATCAGCGAGAGATGGAAGCGGCTAAAAAAGCTGCAGTGCAAGTATTATTGCATAATTCCCACGGCCCCTTTCATGGCCTTCCGCGTACTGCAGGTTGGGGATACCCAGAGCCATACACGCGTGACCTGATGTTTTCCATACTGGGAATTGCTGTTACAGGCAATCACGAACTTATTGAGAGTATTCGCAATGTTTTGGAAACCCTGGCAAAAAACCAGACTGAACACGGACATATTACCTCACTTGTGCATGATAAAGACGACCGAGGGTCAAGTGACACCACGCCTTTATTTTTGTTGGGAGTGGGTATCTTCAGGAAACTCACAGGTGAAAAGGATTTTTTGGACGAAGCCGTGATTAGGTCCCTAACCTGGATGGAATACCAAAGTCCGTCGGACAGGTATATGGTTGCCCAGCAGCCTACAAGCGATTGGCGCGATGAACAGTGGGTGATAGGCTATGGCCTGTTTGTGAATACCCTTGCATACAGTTATTTGCGTTTGTTTGGGCTGGATGAAAGAGCCAGTTTGATGTCGAAAGAAATGAAGCGGTTTACCATACAAGAGGGAATTGTACATCATCATGTACATGAGGGGCTCGTGGTAAAAAACAAGCCATATTACGCTTTTTGGTCGTACAAAGTGTATTCAAGCGAACGGTTTGACCTGTTGGGCAACAGCCTCGCAATCCTTTCGGGTTTAGCGCCGGTTTCACGGGCTGGCGCAATTATCTCATGGATAGAAGCGGAATGTGCCAACATGATTCAAAAGGGCGACCTTGCTGTTAATTTGCCGCCTAATTTTTTCCCGTTCACGCAGCCCGGAGATCCTGACTGGATCAAACGGTATGAAAATTTTAATATGCCCGGCAATTACCATAACGGCGGGATCTGGCCCTTTATCTGCGGCTTTTATGTGGCCGCGCTCGTAGCCGCAAAAAAATATAAACTTGCCGAACAAAAATTGATTGAGCTAACAAAACTCGTTAAACTATCAAAAGATCCCGACCTTAAATTCGGCTTTAACGAATGGATAAAAGCTCAAACAGGAGAAGTTATGGGTGTTGACTGGCAAACATGGAGCGCTGCAATGTACTTGTATGCTGCAAAATGTGTTGAAGAAAAAAGAACCCCCTTTTTTGATGAGATAAGGGAGAACCAATAAAAAGGGCGGCTTATGTTAAGTCAAAAGTCATTAGTTAGAAGTTAAATGCCATTTCTTTCTTTACTTAGCACTTGAGACCAAGCGTCTCCGTGATGATCGATGAGTTCTTTTTAAAACTATAAAAAAAAGATGCAGCATTGGACTATCCCACGATTATTTGTTTCTTTTACCTAAGGAAAGAAACCAGCTAAAGTTTTTATCATATAATATGTTGCTAATCCAGCTTACCGGTTTATCAGGATGCGGTAAATCCACCATCTCAGGGAATGTAAAAAAAATGCTGAACGATAAAAACCTCGCGGTTGAGATCATTGATGGGGATGTGTACCGGCAAACCTTATGTAAGGACCTCGGGTTTTCAAAAAACGACCGTTGCGAAAATATCCGTAGGTTAGGCAATCTGGCTTTTACATTTACCCAAAGCGGAGTTATCGCCATAATCGCTGCCATAAACCCTTACGAAGAAATAAGGAATGAGTTAAAAACAAGGTATGGTGCAAAAACTGTTTGGATTGACTGCGCCCTGGATGAATTAATAAAAAGAGATCCCAAGGGACTTTATAAAAGAGCATTATTAGCTGAAGGCCATCCTGATAAAATAAATAACCTTACCGGCGTAAATGATGTTTATGAGATCCCGGTAACTGCCGATTTGACAATAAATTCAAATTTGGAAACAATAGAGGAATCCACTCAAAAACTGTTTGATTTTATCATGAGTAATTACTGCTGACATGTTGTGAAACTAATTGCGGGTGTCGAGCCCTGTAAGTGTGTAAATGCTTCCTTTAACAGTTTGAAACTGCACCGAGCCATCTTTTAACTTTTCAGTTTTTACTTTCTTACCATTTGCTGTCACTTTAAGCGCCGAGCCGGTTACAACATGGCATATATTCCCTTGTTTTGATAAGATTTTAACAAACGTTATTTTATTTTTCTCCCATTTTATATCCAGTTCAAAAGCGCCGGTGGTACATACGCCGTTGAATTCGCCATCGCTCCATTCTGTCGGCAGGGCTGGCAGCAGGTCAATTACGCCATTGTTTGATTGTACAAGCATTTCGCTGATTGCGGCTGTCATCCCCATGGTGCCGTCTATCTGCATTACCGAACCACCCTTGGCAAACAGCTGCGGGAAAGCTTGTTCTTTGAAATAGCCTTTCAATATGGAATTTGCCCTGTTTCCATCCCTTAACCTTGTCCAAAGTGCCGTTTTCCATGCCCTCGACCAGCCGCTGGTGCCATCGCCCCTTAGGTTAAGGGTGTTCTTTATGGGATCAATAAATTCGGGGGTGTTTTTAACCGAAAATACATTGCCCGGATATAACCCATATAAGGGTGAAGAGTGCCTGTGCTGCTTTTCGAGCTGGCCCCAATCTTCGGTCCATTCCTGCAGGGTACCATCTTTGCCAATCAGCTGGGGCCGCAGGCGGCTTTTGGCGATAGCCACTTTTGCCGCAAGATCTGGGTCCTTGGCAAGGATTTCCGAGGCTTTTATATAATTGCTGAACAGGTCGGTGATGATCTGCATATCAATAGACGAACCTGCACAAATAGTGGTTCCCGGTAGCATGCTGCCCGTTGTTTCATCAAAATAAGGTCCATTGCCAGGACTCCCGGTAAAGTTCTCGGGAGAAGACGATGGATTGGTTACCAGCCATTTCTTATTAGGGTCCTCAATTAAATAATCCATAAAAAAGTCAACCGATCCCTTTATTACCGGGTAAATCTCCTCAAGGTATTTTTTATCTCCTGTGAACAGGTAATGATCCCAAAGTTCATCACAAAGCCAGGCCCCCCCGGTAGTAAAAGTACCCCAGGTAGGCCCGTCCATCGGCGCGGCGACTCTCCACAGATCGGTATTTTGATGCAATACCCAGCCCCTGCAATTGTAATTCTCTTTGGCTTCCTGTGCACCCTGATCGGTGATGTCTTTCATTAGCTGGATGAGTGGTTCTGCGCATTCGCTAAGGTTGGCCGATTCAACGGGCCAGTAATTCATTTGCGTGTTAATATTGGTTGTGTATTTCGAATCCCAGGGCGGGTTCATCTCATTGTTCCAGATCCCCTGCAAATTTGCGGCTTGCGTACCCGGCCTCGATGAGGAGATCAATACATATCGTCCGAATTGGTAAGCCAACGCGGCCAGTTGCGGATCAGGTGCAGCCTGACTGCCGGCCAGCCTTTCATCTGTTGGCAACCACGAATTTGCTGTTACCGGCAAGTGCAGCGATACCCGGCTAAATAAGCTTTTGTAGTCGGCAAGGTGGTCTGCTTTTATAGTAGTGTATGTTTTGTTGTCTATCGCGGTTAAATAATCAGCAACCCGTTTATGCTCATCGGCGCTTACGTCTTTATAGTTTACAAAATTGGTAGCAGCCGTAAAATAAAGGGTAACAGCATCGGCATTTTCAATGACGAGGTCGGCACCGTTTACGCTCATGGTACCGCCTTCGGGCATAGCCTTTAACCGGGCTTCATATCTTAACTTTCCGGCAACGCCCAAATAATCTGCCGATTTTCCTGTCAGTACCAGGCCGTCATTGCCAAGTCCGTCCATTCTGAAATAATCCGTAGCATAGTCGGAATGTTGCTGGTTTCTAACCCCTCTAAGGTTCGCTGTAAAAGAAATACTGCCGGGTCTGCTTGCCGTTAACCTGATAGCGATCACCTGGCCGGGTGCCGACGAAAAAACCTCCCTGTGATAGGTGACCCCATCAGCAGTAAACTGAACGCCGGCAATACCTGTCTCCAGATCAAGCCAGCGTTTGTAGCCGCTGACTTCCTTAAAGGGTTTAAAAAACAAATGAAAATCGGCCAGCGACTGGTACTTTTGCTGCTCAACCGGGTAGCCCATTAAATGCCGCCCGAATAACGACTGCGCCTCTTTAAATTTTCCGTCGAATACCAGTTGCCTCACCTCCGCCAAATATTTATAACCGCATTTTACCACGGATGAGTAGGGTCCGCCGGTCCAGTAGGTAGCCTCATTAAGCTGGATATGTTCATCGGCCGGGCCACCAAAAACCATCCCGCCTAAACGGCCATTGCCCACCGGGATAGCTTCATTCCATTTAGCAGCGGGGGTTTTGAGCCAGATCAGCGTTGAAGGGTCAAAAGTATGCTGATCAATTTGTGCCGGGATGTCCTTATCCTGCGCAGCAACCGTCCCGGCAATAAAAACCAGGAACATTAAAAAAATCATACCCTTGCATTTCATATTTATAGACTTTAATGGCTTGTTTGCATCGCTGCATCCTGCACTAAGCTAAATAAAAGAAGGGTAAAGAAGAAAAGTTAGTAATAAAACATCGCCCGTTCAATCATTTTTTCCGTCCACGCAGGGTCTCTTGCAGAGGACCCTGCGCTGTGTAATGCCTCGGAGAACGCCGGGTCCTGTGCCAGAGGCCCGGCGGAGACACTAAAGCTAAGGCAGCATATATCCGTTCCAACGTCGTACTCAATGCATCCTAAATACCGAGTTACCTACCATCCAAACAAATGAAGCTTCTACCTGTCTATTAACTGGCTTTAAATCCAGGCAAAAAATCATTGATTGAGATACTTATGAAAACATTTTTAACAGTGGCTATATTGTTAAACGCCATCTGCTCATTTGCACAGCATAAAACAGCCGGAAAAGACACCGTTATTCAAAAGGATACATCAAAAGAAAACAAGGAACCCAGGTATTACTATTTATCTGCAAGTACCAATGTGTTTGTAAATACCAGGGGCGGCGCTGCAAAGAGATTTTCACCTTCCGTTGAATTTGGCCGTACTTATGGCATTTTTGATATTGGTATTGCTACCGGCAGGCTAAATTCTATCGGCCCCGGGGGAGATACAACAAGATTCCTTGAATTTCGGCCGACGATAAATATCTTTTCAAAAGGAAGATTTGCAGAGGCCCTTTGTTTGGGCGGAGGGTATGTGTTTAAGGCTAAACAAGGTCTGATGACCGAAGTCTGCAATAGTATTAACTTTAATGTTTCTGAGACCTGGGCGATAGCTATTTTGCAGGGCTATTATTACTTTGATGGAACAAATAACAGCCGCGGCACACAGTATATGGGCTTTAACGTCACTTATAATTTTCTTCAAAAGCATAGTGTTAACATAAACCGTAAAAAAGCGGCCCTGGTTAGTGACAAATAAGCAAGTACTAAGCACCACCTGCCCATTGAAGCGTTTCGCTTGCGTTTATCGTTAATCAATACTTATCTGTTCATTTTCGTGAGCTGGGCGCTCAATAATTCTTCATTCAAGGGAAACGCTTGATCGGGCGATGTTAATATTTGATTGAGCGGAGGCTTTAAAATTAAAAGACCAAAGTATCGATTAATTAATGCATATTTAGTGCCATATATCAAAAATAAATGGGAATCAAGGATGTATATTATTATCTCTTTTACAGGATATACAAGTTTTTAGAACTATTTGCGAGACCGAATTGGTTGATAAAAAGTAGGGCGAGAGGTCTTTTTTCAGTTTTACAAGTTTCGGTTATTTGGTCACTCTACTTTTATTATAAAATATTAACTAACAGCAGTGGAAATGATGGCGCAACTTCGTGCATGGTACTTTCTATTATAACCATAATTATTAACCTATTTGTATTGTATTCGGACGAAAGGATTAAAGTTTATATAAATAAATTTGAGAGTTGGCCAAAAGAAAAAAATGAACGCTATATTGCAATTGTAACTATTACTGCCGCAATCATAGCTTTTAGTTTTATCTTGTCGGTATTTTGGTATAGTCAAAAATTCCATCCAACTATATAGGGTAGCATCCCGCCTACCTGCCCCTGTCAATTGTTTGTTACATAACTCAATAATGTAAATTAAGCTTTCAGATAATTAAATTAGCCAAAATTAAGGTCATATATTTATTTATTATGAAGCTAAAACAGAAAATCCAGGCAAAATGCATTTGGATCGCCCTAATTATCCTGCTCGTTTTAACCGTGAATATCGGTGCTGTAAAGGCACAAACAACCATTGAAGACCCACATTTGGGAATTATCCCCGCGCCGGCATCTATCACCAGAGATGCAGGTACATTTAATTTCAGCCAGACTACGTCTATAAAAGCGGATAATCCGAAGGATAAGTCAGTTGTTTGGTTTCGAAATTTTATAGCAGAAAACCTGCACTTCCATAACAAAATAGCTAAATACTATTCCAAAGGAAAATCTTCAAAAGGTGCCGGGATCTATCTTACGGGAAAAGGATCACAAAAACTGCCGAATGACGGCTATAAACTAGCAATAACGCCACACCGGGTTACCATTATTGGTAAAGGTGCAGGCTTGTTTTATGGCATCCAAACGCTGATCCAATTGCTACCCGTTGATCATGCAGTCGCTCAAAAATTGCCATGCGCAACTATTATGGATGCACCGAGATTTGGATACAGGGGTATGATGCTGGATGTTTCGCGGCATTTTTTCACCGTAAAGCAGGTTGAAAAGGTTATAGAAATAATGGCTGAGTATAAGCTCAATAATTTTCACTGGCATTTGGTTGACGGACAGGGATGGCGGATTGAAATTAAGAAATATCCAAAGCTTACCGAAGTTGGCGGATACCGGATGCAAACAATGTTTGGGAACAACCGCGATTGGCCCGATCAGCTGTCGTATGGTGGTTTTTATACCCAGGATGATATCAGAGAAGTGGTAAGATTCGCCGCCGACCGCTATATTAATGTAATCCCCGAAATTGAAATGCCGGCACACTCTGATGCTGCATTAAGGGCCTATCCCGAATTAATGTGTGATACCATCGCCGGTAAACCTGCATCCCGGGGCGTTAAAACCATTTACTGCCCTACCGAAGAAACATTCACTTTTCTTGAAAACGTGCTGACTGAAGTGATGGCGCTTTTCCCAAGTAAATATATTCATATCGGCGGCGACGAAGCCGGTAAACAGCCCTGGGTTGAATCGGCGTTTTGCCAGAATTTAATTAAAGAAAAGGGCTTAAAAGACGAGCGCGAACTGCAAAGTTATTTCATACAAAGGATCGAAAAATTCTTAAACTCAAAAGGGCGCAGCATAGTCGGCTGGGATGAAATACTGGAGGGCGGTCTTGCCCCAAATGCTACAGTAATGAGCTGGACGGGAGAAGACGGTGGAATTGCCGCCGCAAAACAGAAACATAATGTTATTATGACGCCGCAAACCACCGGCAACTATTTTGATCACTATCAAAGCAGTTCTCCGCAGGAACCGGTATCTTTTGGCCGGTATGCAACTTTGGAGGAAACTTACAATTATGATCCGGTATCTAAAAGACTATCGCCCGACGAACAGCAATATATTATAGGTACCCAGGGTAACCTTTGGACCGAATATGTGCCGACAGTTGCTAAACTTCAATACCAGATTTTCCCAAGGCTTTTCGCGCTGTCGGAAGTGGCCTGGAGCAAGGTGGAAAATAAAGATTACACCAATTTTTCGGAACTAAGGCTAGCCAAACATTTTGCAAGGCTGGATGCAATGGATTATAATTACAGGGTGCCCACTGCTTTAACGGTTATCGATACTGTGGTTATTGGTCCGCAGTTTGTTTATGCTTTAACATCGGTAGTGCCGGGCGCTAAAATATACTATAGCCTTAACGGTCGCGATCCGCTGGATACTGACCTTGAATATGACGGACCATTAACGTTTTATATTCCTGAAAATGAAAAGCGGGAGTTAAGGACCAGGGTGATTACCCCCTCGGGCAGAAGAAGTATAGCTACCCGTACGCTGATGGTTAACAGGGCTTTGTTGCCTGCCATAAATTATTCGGCAAACATTCATGGGTTAAAGTATAAAATAATGACAGGAAACTTTACGGCACCTGATCAGCTTAACTATGTTACAGCAAAAGATTCCGGGGTGATGGTTAAACCTGATGTGGAACAATTTAAAAAAGACAATCCAAATTTCGGAGTTGTTTATGCCGGCATTATCAATGTACCGGCAGATGGTGCATATAACTTTTCCTTGTCGGCCTACAACAACGCGGAATTATTTATTGATGGTGAAAAACTATCAGAAAGCGAATATGTTATTCCCCTTGCAAAGGGCTTTCATAAAATCAGGATTAATTACATATACAATGCACCCGTTGTAACCACCGGAACATTCCGTGTAAGGCAAATTCCGCTCAAGGTTTTTGTTACAGAACCGGGAACATTTGTTAAAAAGGAATTAGACGCAGCTAATATTTACAATTAATTGTGTGTTTAGCGATTGAAAAATAGTGAATAAGGTGTGATTTATAGCCTGGCCCGTGCGGTTCCCCTCTTGAGAGGGGTGGAGAGGTGTGTTAATGAGCATATGGGCTAACACACCTTTTCCACAACAGCATCTGGGTGCATAACTAACTTAATGTCCAATTATGGCAACAGTATCACTCGGCAGTTCGGCTGGTAAATGGATCATGGTTTCGGCAATCCTTGCGTCGGCCATGGCGTTTATCGATGGCACCGCGTTAAATGTTGTTTTACCTTCCCTTCAAAAAAGCCTCAATGCTACCGGAGCAGATTTATTTTGGCTCTTAAATGCCTACCTGCTGATGCTGGCCTCATTAATCCTGATAGGCGGTGCGCTGGGCGATAAGCTTGGCCGCAAGAAAATTTTCATGGTGGGCATCTTTGTATTTATTGTCGGCTCAGCTGCCTGCGGCCTTGCCCCCACGGTCACTTTACTGATTGTATTTCGCGTTATACAAGGAATTGGCGGCGCGCTGATGATCCCCGGCAGCTTATCATTGATATCTTCCTCCATCAACGAAAACGAGCGCGGAAAAGCCATCGGTACGTGGTCGGCAGCTACTACAGTGGTTACCATGGGCGGTCCGATACTTGGCGGCGCACTGGCAGATGCAGGCCTTTGGCGGTTTATCTTTTTCATTAACATTCCAATCGGCATCGTTGCGCTGCTGATCCTTTGGTGGTATGTAAAAGAAATTAAGGACGATAGCAGCAACCTTAGCCTTGATTTTCCCGGCGCTATTACTATTGCCCTGGGCTTGGCTTTGATTACTTTTGGTTTCCTGCGCATACCGGCTATTGGCTTTAACAACTGGCAGATCTATTGTTCATTTGGCTCAGGCATTTTATTGCTGGTTGCTTTTATTTTTATTGAAATTAAAAGCAGGCACCCAATGATACCCTTATATTTATTTACCAACCTGACATTCAGCGGGGCTAATTTGCTGACATTTTTCCTGTACGCCGGACGACTTGGCGCAGGCATGTTATTCCTTTCACTGAACCTGGTACAGGTACAGGGCTATAGCCAGCTGCAATCCGGGCTCACCTTTTTGCCTTTTACCGTACTAATGATAACCATAGCACGGCATGCCGGCAGTCTTGCCGACAAATACGGGCCAAGAATTTTACTGATCGCAGGGCCTGCCATAGCCGGTGCGGGATTGCTGCTTTTGTCCTTTATAAAACAAACCGCCGGACCTTCAGCTTATTTTACCACCTTTTTCCCATGTATAATAGTATTCGGGCTGGGGATGTCGTTTACCGTGGCGCCGCTCACAGCAGCCGTGATGGGCTCAGTTAGTGATCATTTTTCGGGGACGGCTTCCGGCGTAAACAATGCCATATCGCGGATAGCCAATGTTTTTGCTTACGCGATTTTTGGTGCCCTGGCTGTTCTGTTTTTTTCAGTTGAATTGCAGGGCCATGTAAAAAATCTGTCTATAAGCGGAAGCCAAAAGCAGGCAATAATTGCACAGGCAGCAGATTTGGGTAATGCCAAAGTCCCCGCTGATGTTACCACTGAAAATAAAGCAGTAATTGAGAAATTTTATCATGAAGGATTTATATCGGCCTATTCAACGATCATGAAGATTTCCGCAACACTGGGGTTTTTAGGGGCATTGATGGCTACCGTTTTCATCAGGAATACGCCGCAACGCCGGTTAAAGCCTGTCGCTTGAATGAATGATTTTTTCAGCCTCCGGGTGTAGCATGCATGCTAAGTAGCAAACATGGTATACAGCGCAATGTTAAACATATGACCAATTTTTTGTCACCTCAAGTCTGTTGCCGCCAAGCCAGCACGGCATAAAAACTCAAAGATTCACCTTATACCTTGTACTCCTTCCACCACCAACCAACGGCGCCAGCGCACCTTTTTGCAATAGATCCTGCAGGTCTCTCGTAGCTGTTGCTTTCGATGCCTTGCTTATGGAGCTGTATTTGCCCGCGTTTATCCCTCCTTCAAACCCCGCCGGACCTTCCTCTAACACCCTTTTGATCACTTTCAATTGACGTTCGTTAAATTGATCGCGAAACCGGTCAAAGAACCTGGTTTTTTTCAGGGCGAAATTAATTTGTTCTTCAGCAGAGCCTTGTGCGTTCAATGTTACACCCACAAAATATGCTATCCATGGTGTAATTTCATTTGTTTTTTGTGCTGCTTCCAGTGCATTATAATATGCCTTTTTATCGGCTTCTATCGTCCGCGACAAGCTTAAAAAAACCGGGTACCCTGTGCCCTGCGATAAGGCTTTTTCGGCAATAGCGCGACCTATCCTGCCATTCCCATCCTCAAAAGGGTGTATGGATTCAAAATAGAGATGAGCAATGGCCGATTTCACCACCGTTTTTTTAATTTCCTGTTTTCCGCCGGGGCCTGTTATATTAAACCAGCTTATAAACTGTTCCATTTCCTGCGGGACACGTTCGGATGGCGGCGCTTCAAAATGTATTTTTTCTTTTCCCATTGCACCCGAAACAATTTGCATCGGCTCAGGATGATCCCGCCATTCGCCAACCTTAATTTTTTCGTTGGAGCCCAGCAGCATTCCATGCCAGGTAAATAAAGTCTCTTTAGTTATCGCGTCCGGGTAGGTATTGCGGACATCTATCAGCAATTCACCTACGCCTGCCGCTTTTTTATCCGGCACAGGGTCGTTAATTTTATTCAGGCCCAGGTTATTCCTGATGGATGACATTACATCTTTACGGCTAAAGTATTCCCCTTCTATTTCCGAAGTTTTAATGGCTTCGGCCACCATAATTTCAATAATAGCTTCCATTTGTGTATCTTCCGGCAAAGCCTTCATGATGCCACTTACATGCCCGGTTTTTTCAGCAAACAGAAACAGTTCGTCCTCGATGCCCGAAAGATCGTAGGTGAAATTTGGCCAGTCTTTTTGTTGCCAGTTGTATGCCATGAGCCAATTAAAAAGATTATTCAACTCAAATATAATAAAAATATGAGCCGATTAAAGCATTTATTCGGCTCACGCACAGGAAAAGTAAAATTTATAGATATCACATTGTTTGTGGCAGGGTGGAGTCAATGCGTCAAACTGTGTTCATATTCACGCAAAATATGAGACAGCTTGTTTTCATAGCTTCCCAATAATTTACGCTGAAAATTCCCGGGGTCGGGCTTTGCAAAATGTTTACCGGTTGCCAATCCCAGCACTATTCCATGACTGTTTAACTTTTTGTGCACCGTCTTTTTGATCCAACGGTTTGTTGTAATTCTCATCAGCAAATCATCCAGGGCGTTGCCGGCACGGTTATTCAGCAACCACTCCAGCAACATTTTCAGGAAAGGAGTTTTTACAGGTTTTGCAGATGCAACCCGCATGTTTTTATTTGGAAGAAAATTTCTTGTCCACAAATTGGCGGCATAAAACTTTTCAAAAACAATATCGCCCTGCAAAGGTATCAGCGTACCAATCTCTGTTGCCGTAAAAATATTTTTTTCAGGGATTTCAAGTTGCTGCTCATCAACATAATAGTTCATGCAAAAATAATGCTCCTTATGAACCAGGAAGGTTAGTTTTTTAAAGCAATGCATAATTGTACGGGCTATCCAGAGCCGGTTTTTGGCCGTGATAACGAAAAGGTCAATATCTGAATGATCATCGGCAAAGTTTTTTGACAACGATCCTGAAATGGCTATCCCGCGCACATAGGGAAACCTGGCGAGTATACTGCCAACCCTCTCAGCAACCTTAACAAGTTCGGCTGCTTTCTTGTTCCCATCATGTCTTCTTATCACCAGGTAATGATCATTTTTTAAAGTATAAAAACTGTCGAACTGGTAAATTACGCCACTATTAAGCAGGCATTGCAGCGCATCATCAAAAGACTCGCTGTTATACTTTTTTTTGAGAAATAAATAGACCTCGGCCCTGGTTAATGGATAATTGAACAGGTCAAAATAGGCCAGTGTGGCTAATATGTTTTCTTTAATTTCGGACAAGTTCTTACTAATTAAAGTGTATGATCTGTTTTGCATTACCGGATTATTCGAGAAATTTTATACAAATGATTCTATAATAGATGACGATGTAATCTGCCGGTTGGTTGCCTTTACGGGAAATATTTCCGCTGTGTGCAAAGGCTGCTTGGAGTTTTTTTAATCAGGCCTGCTTTTGAGTTAATTTAGGTACCTGGTCTTCATGTGAAAAAGCAAAAAAAGAGAAGAAAAACGCATAAAAAAATATGCCTTTATCCACATCGAGCAGGTTTTCAGACATGGAAACAATGGCGATCAGTAGCATAAACGTAAAAAAAAGCACATCCCTTTTAAGAAAGCAAATATTAAAGCCGAAAGCCAGGGTAGCCAGGTACGCCAATAAACCTATAATACCCGATTTTATCAGTAAACTTAAATATTCACTATGCGAATTCAGCCCGTTGAGATATGAGTTGTATAGTCTGTTTTTAAAGAAACTGTCCTGTAATAAGCCAATCTCAGAACCCGCACCATAACCGGCTACGGGGGCTTTACCAATTAACCCGATAGCAACATTCCATCGCGCCAAACGGCTATCGATAGTTTCACCAGCCGATTGTTTTGATATATCTTTTTTAAACTGGGTTATAAAACGTTCTTTTAAGGTGCCTGAATTTAAAATACAGGTAATCATCAGGGCGGAAACAGACACGGAAATCACTACAAACCTTCTGCGCCCTGCTCCCTTCAACAAAAAATAAGGCAGGGCCACATTTATCACAATGAAGAGCACCATAATAACAGATTTCGAGCAAAGTTGGATCAGCCCGGCTGTAAGGATGGTACAACAGATCAAATAAAACAGTTTTTTATAAAATGAGCTTTCCTCGATTACTACAGACAATAAATAAACAAGTGAAAGCGCTGCCTGCATCGAAAAAAAAGTAGCGTGCATATCAATAGGCTCCGAGAAATTATGATTGGTAAACGAACTTGAAAAGAGCGTTGAGAAAGGCAATTTATAGTGCCTGATGGTGATAAGGGCATCCAAATACAGGTAAACAATAGTAGCTGTGCAAACCAGCGCGAATGCCATCAATAATTGCGGCCTGTATTTTTTTATATCAAGCGGGTTGAGGCAAAACAGTAAAGGGAAGATGAAAATAGTAATTTGTTTTCCCCATTCATGAAAAGCCTCCGTAGGCTTGATGGTATAAATGGTGCTTAATATGGTTATAAAGAATACAGATTGCAGCATTACAGTCCTTAACCTGAATACCGGTTTAATGGCATTCCTTTTTAATTGAATTAAGGTATGCAAACCAAAGCTTATGAGGATAAGGTGGCTGTAAAACCTGTCGAAAGGTAAGCTCGCCATTAACAACATTAAATGGTAATAGCTGATCTTATTAGCTAAACTATCCTCTATATGGAATAACCCGCTCATAATTTGAATTATAAAAGCATTCTAAAATAAACTCCTCGTACTGGTCAATGATCATCTCCCAGTTAAACTGGTATTTTATTTTATTCAGGTTATTGCTAACCATGGTTTTCTCCGGTTCTTTGCGCTGAACGGTTTCAACAATATCCCTTACTTCGTTTGAATTTGAAAAATAAAATGCATCTGTATGCAGCACCGACTTGTTAAACGGATTATTGTGAGCTGCAATCAATGCCTCGCTCGCCATCGCTTCCAGTAATGAGGGATTGGTGCCGCCGACACTGTGCCCATGAAAATACAGGTATGAATTATTTTGTAATGCCCTCACTTTACCTGTATCGAAGATGGAACCTTTAAACTCAATGCGCTCATCGTTTTTAAATTTATCGGCGATAAATTTTCCAAACTTGTTACCGGTGTATCCTAATACCTTAAATTTTCGCTGCGAGTTGCTGTTATTGAAACCCTGTAAAATGGTTTCAATATTATTTTCCGGTTCCATTCTCGCCATCAATAAAAAATAATCTTCTTTAAGAGCCGCGCCCCTATCCACCTGTTCACGCTCCTCTTCCGAAAACAGGTCGGCCCCGTAAGGAATATATTTGCTGTCAATGTTGTATTTTTCGCCAAGGTATGATTTAATGACCGGCGAATCGGAGATATAGAACCTGCTATATTTTACAGCCAGTTTTTCGGCATATCTTAAAAAAGCCTGCACTTTTTTGGAGTATTTTGTTCTCTTCCATTCCAGGCCGTCCATATGGGTAATAATGGTGCTTTTAGGCGGATATAAGCTTCCCCATACTGAACTGCTGGTATAACCCATGATTAAAACTACATCGAATCTTCTTTTTCGTGCATCGAGCAGGCAATTCAGGTCATAAACAAATTGCCCGGCTGTGCCAACCATGTACTCGGGATCAAAACAATGAATTATTTCTACGCCGTTCCAATTATTTTCCTGGTAAGGATGATTGTGCGAATTATAAACGCTCACGGAATGTCCTCTTTTCACCAGGCCTTCCGAAACATATTCAGAGATATGCTCAAACCCTCCGTAAAAATTCGGGATGCCTCTTGTACCTAAAATCGCTATTCTCAATTTCATGCTGTAGCTATTGATTGATATGCTTTTAATGTTTGTATGGCGGCCTGTTTCCAGGTGTATTGTGTCAGGATTTTTTGCCGGAATTTTTCATTGAATGGCGCAATGCTTGCTTTTTCAACCGCAGCCAGGATGCTTTCGGGTGAGGATGGGTCGCAATAGAAAGCATTATCCCCGAAGTATTCCCTGGTATCGCCTTTGTCGGTTATTACAATATTGCAGCCCATTGCTGCGGCTTCGATAGAGCTCAGGCCGGTTGTTTCAAACCAGCTGGGAAGTATATGCACTTTGGCCCGATGATAATACACAGCAAGTTCATCCTGAGGAAGATGACCGATAAACCTGATATTTCGTGATGCTATTTTACGGCATTGACGGTAATAATCGACCTGGTTAGGCGCATGAGTACCGATAAGTAACAGCTCAAATTTTGTATTATTTAAGGCCCTTATGAGGTTTACCTGGTTCTTTATCCCTTCAATCCTTGCTGCACAAATTACCAGCCTGTCATCCTTTTTTACGGTGGTATCATGTGCAAACAAGGTCGGGTCAAGCCCATTGCGAACAACAAAGTAATTACTCTTATGGTTATATGTCTGCTCAACGCGCCAGTATTCCGATTCTGAATTTGGAAGTATCATTGTTGCGTGGCGCAATATTTCAATAATACTTTTCCGTTGGCCCTTCCATATATAATCCAGGCTTCGGAGGTGATCTTTCCCCACTATAAACCGGGCTATGGTTTTCAGGTATTCAATACTATCGGCAGGAAGGTAACTAAATAATATACCTATCCCTTTGCGATGATATTTATCGTATTCAGCATAATTGCATAAAATGGTGGAAACAACAAACGGTTTTTTGGATTTTTTACTATGATAGAGAATATCACAGGGCCTGGTAAGATTAAAAAAATGCAACAGCTCATATCGATCATAAGCGATCACTTCATTTGATAATAATATATCTGTATAAACACCGATTGCCGCCAGTTCGCGTGCGGTTTGCATTACCTGTACCGTATCACCTCCCGGGGTGGTGTACAAAGTTGACCGTGTTATTAAAGCTACCTTCATCATGATTAAAATCGGTTAAGACTAATATTATGAAGCCACCTGATGAAATTTTGCGGCAAATAACTTATGGTGTATAGCAGGTAATTGTCTAATCGAAAAGGGTAAAGGTTAATGGCCCTGATCACATTTGACCGGGCCTTTTGAGGCTGATAATTATTGAGAAGGTATTTTTTGCCACATAAAGCATAATAAGCACCTTCTTTTACTTTAATGGAAAAGCGACTGCCGCTGATTTGATATAGTTCAACTCCTTCGGCTTCCGAAATGCTGCGTTTCTTTAACGCTGAATATTTAATTGAACGGAATTTTCGCGCCTGCCACTTTTCATCAATCGTTATCGATTCCGGGTTAAGCCTTACTTTTATAAGTGGCTGCGAAAGGTTACAAGCTTTTTCGAATTTTAAAATGCTTACCCATAAAAAATGATCTTCAAAAGTATAAGCGAGTTCGTTGTAGCCGCCATTATTTACAATAACATCTTTTTTATAAAATACACAAGAGTGAATAAATGGGCATACCGAGTATTTTAATTGTTGAATTTCCTCGTTAAGGTGACCTTTCGGGTGATAGGTGAAAATATAATGCCCTTCCGCATCAACATAGTCGGCAGCTGAACCAACTATACTGTATTCAGGATAAGCTGTGATAAAATCATATTGTATTTTTAACCTTTCGGGATTGCATATATCATCTGCATCAAACCTCGCGATATAAGGTGCCCGTGCATGAGACAGACCAAAGTTCAGCGCCGATGCTATGCCTTTGTTATCCTGACTAATAAGCACTATACGGACGTCTTTAAATGAACGAACAATCTTTTCGGTGTCATCGGTAGATCCGTCATTGACTATCAGCAGTTCAAAATCGGTAAATGATTGTTCCAGCACAGAGCGTATTGCTTCCGCAATGTATTTACCGGCATTGTATGCCGGCATTAAAACCGTAACCTTTGGATTATTTGTAGCCATAATTCACGGGGTTTGGGTAAGTAGTTTCTTTGATGTTGAGCAGCAGCAGCAATTCAAAAAATACGATTACCGATAATTGCTCAAACCAGTAATCAATAAAAAAAACGCCCAGCATCAATATCAGCAGGGGTATGCCATAAGTAAGTTTTTTATACTGCCTGATAAAAAAACCCACATAGAAGATTAAAAAAACCGCAAGCCCCAGTAAGCCATATTCTGCAAGCAACTGGTCATAAACTGAATATGGGCTATTGGTTAATGAGTGCAGACCACTCCGCTTGCTGAAAAAGTTCAGATAGATATCAAGATGATTTAAAAGAAAATCTTTATTTATATAAACATACTTCGCGGGATAACCGCCTGCAAATCCAAGCCCTGTTGCTTTAAATGCAAGTTTTGAAGAAAAATTACCGATACCATCACCGATAATCAATTTGGCTGGCCTATTTCGTAAAAAGCTTATGGTTTGAAATAAACCCCTGACTTTTCCTGGCAAACCAGGACTGAACGTAGTTTGACTCGAAATGGTAAGGCTGCTTTTATGTGCATCGATAAAAGTTAATAATCGCTGTTCGTCAGGTGTGGTATCGGTTGGCGTTAGATACGGCGGTTTATTGATGTCGGCGCCAACGATAAGAATACGCCCATTGTTATTTGGCAATGCCGATGTTGCCTGCAGCATGGGCTTTACGGCTTGTTTTTTACTTAGCACATAACTGATGCTGTCGATATATTTTTGGGCCACTCTCCTCTTTATTTGTTCGGGGCTGAGAACGCTGTCAATACCTGTATGAGTGATGCTTGCCGTAACCTTCGGTTCAGGGGAATGAAATAAGTTTTTAACACTTTCAAATGCATATTTGTTGTTTTGAGGTGAAATTTTCGCCATAAAAACAACCAAAAACATCAGGCAAATAATAACCAGGCTTTTTTGATCTCTGCTGCTTTTAAATACAAACAAAATCACCAGGATAGCGCCCAATACCAGGTTTGTAAAATTGCTGCCGGTTAGCAACAACACCGCCATACAAATAAGGGTCATTGCCGGTTTTTTTTTGTCGAGAAAATAAATTACGCCAAGGGCATTTAAAACGGCATTTGTTGTAGAAGTATCAAAAGTTAGCCCTCGGATATAATCGCCGGTGCCGATAAAATATTTTTGATATTCTCCCTGGTATGTGTAGGGGTTAATGGCGCCGGTTTCCCATATAATGTGCGCGATATTATAAAAAGAAAGGACGGCATTGATCACAAAGAAAACAAGGATGGTTCTTTCTATGATTTCAGTGTCATTGTTTTCAACTGCTAACTTAACCTGGTGAACAGCTAACAGGCATAGCCCCCAAAAAACGACCCCGGTAAAAAAAACCGGCAAATAATTCGGGACGCCATAGCTTTTATTAACGATGAGGCCAATAACAGCAATAGCAATGATCAGTAAATAAAAAAGAGGAAGTCTTGAGTTTTTAAAACTAAACCCAAACTTAAAATCAAACCGGAGTAAATAAATGATAATAATAGCCGGGATTTTTATTGCCAGCTTTACATTTAAAAAGAGCATTAGAAACAGCAAAAGCTTCCAGTCTATGCTATTAATTATCTTCTTAAAGCTAAAATCAGCAACACTATAAGTCATTTTATTTGAAAAAAAGCTTTCCTGGACCAAGGTTTTTTTATTACCGGTACTCAAAAGGATTACGACTTAAAAACTGAAAGGGTTGCCTGTCTTCACTTTGAAACATCAGTATTTCATGCCGAAAACAGCTGTTTGAAATATTTGCGATCGGATAGCCTGATCTGAGAAGTAATAATGATAGTGACGATGTAAAAAATTAAAGCAAACGGAAGCGTAAGCCAGTGATCCCCGAAAAGATTTTTTGACAGAAACCCGCTTAAAAGGGCGACTGCTGTGCAGGCAATCAAAGGCTGCCAAACGTTTGCAAGTTCGGATATATCATTCTTTTTAAGGTAGTAAACAGTTTGAACCAGACAGGCGGCCAAAAAAGCTATTGCTGCGCCTTCATTTTTCAGCATTGGGATGAGTAAAATATCCAGGCTTACGTTTACCAAAAAGGTGACGATAAAAGAGGTCAGGATCATTTTCAATCTGCCTCTGGCAAAATAGATCGTCCATAAAAAGTTATTTAAATAGAGCAGTGGCATGCACAACGACAAAATAAATATGGTTTTTAGATTCACCAATCCATATTTACCGGAGGTCAGCCCATCAATAACCGGGCTCCAGCAAATATTCAGCACTAAGCCAATAAATGCTGCCACTATCATTTCTATCCTCACCAAAAATTTCAATTCAGCAAGCCGGGTATCACTTTGCCGAAATAGTTTTGTAAAACGCGGGATAAGCAATGGCGCTATGGCAAGCAGTGGCAGAGTTGATATTTCAAATATTTTGTAGGCAAAACTATATTCAGCCAGTTTTATAGCCGACACCGTAAAACCTATAAATATCCAGTCGAAACGGGCCAGTGCAGACGTGATCAAAACAACACCTGTTTGCGGCAGAGATTCCCGGAGCAGTTTAACGTAGTTAATTCTGTCCCATTTTATGGTTAGAGGAATTTTTGTCGACAGGCTAAAAAGGTAAGCGCAAAACAACAGTTCAGCTAAATCGCCGGCTATAAACAGCAAGATGATTCGATGTAAACTCAGACAATGCAGCAATGCAAACATTATAAGCCCGCAACAACGGATTAGGTTTGAGATGACCGACATATAAGCCAGCAACTTAAACCGCTCCATTCCGTTAGCTGCCTGTTTAAACGGGGTCGAGAAAAAGATCATCAGCTTACCAATGCCTATCAATAATAGTATGGTGTAAAGATCATTCGTGCGCTGGAATAAGATGGCGCCTAAAAACAACAGCCCGTAAAAAACAAGGCCTGTTATTACAACATGGCAAATGTAAATTGAAAGCATGGACCGGATATCTGCCCCGGCTGCTATTTTTTTGATGACCACCTGGTCGATCCCAAAAGATAATATGTTAAAAACAGCCAGTAAGATGGCTAATGATAGGTTTATTAAACCGAAACTGTTTTTATCAAGCCCGGTTGATAATATATAGAACATCCCCAGCCCTAATAGCTGGTTGATAATCAACTGAATGGTATTTACAGACAGGTTTTTGATGAGTCTTTTTTTCATTGCGTCAGGGTAACCAATGGCTGAATCACCGGCAGCGTTTTTTACCGATGCATTGTTAAATCTTAAAAACAATCAATATTCCACAACAAAACTATCATTAACAACCTGCTTTTTATCAGGCCTGTTTTCCATCCTGCTTAAATAGTGGTATTTGCGCCATGTGTTTATTAAGGTTGTCCTCGCGATATTCCATCCCTCGCGGCCATCCAAAAATCCAAGGAAAATGATGTAGTTTTTGAGAAAACCGAAAAGCGGTGAAACATAAAGTTTAATAACGTTCGCCTTTCGTCCGGCATTGAAATATTTTTTAGCGCTCAATTTTGCATAGTAAAGCCCTTTGTAATTATAATCGCTAACATCCTTTACAGAATAATGATGTATATGCCCCTTTACTTTTTTAACCTCTATGTTTTCCGGAAGAATTAATGTTTCATGCACCATGGTCTCCGACCATTTTACCAAATTGCGGTTAAACAGGCGGATATGGTGGTCCCTTCCCCAACTGCCGAACTTTATCAGCTTTCTGCCAAAATAGGTACTGAATTTAATATCATAAACAATAGCGGGATCGGTAAATTTCAACTCGTGCAGTGCCAGTTTCAAATCATCATCCGGTATTTCATCAGCATCAATACTTAAAATCCAGCTATACCTGGCAACGTCAATCCCTTTGTTCTTATTGGCGCCGTATCCATCCCAGTTCTGTTTATACACCCTGCAGCCCGAAGCAGTGGCAATCCCGGGTCTTGTCTCTGCGCTTCCATTCTCAACTATCACAATATCATCGGTGATCTCACTGCACTTTTCAATACAACCGGCTATTATGTCAGCCTCATTTTTAGTAATTATAACAATGGAAACCGGAGCCATAGACTAATCAATTATTGGCCGTAATAAGCCTTGTGTTTGTTTACAATACCGTTGATTTCGCCCGAAAGGTTGCCTTCTGTAAAAAATTATTGGTAAATTTAATTGTTCATAGCTGGTTGTTCATAGTTTATAGTTCATGGTTCATAGCCGGAACACAAATTGCTATTAGCCATCTACTATGCAGCTACTGTGAATCATTTTATTTATTTGTACATCAGCGATTTATAGTTTATTTTCATTTATACGTTGCGAACAGGCAACCTTAATGTATTCATCAACGTGATATAGTCAAACAAAGCAACAATTTACCCCAGCTAACACGGTATAACCCAAATGGGAGAAGAAGATTTACATCAACTGATCAGGGGCTGTATAAAACAGGATAGAAAATGTCAGAAAATGCTATATAAAGCATTTTATGGGTTTTCTATGGGTATATGCCTTCGCTACACCGGCAACAGGGATGAGGCATCAGAGGTAATGAACCAGGGTTTCTTTAAAGTTTTCACCCATATAGATAGTTACGATATATCGAGGCCCTTTAAGGCCTGGCTTGGAAAGATCATGATGAATGTTTCCATTGATTTTTACCGGGCTAATCTAAAAATGGCTTATACAGAAGATCTGGATAAAGCAGAAAATATCAGCGACGGAGATCTTGTTGATAAAAACCTCCATTACAATGACCTTTTAGTGATGGTGCAAAAATTGCCGCAGGCGTACCGGACTGTGTTTAACCTTTTTGCAATTGAAGGGTATTCGCATGAAGAAATTTCTTCCATGCTGAACATTAACATCGGTACCTCAAAATCGAATTTGCATAAAGCGAGGCAAAAGTTGAAACGAATGATCATTGAAGCAGATTCACGGGTTAATAGTGGCAATTATAACAGAGGCATAGATAATAATAACTCCATTGTAGCAATCAATGCTATAAATATGAATGGGGTATTTATAAATAAAGGTATCAGAGGATGAACAATAAAGATAAAGGATTGGACGATCTTTTTAAAAAGAAGCTGGAAGACCCTGTTGATCAAATCGGGTACAAGGAAGAAGATTGGACTGCCCTTGAAAAAATGCTTGATCAGCAAAAAAAGCGGAAGGGGATTATTTTTTGGCTGCCGTATATAGCCAGTGTTGCCGCTTTGTTGCTATTGTTTTTGGGCTGGTGGAATTTCAGACCACAGGTTAACCGTGATAACCATCATAATAAATTTCAGGCAAGTAATCAGCCTGTAAAATCAAATACCGGTACAAACGGCGGGGCTATCCGGCAACCCGTAAATCCAAAACAAACGCAAACCCCAGCCAATGCTGTCAATTATGCGGCAAACACTGGTGTTAGTGCCGGCCGCAGAAATGGCAAAACCGGCAAAAGTCTATCTGCCGCTGGCTCCCGCCGTGATACAACCGGACTTCAAAAAAATGATTTGCTAAACACGCCGCAAATGGAAGCGCTTACAGCGACAAGCCATTCTCAGGTTACCGGCCCTTCGTCAGTAGGGGCATTGCCTGTTAGTTCAATTGATATACCCCAACCTGCGATACGAACAACCGCAATAAAAACTGACATGCATTTAAACAAGCCAAAGGAGGCATATCGTCCTCAGTATGCAATTAGCGTACTGGCGGCGCCTGATATAAACGGGGTGGGTTCTTTCCAGCAAGGCAAGGTCGGCACAAATTTCGGTTTGCTTTTTTCTGCCGGCCTGTTCAAAAAAATAAGCTTAAGTACAGGGGTTCTATATTCAGTAAAACCATATACAGAAAGTTTCCAAGACTATCATACCAAATACCAATTTCCGGTTACCCCTGTGAATGTTACAGCCGACTGCCGGATGCTTGATATCCCCCTGAATTTGGGTTATGAACTGTATAACAAACATCAGAGCAAAATAACCGTGGGCACCGGCTTATCATCCTACATCATGCTGCACGAGAGTTATAAATTTAACTATACTGATTCTTATTCATATACTACAGGCCCCGCAAACTATAATGTGCCGGGAGTTAATAAATATTTTTTTGGAGTACTTAATCTTAATGCCACTTATCAGCGCCAGCTTAATTCAAACGTAGGGATCAGCCTGCAGCCTTATTTAAAACTTCCGTTAACCAATTTAGGGTACAGCCAGGTAAGGTTGCAAACTACAGGCGTTGCAATTGGCGTTACCTGGAATTTTAATTCTTTGGCAAAACATTAGAAAATAAGGTATTTCCTAAACCGGCGATATAATCACCTGCAAATTAGTTTAGCAAAGTTTCAGTGCGGTTATATTTTCTCCTGTAGTCCTGCGGCGTTAGGCCGGTGATTTTTTTAAAAACTTCCCGAAAAGTTTTTATATCGTTATACCCGGCATCGTACATTAACAGGTTGATGTTTTGAGTGCCCTTTTCAAGCGCTTTTTTTGCTGCCTCTATCTTTACCCTTTGCAAATATTCAAAAGGTGTATTATGAGTGGCTTTTTTAAAACGCCGGATGAGATTCCGTTTGCTCATATTGCTATGTTCGGCAATCGCATCAATATTGATTTGCAAATGATGATTTTGTTCGATATAGGTTTGCGCTTTCAATATTTCATCATCATTATGCTGGCGCTACCCCTTAAATACAGCAAAATGCGATTGACGTAACCTGTTCATATCAAGCGAGGACATTTTGCTTGCCCATATACCCACCTCTCTTCCGCAAAATTTGTCTATCAGATACAATATCAAATTTAACGAAGAGAAAGCCCCGCCGCTGGTATAAATACCCTCCTGGTCGGTTATCACAAGGTCAGAAAGAAAGTTTACTTCGGGATATCTTCGCACAATATCATCCATGTCGTTCCAATGTGCGGTGCATGACCTGCCTGGTAAAAGCCCTGCTTCAGCAAGAAAATAGATGCCGGAACATAAACTAGCTATCTCAGCGCCGCCTTGGTACATTCTGCTTATCCAATCAATGGTTTCCCCGTGTTTTTCAAGCATTGCATCCCGGTCGCCGTAAAAAGCGGGGACAATAATCAGATCCGGAACGCCCACTTCGGCAATGGTACGGTAGTTCACTAAATTTGCCGGTGCAAATAAAGGGTCATTGATTGCATTTTCGCAGGCCAAAATAATATTAAATGGCTGCGGTTTATTCAATTGCCTGAAAAGATTGTTGGTATGGATCAGCATATCCATGGCACCTGTAACCGTGGATAGGGTTGCATCCTTATGTATAATTAAGGCAATTTCCTTCATGACATTAGTTTATGATTCAAATATAATAAATGTCATGGTATGTTTTTGATTGATTTGGTGAGCGGTTAAATGGTTGATTGGGTTAACTTGATTAACATTGGCAACCCAATCAACTTAATCTAACCCAATCAACCACCCACCTAATCAACTCAATGCGTTTTTAGCATATTCGCGGCAAATTTTTACTTCTTTAATTGCGTCTGATCCTTCGGGTATCTTATATTCTTGTTCAATGGTAGCCGGGAACTTATAGCCATTTTTTTTCATTAATTGCAATACTTCTTTGATCGGGGTATCACCCTGGCCCCAGGGCATGTTTGGCCCATTATGGAACTTGCGGTCTTTAAGGTGCATACTTAATATCCTTTTATGATTCTTCAAAATAAAATCAACCGGACTACTGCTGGTACCCGCTGTATAGTGGCCGATGTCAAGGTTAATACCATTGTGGTCCGACTGGCTTAAAGCGGTATCCCATAATGTTGGGGTAGCCTGGGTATGGGCGTGATAGCCCACCATCATATCGTGTTTTTCGGCCAGGTCGCCCAGGCGCTGGGTTTGCACATCATCAGATGGCAGTTCAACGGTAACATGGTTGCAGCCAAGGGCCTTGCCCGCTTCAAAGGCATAGCCTATCTCACCGTCAGTATTTTTTGCATTCAACGCATTTGGTTTCCATGCATAAATATTTACACCGGCATCATTATACATTTTGCGGATTGCCAGAAATGGATCCATAAGAGTATTTTCGCGCCACTGGGCCATGCGGGCGCTAAAATCAGCACTGCTGTCATATTTCGGCGCACCTGCAAAGGCCTCCGCAGCTTCGCCCATCAATTCAATGGCATTGATGTTGCAATCTATACAATACTTCAATATCTGTTCAATACTGCCCGGCATACTCCTGAAGGAATAAGTGATCACACCGATCTGAACGCCATTTATTTTGGAATTTGGCTTGGCCGGCGCAAAAATTGATTTTGCAAAAACACTTTTTGAGGTTAATGCCATTCCTGCAGCCGCAATAATACCAGTGCCAATGAACCGGCGCCTGGACACATTTTGTTTTTTCATAATATTAAAAATCTTTAGGTTAAAGACTAATTGGTTAATTGAAATGAGGTAATCAAATGTATAGATTTATTAATGTCCGGCAATAAATCTAACGTAATATTCTTGTGCCATTTGACGTTGGATCAGGTCAAAAAAAAGCAATTCAGGTAGGAGACGCCTTTTAATGCAAAATCAGCCCGGATAAATTGCAATATGCGTATATTTGCATCGGAGAATACCGCCAGAATTCTCTAAAATAAAAAACCGTCAAACCTTGACGGGTTTATTTAATTTCCTGTGGTGTAATGGTAGCACCTCTGATTCTGGTTCAGAAGATCGTGGTTCGAGTCCATGCAGGAAAACAAAATCCCCACAGACCGTTTCTCAGGCTTTCTGCATGCACCAGGTGGTCATACACCTTAAATTTTGCACATTAGTAGTTTTTATGGGTTCATGCAGCCTTGCGCCAAGGCTTTGAGTATAAGTCATCAACATTTGTTCATTTACTAAAAAACGTTCACTGCCATCCGGCAACAGGTACCGGCCATTGCCTAAGCTTTTCACCTGGCTTTCTAAACCAATATCAGAGGCGAGCCGGGCAAAGAGATAACCACCGGGCTTAAGTACCCGCCACATCGAGCGAAGCATGCTATCAAAATGCCGCTCGTTTTTAGCAAAATGCAACACCGCGCTGCTGATCACCAAATCAAAATTATCATCTTCAAATGGCAGGTCAGCAACATCGGCTACACCAAAATTTTGTGAAGAATTAGCAGGCGAGAGCCTTTGCGATAGCCCCCTGACCGATTCTACCGAATAGGGATCAGCATCTACACCGTAAACTTCACAGCCATTTCTCAGAAAGTAATAAAGATTACGACCAGTACCGCAGCCCGCATCCAGTACTTTGGAGCAGTTGTCGTAAGTGCCCTTTAATAACTGGTCGAAAAGATAGATGTCGATATTGCCATAGAGTTCCTGGAGCCTGGTTTGCATAAAGCGAAGTTAGCATTTATTTGACCAGCGGGCCTAAATCATTGACATGAAGCAAAAGCTATTTTATATATTTATGCTACCATTGCATGCTCATTAATACCGGTTAACCAATTTGATTTATCAATCATATTAAATAGATTATTACGAGATGGCAACAACAGACAACGAGGTATTTACCTTGCCGACCCAGGAAAAATCATCAACCGCTAAAATCAGTTATATCAATAATCTTAAAGTATTAATGACCGTATTGGTGGTTCTTCACCATGCCTTTATTACCTACGGCGCACCCGGAAGCTGGTATTATATTCAGAAAACCACTCACATAGCGGCCCTGTTTCCAATGACGGTTTTTGTTGCAACAAACCAATCGTTTTTTATGGGCTTTTTCTTTTTCCTGTCAGCATTGTTTATTGGCAGCTCTTTTCAAAAGAAAGGAACATCAAAATTTCTGATGGATCGGCTTAAAAGATTAGGCATCCCGCTTGTATTTTATTCCTTAGTACTATCGCCAATATTAAATTATATTGTTGAACATTATGGCTACGGGCAGCACCGTTCTTTTTTGGAATATATGTCAGGTTATCACCATTGGATCGATTTCGGTGTGATGTGGTTTGTTGCGGCCTTGCTTATTTTTAATCTGGTGTATTTGATCGTTAAAAATATCCCTCCTTTCGGTTTCAACTTAAAAATTGGCTTCCCATCAAATAAACAATTATTAATTGCTGGGGCGATTTTAGGATTACTCTCTTTTTTAACAAGATTAATTTTCCCTACCGGGTGGACATTGTCGCCACTTGGTTTTCAACTGGGCTACTTCCCTCAGTACATACTGCTTTTTATTGCCGGCCTGATAGCATCAAAGAATGACTGGTTGGCTCAGCTAAATATCAGACAGGGTAAAAACATGGCCAGGCTGATAGCCCCAATGGTATTGATCGTTTTACCGGCATTGTTTATTGTCTATCTTGTGTTAAAATTCCCGGGAAGCTATTTCAATGGCGGATGGAATTTCATGGCGTTTTTTTATTGCTTTTGGGAACAAATAACCGGCATAATAATTATGACGACTTTATTATGCATCAGCAAATTTAAATGGAATACGCCTTCGACTTTTTTAAGCTGGTTATCGGCAAACGCTTATGGCGTGTATATTTTTCACCCCCTGGTATTAATATCTTTATCGTTGCTTATAAAAAACTGGGGGGTTGACCCGGTTGTTAAATTGATCATAGTTGGTCCATCGGCTGTTGCTTTAACTTTTTTGCTGGTTTCTTTCATCCGGAAAATCCCGCTGGTAAGCAGTATAATTTAAAGGAAAAACAAATGTTTATAATGAGCTTTTTGCATTGAATATCCAATTTCCTATATTCTTTTTTTGATCCTGAATTTTTTTTTACCTTTCCTAACCTAAAAGGTAAGTTCTACTTTTTCAAACCACAATGAAAAAATCAACACTGTCTCTGATCACTTTTGTGCTGCTGCTTTGCGGCCTGACAAGCGCCTTTAAACCTTTGTCGGGAGACCATCCCACATTAGCTTTTGGCGCGGCGGCGCCCGACTTTAGTTTGCAGGGTGTTGATGGTAAAACTTATACCCTGGGTTCTTTCAAAAACTCAGCCATTTTGGTAGTTGTATTTACCTGTAACCACTGCCCTACCGCACAGGCCTATGAAGACAGGATTATCCAACTGAAGCTCGATTACGGCAATAAAGGTGTTGCCGTTGTCGCAATTATGCCAAACGACCCGCAGGCAATCCGTTTAGATGAACTGGGCTATACCGATCTGAGCGATTCGTTTGATGAAATGAAATTGCGGTCCAAACAAAAGCATTTCAATTTCCCGTATTTGTATGACGGCGCTACGCAATCGGTGGCCAAAGCCTACGGACCGATTGCTACCCCGCATGTATTTATTTTTGATAAGGACCGTAAGCTTTGTTATTCGGGCCGTATTGATGATGTGGAGAAACCCGGTAAAATCCCGCATACCCAGGATACCCGCAATGCACTGAATGATTTACTGGCGGGCAAAAAACCGGAAGTGGCGACTACAAAAGTCTTCGGCTGCTCTATAAAATGGGCCGAAAAAGAAGACTGGAAACAAAGGGCCCGCGACGAATGGGCCAAAGAGCCTGTAAAAATGGATACCATTGGCTTCGCTGGTTTAGCACAAGTTATGCAGAATAAATCAGACAGCCTGAGGCTGATCCTCGTTTGGTCATCAGCGGATAAACAGGTCAACACCACATTTGGGAATTATATTGACATGAACCGGATGTACCGCCACCGGGATTTTCAATTTATCACCATCAATGCCGATGGCCCGGCGAATACAAGCAAGGCGCTTGATTTTTTGAAGCACGCGCAGGCATCCGGCGCAAACTTTATCTTCAACAGTAATGATATGCATTTACTGAACGGCGCCATCGATCCAACGTCATCAAGGTGGCAGGCCGTCCTGCCTTATACATTACTTGTTGAGCCGGGCGGTAAAATTGTTTATGCCAACCACAGAGTAGTTGACCCGGCCGAACTAAAAAAAGCAATTGTTGATGACCGGGTTATAGGGCGGTATTATTGACGCTCAGTGTAAATCATTAATTTCAAAAAAAAACAATTTCTTTGCTTTCATATAAATTCGCATTTTTATGCCGCAAACCGATGGCATTTTAATCAATTAAATAAAGCATTATTAATTAAACAATGGGAAAAGTAATTCTTGTAACCGGCGCATCGTCCGGGATAGGTTTAGCATGTGCCAATGCACTGCAGGCTAAAGGGCATACCGTTTACGGTTCATCACGCGATTTAAGCCGCCTGAAATCAGTATCGTTTAAACCAATTGAACTTGATGTTACCGACGATGCTTCCGTAAAGGCGGCCATTGATAAAATAATTAAAGCCGAAGGCAAAATTGACGTACTGCTGAATAATGCAGGCAATGGCGTTACCGGTCCGGCTTATGCGATGCCTGTTGAATATGCTAAAAAGCAATTCGAGGTTAACTTTTTTGGCGTGATCCGGGTTAGCAGCGCGGTAATCCCAAAAATGATAGAAGCAAAACAGGGTTTGGTAATAAACGTGAGTTCATTGGCTGGCCTTTTTGGCTTGCCCTACCAGGGCTTGTACAGCGCCTCAAAATATGCCATTGAAGGCTATTCCCAAAGTTTGCGCATGGAATTGCGCAATACCGGCGTTAAAGTAACATTGATCAACCCGGGTGATTTTAAAACCGATTTTACTGGAAGCCGCGATAAAGTGCCGTTCCCGCTTAAAAACGAACAGCTCGAAAAGGAATTCAATACAGCGGTTGCCAGTATGGAAAAAGATGAAAGCATCGGCGCCAATCCCGAAGTAATCGGTAAAAAGGTATGCGAGATTGTTGATTCATCAAGCCCTTCGCCACGCTACCTGATCGGTGCGTTTGGTCAAACCATCGCGGTTACCTTAAAACGCATATTGCCCAACGGCCTTTTCGAAAAACTAATGAACGACCATTACGGGATAAAATAGACGATCAGTTCAGGCATCCGGATCATTTAGTTTTTGATCCGGCTTTCCTTACTATATTTTCAGAAATCTTATGAGCTAAATGCCTTTAGTTCATAAGATTTTTTGCACTTTTAGGGAGCTAATCACTTTTAGGGGATTATTTCTCATAGTAAACTATGTTTAGATTCTTAACATTTTTGAAATGTTTGTCGGATGTAATAAATGGTTGGTATCTAACAAATACTTATTGCCACTCATCCCTCATTTTTTTTTGAATGATCAATGGGTCTTCTTTTAACTTAATTGTTCCGCCGTATTTTTTTGTATCTACCCCTTTATCTACCTGAAGTTTTACAGAAATATTATCCATTTCCTTTTTACTGGCCCCTTTTTTAAGCACTAAAACCATATTGTAAAATTTTTATATATCAAATTTACCCTTTATTAATGATATGAGAAAACATTGAGGGCAGAAACATTTCCGCTGTTGCAGGTGAAGACTTTCAATTCGGAATTGATTCAAATGTGCGAAACTGAGCGCCTTTTAATTTTATTAGATTTCATAAATAGTTTTACCTTTAGAAGATATCGTAAATCCTAAATTGTCAATAATTACTCTTTTAAGCACAAATGAAAAAGAAACTTCTCGTTGAATTAATACCATTGACCATATTGATTGTAGCCTTATTACTGAAGATATTAAATGTTCCCCATCAAACATGGATAATTTTCTTTGACGGGCTATTAGTAATGATCATCTACATGTTTTTTTCATTTTGGCTTTTCTACGACCCTGAAATTTTGGTGGTTTACAGAATTATTATCGGCTTGGTCTACATGTTTGCAGTTTTTGTTTTCTTTATTTTTCTTTCAGCCTATATGGCTTTTTGTTGTTCGTATGGTTGGGCTACACAGTCCTGTTAGGCCATTGCTTGAATTGTTTATTTAAGATCAAAACGAAGTTTTATAAGCAGCATTTTTATAGGAGTTTGTTTTTTCTATGTGTGCTGACACTTATATATATCCACCATTACTACTAAACCAGTTAAACGCCATAATGAATATTTTGCTTAGGGTTAAGGCTTATCAATTGTTTCTGATTTATGTTTTTTCTGTAATATTTTCAACAGACGGAATTGCTGGCAGAATTATATTTTGTTTAAGTGTCTGCATCAATATCGTGTGGATCTATTCGATCGGATTATCAATGAACAAATTGATCCCAGAGAAGTTCAGACCAAAAATTGCTTATTTTAAAGCAAGTTGTTTATTGATTTTAGTTTGGATCACAGTAGCACTGACAATATTTGGAGGATATTCCATAAATCAGGATAACTATGCGGAATATGGCAACTGGTTATGGGTGCTTATACCAGCGCATCTCTACTTAATGTGGAGTTTTTTCTATATGTTTTATTTTGCATCAAAAATGTTGAATTCAGTAATAGATGGAGAAATTGTTGGCTTCAGTACATATTATAGGACATTTTTCGCCATGTGGATTTTTCCTATAGGGGTATGGTTTATACAACCAGCGGTTCAAAGAATATTGGCTAGCAAATCCGAGTGATGTTTACCCCCGCCTTTTCTGGCGTTGTCACTGCTTGCGTCAATCATGTTAAATACCAGTATGTTCATTTTCGTGAGCCGGGCGCGCAAAAATCACTCATTCAAACAAAATGTTTGGAACGGGCGTTCTTTATCATGGTCATCCTAAAATCCTAAACACGGCGAAGCCCTCACCCATCATTGTACCGAAAACAATCCGCCGATAAAGCCCCAGGGAAATCGCTTTTAAATAATTGAAGCTTGAAGTACCAGACTGGCGGACAATTCGCCAACTATTCATGCCTCGTAAGGGGCTACCCGTTTGTAGAAAGGGAAGTCACAACAAAATAATACCCCGTCAGGGGTTCCCCATTCGCAAAGGGTAGGCCCTGACCGGACAATTGCCCGGTGGGTAATCGAATGCTACAAACGGGTAGCCACTCACGGGACATTCGCTTTTTAAACGCGATTTCACTGGATAAACACCCACATTTTACAGCAATTTCCAAAATCCGTTGTATCTTATACCCATGGTTTCAAAAGGGCAGCAGATTATCCGTGAGTGGTACCGGAAAAAGAACTGGGAGCAGTTTGCTTTTCAGCTGGAGATGGAGGACGCTTACCTTAATGGCTATTCGGGATTGCTGAATGCGCCAACAGGCAGCGGCAAAACTTTCGCCCTTTTTCTGCCTTTCCTGGCCGATTTCATCAACAAATACCCGGATACTTATACCCATAAAACCAATAACGGCTTGATGATGTTATGGATCACCCCGCTGCGGGCGCTCACCAATGATATTAAAAAGGCCATGCAGGAGGTTTGCGACGAACTGGGCCTCCCCTGGAAAATAATGACCCGAACCGGCGACACCCCGGCCTCCGAAAAACAAGCCCTGAAGAAAAAGCTGCCCGAAGTATTGCTCACCACCCCCGAAAGCCTGCACCTGATGCTCGCCCAAAAAGAATACCCCAAAATGTTCCAAAACCTGCAGGTAGTTGTGATTGACGAATGGCACGAACTCTTAGGCACCAAACGCGGCGTACAGGTGGAGTTGGGTTTGAGTAAGTTAAAAGTACTAAGCCGGAAGTCGAAAGTCGAAAGTGAGGATGATGGCACAAGCAAATCCAAAACCCCAGACTTCCGACTTAAGACTTCCGACTTCCGACTTAAAATATGGGGTATCAGCGCCACCATAGGCAATTTAGAAGAGGCGGCGGAGGTGCTTTTAGGCAACGATTTTCCAGTGGATAAGGTTAAGATGGTACGAGCCAACCTGGAAAAAAAGCTGCTGATCAAATCTATCATCCCTGAAAATATTGAAAGTTATTCCTGGGCCGGGCATATTGGGTTAAAACTGTTGCCGCAGGTGATGGACATCGTGGCCAAAAGCAATACAACATTGATCTTTACCAATACCCGCTCACAGTCGGAAATCTGGTACCATGCCATTTTAGATAACTATCCCGAGTATGCCGGCATAATGGCCATGCACCACGGCTCGCTTGATAACGAACTGCGCAACTGGGTGGAACAAGCCCTGCATGCCGAAGCATTAAAAGTAGTGGTATGTACTTCGAGTTTAGACCTGGGGGTTGATTTCAGGCCGGTGGATACCGTAATACAGGTTGGCAGTCCGAAGGGTGTGGCCCGTTTTATGCAGCGCGCCGGGCGCAGCGGGCATGCACCGGGTGCGGTATCCAGAGCTTATTTCGTGCCCACCCACTCGCTCGAACTGCTGGAAGGCGCCGCGCTGAAAGAGGGCATTAAAGCCGGAATCTTTGAAAGCCGCGACCCTTTGCTCCTCACCATGGACGTGCTCATCCAGTATATGGTCACGCTGGCGGTTTCGGATGGTTTCAGGGCCGATGAATTGTTTAATGAGGTAAAATCAACCTTTGCTTTTGCTGATCTGAAGCGGAGCGAATTTAACCAGTTGCTTGATTTTATCACCAATGGCGGTAAAACGCTGGCCCAGTACGATGAGTTTTTAAAGGTAGTGGTAGAAGAAGGGATGTTTAAAGTAACCAACCGCCGCGTAGCCATGCGGCACAGGCTAAGCATTGGCACCATTACCAGTGAACTGAGCATCCGGGTAAAATGGCTCAGCGGGGGTAGTTTGGGGACTATCGAGGAATCGTTTATCGCCAAACTGAAACCCGGTAATACTTTTTGGTTCGCGGGCCGGAGCCTTGAGTTTGTGAGGATAAAAGAAATGACGGCTTACGTACGAAAATCGAATGCGAAAAAAGGGATGATCCCGAGCTGGATGGGCGGACGCATGCCTTTATCATCCCAATTATCGGCAGTGTTCCGGGATAAACTGGATGAGGTGGCTCACGGCATTGAGCAGGATGAAGAAGTGATAGCGCTGAAACCCTTATTTGACCTGCAATCGGAGCTGTCGCATTTGCCGCAGCGCCATGAGTTTTTGATCGAGTCGTTTAAATCCAGTGAAGGGCACCATTTGTTATTTTATCCTTTTGAGGGGAGGTTGGTACATGAAGGGATGGCCTCCCTGCTGGCTTATCGCATCAGCAAAATAAAAAATGCCACTTTTTCCATCGCCATGAATGATTATGGTTTTGAATTGCTGACCGAAGAAGACATCCCCATTGAACAGGCGCTGGAAGACGTGAGCTTTTTCTCCATAGATAACCTGCTCGAAGATATTCAGCACAGTTTAAATGCCAATGAAATTGCCCGCAGGCGGTTCAGGGATATTGCACACATCGGCGGGCTGGTGTTTACCGGTTATCCCGGTCAGCCGGTAAAAAACAGGCATTTGCAGGCATCCACTTCGTTGCTGTTCGAAGTTTTTACAGAGTACGAGCCGGATAATTTGCTGGTGCGGCAGGCCTACAATGAAGCCCTTGCCTTTCAGCTCGAAGAATTCAGGTTAAGGGCGGCATTGCAACGTATTGTAAAACAAACTATCATATTAAAAACAATCGACCGTCCCACACCTTTCGCATTCCCTATTATGGTTGACAGTTTAGGCCGCGAACATTTGACAACCGAACCGCTGGAAGTTCGTATTGCAAGGATGGCCAGGCAATTTGGAGCCGGAGAAGTAGACGTTAAACCTGAAAATCAGAAAGAGGGAAAGCAGAAAGTGAGGAAAGTCGGGATAACAAGGAGAAACCGGTTTTAAGATTTTTTAGACCGGACAGTAATAATAATAATAAGCCAGATTATTGAAATAGCCTGCACCATCAGCATACTGCCAAACAATAAGCTACCGCCCGGCCAATGTAAAACTCTTAATAGCCACGAACAAACCAGCAGCAAATAACTGGACAAAAACAGTACAAGCGGGTAACGGAAATTATTAAACATTAAAAGGTTAATTGCTGCTTTTCTGCCTTGCCAATTTAACGTAGTTTATAATTGCAGGCATTTTAATTAAAATAACCCCGGAGGTTAATCCTGCAAACGCACTTGCCCATACCGCAACAATATGGTTCGCGGTTACAGTGCTTAATACCAGCAAGGCAATCAGCAATAATGCTAAAAAAACAATTTCGTAGGTGCTCCTTACGCGCTGCGTGTATTGGTTTAATTTAATATGCAAAAAGTAAATAGCTTTCATTGTGATAATTTAATGGGATCAATTTAGGGTTATTCTGTTTGATTTTAAAGAAAATCTCAAAAAAGCTTCAAATAAATTACATCGGGGATGATAAACCTCGGCTCAATAAAGGCCACATGAATAAACTACATTCTGATCGAAGAACGTTGAACCTGGTATCGCTAACCTTTTGATATTCTCAAATTACAACCATTCAGCAGCAAATCTGTTGAACTCATGGCGCAATTCATTTATCATTTTTTCCTCGGTAAGGTATTGCTCGTTTAGTTTTTTGTGCTCAAAGGCGGTATTTTGATCAACGAAAATTTCGGTTTTAAGCAACTCGTCTTCAATTTTTTGCAGGTTGCTATGGATATAATGGCGCAGTTCATCAATAAAATTGCGGTGGATAATTATTTCGTTCTGAAAGTATTCAATTTTTTCCGCTACTTTCTTCCCGGTATTTCCGGCTGCAACCTCATCAAGGCGCTCCTGCATAATATTCAGCTCAATGGCGTAAAACTCTAACCCCCTTAACCACTCGTTATGAAGGTTGCTGATATGTTTTATGTTTACCTTTTTCATAGTAGTACATTATTAATAAATAGAGTAGTACAATGTATTACATAAAACCACCGGGTTTATTGACAGCAAGCACCCGGATAAGTGACGCTTATCATATAAATTGGGATAATAAAAAATAAATAGCAGTCCCCGGACGCAGCTACTACCGGGAGGAAAATGAGATGGGTTAATCAGTTCTTCATGTTTAAAAAATGCTTGATTTTCTTTCTTACTTTTACAAACTGTAAGCAAAATAAATGAGCAAAACTTTCAACCGCCCCATCCGTGTTTTAGTTGCCAAAGTGGGTCTCGACGGGCATGACCGCGGGGCACGCATCATCGCTACCTCCCTGCGCGATGCTGGCATGGAAGTGATTTATACCGGTTTGCGCCAAACGCCCGAAATGGTTGTTAACACTGCTTTGCAGGAAGATGTGGATGCAATAGGCATTTCTATTTTATCGGGGGCTCACATGACGGTTTTTCCTAAAATCATCACTCTGATAAAGGAAAAAGGCATGGATGATGTATTGGTTACCGGCGGCGGTATTATCCCGCAGGACGACATGGATGAATTAAAAAAGATTGGGGTTGGTGAACTTTTCCCGCCGGGGACAAACACTAAAGATATTGTTAAATACATTACAGATTGGGTGCATGTGCACCGGAATTTTTAAATTGTTGTTACCATGTCATTTCAAAATCTACTGATCGAACATAAAGATCGCATACAATACATTATCATTAACCGTGAAAGCAAATTGAACGCGTTGAACAACGCTACGATTGCCGAACTGCACACTGCTTTTTACGATGCTTTTCATAATCCGGAGGTTGGCGGCATCATTGTAACCGGGGCTGGCCAGAAGGCATTTGTAGCAGGGGCGGATATTTCCGAATTTGCCGGTGCCAATGCAGCTTCCGGCGGTGAAATAGCCCGCAAGGGGCAGGCATTGGTATTTGACTTGATAGAGAACGGGAATAAACCGGTTATAGCCGCCATCAATGGCTTCGCTTTAGGCGGAGGATTGGAGCTGGCCATGGCCTGCCATATCCGCATTGCTGCCGAAACGGCCAAAATGGGTTTGCCCGAAGTTACTTTAGGGTTGATCCCCGGTTATGGCGGTACCCAGCGTTTAACGCGGCTGGCAGGCAAGGGTAAAGCCATGGAAATGATTATGACCGCTGATATGATAACCGCAGCTGAGGCTTTACAGTTTGGTCTGGTAAATCACGTTGTAAGCCAGGAGGAGCTATTGCCCAAAGCCGAAGAAATTTTAAATAAGATCCTTTTACGGGCACCATTAGCTATAGCATCTGCCATAACCGCCGTTAATGCAGAAGGGAAGGCTGGTGTAAACGGTTTTGAGACTGAGATAGAGGAGTTTTCAAAATGTTTTGCAACAAAAGACCTGGAGGAAGGCATTGCCGCTTTTTTAGAAAAACGCAAACCTGTATTTAAGGGCAAATAACACGAGGTTTTAGAATGTGATTGACTGGTAATCCAGCTGGTTGCCGATATATCTACCCTGTAAATTGATTTAATTTTAAGGTTAAAATGGCTTGAGATTTAGTTAAATATAACTTTTGTTGCCTCAAAAACGTATCATGGGATTAAATTTATAAATTAGCAGATTAGTGTGTTAATTAACAGGCAAAAAAATATTATTAACAGTAATAACTGATATGAAAAAAATACTCATCATTGATGATGAAGTTAATGTTGCTTTATTGCTTTCGAAGTTTTTAGCACGTAATGGTTTTGATGTCACAACAGCATCAAACGGCACTTCCGGGATGGAGTACCTGAAAAACGGGGACTTTAATCTTGTATTGTGCGATTTCAGGCTTGAGGATACAGACGGCCGCGAAATGCTTAAAAACATAAAAACGCAATATCCAAAAACCGGGGTGATTATCATTACCGGGTATTCGGATATTAAAATGGCGGTTGAATTGATAAAGATGGGTGCGTATGACTATATCACCAAGCCCTTATATCCCGATGAAATATTAAATACCATTACCAAAGCCATTGAAACTCATTATGCTTTGGTTGAAGATAAGGTTGAAGCAGTTAGCACTGACAAATCAAGCAAAGAATATAAAAAGCAGGCCTTAGCCGGTGAATTTGTGAATGGCACCAGCCGGGTATCGCGCGAACTGGTACGCCAGATTGAGCTGGTGGCGCCAACAAATTACAGCGTGATAATTATGGGCGAAAGTGGTACTGGTAAGGAGTCGGTGGCCAAAAGCATCCACCTTAACAGTCCGCGGTACAACCAGCCTTTTGTGGCAATGGATTGCGGATCGCTTACAAAAGAACTTGCGGCAAGTGAATTTTTCGGTCACGAGAAAGGTTCATTTACCGGCGCACTATATACTAAGATAGGCCACTTTGAAATGGCAAACGGTGGCACACTATTTCTTGATGAAGTGGGTAACCTTTCCTATGAAATCCAGGCCGCCTTATTACGGACTGTACAGGAAAGAAAAGTTAAGCGGATAGGCAGCACCAAAGAGATCAGCCTTGATGTTCGTATAATTATAGCTACCAACGAAAACCTGCAGGAAGGCATACAAAAGGGTAGGTTCAGGGAAGACCTGTACCATCGCTTTAATGAATTTAGTATTTACATACCGCCCCTGCGCGAACGCGGCAGCGACATTATGTTGCTTGCCGATCATTTTTTAAAATTGGCAAATCATGAACTCGGGCGTAATGTAACTACCTTTTCGCCAGAAGTGGTTGAATGTTTTATGAACTACCGCTGGCAGGGTAATATCCGCGAAATGAAAAACGTGGTGCGTAGAGCCACTTTGCTTACGGAAGGCAATGAGATCACCATGAAAGCGCTTCCGCTTGAAATATCTAACTTTAAAATGCCAGTGTTCGATTATTCAAACCATGCTGAGGGTGTTGAAATTAAAGAAAAAGGGCACGACCTGAAAAATGCAGCGCTTGAGGCGGAGTATGAAACAATTTTAAAAGTTTTAAGGGAAGTAAACTTCAATAAAACCAAAGCAGCAGAAATACTAAATATCGACCGTAAAACGCTGTATAATAAAATGAAAGCAATTAATATTAAGTAGCATGAAATCACCCGAAAAAGATAAGGCTAAACCTAAAAAAGGAGCTGACAACGATTCTTTCCGGGTATTAAAACATGATATTAATAACCAGCTTTCAAATATTTTTTTAGCATTGGAGCAACTTCGGTTCGAAATTCCTGATGCTACCGAAGACTGCCTTTTTTATTTGGACTCGATAGCAATGAGTTCTGACAGGATAAATACTTTGCTTAAGGAGTCTGAAAGGCAGTGAAGCCCGAAAGGTGGATTAGCAATATTTGTAAATTTATTGACATGGGAAATTCGTAATCTTTTACTCCAGACTGCGGATTTAAACGTAGGGGCCAATTCTATGACGTAGCTTCTTTGCGCCACCGCTAAAGCTAAGGTAACACGCGACCGGACTTTCGGACTAAGAAAACTAATTATTCCCGTCAATAAAACTTTTTCCTGTTTCAGCGTTTTATATATTAAGATTTCAACTTTAATGCCCGTTTTTAATTATAAACAGCGAAATAATATCATCCTGGCAGTAATAATAATACTGGGCTGTTTTCTTTTATATGCCCTAAGCAACCTGTTCAGTTCAATTCTTGGGGCCATCGTGCTGTTTACGATTTTCAGGCCGGTGTATTTGTTCATGGTCGAAAAAAAGAACTGGAACAAATCGATTGTTGCTATTTTGATCATGCTCACCTCCCTGGTTGTGATAGTGATCCCTTTCCTTTCATTAAGCATAATGTTCGTCAGCAAGATCCGTAGTATAAATGTACATTCATTTGATTTGCAGCGCTGGATATTAAAAATTGATGATTACGCCGGGTATAATTTTAACCAGCCGCATTTTGCCGAAAATACGCTGCAAAAATTAGGGTCATTTGCCGCGGATCTTTTCCCGTCAATTTTAGGGAGCGCCGCGAGTATCCTGGTAACCCTGCTGGTAATGTATTTTCTATTGTATTTTATGTTCGTGCAAATCCGCGATTTTGAAGCTGCAATGTTAAAATATGCACCTTTCCGCGAACAGCACACATTGAAATTTGCTGTGGCCCTTCGCAATTCAACCTACTCCAATGTATTAGGGCAGGGAATAATTGCCGTTATCCAGGGTTTTTTATTGGCGAATGGCTTTTGGATATTTGGCCTCCCAGATCCGGTATTCTGGGGAGTTATTGGCGCATTTATTTCATTTTTACCTGTGGTAGGGGCGCCAACGCTTAGCATTCCTGGCAGTATTTTCTTATTTGCCGATGGCCATCCGATAAAAGGCATTTTGCTATTAATTTATGGCCTGTTGTTTATCGGCAATGTTGATAATTTCCTTAGGATGATCATTAACAAACGTATAGCAAATACGCACCCGCTTATTTCAATTATAGGTGTATTTATCGGTTTGCCACTTTTTGGAATTCTTGGACTGGTATTTGGGCCATTATTGCTATCTTACTTTTTATTACTGCTGGAGATTTATGAAACCAACAGAATGGCTGCCGACAGGCTTGAAAGAATAAGAAACGGAACGGAAACATAAACGGACAAATTCGTATTTTTGTGAATATGTTAGTACGTCAGTATTTTACTGATAATGAATATAAATTATGGACAAATAGTCTGATTGGTAACAATTGGCAGGATATTTAATCATATAAAAACAGTTTTCAACTTATAAAATTTATATACTATGAAAGATAACTCAAAAGTAGTTGTTGCCTTGCTGGTAGGGCTGGCAGCAGGAGCCGCATTGGGCATTTTATTTGCACCGGACAAAGGCAATGAAACACGGGATAAATTGGCAGAGTCATTAAAAAACCTGGGCGATTCAATTAAGGAAACCGCTTCGGCAGAAATCGACAACCTGATAGGCCTGAAAGATAAAGTTGTAGACAATATTAAATCAAAGATCAATGGTGTTGAACAGGAATACCAGGATGATCTTGAACATGCATAATATAAGTCAAAAGTCTTTAGTCTTAGGTCAAATGGAATTAACATTCTTTTATGACTTAAGCCTTCGGACTTTAGACTTTAGACTCAAATTATATGGAAGCCAAAAAAGAAACTCCGCCTATTATTGATCAGCTTAAAGAATATGTGGAAACGCGTATTAAGCTGGCAAAATTACAAGCCATTGAAAGTAGCTCAACCGTCGCGGCGGGTTTAATTGCGGATGTTGCGGTTGTTATCGGTATGATACTGGCCTTCCTGTTTGCAAGTTTTACCCTGGCGCTTTATCTCGGTAAGGTTTTAGGCGCTTATTGGATCGGGTTTGGTATTGTTGCTATTCTTTATCTGATAATAGCGCTGCTTGTAAAAGTCAATAAACAACGCATAGAAAAAACGTTGGCCAATACCTTTATCCAAAAGATTTTTAAAAGCTAAGACAATGGATTTACCTATAAAAAACATCGACGACCTCAGGCTTGAGATCTACAAGCTCCGGGGAGTGGAACAGGAGCAAAGCATTGCCTTAAGTAAACGTTTTAGCACCCCTTCTGCGTTGATCTCAACCTTATTCTCACTATTCCCCAAATCAGCTAACGCTGATGGTGAAAAAAGTTCCGGCTTTTTCGATCAGGATATAGTGGGGCTAATATCAAGGGTGGTTTTACCTCTTGTATTAAATAAAACGATTTTCAGGCATTCTAATTTCATTATGAAAGCCGTGGTAAGTATCCTTTCCCAAAAAGCTTCCCATTTTATCAGTGAGGATTCTGTTGGGAGCGTTTGGCATTTGGTAAAATCACTCTTTAAGAGTAAAGCCAGGGATGATGTCCCAGAGCACCGTGCTATCCCTGACTTAAGTGAAACTTATTGATTAAGTTTAAATTTTTAAGTCAAAAGCTATAACAGGCTTACGAAGTTTTAAAACGGCAAAGCCCTCAATGAGGCCTTTAAAACAAACAACCCGAATTAAACTTCGTAAGTCTTAGAAATATCCAAAACCTTTACCCTCGCACTATTTGCCCTTTTTAATATTTCTGTTTTTATTGTAATTTTTTTAACATAAAAACCTTTTAGCTTTTACCTTTCATCTTTTACCTCTTTTCAATGTATCTTCGAAAAAAACTTTTTCAGCTATGAGCGCATACAGCATTTTTAAAGAGTTGCATTCCGGTTTCAGGTATGTAGTATTTGTATTGGTATTACTGGCAATTATTCAGTCGTTGCTGGGATGGTTTGGTAAAAAACCATATACAGAAGCAAACCGAAAGATCAATTTATTTGCTTTGATATCGGCCCATACCCAGTTGTTGATCGGGTTGGTGCTTTATTTTTTAAGCCCCAATGTGGCATTCAACAGTGAAACAATGAAACACGCAACCACACGTTATTTTACCGTTGAACATTGGGTGATGATGCTGATCGCCATCGTTTTAATTACTATTGGGCATAGTAAAGCCAAAAAGAAAGAGACATCCGAAAGCAAGCACAAAACTGTTGCAATATTCTATATTATCGCATTTTTAGTAATTATTGGGGCAATAATGGCAGGTCATTTGCCTGTTTTGGGCTCAAATTGATAAAAAAGTGCAGAAAAAATTTGGTAATTCAATTTTCTTTATAAATTTGTCGCCACAATGATCGAAATCAATCATACAAACAGCTGGTGGCACCAATTAAATTTGGCAGCCGGTGATATTTTTGATCTGAACGACTAATCAATTGTAAACCTAAAAGGAAACCCGGCGAACCTCATTCGCTGGGTTTTTTGTTTTAAAGGCATTTTAAAGAAAATATGAAAAAGTATAAAATTGTAACCGCTCATAAAAAACTGCTTGCAGATACCACTACCCCGGTAAGCATATACCTGCGCCTGCGCGATGTGTTCCCTAACTCGCTATTACTGGAGAGTTCGGATTACCATAGCCGCGAAAACAGCATGAGTTATGTTTGCTGCGAACCTATCGCCGGTTTGGTGCTTGATAATGATGCATTAAAAATCACTTATCCCGGTGGAGCTGAAGAAAACTACCCTGCAGGAAGTTTTGACCTTATCAACAGGATCAATGAATTTTTGGAAAACTTCGATACAGAGATTAATCCATCCAAGATCATATCCAACGGCTTGTTTGGTTATTTTACCCACGAGGCGGTCGAACATTTTGAAACCATCAAGCTAAAGGAAAGCGCGGATACTACCCGCAAGATCCCCGTAATGCAATACCATATTTACAGGTATATCATCGCTATTGACCATTTTAAAAACGAACTGTATATTTTTCATAACCAAACAGAAGAAGAAAATGGCAATAATGGTCTTGAACGCCTGGCCGACCTGATCAGGAACAAAAACTTCCCGGAGTACCGTTTTGAGAGTAATGGTGAGGAAAAGTCGAACTTAACTAATGAAGAATTTATTGCTGTTGTTGAAAAAATGAAACAGCATATTTACAGGGGCGATGTTTTCCAAATCGTACCATCAAGGGGATTTTCGAGAAAGTTTTTGGGTGACGAATTTAATGTGTACAGGGCATTGCGTTCTATCAACCCCTCACCATATTTGTTTTATTTCGACTACGGCGGTTTCAGGATCTTCGGTTCATCGCCCGAGGCGCAGATCACCGTTAAAAACCAGATTGCAAGTATCTTCCCAATCGCGGGCACCTTCAAACGCAGCGGCGATGATGAGAAAGATGCTGAAATAGCCCGCAACCTCGAAAACGATCCGAAAGAATCAGCGGAACATGTGATGTTGGTTGACCTTGCCCGTAACGATCTGAGCCGCCATTGCGGAGAAGTTGAAGTAAAAGCCTTTAAAGAAGTGCAGTATTACTCGCACCTCATCCACCTGGTATCGCATGTAAGCGGGAAATTGCTGCCGGGGGTATCCTCCTTTAAAGTAGTTGCAGATACCTATCCTGCAGGCACCTTAAGCGGTGCGCCAAAATACCGGGCCATGGAGATCATTGATGAAAATGAGAAAACAAAACGAAGTTTTTACAGCGGCGCTATCGGCTTTTTAGGGTTCAACGGCGATTTTAATCATGCCATTATGATCCGCTCGTTTTTGAGCAAAAACAATACGCTGCATTACCAGGCCGGGGCAGGCATAGTTGCAGGATCGATACCAGAAAGTGAATTAAAGGAAGTTGATAATAAAATAGCTGCTTTAAGAAAAGCAATTGAAATGGCGGAGGAGCTTTAGCCCCTGCCCCCTAACCCCCTAAAGGGGGAATAAAAGTTTGATATGAATATTGAGATATGAACGATACTAAAAATATACAACACGCTCCCCCCTTTAGGGGGTCAGGGGGCTTCGGTAAAATATTAATAATCGACAATTACGATTCCTTTACCTATAACCTGGTGCACCTGGTTAACGAGATCGGGCTGCAATGTGAGGTATGGAGAAATGATAAGTTTGCTATTGGGGATGTGGATGCATTCGACCGCATCATCCTGTCGCCGGGGCCCGGGATTCCATCTGAGGCTGGCTTGCTGCTGGAGGTAATTGAAAAATATTCACCGACAAAAAGTATTTTTGGGGTTTGTCTGGGTCAGCAGGCTATTGCCGAAGTTTTTGGCGGTAAACTGTATAATCTGAAGCAACCAATGCATGGCATAGCTACCCCAATTAAGGTAACAAACCGGGAGGAAAAACTTTTCAAAAACCTGCCCGAAAGCTTTAAAGTTGGCAGATACCATTCCTGGGTGGTTGATGAAAAAGCCATCCCCGATACGCTGGAAATTACCGCAATTGACGAGGAAGACAACTCAGTAATGGCATTAAGGCATAAACATTTCGACGTAAGGGGCGTACAATTTCATCCCGAATCGGTATTGACAGAATATGGCAAAGAATTAATGCAGAACTGGTTAGCCCCCTGACCCCCTGAAGGGGGAAGTATGGCGGTTATACCGGTGCGGTGTTTGGAAGAAGTTAAATAGGACAATATAAATAATAAGTTCTCCCCTTTAGGGGCGGGACTAAAACTCCCCCTTTAGGGGGTCGGGGGGCTAATGAACATTTTAGATAAAATCGTCATCAATAAAAAAAAGGAGGTGCAATATGCAAAAGACCGCACCTCGTACAGCAAACTTGAAGAATCAGAGTTTTTTCAGCGGAACTGTTATTCATTTAAAGAGTTTTTGCTTGCTCCTGAGCGCACCGGCATCATAGCCGAATTTAAACGTAAGTCGCCTTCGAAGGGGATCATCAACGATAAGGTAAGCGTTAAAGATGTTACTACGGCCTATGCTGAAGCCGGGGCATCGGCATTGTCGGTTTTAACCGACCGCGACTTTTTTATGGGTAAAAAGGCCGATCTGGTTGCTGCCAGGCAAGCCAATACCATCCCAATTTTGCGCAAGGATTTTATGATTGATGAGTACCAGGTTATCGAAGCCAAATCATTGGGTGCTGATATTATTTTATTGATCGCGGCTATTCTTACGCCCGATGAGATCCAAACACTGGCATCATTAGCAAAAAGCCTCGGGTTAAACGTATTGTTAGAGGTGCATAACCTGGAAGAGCTCGAACGCAGCATCAATCCAAACCTCGACGCTATTGGTGTAAACAACCGCAACCTCGCTGATTTCACGGTTTCGGTGGAGACATCCTATAAACTGGCACCGCATATTCCTGCGGAGTTTTTAAAGATCTCCGAAAGCGCCATCAGCAATCCGGAAACCATCAAACAGTTAAAACTTGCAGGCTTTAATGGTTTTTTAATCGGCGAAAATTTTATGAAACAGGAAGACCCGGGCAAAGCGATCAGGGATTTTGTGAGGGAACTGTAATAGATGTGCAGATGAGTGAATGTGCAGATGAATAAGTTTGCAGAAGGAGATGTCTTTACTAATCAAGATTACTTTCATTCGCACATATGCACATTTGCATATCCGCACATCAAAAAAATTACCTACTTTCACCCAACTGACTTCCACATAAATGAAAAAATCACTCACACTCGGCTTAATTGCCATGGCAGCTATTGCCAATGCCCAGCAAAAAATCAGCGGTTTTACAGATGCTTCGGCAGCTAAAGAGGTGCAAACCGAACAGGCTTTCGATGCATCATTAAGTGCGCCGCATATTGGTGAAACGCTTAAAGAACTTTCGGCATTTCCGCATAATTTAGGATCGCCGGGCAGCAAGGCAGTAGCCGAAAAGATCTTACAAAAATATAAAAGTTATGGCATGGATGCCCATATAGAAACCTATACGGTGCTGTATCCAACGCCAAAAACACGTGTGCTTGAGCTCACCGGGCCAACACAATATACTGCATTATTAAAAGAACCAGCCCTTGCCGAAGACGCTACCTCGGGACAGGCCAACCAATTGCCAACCTATAATGCCTGGAGTGCCGATGGCGATGTAACTGCACAGCTGGTATTTGTAAACTATGGTTTGCCGGATGATTATGAAACCCTGGCCAGGTTAGGGATTGATGTAAAAGGAAAAATTGTGATCGCAAAATATGGCCGCTCATGGCGGGGCATAAAACCAAAAGTTGCTTACGAGCATGGCGCTGTAGGTTGTATTATTTATTCTGATCCGGCGGATGATGGTTATTCTGCCGGTGATGTATATCCTAAGGGAGCCTATAAAAACGAGTATGGCGTGCAGCGTGGCTCGGTGATGGATATGGTGATTTACCCCGGCGACCCGCTTACACCCGGTGTGGGGGCCACTAAGGACGCCAAACGATTAGACAGAAAAGATGCTGTAACCATATTAAAGATCCCTGTATTGCCCATCAGTTACCACGATGCCCAACCCCTGCTGGCGGCTCTTGATGGCACTGTAGCGCCCCGTAACTGGCAGGGTGGCTTGCCCATTACTTACCATATTGGTCCGGGTGTGGCAACGGTGCATTTGAAAGTGGACTTTAACTGGGATATGGTGCCTGCTTATGATGTAATCGCTAAAATAAAAGGTTCGGTTTGGCCGGATGAATGGGTAATGCGTGGCAACCACCATGATGCCTGGGTAAATGGCGCCGGTGACCCTTTGAGCGGGCAGGTCGCTATGCTGGATGAAGCCAAAGCGCTTGGCGACCTGCTGAAAACAGGCTGGAAACCAAAACGCAGTATTGTTTATTGCTCATGGGATGGTGAGGAACCCGGCTTATTGGGCTCCACAGAGTTTGCTGAAACCCACGATAAAGAACTGCAGGAAAAAGCGGTGGTTTATATCAACTCCGATGGCAATGGTCGCGGTTTTTATAACGGCGGCGGTTCACAGGCCCTGGAGACTTTTATGGATGAGATCACCCAAAATGTGAACGACCCGCAAACCAATGTCAGCGTTTTTGACCGTAAAAGGGCACGCGAACTGGTAAACGCGGCAAGCGCAAAAGATAAAAAAGAAATATTGGCCCGAAAAGGCGACCGCCTTGAATCATTGGGCTCCGGCTCCGATTATTCCTCCTTTTTACAACACCTCGGGATCCCAACCTTAGACCTTGGTTTTGGCGGCGAAGATGGCGGCGGCGAATACCATTCTATTTACGATTCCTTTGATGATTACCGCAGGTTTAAAGATTCATCCTTCCGGTATGGCGTTGCATTATCCGAAACTGCCGGGCATGCCATTTTGCGGATGGCCGATGCGGAGCTGCTGCCATTTGATTTCCGCAGTTTGCAATCCACTATCGACAAATATGCGACCGAGCTAAAGGAACTAACCGATAAAATGCGCGAAAACACAGACATTGAAAACCAGCTGATAAAAGCCAACGACTATACCCTTGCCGCCGACCCGAACAAACATGAAAAGGCCGTAGTAGCAAAAAGCGAAGTGCCCAAACTTGATTTCTCGGTGCTGAAAACAGCGCTTGACTCCTTAAAAAAGAGCACCGATAAATTAGCCCTAACCTGGGGAGCCGCCTCACAAATCAGCGCCGACCATGATCAGCTGAACAAAATGCTTTATCGTGCCGAGCAGCAATTATTAAGCGATGGCTTGCCGCGCCGCCCGTGGTACAGGCATACCATTTACGCGCCCGGCTTTTATACCGGGTACGGCGTAAAAACCCTCCCCGGTATCCGCGAAGCTATTGAACAACGCAACTGGGCCGAAGCACAGGACCAGATAGCCGTAGTGGCACAGCATATTACCAATTTGGCGGTGTATTTGAATGGAGGGAGCAGCAGCAATTAAGAAAAAAAATGAAGAAATCTAATATCGAATAATGAATTTTGAATGTCGAACGCCGAAGTTGCTTACTTCATTATTTAGCATTCGTTATTCAGTGTTCGATATTAAAACTCTTAGTTAGAAAATATAAATAAGATGAGCACCCTGGACGTACAGTTTACTGCAACCATATTACATAGCCCCAGCAAAGGTGGCTGGGCATACGTAATATGGCCGGAATCGGTGGCGTTTTTTAAAACAAGGGGGCTGGTAAAAGTCCGCGGAACGGTGGATGGCGCTCCTTTTCAGAGTTCGTTTATGGCATTAGGTGATGGCACACATAAACTACCCATAAAGGCAGAACTCCGTAAACTAATTGGCAAGGAACCGGGCGATACCGTTATAGTAAGGCTTGAGGAGCGGGTGGTTAAAAGCTAAATTCGCTCCCCAAGCTAACCCACATGTCATTTCGAGCCTGCCTGTCGGCCGGCAGGGCACGAAGCAATCGCGAACTGTGCATTGAAAATAGCTGTAAAAGAGGGTTTACATAGGGTTTACACTTTTTAAGAATTTAATAGTCTATTTATTTGATAGTCAAGTAGTTGTAAATTTGCGGGGTTTACAAAAGTAATAGCTTTTTTCGTAAATAATTAGGTGTTTTTCAGTGGCGGTTTCTGGCTCATTTTCTGGCGCGAGTATGACGGGCAAAGGCCAAAAAGCGCAATGGCTACTCGTGACCGGGGACTGTGCCCGACCGACAACGCCCGTATCTCACATGCATCTCGTTTACCATGCATGCGGAGAAGCCTTTACACTACAGGCCTTACCCATCATTCTCGCCAGAGGGGAAGGGGTTTCTTGCTCTCCCTCTGCGCTCCCACGTGTTACGCTGCGCTAAACCCGCCGGAGCGGGAAAATCTCTATCATCATCCCTTTTTGTTAATTAACAAAGGTTTGCAACAAGGCAAATAGTAGAAAAAGAAATGATACATTTGAATAGGTTGAAACGAATAAAAATTTGGACAACGAGATTATATGACGGATGATACGGAAAATTTAAAAGAAAAAATTGTTGAAAGCCTATTAAGTCAAGGTTTCTATGTAAATGGACATGTTTTACCCGGAGACTTTAACAAAAATGCCATAAAACAGATTCACGATATTTCTAAATTAGAGCAAATTGAACTTCAAAAAAATTTCATCGAAAATAATTTTAACATTGTCAGCAAATATTTTTTGGATATGGATTCATTTAATCCCAACAATATAGAGTTGGAGTTAAGAGAGGTAAAAAGTGGATCCGTAGAAAGTATTATATACCGATGGTGGAATTTAGTTTGGTGGAGTGTTCCATATCAAAAATCATACGGCCGCCAAATGCGATTTTTGTTATGGGATAAGACACATAATGCGCCTTTTGGTTTGATTGGCTTGCAAAGCCCAATATTAAAAATGGCTGTCAGGGATAAATTCCTAAATATACCAAAGAGCGATTTAGATTTTTGGATAAATAAATCCCTACAGGCACAAAGACTTGGCGCACTGCCGCCTTATAATAATCTAATTGGCGGAAAAATGACGGCGTTGGCGCTTACGTCAAATGAATTGCGTGCCGCCTATTTTAATAAATATGTAGATTCGAAGACGGTAATTAAAGAAAGAATTATTGAATCTGATCTGTTATTCATTACAACAACGAGCGCTTTTGGTAGAAGCAGTATATACAATAGGTTAAATTATAAAGGAGAAAAAGTTGCCTATAATTTAGGTTATACCAAAGGTTCTGGTACATTTCATGTACCACAAAATATCTATGTAGATATTCAAGAATTATTAAAATTTAATGGGGTAAATGTTAAAACAGGCTTTGGCAATGGTCCTTCAAGAAAGGTCAAGCTTTTAGAAAGAGCCTTTTCTATATTGAACTTAAAGCAATACCATTATCATAATATTCAAAGAGAGTTTTTCTTTTTTCCAATTGCGGAGAATTACAATGATGTTATTAAAAACAATTCAAGGCCTCTTTATTTTGATAGACCTCTTGATGATTTATTTAGGTTTTGGCATCAAAGATGGTGCCTGAAGCGTGCTAAAAGTAACGATGAATGGAAAGATTTCAATTATTCCAATTTTCTTCAGACGATACAAAATAATTATAATTTATCATTATAGAAGTTATTATGACTAGTGCGCCAATTAGAATGTCTGACGACGAAAAAGCTAAACTTTGTGACGAATCTTTAACAGCGGAACCTATATCTGTTTTAGGAAGAAAATATCATCTTAAATCAGTATTGTCGACTGAAGGAATGAAGTCAGTCGTATGGAAAGGTACGGACGACTTTGACGGCACTCTTGTGGCTGTTAAATTTGCCACTAAAAGAGATTATTTTGAGACAGTTTATCTAGCGGAAATTACAATAGCAACCAAATTAAATGAATATCCACATTTTACAAAATATTTAGGTGCAGCTGAACAAATTATTAATGGAGTGGAGTGTGTAGTATTTATTGAACAATTTGTAACAGGTACAACTTTGGCTAAATTTAACGGTGTTACTCCATCTTTTTTAGAAAGTTATATCAGAGAATTCTGTGTAATCTTGAATATTCTAAAGGAAAATAAATTAAGGCATGACGATTTGAATTACAATAATGTGATGATAGTCCCGCCTTTGCCCGGCGATTTCAGAGACCATTTTTCTTTAAAAATTATAGACATGGGTTCTCTAAAAAACATGGGTGACGCTTTGAAACCAAGCAAGCATGGCTTTAACGATTTACGACGATTTTGTCTTCATTTAACTTTTTTATCTAATCGTATTTTATATGATAATGAAGGCAATAGGAAAGCCTTGTCAAAAAAAGAACGCGGATATCGACAAGTTATTAAAGACGTTGTTCCTTTGATATTAGAAGAAGATGAGAATGCCGCGTTAAATGATCCTGAAAAAATACAAGAAGTATTTGCCTCAAAATTCTCAAAAATTCTCAAAAATCCGAAAGAAACAATATCCGTGATTGAAACGCCTTTTGATTTTATTTCGGCAGATCATATCGGAAGCGACGTCCTATTAAATAGCCTATTTGCAACCTCTTGTCCATGGCTTGAGGATGTAAGAAATAACACCCCGGTATTGTTGACAGGCCCTCGTGGCTGCGGTAAGTCAATGATTTTCCGGTGGTTAAGTTTTAAATCCATGCTTGCCAAAGGAGATTTGGAAATTTTAAATTCTTCCTCAATTATAGGTTTCTATGTATCATGCAGCTCGGACTTGCGAAATAGATTTAGCTTATATGATACTCCACTTAAGACAGCCCAGGCAAAAGAAGAAATAATTCATTATTTTAACTTAATAACGACAAGAGAAATCGCATTTACCTTATCACTCATGTGCCAATATCCAAATTCCGAAGATATATTTGGACTATCTAAACATGTAGAGATTGAAGTCTACAATTTCATAGTAAATGCTTTAAATTTAGAAAAGTCGAAAACATATCTTCAGGGCTCAAAGCCATTCGATCATTTATACGATATAATTTTGAGAGAAATGAACCAGTGTTATCGGTACATGCTAAAAAGGGAAAAAGCGCCTAATGCGACCTCTTTAACATACCTTTCAGATTTGACATTATATCTTAAAACAAAAATAGATTTTTTTAAAAGCAGAACGATAACCTTTTTGCTTGACGATTATTCAAAGCACCGGATTGACGAATCTGTTCAAATGATACTAAATCCTATTTTATGGGAAAGACAGGCAAATCACATTTTTAAAGTCTCGTCTGAGAAATTTGGGATGGTTTCTATCCAAGGAAATGAATCAAATGCTTATTCTATGACAAGTGACCTTGGGCGTGAATTTATAGAGATTGACGTAGGAGAAAGATACGTAAGTTTAGGTGATTCCGGCGAAATTAATCAACTTACAAAATTTTGCACTGAATTGTTAGATCATCGTTTAAGTTTAGCTAATTATGACGGAATAACAGAAGGGTTGATCGGAAACTCTAATTATGGGGTCCACCGCACATTAGAACACGCTTTAAGATTTCAGTCTAAAGAAGAAAAGAAAGATTATGATGAATATCATGGGATAGAAACCATTTCCAAGATATGTTCAGGAGATATCGCGGCCCTTCTAGAGATGTATCGAAGAATTTTTAAAGAGGGTAATATTAACAAGACGTCAGTTTCAACAATATCAAAAAGCAAGCAAAATAAAGCTATACAAAGTACTTCTAGAGCATTTTTAGAAATTATAAAAACCTTTAATTTCGGATTAGATATGTATGACTTAGTAAACAGCTTCGGTAATTTAAGCCGTAAAATTTTGCAAGAAGGGAAACTTCAAAAAGACGGAACAATAAATGTGACAACAAGAATTGAAGTCGATGAGCTAGAAGATGTTGAAAAGTGGAAACCTGAGCAAAAAGATCTATTTTTTGAATTAATTCATAGATCGATTTTTATCTCTTTAGAGCAAGGAAGGGGGAGAAGAACATTAGGAAGTACTTTGAGGATTCAATTGCGAAGAATATACTGCCCCCATTTTAAAACCGGCCTAACAAAAACCGTAGCAATAAAATTGAATACCGCCGAGTTTCGATATTTTCTAAGCGATCCGATAACTTTCTGTACTATCGATTTCGACAAACGATGGGCTATAAGTAAATCAAGCGAAAAAACAACTGAAATAGAAACTGCACCGCAAACAAAATTGGATTTGAAATGAGAATACATGAAAACTCAGCTGATGAGGCGCTAATTTCACTCCCGGACTTAAAACCGCTTGATTTTAAAAAAGACTTGCTAAAAAAGCAATACGATTTTTATATATCAGCCCTAGGATTTGAAAAAAGAACTCTATCAATTCCAGAAAATCTAGCCGAAATTTCAAAGAATGATGGCTTTACATGTGACGAATTAATTTATTTAACTTATAACACAAGTACTAGTGACAATGCATTCAATGAGCCTCCTCTTAGAAACTTCCTCGAACAAGTTAAAGACAGCGATGGTAAACCGGCAAGCGTATTAAATATGTTTTGTGACGATGAAGCATTTTCGCAGTTTTTAACAGATAAAATAAAGAATAAAAAATCCCAAGGCGATAGTATAAATATCCTGTTGGATATTAGTGTTTGTTCTTCAAAACTTATCTTAATGCTATTAAAAATAATCTTTAGTATTAATAGAGTAGCATTAACGATACTTTATACAGAAGCACTCATTTACTATCCATTATATGAAGAATACCTGAATGAAAAGCAAAAATTTTTAGAGGACTCCGAATATAGCGCTACAAGAGGTCATGAAAAGACTGTAAACTCGAATGAGTACTCGGAAGGGGGAAAAGAAAATCCCGATTTAATAATAGCTTTTGCTCCATTTAAAGTAGGTCGCATAAACAAAATAGTTTCGGACATAGATGAATCTATATTGTTAAATAACAACGGAAGATTAATCTGGATCATCGGTGACCCAAACTTTCCAGAGGACATTGATAAGACCAATAGAATGACAATGTTAAAAGAAATTAATAGTATTGACGCTACAGATTGTCGCATTCATAACGTCGGCACTTTAAATTATAAAGATACAATCTCAACCTTAGAGAGTATTTATAAGCAAAATGAAATGTTCCACATTAACATTGCAGATTTAGGTTCCAAAATGCAAACACTAGGTATTTCAATTTTTTATCATATTAGACCGGATGTTTCGGTCTACTATGCAATCCCTAAAATTTATAATTCTCACAGATATTCAGACGGTGTAAAGAAGCATTGGTTTATCGATTTTGGGAATATTAAAGATCTAAAAAAAATAATAAATAAAATAGATTGTCAAGAAATTATATATGAACCTTCAGAAGGATATCCACCATTTCGCGATTAAAAAAGGCGGCTTACTCTACACTTTCTCTGGTTCTGTACGTAGTTGGCAAACAACACAGCTTTAAAAACAAACAACCCGCTCCCCGGCCGTCCGAAGTCTGTGCCTTCGGCCGACTATGCATGTAGTCTACGACAACACCGCCCCTGCTGCCATGTATCAAGCATTGTTTACTTTATATCCGATGTTACATTTACAGGTTAGCCTTCGTATATAACTAAAACACACCGCTGAAAGCTATGCAACGAGTAAACAAGGTATGCTATTAAACCTTAAACGTGGTGCCGGCAGGCAGGTTTGCAACCCATGCACCAATACACCGGGGATAATTTTAATAAATATGCGCTATGAAAACTAAATACCTTTTTATGTTGCTATTGGCCTGCAGCGGCTGGAGCGCCTGCAAAAAACCTAACGACACCCAATGCCTGATGGTGCCGATGGCGCTTCAAATACTATCGGCCAATGTGCGCATAGTTGACAAAACAACCGGCGCCGACCTGTTTTTATCGCCCTCCTCACCCTATAAACCCAGCGATTTAACGGTAACCAGCTCGGTAACGGGCAGCAACGTTACCCTACGGGTGGATAGCGCACAAAAGGACAAAAGGTTTGTGATGATCATAGGCAATGAAACACAAAACTTTATTTTGAAGCTGGCCGCGCTGCCTGCCGATACCATTCACATGGAAGTTTCGGTTACCCAGGGAAGATGTTTTTCCACGTCGACGGTAAGTGCGATCACGTTAGACGGCAAAGCTGTTTGCGCACCATGCAACTTTAGTAACATAGTAACAATAAGCAAATAGCTTGGCGGAGATGCAAAACGCCGCATTGACTCGCCTTCCTATGTCATGCCGTGTATTTGCGGTTTCCCGAAACAACTCCGGCAAAGGTGGGACACAAGTTGATGCCCCAAAAAGCGGGCAAAGGCACGACAGAAAAGCGGGCCAGGTGTATGGCCTGCAGCGCCGAAGCTTTTTTCTGTCTTGATTTTATTCACTTATTATTTGTTTTTTATAGGTGTTCATTATCTCGCTTTGCTCGGTCTTTTGGTCCTTTTTTGTATTAAGACAAAAAAGGACTAGCATCCGCGGCTATGAGCGGCGCGTCTATAGATTGAAGGAAGAAGTTAACGTAAGGGTCCCATCACGTTAAACAACCTGCGCTTCGAAGCAAGGCGTGAATGAATATGTATAGTTTTCGCTTCGCCATTGGGCGGATCGAAATGACATAATTTTTTAATAGGTCATTCCATCTTCAGTCCGCCAGTTGGCGGATTACCACTAGGATGACGTGGTTTGTTGGTTTTGTTTTGATTATTGTTCCCTTCTTATTGCACCAACCTACCAATGACCAATGCCTAATGACGCGCAGCAAATGACCCAATGACGCGCAGCAAATGACCTAATTACTAAACACCTCCAGCGCCTTCTCAATCCTCGTGATAGTTTCCTCTTTACCAAGCAATGCAGCAATATCAAACACATGCGGACCAAATTTGCCACCCACCAGCATTACACGGAAAGGGAGCAGCAGTTCGCCGGGTTTAATGGCTTTTTCTTCGGCAAGAGCTTTAAATGCAGTTTCCAGGGTAGCTTCGACCCATGTTTCTTCGTGACCTAAAATTGTGATAAAGCGGATAAAAAACTCCGTTTTAGCGTCTGTCCATTTAGGTTTTACGGCGTTAATATCATATTCTTTTGGCTGCTCAAAAAAGTAAGCAGACTGCTGGTAAAAATCAGGCAATAAAACGCAGCGGTCCTTTATTTTATCAATTACTTTCAGCAAATATGCATCATCCGAAACCACAACGCCTTTTTCCTCTAAAATCTTTTTGACTTCAGACTTCAGACTCAAGGCTTCCGACTTCTTAACCCATTCCGCATTGAACCATTTGGCTTTTTCGAAATCAAATTTAGCGCCGGCTTTGCTAACGCGGTCGAGGGAGAATTTTTCTATAAGTTCATCAATGGTAAATATTTCCTGGTCGGTGCCATCGTTCCAGCCGAGGGTAGCCAGCAGGTTGATAAATGCTTCGGGCAAAAAGCCAAGCTCACGGAAACCGGGGGTAAGCTCACCAGTTTTTTCGTCGAACCAGTTCATGGCATAAACCGGGAACCCAAGGCGTGCACCGTCGCGTTTACTCAGTTTACCATGACCGTCGGGTTTTAATATCAGCGGCAAATGCGCCCATTGCGGCATCTCGGCCTTCCAGCCCAAATAATCCCATAGCAATAAATGCACCGGGGCAGATGGTAGCCATTCTTCACCACGGAAAGCATGGGTTATCTTCATCAGGTAATCATCCACCACAACGGCCAAATGATAGGTAGGCATCCCGTCGGCTTTCAGCAGCACTTTATCGTCAACCTGGTTGGTTTCAAAACTCACCTGCCCGCGGATCATGTCAGTAAAGCTTACCCGTTCATCGGCAGGCGTTTTTATGCGGATCACGTGCGGCGTATGGGCATCCAGCAATGCATCAACCTCATGTTCGGTTAATGAAAGCGAATTGCGCAAACCATCGCGATACACCTGTCCGTACTGAAAGTTCGGGATCTCCTTACGGTTTTTGTCCAGTTCTTCGGGGGTATCAAAGGCATAATAGGCATGTCCCTGGCGCACCAGTTTTTCGGCATATTCCCTGTATATAGCTTTGCGCTCACTCTGGCGGTAAGGGGCATACGGCCCGCCCACCGCAGGACTTTCATCCGGCGTTAAGCCGCACCATTGCAAACAATCGGCAATATAAGCTTCGGCGCCATCCACGTACCGGCTTTGGTCGGTATCCTCTATCCTTAAAATAAAATCGCCATGGTGCTGTTTGGCAAATAAATAATTAAACAACACGGTGCGTACCCCGCCCAGGTGCAAGCCACCTGTTGGGCTTGGCGCAAACCTTACCCTTACTTTTTTATCAGACATAGTAGGGCAAAGATAGGTTTTTGTGGGGGAGTCCGAAAGTCGGGAAAGTCCGAAAGTAAAGAAGAATCAGGGGATATGACAATGCTATTATTTAAGATTTTTTTTTAAATGGCTTTTACCCTCTTTTTTGCTTGCAAAAGAGAGGGTGGACGAGCGCAGCGATGTCCGGGTGAGTAGATTCGCCGCCATGCATTAGCGGTAATGTCCGGGCGTATAGTTGACTCACCCGATCTGCTCCGCCTATTGGCGGATGGATCACCCTCTCTACCGAAATCGGTAAAGAGGGTTTTGGAAAGATCCTTTTTCTATTTTTTTACCCTCTTTTTTGCTTGCAAAAGAGAGGGTGGTCGAGCGAAGCAAAGACCGGGTGAGTAGATTCGTCGCCATGCATCAGCGGTAATGTCCGGGCGTATAGTTGACTCACCCGATCTGCTCCGCCTATTGACGGATGGATCACCCTCTCTACCGAAATCGGTAAAGAGAGTAAAGGAGGTATTTCCTTTTAGATAATGACATTGCGATAGCGCTAAAACAGGTTCCTGTCTTCCCGACTTTCCTCGCTTTCGCACTTTCCGACTTTTTATGTAATTTGGGCGAAAATTCATCTTTCGGACTATACTGAATCCCGGACTTTCGGACTCAAAATGAACCCATACCAACAAAAAAAACGCTGGAAATACTCGTTGCTCACCTTTGCGGTGGTTATAGCAAGTGGTTCATTGTTATACACCAATTATCTTGTGCGCAATATTGCCAAATCAGAACGTACGCGTGCGCAGGTTTGGGCCATAAGCATGAAACAGGTGCTGGCATCGGACGATAATGATTTCCTTAATTATGTTTTTGCTGTACGCGACAGCTCCATCGTTCCGGCTATTGTGACGGATGATGAAGGGGACGTATTACTTTCCAGGGGCTTAGACCCCAGCAAGGTTTTTATTAAACTCCAGGCCGAACAGAATAAAAAGCTGAAGTACGACCCGGCCTATTTTAATTCGGAACTGGCTTATATGAAAAAGCAGCACGAACCTATCAAACTTAAAGTATTGGGTACCGAATGGCTGGTTTATTATAAAGATTCGGACCTGCTTACTCAGCTGAAATTTTTCCCATACATCCAGCTTTCACTGATCACCATATTTTTGCTGATGGCATATACGGCTTTCAATTCGTAACGAAAATCGGAACAGGACCAGGTTTGGGTGGGGCTCGCCAAAGAAACGGCCCACCAGTTGGGTACGCCCATATCTTCATTGATGGCCTGGGTAGAGCTGATGAAAGAAAAGTTTAATGCGGAAGATGATCCGTTGATTGCGGAAATGGAAAATGATGTTAAGCGACTGGAAATTGTTGCCGACCGTTTTTCGAAGATAGGCTCGAAAGCAAAATTGGAAGAACATAAAGTGTATGATGTGGTGAAGGATTTTGTGGATTATTTCAGGGTTAGGGTGAGTAAAAACATCAGCTTTGAAATGAAGGGCAACCCCTATTTACAGGCGGATTTGAACGTGCCGCTGTTTGACTGGGTGCTCGAAAACCTGTTGAAAAACGCCGTCAACGCCATCGATGGGAAAGGCACCATAAAGGTTGACATTTCGGGGAATAAAATTAAGAAACAGGTATTTATTGATATTAGCGATACAGGCAAAGGCATACCCCGCTCCAAATTTGATACTGTATTTCAGCCGGGTTACACTACCCGCAAACGCGGATGGGGCCTCGGTCTTTCATTAACCAAGCGCATAGTCGAAAACTATCATGATGGACAAATATTCGTCCGTGAATCCGAATTGGGAAAAGGAACAACATTTAGAATTATCTTAAAAAACATACGACATGATAAACAGACCGCAGCCTGATGAATATTCGGCCTTTGCAGCCAGGTATGTAGACCTGGTTGGCAACGGACCTATACTGGAGATATTGAAAGATCTTCAGCAAAGCACCTATAATTTTTTTGTGGGATTAGCGCCCGATAAAGCAGCTTATGCTTATGCAGAAGGCAAATGGACCATTAAACAGGTTTTAGGCCACATGTCCGATACAGAGCGTGTATTCGCTTACCGTGCGCTCGTCTTCTCGCGCGAAGCCATTGAGCTGCCCGGGTTTGAACAGGACGTCTATATGGAGAAAGCAACCTTTAATGACCGTTCTCTGGAGGATCTTGCCAACGAATTTAAAACCATCCGCGAGTCAACACTGTATCTTTTGCGATCACTTACCGAAGAGCAATCCATGCAAAAAGGGGTTGCCGGCGGCAACCCGGTTTCGGTAAGGGGTTTGGCTTATATGATGGCAGGGCACGAGATGCATCATATAAAGGTACTGAAGGAAAAGTACTTGTAGTGAATGGTGGAGAAGTGAGTGGTGAGGAGGGGTACCACAGTTATGCACAACCTGCTGTTTCTGACCACTGACTACTCACTATTCAATGTCGTTTACTTAAGAGAGACAAATAATTAGTTTTTCCCATAAACGTTCCACGCCTCACCCTGCCCTCTCCAAAGGAGAGGGTTTTAGCGAAGAGTGAAGTTAAAGTCCTCTCCTTTGGAGAGGATTTAGGTGAGGCAAAATTGCGAGGGAATCCTTAAGTAAACGACATTGACTCACTTTTCAACTTTCTCACCCACCTTTTCGTTGTGTTTCCTTTCCATAACAAACGATGAAAACAAACCAGCGCCGCCAAATATTGCGATCAGTGCAAAATAGATAGCTACATTACCGTCATCATCCACCCCTCTTAGTTTGTCGAATGCGGTATGATCCAATAAATAAGCTAAGAATAGGCCTACGCCTGCGCCGATCAATAATAGTCCCCATTTAAGGGTTTGAAAAGGCGCCGATTGTGGTTTATACCTGCGCGGGTCCATTCCGCGTTCAATCATTGCCATTCTTTCTCTTTTGTATAGGTAAACGATGCCAAAAATCATTGCGAACATCGCTATCGGCACTAAAACCCCGGCCATTACTCCTAATTCTCCTGAATGATCCATAATATTTAATTTTTTAAAGGTTAATATTTTTTGTTTTAAACACCATCCCGGTGTATTTGTAAGCTATGACCACATTGTTTTTGTGGAGGTTACAGTGTTTTGAATTTTTTTTGTTGGAATGTTGGAATGTTGGAAAATTGCAATGTTTCCCCAAAAACCAATTCCCTGACGGCTAACTAAACAATTTTTCATAGTATGTGTCTTTCGAAAAAAAAACAACATTCTAACCTTTCAACATTACAACGTTCCAACATTCCAACAAGATTCACCTATCTTTACATAAAGTGTAACCTAACCCATTAAAGGCACGTCAGAGGTTATAACAGATGCAAAGCAAGCTTTCAGATATAGCGTTGATAGAACAAACCCTGGGAGGTAACCAGTCGGCTTATACCGATTTGGTTAAGCGCCACCAGCGGTTTGTGTTTACTTTGGCCATGCGTTTTGCAAAAAGCCGGGAAGATGCCGAAGAAATAGCGCAGGACTGTTTTATAAAAGCTTACAGGTCATTGGCAGCTTTCCAGGGGCAGTCAAAGTTTAGTACATGGCTGTATAGTATAGTTTACACTACCGCCATGACGTTTTTGAGAAAGAAAAGACTGGACACTGATTCAATTGATGATGAAAATATTTATATCCAGATAGAAAACAATACTTCGGGATATGATGTAAACAACGCAGAAAATAAATCAAGATCGTTTTATTTGAACAAAGCGATCGAACAGCTTTTACCTGATGATGCCACCATCATTACTATGTTTTACAAGGGCGAATTATCACTCGAAGAAATTGGGCAGGCATTGGGAATGGAAGCAAATACGGTTAAAGTAAAATTATTCAGGGCGCGCCAGCGTTTAAAGGAAAAGCTGGAACGCAATTTAAAACATGAAGCAAAGGAGCTGATATGAATACGATAGAAGAAACACTTTGGAACTATATTGACGGCAATTGCAGCCCGGACGAGCAAAAAGCCATCCATACACTTATTGCAGGTGATGAAGCATACCGCCTCAAATACCAGGAATTGCTAAAACTTAATACTGAGTTTTCGGCAATGGAACTTGACGAGCCATCAATGGCTTTCACCTATAATGTAATGGAGGCTATCCGCACCGAACAGGCGCAGCAGCCGCTTAAAGCAGCTATTAATAAACGGATAATTCTGGGTATCGCTATCTTTTTTGTGTTAACGATAGCGATCTTACTGGGCTTTGTTTTGTCGAATATCCAGTTGTCGGCCGTAACTGTAGCAACACCTGCAGGCTTGAAAATGCCTGAGGTGAATACTTATTTTACCAAACCGGTTATCGAAGGTTTCTTATTTTTCGATGTGGTAATGGCGCTGTACTTATTTGATACGTTTCTGCGCAGGAAAAGCCAGCCGAAGGAAATATAAGATGTATTGTAAAAATGACAACTTTGGTAATAATTCGACAGTCTTTATGCAATAATGGCAGCTACTGGTCAGATTATGATCATTTTGGCAACGGAATAATTTCATAAATCAGCGATTAAAAATATTGGTACAGTAATTGATACAGCATATACGGACTGGCATCCTGCCAGTTCAATTGTGATAAGGTTTAGGTTGAAAGCCCCAAGCAGCGAGTGCAAGGGGCTTTTATTTTTTTAAACCATCACAATTGCTTTTCAACTTAGACTATTGTAAATATCCAATTACAATTGATAACTTAGTATAAACATTCAATTATGAAAAAACTGAGTTTATCTGTAATAATCCTGCTGATCACGAGTATCACGTTAAAAACAAACGCACAGGCGCCGCGGATCCCCGAAGCCAGTTCAACCCAAACCATTATCCAGGATTTCGGTCTTGGGAAAGTTACTATAACTTATTCGAGGCCAAACGTTAAAGGGAGGGTAATTTTTGGCGGAATAAACCCCTGGGGGCAGGTTTGGCGCACCGGGGCAAATGCGGCTACCACTATAAATTTCAGCGAAAATGTGATCGTTGAAGGCCATAGTGTACCTGCAGGCACTTACTCGCTTTTTACTATTCCCAAAAAGGATGAATGGACAGTGATCCTAAATAAAACCGTTAAACAATGGGGCGCCTATAGCTATAAAGAGGCTGATGATTTTTTGCGTTTCAAAGTGAAACCTGTTGCGCTTGAGGAAAAGAGAGAAACCTTTACCATTCAGTTTGCCAATGAGACTACAAAATCATCCGACCTGTATTTAGTTTGGGACCATACAGCCGTTGCCATTCATCTGGAAACCGACGATGACGCTCAAATAACAGCCAATATTGCCGAATTGATGAAAGGTAACCGTAAACCCTACTATTTCAACGCTATACAATATTATTATGAAAATAATAAGGATATGAATACGGCATTGGGCTGGGCGCTCGAAGCGGAAAAGGTTGATCCCGGACCATGGTATAAATTATGGGAGGCCCGCATCCGCTTAAAAATGGGTGACAAAGCTGCAGCTATCGCAGCAGCAGAGGATGGCATTAAGCTGGCAAAAGCGAGTAATGATGACGAATATGTACGCTTAAACCAGGCGGTGATAGACCAGGCCAAGAGCTGATAGAATGCCGGATTTCTTTCCGGAAGATTCTCAATTATGGAAAAAAATTCTATTTTTTGGAATTTTTTCAGTCTGTGCACTATTTACATTAAAAAACAGGGACTACTGAGGCACTATTTAAATTGTATATTTTAATGCCGTTTGTCATATCGGCGGGCCATGTGCCTGCGTTTGGGCTGATGTTTATGGTGGTGCCGGTGTCCTGGTTGTATATGTTACGGACCATATTCCCATCCTGGTACCATGACCAGGCAAAAAAACTCATGCTATCATTGCAGGCTTCAGTTAAAATGGCATCATAATTCACTGCATACTTGTTTGCAGAGCCTGTGCCGGGGCATATGAAACTTACGGGCGGGGTCGATGGTATATCCTGCCCGTCGGCGCCGCGTACCGCCCAGTCAGATACTTCTCCGAGCACAAACGGAAGGTTGCTGTTCGCTATCGCCTTTATTTTTGAAACATAGTCTGCAGGACAATTAATTATTGCACCATTTTCCTGCGACCAGTATGTATGTACGCTAAGTAATACATTTTTAATCGGGTCGGCGTTGATCAGCGCCTGTCCGTTAGTTATGATAAAGGAAGAGTTTGCACCGCCATCAGGAGCATCGATCATAATAGGGCAGTTTATGCCTAAATTCCTTAATTTTACTATCAGCGCCTGGTAAGTACTTACATAGGCACTCCCTGTTAAGCCGGCCCATGTAGCACCCCATTCATTCTGTAAATTAATGATCAGGTTGTTCTGGTATTTTTTAAGTATGGTGATCAAATTAGGATCGGTCCAAAAACCCACGACCCAGTGGTTAAACCCGGCTGTTGAGTTATCTCCAATATCGGTGAGGTCATGCAGGCACAATACAGGTAAAATATGAAGGTTAGTATAAGCGCTAAGCTCGGCATCCAGGTTTGGAAGGGTAAAATACGGAGGCGCATTCGCACCGTATGTGGCAGTTACAAATTGTGTCGAATTCCACATCAGCCGCACACTATTTACTTTGCTGCTATTTTTTATTGAATTTGACACCGCCTGCAGATCATTTGCCCACCCGCTTTTGTATGACGCAGAATTTACTCCGCGTAAAATCACCGGACTGCCCGAATTATTAAGAAGCTTTTTACCCGATACTGTAAGCGTATTGACTACTGTAACCTTTATAGCATTTGATGATGAATTATTGAATCCGGGCGCTGTTGTTTTTACCGTATATGATCCGCTGGTGATTGCCTTGTAAGTAGTAGCCGTAGCGCCCGCAATCGCCGCTATGCCGTTATACCAGGTGTTGCCCGAAGGCGCCGAGGAACTAAGCGTTACGCTGCCCCCTGTATATAATGTAGTAGGGCCGCCGGCAGTAATAACCGGTGCAACAGGGAGACTAAGAAAAAAATAAAAGTAGCCAACATTTATAGTGCCTTCCTTAAGATATTGGGTGCAATTAAATCCGGTAAGGAGTCCCGCAAGGCAATTAGCAAGCGGCTGGTAATTAGTATACGCCTCGATGTTAGCAATATTATTTTGGTTTCTAAAAACGGTATATATTGAATTACTTGAATTATAGCTAAAATTAAAAGTGGAATTCAGCTTACTTGTTAATGCCGCTACGTTAAAATAACCGTAATTAAAGGCATTACAAAAATAATAGTAATTATAAGGCCTGCCGCCATAGTCCACATAATTAATTCTGCCCGGTACAATGGTATTGGCTCCGAGCAGAACTTTGGTTATACTTTTAACACCAGCAGTTACCAGTCCGTTTTTCACAAAATCGCTCTGGCTTTGACTACTGAAAAACAAGGTGTCTGTGGTTGAAACTTTTAAAGGGTACACACTTGTATTACTTTTGGTCCCGGAAGCTCCTATAGTGGGTACAATCATTACAGGTAGCGATAATGTTTCCGTTACAATTATGGTGCTTTTAATGGCAATTATCGGGTAAACAATAGCAGTGGCATCGCTGGTATGCACATTAACTGTGTTAGCATTTGTAACACCTGCAGGCACTTCTGCGTTTTTTTTGCATCCTGTTATAATTAAGGCAAAAAACAATAAACTCGAAAGTAGCTTTCCCGGATGTATTTTATAAATTGGTTCCATAATTGTTATATTAATTATTACCCTTTATCATTAGTTGCAGTCATCTCAAAGGTCTTCTTTTTTTGCGTGTACCTGTATTGTATACAATCCTGTGCATGCGGCCTTGCAGTGATAAAAAACAAGAGAAAAAACATATCAATGTTTTAGGAGTAGTTAATAAATTAATTAAAAATACAATTTTGCATCAGGCACCAATTCAGTGGGTTAGCTTAAGCCAGATGTCGCATTTATTATCGTTATTAAAAGGCGCGGATTTAATAATTGGTTTGCCTTATTAGCCGTATCGTATAAAGCCTTTTAAAGTTAGTAAAAAGTTATCAGTTAACTTATTAAAAAAAACTTTTTTAATCCCCGCAGATTAATTGAATTTTATTTTTCCAGGGCATCAATGGAGAGCTACCCATTTCGGTTGGAATTGGCTGGCACTACCAGATTAATCAGCCATGCGATGAGGATCAACAAAATACAGCCAATTGCATTAAGCCATAGATAGGCCACCACTCCGTAATATCCCAAAATACAAATAAGTGCTTCGGTAATAATAGCCGCTATAAAAACTGCGTTACCCCTGATTTTTTTCAGGTAGAAAGCCACCACAAAAACCCCTAATATGGTCCCGTAAATATAGGAGCCAAGTTGATTCACATATTCTAACAGGTTGCCGACTTTGCTGGCGTACAGGGCCATTATCACACACACTACACCCCAAAACATCGTCGCCAGCCGCGACGCCATCACATAGTTTTTATCAGATGCATTGGGGTTGATGCTGCGTTTATAAATATCAACCACACTGGTAGAAGCCAGCGAGCTTAGGGCGCTGGCCGTTGAACCCATGGAAGCAAGAAAAATAATGGCGATCAGCAGCCCGATGAGTCCCCTGGGCAAATAGTGGGTAACAAAATTCAGGAACACATAATTGGTGTCATCCCCATTTGCTTTACCATTATTCTGCTTCATTACTGCAATGGCTTCCTTTCGTATGGCTATTGAATTATTGTCGGCAGTTTTTAAAGCCAGTTGCGCCTGGCCGATCTTAGTTTGGTCCTTACTGTCAAAGGCTTTGATCAGGTCGTTTGCTTTGTTTTTTCTGTTCTCAAAAGCAGCCGAATATTGGTTTTCAAGCTTATTATACTGATTCGCATAAGCGCTTTGCTTTACCTGGTTTACTTCGTATTGGTTAAAGAACATTGGCGGGCGGTTAAACTGATAAAATGCAAAAACCAATACGCCAATCAGCAAAATCATAAACTGCATGGGGATTTTAACCATTCCGTTCATAATGAGCCCAAGGCGACTTTGCCCAACCGAGCTGCCTGTTAAGTACCGACCAACCTGGCTTTGATCTGTGCCGAAATAAGAAAGCTGCAAAAAGAACCCACCGATCACCCCGCTCCAGATGTTATAGCGGTTATTAGGGTCAAACTTCCAGTCGATCACATTCATTTTGCCTAATTTGCCTGCCAGTTTAATTGCATGGGTAAAGCCCACGCCATGCGGAAGCAGACTAACCACCATAATTCCGGCAAAAAACATCCCCGAAAAAATTATACTCATTTGCAGCAGCTGCGTATAGGATACGGCTTTTGTTCCGCCATAAACGGTGTAAAATATAACCAGGCCGCCAATAAACAGTGTAGTATAAACCGTATTGGTGCCGAGAATGGTAGATAATATAATGGATGGCGCGTAAATAGTGATGCCGGTAGAAAGGCCGCGCTGCACAAGGAATAAAAATGCAGTCAGCGCTCTTGTTTTCAGGTTGAAGCGTTGCTCCAGGAACTCGTAGGCTGTATAAACTTTAAGCCGGTGGAATATGGGGACAAAAGTAATACACAACACGATCATTGCCAGCGGCAGGCCCAGGTAAAATTGCACAAAGCGCATCCCGTCTGAATAGGCCTGGCCCGGCGCTGATAAAAAAGTGATGGCGCTGGCCTGTGTAGCCATTACCGACAGGCCCACATGGTACCAGGGTAAGGAGCGACCGCCCCGAAGGTACTGGTCGATATTTTTGTTACTGCCGCTTTTCCAAACGCCATAAATAACGATGGTCAGCAGTGTAACGCCAAGAACGATCCAGTCGATTAAGCTCATTCAAGTAAAAAGGTAATGAGCCAGAATACAAAAATTAAAAGAACCAGCCAGCCGATAACCACGGCATAAAACTGGTTCCAGCTGCGTATAAATGAGGGCAGGTCAGGATCAGGCGTTTTCACGGCCCCTAACAAAAACATTCAGGAAAAAGCCTGCAAACAATAAGCCAACAATGCCTAATACCGGAATCCATATAAAACTGCTTTCAAGAATTACACCCACAAACATGCCGCATAATAATGCAACAAGGTAATATACGTAATCGTAATTTTTCTCTTCTTTTTGGTGATGATGTGCCATGGTTAAAATTATATGCTGCAAATATATTAATTTGAGTTTGGAACTGTGAACTATCTAACGTTTAAAACAAATCGGCGTGAGTGCCCAATCTGATAAGGATAATTTCTTTGTTTTCAGTTATTTCAAACAATATGATTAACAAATCAGGCTTTATATGGGCTTCCCAATTATCGTCGAAGTCGCCGCTTAATTTATGTGGTCTATGTTTTTTATCAACACCTGCTATACCATTAATTTCAAGTTTATCTAAGAAATCACTTATTAGGTCACCGTTTTTTAAAGAACGCTTCTTTGCTATTTTAACATCTTTTTTAAACTGGTTGGTCGGTTTTAAAGTGAACATTTATAAGGAATTGATAAAATCGCGTACATTTTTTATCGGTTTATCTATACCCTTTCCAACACGTGCATTTTTAATTGTTTTAACAGTTAAAGCATTGGGCGTGTCTGCTGCCTCTGTTTTAATGATTTTAACATTAAATTTTTTTAATATTTCCTTAAAAATCTTAGCTTCTTTATCCGGTATTTCAATCGTTAAAGTTTCCATTGCCATCTACTAATTTTATATACAAATATAGATAATTACAGCCCAATATTGATTTTGCCTGTTAAAACAATTGTTGTCGACCAGAACATCCCTTATATTTGAGTTATGGACAGCATGCAAATTGATATATTGGACCCCAAAGTACTGAAATTACTTAAAACCCTTGCTGGAATGAACCTTATTTCTATCCGGAAACCATCAGACGATGGGTTTTTAAGCATGGTAAATAAAATAAGGGCAAAGGCAAAAAACAACCCGCCATCTTTCGATGAAATCGCTAAAGAAGTAGAAATTGTTAGAGCGAAAAGAAATGCGAAATCCCAATCCAACCACTAACTCTTCGGCTTACTCAATAAATTCACAAACAAACGGTATGCCCCAGGCACCCCGGCAGGCAATTGCCTGAAAAATGCCAGTGAGGTGTAAACAAACCTGCCTTTACCATAATCGCCAACAATCAGCGCGCCGTTATTGGATGATTCACCGGGATCATTCATTTGTAGCGGGGCTTTATAATTAGGGTCAATATCGCTTACGAAATATAACCCGCGTTCCTGAATCCAGCCGTTAAAATCATCCTGGTTTATTACATTCGGATAATTCAACACCGGATTTTGCGGATCAGTCACAGTAATTTTTGCGTCTTCATCGGTAACCCTGCGGTTAACTACACTAAATGGATAGGGTCCTATTTGTTTTGTTGCAAGCCCGTTATTGTTGTTGTATTGTACCACCAGGTTGCCGCCATTTTTCACATAATCAAGCAGTTTAGGTTGTTCCACAGCGAGGCGGGGATTTACATTGTAGGCCCGCACCCCGGTGATGATCGCGTCATAGCCGGAAAGGTCGCCATTGAGGATCTCGTTTTCACCAAGTATATGTACCTCATAGCCCACCTGTTTAAGTGCATCAGGTACCAGGTCGCCTGCGCCAGGGATATAGCCTATCTTTTTACCGGCAATTTTCAGGTCAAGATCAATCAGCTTGGCTTCTGCGGGGGGGAATAGGGTAATATTCGGGATATGGTCATAATTGATATGCTGAATCCCCATGGAAAACTGCTTGCCGTTTACATCAACAACAGCTTCCAGTTTTGTGGTTTTGGGCTGATCATCTGCCGGACTAACCCTAAAACTTACAGACCATTCATCGCCTTTGTTCTTTCCGGAAAAACTGATCTTATCCGGGCTAACCTTCCAGCCTGCCATTGGTTTTATACTGATGCTGCCGCTGGCTTTGGTAAAGCTTTGTAGTTTTATTTCGATATTTTGGGGCTGTGCGGAGCTAAATAAGTAATCTTTGCCGGCAATATTGGCTGTAACTGGCGGCGAGACAACAAGTGGTTCATATATTTCACCTTTTGCAGGATCAACATGTTTATACTGAATCGGCCTTTCAAATTCAATCCTTCTATTTAAAATGTCAAATGTTATATATATAGAAATGGGAAGATTTTCAGGTAAGGTTTTTTGTTCATCCATCCCCCAAAAATCTAAGTAATCCGTGCTGTAAAAACCAATGTCATGTGGATTTAAAAGCCAATAAGGTTGAGTGATTGCCCACAAGGGTTTTATATGAGCAGAATCCATTTCGATAGTGTCATTAAAGTCTTTAACCACATTTAACGGTAAAACATCTGCCTTGTATTGGTACGCGGGCGCATAATCGCTCAAACTACTTCGCCTACTTATCCTGGAAACTTTAATTTCAACGTTTGATCTTTCGATAACCTGTGTCCTAGTGGGCACCACGCTACCTATTGAATAAATCGGCTCAGCCGCATAACTTTCAAACCATAATCCCGCACAAGCGGCAATCAAGTCATTTAGCTCTTTTGTTTTTTGTTTCCGCCAGTATTCATCCGGCACTTTTTCAACTTTATCAACCAAGCCAACCAATGCAGGTACTGACTTATCAGGATGATCCACATCAAAATCTTTACGGATCTTTTCCACTTCCGATCCGATGGCCTCTCCACCTTCTACCCGGCCCCAGGATGAATTCACACCATCCATAAGTTCATCTTTCGGGGCATCGCCCAAAATGGTTTTAAAATATTCAAATGATTCCCCGCGCTGTTTGGCCGAGCCAAAGCCCTGCGTTTTATGGTTCGAGCGGCTTTCGGCAGCCATTTCACCATACCCTTTGCCTATTATCGGGTTGTAAACACCCACATCTATTTTAAATTGGTCAGGACTGGTGGTATTAACAGTGCCAAAACTAAAGGTGTTCCATAATAAACGTTTGGCCTGCCAGGTTTTCACATATTGCAGTTGTTCCGGGAAACGGGTCGGATCTGCGGCAGCGGCAAATGCTTCCTTCGCCAGTATGGCCGAAGCTGTATGGTGCCCATGCCCGCCCTCGCCGGTAGTAGGGAACCTGCATATAATCACATCAGGCCTGAACTTACGGATCACCCATACCACATCTCCCAAAACTTTTTCTTTATCCCATATTTTCAAGGTCTCGCCGGGGCCTTTTGAAAAACCGAAGTCGTTGGCGCGGGTAAAAAACTGTTCGGCGCCATCAACTTTTCGAGCCGCCAATAGTTCCTGGGTACGGATCAGACCCAATAGTTCCCCCTGCTCGCTGCCCAATAAATTCTGACCGCCATCACCACGGGTGATTGAGAGATAGCCGGTGCGGTAATGTTTTTCCTGAGCCAGGTAGGCCAGCAGGCGTGTGTTTTCGTCATCCGGGTGCGCGGCAACGTATAGCACACTTCCCAAAACATCCAGTTTTTTTAAATTTTGCTCAATGCTTACCATGTCGGCAGGCGGGGCTGTTTGAGCAAAGGCAAAGGGTGCAAACAATAAAAGCGCGGCAATAAGTTTAATACGGTTCATGCTAACAAATATATTGAAAGATAAATAGCATAATAATATGTATCAAGAATTTAACAATGTGGTTGATTTCGGAATTCGGATTTTCTATTTCGGATTTAGTGTCTGAAGCAAAATTTATGGGTTTACGGAGCGAAGAAAAAACAAGTACTATTCCAAAAATTGTTTAATTCTATAAATTCCGGTTCAGACAATCAGGCAAATAATCGTATTTTTGCCCCTCAAAATATTTTATATGGGCCAGCGGACAAAGATAAAAGCATTACTGGAAAGCGAACAAACAGGTATTGAGGTAACAGTTAAAGGATGGGTGCGTGCATTTCGTCAAAATCGTTTTATTGCTTTGAATGATGGCTCTACAAATGGCAACATACAAATTGTTGTAGATTTTGAGAATACTGATCCCGCCCTGCTTAAACGGATCACCTTTGGTGCTGCCATCAGCGTTACCGGGGAGTTGATCCCTTCTTTAGGACAAGGACAAAAGTTTGAAATAATAGCAAAGGAAATTGAAATACTGGGCGATTGCGATCCCGAACAATATCCCTTACAGCCTAAAAGACAAACCCTGGAGTTTTTGCGCGAGAAAGCCCATTTGCGTTTCCGTACAAATACTTTCGGCGCAATTTTTCGTGTGCGTAACAGCCTGGCATTTGCCGTTCACCAGTTTTTTCAGGAAAAAGGCTTTGTTTATTTACATACGCCAATTATCACTGCATCTGATGCTGAAGGCGCCGGTGAAACTTTCCACGTAACCAATTTCGACCTCGACAATGTTCCAAAAGGAGATAACGGGGAGATCGATTTTAAAGAAGACTTTTTCGGCAGGCCAACCAATCTTACCGTTTCCGGTCAGCTGGAAGGTGAGCTTGGCGCGATGGCTTTGAGCGATATTTATACTTTCGGGCCAACTTTCCGCGCCGAAAATTCCAATACTACCCGTCACCTTGCCGAGTTTTGGATGATTGAGCCCGAAATGGCGTTTTATGATTTGAACGATAACATGGACCTGGCCGAAGCGCTTCTGAAATATGTTATTAAATATGCTTTGGATAAAAACGCCGAAGATATTGAGTTTTTAACCCAGCGATTGACAGAGGAAGAAAAGCAGAAACCGCAAAACGAAAGGTCGGAAATGAGCCTGCTTGAAAAATTGCAGTTCTGCCTTGGAAACAACTTTGAGCGTATAACTTATACCGAAGCTATTGATATTCTTAAAGAGTCAACCCCTAATAAGAAAAAGAAATTTCAATACCCTATTGAAGGCTGGGGCACCGACCTGCAATCGGAGCATGAACGTTACCTGGTTGAGAAGCACTTCAAAAAGCCCGTGATATTAACTGATTACCCGAAGGAGATCAAAGCTTTTTATATGCGCCAGAACGAACCTGATACCAACGGGCATGAAACGGTACGCGCCATGGACATACTTTTCCCAGGTATTGGCGAAATTGTAGGCGGTTCGCAGCGTGAAGAACGCCTTGATAAACTGGAACAACGCATGGATGAAATGGGCATTCCCAAAGATGAATTGTGGTGGTATTTAGATACCCGGAGGTTTGGCGCCTGCCCGCATGCCGGTTTCGGCCTTGGTTTTGAACGTTTGGTGCTTTTTGTTACCGGGATGGGCAATATCAGGGACGTGATCCCTTTCCCAAGGTTTCCTAAGAACGCCGAATTCTGATCAGGAAATACACTGGCACAGCACCAACGATTACGCATTTGTAACGGTTGGGCGCTTCTTGTATTGTAAAATATAATGTTAAATAATGTTAAATTGCGCCTTCAGCATGCACGGCGGGCCGATTTTATTTGTTTTTTACGCGATAATTTGTTTTATTTGAATTAACAAATTACTTCACCCCTAACAAACGCGCTATAGATAAAACTCTACTTAAAAGATTTTTTTAATTAAACTTAGTAGTTTTTCTATGGATTTTCAATTGCAAAGTGATCAGGATCTAATCCATCATTATATCTCAGGTGATGAAGCCGGGTTAGTTGAATTGATACGTCGTTATCAATCAAAAATTTATACTTCCATTTATTTGCTGGTAAAAGACGAATACCTTGCTGAGGATATTTTTCAGGACACTTTTATAAAGGTGATAAATACTTTAAAAGCGGGTAAATATAATGAGGAAGGTAAGTTTTTGCCCTGGGTAACCCGTATTGCCCACAATTTGGTGATAGACCATTTCCGACGTGAAAAGCGCGCCCCGATGATCAGTAATGGCGATGACTTTGATATTTTTGAAGTACTTGGCAATTATGATGAAAGCACCGAAGATAAAATGGTGCGTGAACAAACATATAAAGACCTTAAAACATTGATCCATTTGTTACCAGCTGAACAAAAGGAAGTTTTGATTATGCGCCATTTCGGAGACATGAGCTTTAAAGAAATTGCCGATATTACCGAAGTAAGCATCAATACCGCACTTGGTCGTATGCGCTACGCGCTAAATAACCTGCGTAAAATGATGCAGAGCAAGGAAATGAGTCTTAAAAATTAGAGATTAGAGGCTGGAGATTAGAGATTAGCGGGGTTACCTAATCTCTAATCTCCAGCCTCTAATCTCTACCCTCAAATAAATTTCATTAAAATTTCATCTTCATAAAATATTCTCAATATGCTGTCGTTAGTATCTGTAAACCAATGATTAAAAAAGCGTATGGAAGAAACTTTTACAACAACTTTAAATTTACTTACTAACAAAGCTAAGGTGAACGAGGAATTGCAGGAGAATTTGGAAGGCGACGAATTGATGTTTTATTATTCGCTTCGCGCTGATCTGAATCTTTTGGAGAAAACCCCGAAACTTCAAACTATCCATCACATCCTCGATTATTCGAAAAGTTTTCGTTAGTAGTATATCTACCTAACTGGTTCACATTTCATCGCCGTTTATTTTTAAACAACAGATGAATTGTGAACCTTTCCATTTTGTAATTGGTCGTTGGTCATTAGTCATTTGTCATTCGGTCATATTGTGATGGGTGATGATAAGCAACGAGAGAAAACCATTTACTTTTAAAAGGATCATTGTATCATTCCGTCCGGACATGAGAGGCAATGCCATGCGTCTAAAGTCATGCTGCCACAGATTGGCTGCTGTAACAATACAAACCTTTCCTATGTCTAATGTAAAATTAGCGATGCATAAATCATAATTTAAAAAAACCGCGTTATTTAGTGTGATGAAGAAAATTATTGCCCCCCTGCTTATACTTACGATTTCTTTGGTGAGTTTTACCTTTTTAACAAGTACGGTAACCCGTTCGGCTATAACGTTTAAAATAAAAAATATGGGCATTGGTGTTGATGGCTCATTTGGTGGCTTGCAGGTGGATGCACAATTTGACCCTGCCGATTTGCCGAAGAGTAACATCAGTGCTTCCGTTGATGCCGGTACTATCAATTCCGATAATTCGAGCCGCGACGACCATTTGAAAGGTGAAGATTTCTTCGATGTGGCCCATTATCCTAAGATCACACTGAAGTCGGTGACGTTTAAACACAAAAGCGGCAATAATTATACCGGGCAGTTTAATCTCACCATAAAAGGAAAAACAAAATTAGTAGACATCCCATTTACTTTTAGCCAAAAAGGGAATACCCTGGCCTTTAAAGCAAGCTTTAAGTTAAACCGTCTTGATTTTGGTGTAGGTGACAGTAGTTTGGTCCTTGCTGACGAAGCAACGGTAAATATTGATACTGAAGTTAGAGATTAGTCTGAAATAAAACCGTGATGTTTCGGTAAAAATAAATGGAAGCATTGTTATTTTTTAACACAGAGGCCGCTAAGAAGACACGAAGGCCACAGAGAAATAATAAAAATTGAAAATTAGTAAAACTCAGCGAACTCCGTGCCTTCTCTGTATCTCCGTGTTAAAATTTTAATATTTTTTTATAGAAGATCAGATATTTTGTTTGGTTCGAAAAGGGCGAAAATAATATCAAACTTTTCATCTAAAACTAATCTCTAATTAACTAACCTCTAATCTCCAAACCGTACCTTTACAAGTATGAAATTACGGATACTTGTATTGATCAATGCAGCAGCGGTGGCAATTACGCTTTCTGCTGTAAATTATTATTTCCAGCACAGCTTATATTATGTGGCTATTACTTTCCTGGTGACTATTGTTACCAGCTTTTTAGTTTTCTATTATCTGATAGAAAAATATGTTTATTCGAAAGTAAAACTCATTTACAAACTCATTCATAATTTAAAACTTGGCCGCGATTTACGTGATGCATTGGGCGAGCATATGAGTGCCGATCCGATAAATGATGTGGAACAGGAGGTAAAGGAATGGGCCAGGGAAAAGAAAAGCGAAATTGATGAACTGCGGAAACAGGAAAAATTTCGCCGTGATTTTTTATCCAATATATCCCATGAATTTAAAACTCCGCTCTTTGCTATTCAAGGCTATATCGAAGCCATTCAGGATGACAATTTTGAAGACAAGGAACTGGCAGAAGACTTTTTAGCAAAAGCAGCCAAAAATGTTGACCGCCTAAGTTACCTGATCAACGACCTTGATGAAATATCAAAACTTGAATCGGGCGAGATCCCAATTAACCTCACAAGGTTTAAGATAAATGACCTAATAAAGGAGGTTTTTGAATCAATGGAAGCAAAGGCGCGGCAACATAACATTAAATTAATATTCAAACAAAAATATGATGAGCCAATATTGGTAAATGCCGACCGCGAAAAGATAAGACAGGTGCTGGTTAACCTTATTGACAACTCATTAAAATACGGTAAAGAAGAAGGCAACACCTCAGTCAGCCTGTTTGAATTGCACGACCAGGTGCTGGTTGAAGTTACCGATGACGGCATCGGAATTGAAGAAAAATACCTTCCACGCTTATTTGAGCGCTTTTTCAGGACAGACTCCAGCCGATCAAGGCAGATAGGAGGCTCGGGCCTGGGCCTTGCTATCGTAAAGCATATTATTGAGGCCCATGAGCAAACAATTAATGTACGCAGTACCGAGGGCATGGGTTCAACATTCGGCTTCACTTTGCAAAAATCCAAACAGACTTTACCTTTCCCTAACATTCCAGTTTTAAAAACTTAACATTAACTTAACATTGCAAGGTTACCTTTGCGCAAATACCACTCAAAAATGTCACTTAACAGTATATTTCAATACTTTGTTCCGAAAGATAAAAAAGTGTTTTTCCCGCTATTTGAACAGGCGGCCAGCAATGCAGTTACCATGGCTACCATACTGGTAGAAACGGTAAATTCAAACAACCCGGCCATGCGCGAGGAGCTGATCAGGCAGATTGATAAATTGGAAAATAAGGGCGACGAAATCACCCACCAGATCTATCTTGAACTTGGCAAAAACTTTATCACTCCTTTTGACCGCGAAGATATTCACTTGTTAGCCTCGGCAATTGACGACGTTGCTGATAATATCCAGGGGGCGGCAAACCGCATGAGCCTTTACCGCATTGATGATTTTACTGATCACATAAAAAAACTGTCGGATTTAATATTACAAGGGAGCGCAGAATTAGAAAAGGCAATAAGAGAGTTAAGGGATTTGAAAAACGTGAGGGCTATAGCCGATTCATGCATTCGTATAAATTCTATTGAAAACCAGGCTGATAATGTTTTTGACCGCGCTGTAGCCGATCTGTTTTTATATGAAAAAGATGCTATCCGGCTTATAAAATATAAAGAGATCTTGTCTTCACTGGAAACTGCTACCGATATGTGCGAAGATGCAGCTAACGTTATGGAATCCATTTTAGTTAAAAACGCTTAAATACTAAATGTTCACACCCTTACTTATTGTTGTTATTTGCCTTGCCCTGGTATTTGATTATACCAACGGCTTCCACGACGCTGCTAATTCTATTGCAACCATTGTATCAACTAAGGTTTTAACCCCTTTGCAGGCTGTTATGTGGGCGGCGTTTTTCAATTTCCTGGTTTATTTCTTTGTGAAAGATCATAAAGTGGCAAATACGGTGTCGAAAATTGTAGAAGCGCATTTTGTTACCATGAATGTAATACTCGCAGGCCTCGTGGCGGCTATTACCTGGAATTTGATCACATGGTGGTTTGGCATACCCTCAAGCTCATCACATACCCTGATTGGCGGTTTTGCAGGCGCAGGGATTACTAATGCTATTTATATGGGATCGAACCCATTGAGCGCGGTTAATATGCATTATATACTAACTATTTTGGCCTTTATTGTTTTAGCGCCGGTTATAGGTTTAGTGGTTGCTTATGGGGTTACCATACTTATATTACACATTTGTAAAAAGGCCAGGCCATCAGTAGCCGAAAGGTGGTTCAGACGATTACAATTGGTGTCATCAGCATTGTTAAGCTATGCACATGGCGGTAACGATGCCCAAAAAGTAATGGGTATACTGTACGTGGCTATCGTAACCTCGCATGTTATTAAAGGCGGCGCCCCTATGCCTAACTGGATCCCTTTAGCCTGTTACTCGGCAATCGCCCTGGGCACAATGTCTGGCGGATGGAAAATTGTGAGGACAATGGGTTCAAGGATTACCAAGATCACCCCGCTCGAAGGTTTCAGTGCGGAAACCTCAGGCGCCATCACTTTGCTTTTCACACAATATTTCGGAATCCCGGTTTCCACTACACATACCATTACAGGTTCAATTATCGGCGTAGGCTTAACAAAACGTTTATCGGCGGTACGTTGGGGACTAACCATCAATATTATCTGGGCATGGGTAATTACTATCCCGGTTTCAGCGATAATAGCTGCCTCAGTATTTGCCTTGCTGAAAGTAGTTCTTTAATATTTTTTATGAAGGAATTTATTTATTTTAGCCTTTAAAAAATCGGAATACTAACCCCTTATTTAGATGAAAAAAATATTTTTACTGATCCCGTCCCTGGTTATATTTATTTCCCTGTCCAGTTTTAGTACCTTAAATAAAGGTTCGGAACCAGCCCAGCCTATTATCCCATCCGCATCAGAAATTGGAAAAGGTTTAAAACAAGCCCTGTTGCAGGGTACCTCAAAAAGTTCAGACAAGCTTTCGGCTGTTGATGGCTTTTTTGCCGACGCCGCTGTAAAAATACTAATCCCGCCTGAAGCCAAAAGCGCTGAAAATACTTTACGCGATATTGGCCTGGGTAGCTTATGCGATAATGTGATACTTTCCTTAAACCGTGCTGCCGAGGATGCGGCAAAGCAAGCAAAACCCATATTTATTGATGCCATCAGGCATATGTCATTGCAGGATGTAACCAACATTTTGCTCGGGCCGCCGGATGCTGCAACACAATATTTTAAAAAGAATACTTCGACAGCTTTGATGTTAGCATTTAAACCCGTCATTCAAAAAAGCTTAGATAAGGTAGGCGCAACAAAATATTATGGTGATTTCGCAAAAGAATATGATAAGGTTCCGTTCGTAAGCAAAATAAATCCTGACATCAGTGATTATGCAACACAAAAAGCTATCGACGGTTTATTTTACGAGATCGCTCTTGAAGAGTTGAATATCAGGAAAAATATAGGCGCGCGCACAACGCCTTTACTGCAAAAAGTATTTGCCTTTGCCGACAGTAAGTTGTAAGCCTGTTAAAAAAGGTATTCTAAGGTGAGTTCGATGTAAGAAGAACCTTTGCTCTGCCATGTGGCGGACTACCGCTTTGTAACATATCATTCAAACGTTCTTTTTGCCACATTAGTGGTTACCCAATTCGTGATGGGTAGCCACTAACGTGGCAATTTTCGTTGTTATTTGGTTTTCTACAAAGAGGTAGCCACCCGATGGGGTCTTGTCACTTAAATAATAGCAATTAGCTTTTGTAAGCCTCCTTTCAATGCGTTTACCCTGGCCCAATATTTACCAAAATCTGTTTTGTAAATAGTACCTTTGAGCAAACAGCTAATTAAAACTATACCATAAACAAACTTAACCGGGTCAAAAAAACGCATGAAAAAAATCACAGCAGTATTATTTTTATCAATTCTGTCCTTTTGCAGTTTCGCACAGGATGTAAATAAGCTTATTCAACAAAACGATGTTGAGCGGATCATAAAGACCTTATCAGCTGATGATATGCAGGGCAGGGCCACCTTTACGCCAGGCATTGAAAAAGCCGCCCGCTTTATTGAAAATGAGTACAAGCAAATAGGTTTACTGCCATTAGCAGGCGATGACGGCTTTCGTCAGAATTTTACAATGACGAGGGTTACTGCTTTAAAAACCTTTGTAAATATTAACAGCAAAATGATTTCGCCCGACAGCGTATTTACCAGCACAAGTGCAACTTCATTTAACTGGACCAATAATAGTGAGGTGCAAATTGTGAAACTAAGCGCCGACAAAAATTTCCGGACCGAATATAGAAGCTATATGCAAAGCGGCAAAAAAATGCTGATCATGGTCGATCCACAGTTTACAGCGCTATTTAACAGTTTGAAAGACCGCCTGAAAAAAGGGAGTATTAGCAATAAAACCGATGATAACCAGGCGCTGGTTTTTGTGTTGGGCAACCACGATGATATAAAATCATTTGATGTAAGCTATACCGGTAAAAAAGAAGAGCTTCCGCTGTTCAATATTGCAGGCATTATTCCCGGTAAGACCAAGCCTGATGAATACGTGGTTTTTTCGGGGCATTACGACCACCTTGGCATCCTGAAACCCGTACAGGGAGATAGCATTGCCAATGGAGCAGACGATGATGCTTCGGGCACTACGGCGGTGATCACGCTGGCTAAATACTACAAAAAACTAAACAATAATGCCCGCACATTGGTTTTTGTTGCCTTTACAGCCGAGGAGATTGGCGAATACGGCTCACAGCATTTTGCCACCACGGTTGATCCCGCAAAGGTTGTCGCCATGTTTAATATAGAAATGATAGGCAAGGCATCAAAATTTGGTGAGAATTCGGCATTTATTACAGGGTTTGAACGCTCAAACTTTGGCCCTATCCTGCAAAAGAACCTGGAGGGTACAGCCTTTAAGTTTTACCCCGACCCATACCCGGCACAGGATCTGTTTTATCGCAGCGACAATGCCTCTTTGGCAAGGGTAGGCGTCCCGGCACATACCATATCAACCGATCAAATTGATATTGATAAATTATACCACACCGTAAAAGATGAGTTCAGCACTTTGGATGTCGCAAATATAGTAGCAACCATCAAGGCAATTGCACTAAGTTCAAGAACTATAGTTTCGGGACAGGATACGCCAACAAGAGTGGCTAAGCTGGAGCGGTAGTTCATAAGTAAGCGATATTACATTGACGAAAAGAAAGAAATAATACAGGGGGGCAATTGAATAGATTTTAATTGCCCCCTTTTTACTTCACAAGTAATTCATCAATTTGTTATGTATATTGAACCCGCGATCATATCGGGCAAATCAAAAAAAGATATTCAGCTTTTAATTACAATAGCTGAGAAGATGGGTCTAAAGGCCAAATTGCTGAGTAAAGATGAACAGGAGGATTTTGGTATGGCAAAAGCTATAATTGAAGGGGCTACCCGTGAATTAATTGATACTAATGCTTTTTTAAATACACTATGACATTTACATTAGGCAAATTCTTTCCCAGACCTCCAATAAATGAACCAATGCTTGATTTAACCGATGTAAGGTGGAAAGAGTTGGAAGGGGGGTATAAGGGTACTTTATATGATGCTTCTGAAGCTTTAAGGCAACTTGAAAAAGCCTATACAATAGAAGCAGTAAATTCTATCTATAAGGAATTATGGAATGAACTTCACCATCAGGGCGATGTGGGATTGGCCTCTTATTATGCGGTCCCTCATTTGGTGAGAATAGCAACAAATAACCAATTGGTTGATTACAATGTATTAGCGCTGGTTTCACTTATTGAAATACAAAGACATAAAAATAATCCATCGTTACCACGGGCACTTGGTCCACAATACCATCAAGCCATCCTGGGCTTAGAGGGTCTTGCTATAACAGCAATGAAACAAGACTGGGATTTGAATATTGCTACATCTGCATTGGCTGCTATCGCGTTGGCTAAAAATCAAATTAAGCTCAGTAATGCTATTCTTAATTTGGATGACGAGGATGTAATAGATGCGTTTTTAGAAAAGTATTAACAAGTAATTTATTATAAAGGTAATCCATTAATCATAAAATTTAGGGGCAGACAAAAAAGATCAGGTAATAAACCATCCTTTTTCATCTATCTTAGATAAAAAATCCCTGAAATGAAAAAACTATACCTGCTTATCCTCTGCGCACTCTCAAGCCCGGTTTTCTCTCAAACCAATGATTTAAAAAGCGTGATAAGCCGAAAAGCTGATTCCATTCAAAGCCAGGTTATCGCCTGGCGGCGTGATTTTCATGAACATCCTGAGCTTGGCAACCACGAGTTCCGCACTGCCGGAATTATTGCCAAATATCTGACTTCGCTGGGATTGGAGGTAAAAACAGGTATAGCAACTACGGGTGTAGTGGGTGTATTAAGGGGTGGCAAACCCGGTCCGGTGGTGGCCTTGCGTTCGGAAATGGATGCTTTACCGGTAACCGAGCGTACGCCTGTTGCCTTCGCATCAAAAGTAAAAACAATGTATAACGGGCAGGAGGTTGGCGTAATGCATGCCTGCGGGCACGATTCGCACATGGCTATGCTGATGGCCGTAGCTCAAATATTAACCTCCATGAAAAGCCAGTTGCAGGGTACTGTAAAATTCATCTTTCAACCTGCTGAAGAAGGCCTGCCGCCAGGTGAGATTGGCGGGGCCGAACAAATGGTAAAAGAGGGGGTACTTGAAAATCCAAAAGTTGATGTGATATTCGGGCAGCATATTATCTCGAATATCCCAGCCGGTACGATAGCATACCATCCTGGCGGCGCAATGGCCGGCGTAAACGGGATACAGATCGTAATAAAAGGAAAATCCTCACATGGCGCAATGCCTTGGGCAGGCGTAGACCCTATAGTGGTTTCGGCTGAAATTATTAATAGCCTGCAAACCATTATTAGCCGCAATTTAAATGTTACAGAAAATCCCGGGGTGGTGACCATTGGCGCTATTAACGGAGGAAACAGGGGCAATATCATACCAGATTCTGTTGTAATGCTGGGCACCTTGCGCTCTTTCACCAAAGAAGATAAGGAAATGCTATGGAACAGGGTAAACCAAATTGTAACCAAAACTGCTGAAGCGGAAGGTGCCACGGCAAAAATAACGATGGGTAATAACTACCCTGTTACCTATAACGATCCGGACCTGACGGCTAAAATGCTGCCAAGCCTGCAGCAAACTGCGGGTGCAGCCAATGTAATAAATTACCCGCCGGTTACCGGCGCGGAAGATTTTAGTTTTTACCAGCAAAAAGTACCCGGTTTGTTTTTCTTCCTTGGCGGGATGCCTGCGGGCGGTAATACTAAAACAGTTCCGGCGAACCATTCGCCTGATTTTTTTATCGATGAAAGTACGTTTACATTGGGCGTTAAAGCCATGTGTAATTTAACGCTGGATTATATGGTTATGCATAGTAAATAGCTGTTCATCCACTCTGTGTGGTTCGCCTAATGATATTATTTAAGGAGATTCCGATTTAAGAATTGGATATGATTGTATTATGCCCCATGGGGGCTACCGCTTTGTAGAAACCAAATACCAAGTATAATGGCCACGTTAGTGGCTACCTTTCGCGAATTGGGTAGCCACTAGCGCGGCAAAAAAAAAGTTTGAATGTCCTGCTACAAAGCGGTAGCCCCCATGGGGCAAAGGCGTTTCTAATGCCGAGCTCGTCCGAAAGGTGGTAAGAAGAACGTATTTATTCAGCAAAAAAGACTTATTCCCTCCCATTTCACTAAATTTGCACCTTGATTGTTAAATCATTACTGAATGAAGCAAAAATTTTATGATACTGCTGTGAAGCAGGAGCGGGCTGTTTTGGTTGGTGTAATAACCCAGGGAGAAACGGATGAGCAGGCGAAAGAGTATTTAGAAGAACTGGAGTTTTTAGTTGCTACCGCCGGCGCTGAAACGGTAAAAAACTTTACTCAAAAATTGCAGCGCCCGGATAGGGCAACCTTTGTGGGTTCCGGCAGACTGGAAGATATTAAAGCTTTCGTGACTGAGGAAGAAATTGATATGGTGGTTTTTGATGATGAACTTACCCCATCGCAGTTGCGTAATATTGAAAATGAATTACAGGTAAAGATCCTCGACCGCAATAATCTCATTTTGGATATTTTTGCGGGCCGTGCGCAAACAGCACAGGCCAAATCGCAGGTGGAACTGGCACAATTACAATATTTGCTGCCTCGCCTTACCCGTTTATGGACCCACCTTGAACGCCAGAAAGGTGGTATCGGTATGCGTGGTCCGGGTGAATCGCAGATTGAGACTGACAGACGTTTGATCCTGAACAAAATAGACCTGCTGAAAGAAAAATTAAAGCTGATTGATAAGCAAAATGCCACGCAGCGAAAAAACCGGAGTCAGCAGATCCGGGTGGCATTGGTGGGTTATACCAACGTTGGTAAATCAACTATCATGAACATGATCTCCAAATCGGAGGTTTTTGCTGAAAATAAACTTTTTGCCACGCTGGATACTACGGTAAGGAAGGTTGTGATTGAAAATGTGCCGTTCCTGTTGTCGGATACGGTTGGGTTTATCCGCAAACTGCCCCACCATTTGGTTGAATGTTTTAAATCGACCCTTGATGAAGTGCGCGAGGCTGATATACTGGTCCACGTGGTGGATATTTCGCATCCCAATTTTGAGGACCAGATAAGAACTGTAAATGAAACGCTGAAAGACCTTGGCGCTATTGATAAACGGGTTATCACTGTTTTTAATAAGATAGACGCATTTCAGCCAACGCAGCACCAAATGGATCAGCAAGCCGAGCCATTAACCTTAGATGATTTTAAGCATAGCTGGATGGCTAAGAATAACAGTCCGGCAATATTTATTTCGGCTACAAAAAAAGAAAATATTGAGGAATTCAGAGCCCTGCTATATGAAGAAGTTAAAACGCAGCATATAGAAAGGTATCCATACGATCAGTTGTTGTATTGACCCTTGTCTTTGCCGGGGGACGAGCAAAATCAACGTGAGCGCAGTTAAAGTCTCCCCAACCGGGGGAGATTTAGAGGGGGCTAATCACGCGGGGACTTCCTTAAATTAGAGTCTTATACCGGGTCACCAAATCTCTTTTTGGCTTCCTCCAATATGGCGGCTGTTGCTGTTGCGCCTACCCGGGTTACGCCGAGGGCTTTCACTTTTAGCAAATCATCAAGTGTTCGTACGCCGCCGGCGGCTTTTATCTGCACTTCGGGCACCGTATGTTTTCGCATCAATATCAAATCTTTTTCCGTTGCACCTTCATACGAATATTTGCCATCATTTCCTTTTATAAAACCGTAGCCGGTTGAGGTTTTTACGAATGCTACCTTCAACTTACTGCTGATTTCGCATAAGCGTATTTTAAATTTATCATCCGGCAGATAGTCGTTTTCAAAAATAACTTTCAAAGCTGCATTGTATGTATTGGTTACGGCCACTATTGCGGCAATTTCATCCTCAACATATTGCCAATCCTCACCTAAAACCTTGCCGATGTTTACCACCATGTCAATTTCATGGGCGCCGTCTTTGCAGGCTTGCTCCGTTTCATAGACCTTTACACTGGTGGTGCTGTTACCGTGCGGAAAACCAATTACAGCGCACACCATCACATCCGAATCTTTGAGCAATTCAAGTGCTTCTTTGACGGCATATGGCTTAATGCAAACAGTAGCAACATTGTAATTTTTTGCTAGCAGGCAGCCTTGTAACAGGTCATCATCGGTCATTGTTGGATGTAACAATGAATGATCGATCATTTTAGCGAGTTCGGTAACTTTATCCATTTTAGTTTTTATAGAAGCCCTAAATTCACGAATTATTGCGAATTCCACGAATAAAATTAACGCGATTAGCATTGAAAAACAACGAACGGTGTGTGATTTAATGCCCGGCCTGTGCGGTTCCCCTCTTGAGAGGGGTGGAGGGGTGTGTTAATGGACATATCGGTTAACACACCCCGCCACAACACATTCCGGCGCACCCCCTCTCAAGAGGGGAGTTGCTATAACCAGCAGGTTTTTAGCCTGTAACCACATTGAAATTAAAATGCGCCGATGTTTTTACCTTAGTTCAACCGGCGTCTTTTTAACACCCGCAGTATCTTTCGTGGTTTTTACAACCGGCCTTTTTACGGTATCGGTTTTCAGGGTGCTGTCTTTCTTCGTTTGCAGTCCCGGATTTAGCAGCGGAGCGGTATTTAACGTACTGTCCTTAACCGCCTGAACTGGTCCTTTTCCGTCCTTCGGGTTTTTAAGCGGAGGCTTGCCGGTTTTTGATTTGCCCGGCGTTGCCTTCGATGTCTTTTTATTAAATGATGGTATGATCGACTCCTTTGACACCGGCCGCTCTTTTGGCTTCCAGATAAATCCTTTTAATATTTTATCATCTTCTTTAAACTTATTCAGCGGGCCGTACCTGTTTTCGGGTTTGGTATAAAAGGCCAGGTTGGTAGCCTGATTATTTTTAAAATCAACCCTGATCCGGCTGCTTAGTGAACGCTGCATCCCGCTTATTGTCATTTTCCCGCTGTCGCGTGCAAAGTAAATACTTTCGGCATTGCCCTCAATAAACATGCGGTGAAGCTTATCATCCTTAAAGAAACCGCGCATTACTCTTCCACCTATCTGGTTAAAATGCACGGAATCGTCCTTCTCAATATTCACAATAAAGGCATTGGGGAACATTTTCATGTTATCCAGCTTTTTATGTTTCATCTGTAAGTAAATGGTATCGCCGGATAGTTGCGAGCCCTGGGTCCACATCAACGGGTTCACAAAACAGCGCATAGTTGAATCGACGTTACTATAGAACATAGAGTCGGATTTGGCCTGTAGGTCTGATTTAAACATCTTAAAATGATGGTGCGCGATGATGATCCGGATCCTCGTGGTATCGCTCGGTTCGGCCAGCCGGGCTTTCAAAACAGAATCAGCCTGTTGTTTCTTTGCAATGCTGTCCAGCGCCAGCTGTTTCTTACTCAGGGGCTTCACAACTTTTTTCTTAGCAGGTGCTGGTTTTCCGAAAAAATCACGCTGCAAATAGCTGGAATCCGGCCTTATCCCAACCTGAACGGCAGTTAAGAATTTTGATTCCTTTACTTTGACTTTTTTAACCTTTGAAGTTGTATCCCTAACATGCGCGAGCCGTTGTTTTTCCAGGTAAATCTTATAGTCCTTATAGGTCAGCATCCTCGTTTCAAGGGTATCCGCCGACATAAAAATGGAGTCTTGTTTTACCTTCGATGCATCTTTTGCCTTTAACGGTTTCAGCGGTAATTTATCTATACTGCCCGGTTTGGCTTTAGTTTGATTTGTTGACTTATCGCCCCCGTTTTTTGCTTTTGAATTTTTCGCTTTGGCAGGATCATGCTGCTTTTGCTTTAATAAAGAATCAGCCTTAGATTTTATATTTTTTGAATTGGCACTAAGCGTGTCCTCAATTGTCGATATGCCCGGTTGATTATAGTGCTGCTTTATCAAAGAGTCGGCTTTCGCTTTTATATTTTTCGAGTTGGCGGTAACGGAATCCTTTAGGGCTGAAATTGCCGCGTTGTGTTTTATTCGCTTTTCAAGTGAATCTATGCTCGTATTTGTATTTATCTCACCCTGTTTAATAGGCATAGACCCCGATGGCACCGTCTTCTTTATCAACTGGGCCATTGTCATGGCGTTCCCGTTTTTAGAAGATTGTTTTTTTGATACTGAATCGGCTTTGGCAAGCGAATCAGCTTTCGCCAGGGAGTCAGTTTTTGTGGAATCCTTTTGTTCGGTAACCATAATAACATAAGGGTCCTGCGTTACTACCGTTCGCTCATCGGCTTTAAAATAAGTGCCAAGTTCACCTTTGATGGTCACCTTTTGCTCATTATCGTTAAACGTTACATGTTTAACCGCGCGGCCATAGCCTTTTAGCTTATCGTAAAATAAACTATCCCCTTTTAATGACTTGGTACCCGTATGGTAAAAGTTCTTTTTTCCGAAAGCGGCTTGCTCGGTATTGGTATTGTAACTGCCATTTTCGGTATAAAGCGTGTCCCGGTCCTTTTCGCCCTTGGTACTATAAATATTGGTGGGGCCGTAAAAATAGGAGATCTTCGATTTTGTATTATAGCGCATGGTATCGGTTTTTACCAATGCATCAGGTGTAGTGAGTGATACGTTATACCTGAAATAGGAGTCGCGGGTGAAAGCAAAATACCAGCCATTTTTGCTTATCAGCGTATTATCTTTATTAACCAGTTTACCGCCATCCGTATAAACGCCTATCCGGGTAGCTGTGTTATAATTAAGGTGATTGGTTGTTAAGGTAGCATCTTTATCCACCAGGCGTACGTTATCAGTCAGAACGGCAATTTTTGTGTTGCCATTATAATTCAGCTTATCGGCATAAACATTTAAGGTATCACCCTGGTCAATGTCTACATGCCCGAAAGCATCAACGGCGTTATCCTGGATATAAAAATAGGCGCTGTCGGAGGTAAGTGTCGAATAATCCTGTTTAAAGGTACCCTGGTAAACTTTAACCACGTCCTTTCCATTGAGTTTTATCCCGGTGCTGCTCTGCGACTTTATAAGGGTTACAATTGATTTTTTCTGCCCCACAACAGTTGCTGCTGCCAATAAAAACAAAAGGCTTAAAACATATTTATTCACGATGGCAAAATTAGTTTTTTGTTGGGGTTTTAAATTAATAATTTTGAGGGATGCTTCCTGTTAAAAGTTTCACTGATTTTATCGAACAAAATAACCTGTTTGAGCGCGACAGCAAGGTACTGGCTGCGGTGAGCGGGGGTATGGATTCGGTACTTATGGTTCATTTATTAAAATCAGCAGGGTATAATTTTGGTATCGCGCATTGCAACTTTACTTTGCGCGGTGACGAATCATTAAGCGACCAGGAGTTCTGCAATAACCTGGCCATGCAACTCGGCGTACCTTTTCACACCATTAATTTTGATACTTTAAAACACGCCGCTGCGGAAAAAATATCCACCCAAATGGCGGCCCGCGATCTTCGTTATCAATGGTTTGAGCAGGTTAGGCAACAATCGGGGTACACTGTTATCGCGCTCGCACATCACCAAAACGATGCAATCGAAACAATATTGTTAAACCTTACCCGGGGCACGGGCATTGCCGGGATGCACGGCATTTTACCCAAAAATGGCAACCTGGTGCGGCCATTATTATTTTTAGGCCGGGAAGAAGTTCAAGGCATCATTAACGAAAACAGCCTTGCCTATGTGGAAGACAGTTCAAATGCATCGGCAAAGTATGCCCGCAATAAGATACGGCTGGAGGTGATCCCGAAACTAAAAGAACTGAATCCTGCGCTTGAGCAAACTTTTGAAAAAAACCTCGGCCATTTCAGGGACCTTGAACTGTTTTTGGAGCAACAGATAGCCACATTAAAGAAAGATTTGTTTAACCATAAGGGGGATGAGATCCATATTGAAATAGCCGCGATAAAAAAGCTCGAACCCAAACGGCTCCTTCTTTATAAACTGCTGCAGGAATTTGGTTTTAATGAAACGGTAATTGATGACCTTATTGAATCGCTGGATAAACATGCCGGCCGGGTTTTTGAATCTGCCGGGCACCGGCTCCTGCTCGACAGGGGAAAACTGATCCTGACTAAGCTAAGCCAGGGAACCCGGCAGGAAGTGATCGTCGGCAAAAATGAACGGGAAGTTAACTATAGGGGGTATAAGCTGAGTGTTTTGCACGATGATAGTCCGCTGATTGTAAAAAACAATCCCATGGCCGTTTCAATAGATACTGATTTGCTGATATATCCGTTAACTTTGCGCTCCTGGAAGCAGGGGGACCGCTTTTATCCGTTGGGTATGCGGAAGGCCAAAAAAATAAGCGATTTTTTTATTGACCAAAAAGTGCCTTTGCATGGGAAAGAAGCAATCCCATTATTGGTTAATGGCAACGGCGATATTATATGGATTGGCGGTTTCCGTCCCGATGATAGATATAAAGTAAGTGATAACACTAAAAAAGTAACTATATTCGAATTGAATAAAATTTGAAAATAGGTTAATTTGAAAATTTGAAAATGAATGCTTTTTATTTAGAATAACATGTCATTAAACTAATTATCAAATCTTCAAATTGTCACATTTTCAAATTATTACATCTTCAAATTAAAACAATGAGTGAGAAACCGGTTTTTACTGAAAAACAATATTTGGGCAGGGAATGGATCCCGGTTTCCATCCGTTTGGTTTTGGCGACTTGCTGTTTCGCCGCTTACACTTTTAATTTTTTTACAGATGAGCATGATAAGGCGGATATTCTGGCCGTTGTGGGCTTCGCTATCATCATTATATCGGTCATTATGGGTTTCCTGCTGCATTTTCGTACACGGGTAATCAACAAAAGTGTACTTATTAACGGCTTATGGACCACCCGCCTCGTAAAAATAGACCTTAACAGCATTGTTAAAGCTGAAAAGGGTCATTACAGCAGGTATTTGTTTAATAATCCGGTTTACAATCTCCATTCAAAAGGCGCTATCCGTTTTTTTGCGTCCGGTAAAGACGCCATTTATTTAACCGACCGGGACGGGCTTGTCTACATAATCGGATCCCAACAAGCCAATGAATTCTTACGCGCGGTACAGGAGGAAATGAAGAAGTAGTTCAGTAGTTCAGTAGTTCAGTAGTTCACTGGTTCATTAGTTCATTGGTGGACGGTTCGTTACCACAATTTTTATGAGTTATCACAATCTTGAAGATTTAGAGGTTTATCAATTAGCAGAAAGTTTTAGTGATGAAATTTGGTTTATTGTTAGTGAATGGGATTATTTTGCTAAAGATACTGTTGGCAAGCAGATCGTTAGATCGGCTGATTCTATAGGAGCTAACATCGCCGAAGGGTATGGCCGTTATCATTATAAAGAGAACAGAAATTTCTGCTATTTTAGCCGGGGTTCGATTATAGAAACGAAAGGGTGGCTAAAAAAATCCAAAACCAGGAACCTCTCCTGAGTTCCGCACTTTTCCTTGGCTTTGAAAATTAGCGTTGAAAATCAGTCAATTACAATTAAAAGTGTTATTTTTTGGGTGTCCCAGATAGCTTTCGTCTTATATTTAACTAAATGTATGTCA
>Ga0316224_1000172_pt1 | contig 102540 bp, 90 predicted proteins | sample TBH18013metaG_FD_206254 | JGI IMG/M metagenome (GOLD analysis project Ga0316224, IMG submission 206254) | Freshwater microbial communities from Trout Bog Lake, Wisconsin, USA - TBH18013 | ecosystem: Environmental > Aquatic > Freshwater > Lake > Hypolimnion/Profundal zone | place: USA: Wisconsin...
CCTTCGTCGTGGCTTTACCCTGGAGGTCACACCCGTTCCCATCCCGAACACGGCAGTTAAGCTCCAGAGGGCCGATGATACTTCCTGGCACACAGGTGGAAAAGTAGGTCGCCGCGACGTTAATATCCCCAGCCCCCGCTCACGCGGGGGCTTTTTCATTCCGGCCGAGAAACGAGTCCTGGTGCGGGCGGCCGGGCCTTTTTTGGTGTAGAATGGAGTTTTCTTGCCGAGGTGACCATGCCTGTTTCCGTCCGCCTTCCCGACGATTCCATCCGTGAACTGCCGGATGGGGCGACCGGCGCGGACCTGGCCCTGACCATCAGCCCGCGCCTCCTGGACGCGGCCGTGGCCATGCGGGTGGACGGCAAGCTGCGCGATCTGAAGGCGCCCCTGCCCGAAGGGGCCCAGGTGGCCGTGGTCACCGCCAAGGATCCGGCCGCGCTCGAGGTGATCCGCCATTCCACCGCCCACCTGCTGGCCCAGGCGGTCAAGCGGCTGTTTCCCAAGGCCAAGGTGGGCATCGGCCCGGTCATCGAGGACGGCTTCTACTACGACTTCATGGTCGAGCCCTTCTTCACCCCGGAGGATCTGCTGGCCATCGAGGCCGAGATGCGCCGCATCGCCCAGGAGGCCATGCCGGTCACCCGCGAGGAGCTGGGCCGCGACCAGGCCGTCGAGCGATTCAAGGCCATGGGCGAGGGCCTCAAGGTGGAGCTCGTGTCGGACATCCCGGCCGGCGAGACCATCACCGGCTACAGCCAGGGCGACTTCTACGACCTGTGCCGCGGGCCGCACGTGCCTGACACGGGCAAGCTCAAGGCCTTCAAGCTGATCAACACGGCGGCGGCGTACTGGAAGGGTGACGAGAAGAACGTCCAGCTCTGCCGGATCTACGGCACCGCCTTCCACACCCAGAAGGAACTGGAAGAGCACCTGCGCCTGCTCGAGGAGGCCCGCCAGCGCGACCACCGCAAGCTCGGCAAGGAGCTGGGGCTGTTCTCCTTCCACCCCGAGGCCCCGGCCTCGCCGTTCTTCCACCCCAAGGGCACCATCGTCTACAACGAGCTGGTGAACTACATGCGCTCCCTGTACGCCCGCCAGGGCTACTCGGAGGTGATCACCCCCATGGCCATCGACGTCGGTCTGTGGAAGACCAGCGGCCACTACGACCACTACGTCGACAACATGTACTTCACTACCGTGGACGAGCGGGAGTACGCCCTCAAGCCCATGAACTGCCCCAGCCACTGCCTGATCTACGGCAACGGCCGGCACAGCTACCGGGACCTGCCGATCCGCTACGCCGACTTCGGCCGGCTGCACCGCTATGAGCGCTCCGGGGTCACCCACGGCCTCACCCGGGTGCGCACCTTCTGCCAGGACGACGCCCACATCTACTGCATGCCCGAACAGATGAAGGAGGAGATGGCGTCCTTCCTGGCGTTCATCAAGAACGTCTACCACACCTTCGGCTTCGACGAGCTGCAGGTGAACCTCTCCACCCGGCCCGAGAGCCGCCTGGGCAGCGACGAGATCTGGGACCAGGCCGAGGGCGCCCTGGCCGGGGCCCTCGAGGAAGCCGGCATGCCCTACCAGGTCAACCCGGGCGACGGCGCCTTCTACGGCCCCAAGATCGACTTCAAGGTGCTCGACGCCCTGAAGCGGCCCTGGCAGCTCGGCACCCTGCAGGTGGACTACTCCATGCCCAGCCGCTTCGGGCTGATCTACGTGAAGGCCGACGGCTCCGAGGGCACCCCGGTGATGCTGCACCGGGCCATCCTGGGCAGCCTTGAGCGCTTCATGGGTATTCTCATCGAACACTGCGCCGGGGCCTTCCCCACTTGGCTGGCGCCGGTGCAGATCGCCGTGCTCCCCATCACCGACCGCGCCCACGAATTCGCCAAATCCGTCCGCGACCGGGCCCTGGACCTGGGCGTGCGGGTCGACCTGGATCTACGCAACGAGAAGGTCAACGCCAAGATCCGCGACGCCCAGCTGGCCAAGGTCCCGTACATGCTGGTCATCGGGGACCGCGAGGCGGCGGCCGGCACCGTATCGGTACGACATCGGCAGCGCGGCGACCTGGGCGCGCAGCCCCTGGACGGCTTCTTCGACAGCCTGCTCCAGGAGATCCGGACCCGGGCCCGGTGAAGTTTGCTTCATTTTTACGGAAATCACTGGTAAACTCACTTTCCTTGCAATGATGGGGAGGAACGTATCCGAGCTAACGAAACGCGAATCAACGATGGCATCCGGGCTGCGGAAGTCAGAGTCATCGACGAGGACGGAACCCAACTTGGCGTCATGACCCCCGCCGAGGCCGTCCGGGTCGCTGAGGCCAAGGGCCTTGATGTGGTTGAGGTGTCCCCCACCGCCAACCCTCCCGTATGCCGAATCATGGACTACGGGAAGTACAAGTTCATGGAAGCCAAGCGGGAACACGCCGCCCGCGCCAAGCAGAAGAACATCGTGGTCAAGGAGGTGAAGTTCCGCCCCCGCACCGACGACCACGATTTCGACTTCAAGGTCAAGCACATCCTCCGGTTCCTGGAGGAAGGCGACAAGGTGAAGGTGGTGGTCATGTTCCGGGGCCGCGAAGTGGTCCACCGGGATATCGGCTACCGGATCATTGAAGACGTCCTGACCCGCATCGGCGAGAAGTGCATCGTCGAGAAACCCGCCGGGATCGATGGCCGCGACATGCACGCCATCGTCATTCCCCGGCCCGTGGAGCAGATCAAGAAACCCAAGGCTCCAAAACCGGCCGGAAGCCCGAACCCCGAGGACGCCAAGTCCGAGGATGAAGGCGCGAAGGTCGCTGGATCACTCTGATCCACTTACCGTACAAGAGGTACGTCATGCCCAAGCTCAAGACCCACAAGGGCGCCCAGAAGCGCTTCAAGAAGACCGGCAGCGGTCTCTTCAAGCGCGGCTGTTCCCACCAGCGCCACATCCTGACCAGCAAGTCCAGCAAGCGCAAGCGTCAGCTGGACATGGGCGGCATGGTGGACAAGTCCGATCTCGGACGCGTCCGCGCCATGCTCCCCTACGCGTAGCCAGGAAACCAACGACCCCGGCGGCATTCGCCGCCCCCGCAGTGGCCTTCAAAATCCCGGTGAGGGATTGCCACAAGGAAAGGAACAACGATGACTCGAGTCAAACGTGGTTTTAAACGGGTTCAGCGCCGCAAGCGGATGCTGAAGTTCGCCAAGGGCTTCTACGGAGCCAAGTCGCGCCTCTACCGGAGCGCCAAGGAAGCCGTCGAAAAGGCCCTGCTCTACTCGTACCGCGACCGCAAGGTGCGCAAGCGCGATTTCCGCAGGCTCTGGATCGTCCGCATCGGCGCCGCCTGCGAGATGAACGGCATCTCCTACTCCCGCTTCATGGGCGGCCTGAAGAAGAGCAGCGTCGACCTGGACCGCAAGATCCTCGCCGACATGGCCGTGCGCAATCCCGAGTCGTTTAGCAAGCTCGTGGCCGTGGCCAAGGGCTGAGCGACGCAATCTCCACATCGCAACAGACCGGAAGGCCGCTTATGCGGCCTTCCCCTGTTTTGAGGAACATCATGGAAACCTCCCTCCTCCCAGCTGATATCGAGCAGGCCCGGCAGGCCTTCCCGGAGGCCCTGGCCGCGTGCCGGGACCTGGACGCCCTGCTGCGCCTGAAGGGCGCCTACGTGGGCCGCGAAGGCAGCCTCGCCGCCCGGCTCATGGACCTCCTCAAGGCGGCGCCCAAGGAGCAGAAGCGCGAGCTGGGCGCGGCCGCCAACGCCCTCAAGAACGAATGGGAGGAGGGCCTCAAGGCCCGCACCGCCGAGCTCGAGGCGGAGCGCGCGCGCACCGCGGCCCTCGCCGGCGCCTGGGATCCGGCCCTGCCGTCGCCCCAGCCGGCCACCGGCGCCCTGCACCCGCTGAACCGGCTCATGGACCGGCTGGTGGATGTGTTTCGGCCCCTGGGCTACCACGTCGAAGAGGGGCCCGAAGCCGAGACCGAGGAGCACAACTTCGACGGCCTCAACATCCCCGAGGACCACCCGGCCCGGGGCAGCGCCGACACCTTCTACTTCCGCGACGCCAACGGGCTGCTGCTGCGCACCCACACCAGCCCGGTGCAGGTGCGGGTGCTCAAGCGCATCGGCGCCCGCGGGCCGGACGGCGTCAGCGAACTGGAACGGGCCGGCGGGATCCGCTTCCTGGCCCCCGGCCGGGTCTACCGCAAGGACGAGATCGATCCCACCCACAGCCCGATGTTCCACCAGGTGGAGGGCATGCTGGTCGGCAAGGGGATCGGCATGCACCACCTGAAAGGCACCCTGGCCTACGCCATGAAGGCCCTGTTCGGGCCCCAGGCCGATGTGCGCTTCCGGCCCAGCTACTTCCCCTTCGTGGAGCCGGGCGCCGAGATGGACGTGCGCTGCCCCCTCTGCGGCGGCTCGGGCTGCCGGGTCTGCAAGGGCTCGGGCTGGGTGGAGCTGCTGGGTTCCGGGCTGATCCACCCCAACGTCCTGGCCTACGCCGGGATCGATCCGTCGGTGTGGAGCGGCTTCGCCTTCGGCATGGGCGTCGAGCGCACCGCCATGATGGTGAGCCAGACCCCCGACCTGCGGCTGTTCTTCGAAAACGACCAGAGATTCCTCAAGACCATGGGAGGGCTGGACTGATGCTCATCGAAACCGGCGCACTCGCGCAAGAACTGCCCGCCCTGGCCGGCCGGTCCGCCCAGGAGCTCTGCGACCTGCTCGCGGGCCTCGGCTTCCCCGTGGACGGCGTGGAGACCGTGGCCGGCGCCCAGGTGCTGGAGGTGGACATCACCGCCAACCGCGGCGACGCCCAGTCCCACCGCGGCATGGCCCGGGACCTGGCGGCCAAGCTGGGCGCGCCCCTGGCCCCCCTGGGCCTGGAGCCGGTGCCGGCCGGCGCGCCCGGCCTGCCCATCCACCTGGAGGCCGGCGCGGCGGGCCCCTACTACGCCACCGCGATCCTGGACCTGGGCGCCGCCCAGGGCACCCCGGGGCCGGTCAAGGCCTTCCTGGCGGCCCTGGGCGCCGGGGCCAAGGACCTGCCCGCGGTGGACGCCTCCAACGAGCTGCTGCACCGCTACGGCCACCCCACCCATGCCTTCGACGCCGACCGCATCCAGGGCTTCCTGGCGGTGCGCTGGGCCCGCGAGGGCGAGAAGCTGGTGACCCTGGACGGGGTCGAGCGCCAGCTCACCCCGAAAGACCTCCTGATCGCCGACGCCTCCGGCCCCGTGGCCCTGGCCGGGGTCATGGGCGGGGACGGCACCAAGGTCTCGGCCGCCACCCGCCGGGTGCTGCTGGAGAGCGCCTATTTCGACCCGCGCACGGTCCGGGCCATGGCCCACCGGCACGGCCTGCACACCGACGCCTCGCACCGGTTCGGCCGCGGCGCCGACCCGGCGATGGCGCCGGTGGCCCGGGATCTGCTGGCCCTGCGCCTGCGCGACTGGGCGGGCGCCAAGCTGGTGTCCGCCTGGGCCGTGGGCGAACTGCCCATGGCCAAGGCGGCCATCGGCCTGCCCTGGTCCCTGGTCGACCGCATCGCCGGGCAGGCCATCGCCCCCGCCGAGGCCTCCCGCATCCTGGAAGGCCTGGGTTGCGTCCTGGCCCCCCTGGACGGTGGGGTGCAGGTGCAGCCGCCGAGCTGGCGCCACGACCTGTCCCTGGCCGAGGATCTGGCCGAGGAAGTGCTGCGCCTGCTGGGCTACGATCTCATCCCCGGGTCCCTGCCGCCCCTGGACAGCGATCCCCAGCCGCTGGCGGACGACTACCTGAAGCGACGCCGGCTGGCCAGCCGCTTGGCCCACATGGGCTTCTTCCAGACCGTCACGCTGGGCTTCGGCGATCCCGTCGAGCGGGAGGACGGCCATGACCTTGGCGACCACCCGCACCACCGCACCCTGGGCAACCCCCTGGGCGAGGACTACTCCCTCATGCGCGGCACCCTGCTCCGGGATCTGGACAAGGTGGCCCGGCTCAACCTGGAGAAGGGCGCCCGGGAGGTCCGGTTCTTCGAGATCGCCCCGGTGTTCGAGGCCCACCCGGGCCAGCCGCTCCGGGAGACCTGGACCCTGGCCCTGGTCTGGGGCGGCGAGCAGGGCGGCGAGGACCCCCTCACGCCTCCCCGTTCCCTTGCGGGGGCGGAAGGCCGCAGCCACCTTCAGGGCGTCCTGCAGGCCCTGGGCATCCCTCCCGCGACATTTGAGAATTTCAATCGATGGGAGCTGACGGGTGTTGAAGGCGGCAGCAAGGTCCGCCTGGGCTGGCACTTCGAGATCCCGCTCGAGCGGATCCCGGACGCCGGCGCGCGGATCATCCCCAAGTTCGCCCCCTTCAGCCGGTTCCCGGCGGTGGCCCGGGACCTGTCGCTGCTGGTCGGGCTGGACCAGGCCTACGCCCCCCTGCAGGCGGCCATGGCCGCCGCCCTGGCCGGCGCCCCCCTGCAGGACCTGCGCTGCGTGGACGTGTTCCGGCACAAGAGCCTGCCCCCGGGCCGCCAGGCCTGGCTCATGCGCATGCGCTTCCAGGCCCTGGACCGGACCCTCACGGGCGAGGAGGTCGAGACCTGGGTCCAGGCCGCCTTGGCCGCGGCCCAGTCTCAGGGGGCACAGCTGCGTGGATGAGGTCTAAGATGGATGTAAAGAGGCTCTCATGGACGTGCTGAAGACGCTCGAAACCAAGCTCCAGGCTCTGGTCACCCAGAGGAACCAGTACCGGGACGAGCTGGCCGCCCTCAAGGCCGACCAGGGCGGCCAGGACGAGGAACTGCGCACCCTGCGCCGGCGCCTGGAGGACCTGCAGGCCGAACAGGCCGGCTGGAACAAGGAGCGGGACGGCGTGCGCAAGCAGGTGGAAGCCATTCTGAAGATGGTCGAGGGCATCGAATGACCGATTCCCAGGAGGTCCAGGTGGCGGTGCTCGGCCGCCTGCTTCGGATCCAGTCCTCCGCGCCCCCGGAGGACCTGCAAAAGGCCACCGCGATTCTTGAAGATACGTTCCGCGACATGGAGCGTGCCTATGGGCTAAGATGGGGTGTCCCTCCTTCAGCGCTGGACACATCCACATGGCTGCTGATGGGGGCCCTGAACCTGGCGCACCGTGCGGCGCGTCTGGAACAGGAACAAAGTCGGCATACCCAGGACCTGGAACAGACCCTCAGCAAGTTCTTAGACGATGTTCCGGACGAAGACCCCATCTGATCCCTGCGAGGCCCGTGAGTAGGCCAAGCGCTTGTTCCGTATTACGCCACGGGAGACCTTCCCCCCAGCCTTGTGCGTTCCGCGCGACGGCGCGCCTTAAACTGGGAACCTGGTAGCCCCCCTACTTGCTAGGGAACACGGCAAGCCTCCACGACCAAGCGGGGATCCTTTTCGTTCCATAAGGTTCGGTTGCCGACGCCTCCCCCACCCCCTCCGGAGCCGTCCCATGAACCCAATGGATTGGATTTTTCTGGCCCTCGCCGTGCTGGCGGCCCTGGGCTACTTTGTCCAGCTGAAGAAGGCCCAGCGCGCCGTGGTGGATGTCTCCACCGCCCAGGCCAAGGCCGAGGCCGAGCTCAAGGCCGAGCGCGACCGGCTGCTGGCCGAGGCCGAAAAGGAGGCGGGCAAGGTGGTCAACCGCGGCCAGCGGGAAGCCGACGCCATGCGCAAGGAAGCCGAGCTCAAGGCCAAGGAGCAGGCCCTGCAGGCCCGCCAGGAGGCCGAGAAGCTTGCCAATGAGCGGATGCAGGCGCTGGACAAGCAGGACGCGCGGCTCCAGGGCAAGGAGGACAGCCTGGACAAGAAGCTGGCCCAGGTGGACCAGAAGCAGAAGGAAGTCGAGACCAAGACCGAACGGCTGCGCGAGGAGCAGGAGAAGCTGGCCGTTTCCCAGGCCGAGTCCAAGCGGCTGGTGGAGGAGCAGGCCCGCAAGCTGGAGGAGATCGCCGGCCTGACCCGGGACGACGCCAAGACCGAGCTGATCAGCCAGCTGGAATACACCGCCAAGATGGACGCCGCCAAGCTGATCCGGCGGATCGAGGACGAGGCCCAGGAGGAGGCCCAGAAGAAGGCCCGCTGGACCATCACCGCCGCCATCCAGCGGCTCAGTTCGGATGTGGTCTCGGAAGCGGCCGTCAGCTCGGTGCAGCTGCCCAGCGACGACCTCAAGGGCCGGATCATCGGCCGCGAGGGCCGCAACATCCGGGCCCTGGAGAAGGCCACCGGCTGCGACCTGATCGTCGACGACACCCCGGAGACCATCGTGGTCAGCAGCTTCGACCCGATCCGCCGGGAAGTGGCCCGCCAGTCCATCCTCAAGCTGCTGGCCGACGGCCGGATCCACCCCGCCCGCATCGAGGAGGTGGTGGAGAAGACCAAGGTCGACATGGACCAGCACCTGAAGGAGCTGGGCGAGGCCACCGCGATCGGCCTGGGCTTCCCGGACGTCCACCCCAAGCTGCACAAGCTCATCGGCCGGCTCAACTACCGGACCAGCTACGGCCAGAACGTGCTCGAGCACACCAAGGAAGTGGCCCGGATCGCCGAATACATGGCCGCCGAACTGGGCGCCGACCAGCGCCTGGCCCGCCGGGCTGGCCTGTTCCACGACATCGGCAAGGCCATCGACCGGGAGGTGGAGGGCACCCACATCGAGATCGGCATGGAGCTGCTCAAGCGGTTCGGCGAGAAGGACCCGGTCATCCATGCCATGAGCTGCCACCACGGAGACTTCGAGCCCAAGACGGTGGAGGCGATGCTGATCACCGCCGCCGACGCCCTGAGCGCCGCGCGCCCCGGCGCCCGCCGGGAAATGCTGGAGACCTACGTCAAGCGCCTGGAAGCCCTGGAAGCCATCGCCAACAGCTACAAGGGCGTCCAGAAGAGCTTCGCCATGCAGGCCGGCCGGGAGATCCGGATCATGGTCGACGCCGGCCAGGTCAACGACGACCAGGCCTTCTGGCTGGCCAAGGACGTCACCAAGCGGATCGAAGGCGAGATGCAGTACCCCGGCCAGATCAAGGTCACCGTCATGCGCGAGACCCGGGCCGTGGAATACGCCCGTTAACTTATCAGGGAAGCAGCCGCTCCCCGTCCCAGCGCAGGGCCAGGATTCCCTTCAGGCGGACCGCCCGCAGGCTGGTCCCGGCGAGCACCGCCAGGCATTCCCCGCCCGGTTGGCGCACCGATCGGTAGGCCAGGCCATCCTCCCCCGCCATCCGGCATTCCGCCCCGAAGGCCTGGGCCGGGCCGAAATCCCCCGGGCGGTGCAGCGCGGGGTGCCCTGCCCGGACGTCCACGAAGGCGCCCGAAACCGTTATGCCCAGAGTCTCGAAGATCCGCGCCGCGCCCGGCGGCTCGCCGCTGTCGCGCAGGGCCTGGCCATGGTGGTGGGCCATCTCCGCCACGCAGGTGGCCAAGGCCCTGCCGGCGTAGAGGACCCGGAAGGTGCCGTCGCAGAACCGGCTCCGGGGTCCGCGTCCCGGCATGGCCAGGTAGGCGCGGGCCTGGGGCAGCCGGTCGGCGTTGCCGGGCCCCGGGGCCCAGGACCGGAAAACCCCGACCCGGGTCAGGATGGCCGCCAGTTCCGCGCCTTCCCCGGGCGCGACCAGCTGCGCCAGCGGCGAGACCGACAGGAACTTCAGCTGGTGCCAGGGCTGGTTGAGCAGGTTCAGGCGCTTCAAAACAGCCCCGCGGCGGCGGTCTTCAGATAGCCCAGGGTCTCCAGGAGGTCCTCGAGGTGGCCATCGAGCATCCGGTCAAGGGGGCGCCGTCCCTGGAACACCGGCGCCTGGTTGACCCGGGTCAGCCAGGCCACCCCATCCGGGAAGACGGCCCCGGCGATCTCGTAGATCCCCAGCACGCAGGCCATCCGATCCAGCTTGTCGCCGTCCAGGTCGCGCAGGTGGCCTTCCTCCAGGCGCTTGAGCCAGACCGTATAGGTGCTCTTGGCGATCCCCAGGAGGGTCTGCCGTTCCCGGACCGGCAGGGCGAGCCGGTCGGCCACGGCCAGGAAGGTACGGAAGGCCAGGGCGGCCGGGTCGATCCCGGGCGGGGTGGATTTCACGGCCAGGGTCAAGGCAGCCTCCTGATTTCCAGGGTAGGCTATTTTTGGCCCTGTGCAACAAAGCTGGCCTTCAGCCGACCAGCCTCAGGATCAGGAAGATCCCCCCGTTCCAGAGGCCGTGCACCAGGATGGACGTGAGCAGATCGCCCGTGCGCAGGAAGGCCAGGCCCAGCACCACGCCCAGGCTGGTCAGGGTGGGCATTCCCATCGGCTGCATGTGCATGGCGGCGAAGGTGAGGCCGGTGGCGGCCACCGCCAGGTGCCAGCCGGCCCGGGGCCCGAGTTTCGGCGCCAGCCGCTCCCCCAGCCAGGGCAGCAGGAAACCCCGGAACATCAGCTCCTCGAAGGCCGGCGCCAGCCCGGCCACGGTGAGGAAGGTCAAGGTCAGGGCCAGCGGCCCACGAAGCCGGGTGAACGCCTCCATGAGTTCCCGCTGGGGCGGCTCGGTGGTGTGCAGGAAGGGGCTCACGGCCACGGCCACCGCCGCCACCACGGTGACCGCCAGGGCCAGGTAGCCCAGCCCGGCCAGGAGGGCCCGGCCGTGCGGGGCCGGGCTCACCCGGGCCCAGAGGGTGGCCAGGGGCAGGCCCTCCGCCCGGCACAGGAACAGCACGCCCAGGGCCGCGTGCAGACCGTAGGTCAGCGGCAGGGCCAGGGGCCGCAGGAAGGGGAGGGCCGCCAGCAGGACCTGGATCGCCTGGCCCGCGCACAGGAGGGCCAGGAACCAGCCCATCAGGACGATGAGCACCGCCCGCCCGGACATGCCGTAGGCCAGGGTGGGGCGGGGCGCCGGCCGGCTGAGGGTGAGGTAGAGCATGAACGCCAGTCCCCCCAGGATCAGCAGCACCCCGCCCAGGCCCGCCGCCACCAGCCCCATCAGCCGGGGCAGCGCCCAGTCCTGGGCCCGGGCGAGGACCGACTTGGGATCGCCGCCCTGGCGGGTGGCGATCCGGGCTTCCAGGAGCCCGGCGGCGTAGCCGGAGCCGAGCCCCTGGCGGACCCTCCGCAGGGTCTCCGGATCCGGCGCCGGCCCGCGGCCCGCGTAGGCCCAGGCCCAGACGGCCGGGAAGGGCCCCGGGGCGCCCGCGGCCAGGGTCTCGCCCCGGGGCAGTTCGCCCTGGTCGCCGGCGTAGACGGCCAGCACCGCCTGATCCCAGCCGGTCAGCCGGCTCAGGCTGGTCCGGGGGTCGCGGCCGGCCAGGGCCGCGCCGGTGGTGGCGCCGAGCAGCCGGGGCGCGGCCAGGGCCAGGTCCGCCAGCCGGCCCTGGAGGCTGACCTGGGCGGCGCTGGCGGGGGCATGGCCGTGGGCGCGGCGGGCCCTCAGGTTCCAGCCGCCCAGCAGGAGGATGAGCAGGACCAGGGTGGCGATCAGCGGATCCGCCCAGGCGCGGTCGGGATTCCAGGGGGCGGGGCCGGGTCTGTCCATGACCCAGGATGATACATTGTTGGAAGGAGTCCCCATGGCCTTTTCCCAGCCCATCGATGTGCGGTTCGCCGACCTGGACGCCCTTGGGCACGTGAACCACGCGGTCTTCATCACCTACATGGAGCACGCGCGGACCCGCTGGTACGGGGAGTATCTGGCGGGACGCCCCTTCAACGACGAGGGCTTCCTCATCGCCCGGGTGGAGATCGACTACCGCAAGCCGATCTTCCTGGGCGACGCCGTGCGCGTGGAGCTGCGCTGCGCCCATGTGGGCCAGAGTTCGTTCGCCCTGGCCTACCGGCTGGTCCGCAGCAGCGACGAAGTGGTGCTGGCCGAGGGCCAGACCGTGCAGGTCATGTTCGATTTCGCCAGCCACCGGCCCAAGCCCATCCGCGCCCAGACCGCGGCCTGGCTCCGGTCCCAGGCGTGAGGCTGGGCACCGCCGTCTGGGCCGAGGGCCCCGGCCAGCGCCAGGCGCTGGTGGCGCAGCTGCCCGGAGATCCGTCCCGGCTGGTGGACCTGAACCGGGTGGAGCATCTGCGCCTGGCCAAGCTGGGCGAGGGCCGGGCCGAGGCGCTCGCCGCCGAGCGGGTGCCGTCCTGCCTGGGCCGGATGCTGGAATGCGGGCCGCGCGCGCTCCAGCGGGCCCGCCGGACCCTGGCCTATGCCGAGAAATGGCATGCCCGCCACGGCCTGCCGGAAGCCCTGGCGCCGGCCTACGACGGCGTCACCCTGCTGCCCTGCCTGCCGCGCCCGGCCAGCCTGCGCCGCTGGGACGGCACCTGGCTGGACCGTCTTTTCGTGCAGGGCCCCGGCGCCGTCCTGGCCCAGCCTCCGCAGGCCACCCTGGCCTGGATCGGCCTCCAGGGCGGCGCCGCCGCCGGCTGCTGCCTGGCCCTGGACCAGTCCCCGGGGGCGGTGCTGGGGGCTTGGCTGGAACTGGACATGGACTGGGCCGGCAGCCTGGAGCTCCGGATCGGCGCCCGCCGTCGGCGGGTGCCCCTGGACACGTGGAAGGACCTGGTGCCCGAGAACCTGCGGCCGGGCGAAGTCCTGCTGGCGCCGGTCCCGCCGTTCCGGCTGGGGCCCTGCGCCCCTGGCGCCCGCATCCGGGTGGCGGCGCCGATCGAGACGCTGGAGCTGATGCTGGGCGATCATCTGCTCCATCCGACCTTGCAGTAGCCCGGCCCGGCGGGAGCCGGCCCGGGGCCGGCATCCGTCCGGGCAGGGCCTATTCCACGGGGACCGTGGCGGTGGTCGCGGAAACCGCGTCCGAGTACTGCACGGTCAGGGCGCGGGCGGCAGTCACCAGATCGATGCTGCCGCCCTCGGCCAGGGCGATGACCTGGCCGAGTTCGTTGCGGATCATCGCCCCGGGGTGGGCCCGGGCGTCCCAGGTGAAACGGACCCGCGACGGATCCAGGCGCACGGCGGAGGCCGCGCCCGGAGCCGCGGCCCCGGCCACGGCGGCGGGGGCCCGGTGGGCGGTGGCCATCAGCACGCCGTTGCGGGCCACCCTCAGGATTCCGGGGGCGTGGGCGCCGGCCTTGGCCGGCCCGGAGGCCTGCGGGATCGGCACCGCCACCACGAAGCCGCGGTTGGGGGAGTGGTCGGCGATATCCGGCTCGAAGGCGACCTTGGCCAGGGACTGGCCATCGGCGCCGAGCAGCTCGGCATGGTAGGTGGCGTCGGGATCCGGGCGTGTGGGCACGGTCGAGACCACGAAGCCGGGACGCAGCTTGACCTCCCCGGCCACCACGGTGCCCCAGACCAGGAGGCAATCCTGGACGCCGGCGGCGCTTCCGATCGGGCCGGCACTGTCGGAAAGGGTGGGGTCCGTTCCTCCGGTGCGGTAGTCCATGACCTTCGTGAAGCAGTAGTCCGAGACCCACTCGAAGCCGCAGTAGGCCATTGGCCTTTCCCCAAATCTGAGTACCAAATGAAAAGTTAGGGCTCATCCTGAACGAGGAGAACCCTGAATGCGCAAGCCCAAGCTCACTGACGAGCAGATCGTCGCCCTTCTGCGTGAGGCAGAACGCGGCGAAAACACCATCACCGAGGTTTGCAAAAAGGCCGGCATCTCCGAGCAGACCTTCTACCGGTGGCGGAACAAGTTCGCCGGGAACACCGTCCAGGACGTCCGGAAGCTCAAGCAGCTGGAGAAGGATAACGCCCGCCTCCTGCGTCTCCTGGGGCAGCGAGACGTCGAGATCGACGCCATGAAGGAGCTGCTCGCAAAAAAATGGTGAGCGCCCCTCAGAAACGCGAGGGGGTAAGGCTCTTGAAGGCATTTGGGATTACAGAACGCCGGATAGCCGTCCTGCTGGGGATCACCCGGACTGGGCAGCGCTACCAGGCCAGGCCCAAGCCTCAGGACCACCGGGCTGACCTGATCAAGGCCCTGAGCGCCGAACACCCTCGCTACGGGCAGAACCGCGTCTGGGCCCTGCTCCGGCGCAGTGGCGTGGTCATCAATATCAAAGCCGTGAACCGTATCTGGCAGAAGTTCGGCCTTCAGGTTTCTCGGCGGCCAAGGCGGAAGAAAATCAGGACCGGGGACAGCGTTCCGCGGAAGGCCGAGTTCATCAACCATGTCTGGACCTACGACTTCGTCTTCGACTGGTCGTTCAACGGCGTCTCCTTGAAGTTCCTGACCTTGGAGGACGAGTTCACTCGAGAATCGCTGGCCATCGAGGTCGGGCACACCTTCAACTCCCTGCAGGTCCGTGGCGCGCTGGCCCGGGTCTTTCAGGAGCGCGGCGTGCCCAAGTTCCTGCGTAGCGACAACGGCTCAGAATTCATCGCCATCGACTTGAAACTATGGATCGGCGACCTGGGCATCGACACCCACCTCATCGACCCCGGCAAGCCATGGCAGAACGGCTATGCCGAGAGCTTCAACGCCAGGTTCCGGGACGAATGCCTCAACCAAGAAACTTTCCACGGCGTGCGGGAGGCCGCCGTCGTCATCAAAGCCTTCAGCAAGAAATACAACGAGTGCCACCCGCATTCCAGCCTCGGGTTCTATACGCCCAGGGAGTTTGCCCGGCTTTCCAAGTCGGGGGCTCTGCCCCCGGACCCCCGGGATTTACCGCCTTGGGGCCTGCCCACAGTCAGCAAGAGGACCGCACGCGGCCCCCTTGCTCCTGCGTTGCAGGCCCCTGGGATGGCGCTCGAGTCGGATCCCTCCGGAGCTCTATCCTCCACCCAGGCAGCGGAGAAGGTATCATGAACCCGACCAAGCCTGCGGCTTGGCGGTCTTTTTGCCCCCAATTTAACCGAGGACTAACCTTTCAATTGGTTCTCAATTTGGGGAAAGGCCACCATGATGTCGTGGCGGATCGCGGGGTCCATGGCCATGCCGCCGGTGAGGTCGTAGCCCCACTGGCCGATCTTGGAGTCCGCGTAAGGGTAGTCCAGGTCCGGGTCGGCGGCGCCGCAGCCGGGCGTGTGGTGCCGGCTCATGGTATGGCCCAGCTCGTGGGCGGTGGTGGCTTCCCGCCAGCGGAAGATGTTGTTGCTGGGGTTCAGGCTGTAGTCATGGCCGATGCCCATGGCCACGCAGGCCGGCGGGAAGTTGGCCATGCCCGAGCCGCCGCCCAGGATGCCGGCCCACCAGGCGTTGTAGGCACCGTAGTAGTAGCGGTCATGCACCCCCTCGGCGGCGCGCAGCACCTGCAGCTCGGTGAGCACCGGATCCCAGTCGCTGTAGTCGGGCATGGGCAGGTGCTGGGAGTTGAAGGGGGCGTGCACCTCGGTGTCGACCGCGTCCGGCAGGGGCCAGATGCGGGTGAACATGTTGAGCCAGGTGCCGGTGTTGGTGGGATCCACGTCGCCGGTGTAGGTGACGCCGTCCTTCACCACCGCCAGCGGCACGAAGGTCAGCTTGAAGGGCTGGGTGTCGCGCACGTCCAGGGCGAGGGGGACGCCGTCGTAGGGCCAGAAGTTGTTGCTGGGGTCCACCTCCGGCAGGGCGCCGGTGGGGTTCACCTGGGCCAGCACCGCCAGGCCCGGTTGCAGGTACTGGGCAGGGATCAGGGCGTTCCAGGTCTTGTCGAAATCCGCCTCGGTGGTGCCGAGGGGGGCCCCGGTCAGGCCCGCCGGGGCGGGGATGGTGACCGAATAGACCAGGGCCTGGCCCTGGTAGAGGCCCAGCGCGACCGTCGGCAGCAGGGAGTTGGCGAGGTTGGCGCGGACGTGGACCCGGGCCATGGCCTGGCGGTCCTTCACCAGAGGCACGCCCGAATCCTCGCGCTGGGTCACCTGGATGAATTCCACCCGCTGGATGTAGAGATCCTGGGTGATGCCGCTGGCCAGCACGGTGAAGGCCGGAGTGGGGCAGGTGCCGCCGGGCCCGGTCACCGTCAGCGGACCGGAGGTCGCGCCGACCGGGATGACGGTGGTGATCTGGGCGTCGCTGTCGACCCGGAAGGCCGCCGGGATCCCGGCCATGGCCACCCCGGTGGCGCCCAGCAGGTGCTTCCCGATGATCGCGATGGGAGTGCCGACCGGGCCCCGGGTCGGTTCCACCAGACCCGCTTCCGGGGCATGGTAGTTCACGGTGAAGGAGCCTGGGAGCACGATCGCCCCGGCACCCGTGACCAGCTGGATGGGGCCGGTGCTGGCGCCGAAGGGCACATGGGTCTGGAGGGTCTGGGCGTCCAGCTGGGCCCAGGAGGCCGTGGGGACGCCGTTGAAAAGGATCCGCTGGATGCCTGCGAGGCCGGTGCCGTTGAGGGTGACCAGGGTCTCCCCGGGGTAGCCCGAAGCCGGGAACACGTCGGCGGCCACGGGTCGCAGACTGGCTGGGCCGAAAGCCAGGACCTGCACCCTGTCCATGGTCCAGGAGGTGCCCAGTTCCTTGTCCTCGTCGCTCTCCATGCGCAGGGCCACGTTCTGGCCCTTGAAGGCCGAGAGGTCCACCAGGAAGGGCGCCAGGGCGTGGTCCGGGCCCGTCAGGTTGTCGAGCTGGAATACCAGCCCGCCGGGCAGGAGCGCGCCGGTGGCCGGATCCATGAGCTTGACGTTGAAGAAGTCCTTGGCCACGCCGGTGTTCTCCTCGGTCTTCATGCCGACCAGGAAGCGCAGCTCGATCCGGGAGGCGTCGGCGGGCAGGGCGATGGCGTCGGAGGTCGGCGCGTCGACCGTGCGGGTCTCGTTCTGGAGCAGGGCCTGCCAGCCCCAGCCGCCCACCGTCTGGGTCCAGGTGCCGCTCTCGGCCAGCAGGTCGTAGCAGGGTAGGGCCAGGGCGTTTCGGATCAGTGCGCCGGAGCCGTAGCCGGCGGACCAATTGACCGGACCGGCCTCGAAATCGCCGTTGGCCAGGAGGTCCACGCTGGGCTCGGCCAGGGGCGTGAAGGCCTGGAAGGAGGCGGCGCTGCCGGCCGGGGTGGTCACCTGGACCGGGCCCGGGGCGACTCCGGCCGGGATCTCCACCAGGATCGCCTGGTCCGAGAGCGCGGTGAAATTGCACAGGACCGGGCCGATGGCGACCCCGGTGACCCCGGCCAGCCGGGAGCCGCTGAGCAGGATGGAACTCCCGGGCGCGGCGGCGTCCGGCGACAGATCGGCCACGACCGGCCCGTTGGCCGGGACCACCACCGTGAAGGGCGTCGCGGTGCTGCCGGTGCCGCCGGCGCGGTTGACGAAGGCGATCGGGCCGGTGGCCGCGCCGGCCGGGACCACCGCCTGGATCAGGCCGCTGGAGACGATCCGGAAGATCCCGGCGGGGACACCGGCGAAGGTGACGCTGGTGACGTCCTGGAAGTTGCGCCCGCTGACGGTGACGGTGGTGCCCACGGTCCCGGTGGGAGGGTTCATCCCGGTCAAGGTCGGATCCACGAAGAAGGTGTCGGCGCTCCAGGCCGTGGCGGCCTGGGTGGTGAACGAGAGGGAGCCTGATCGGGCGCCCGCGGGCAGGGTCACGTCGATTCGGAACGGGTCGACGATGGACCATTGGCTGGCGGGCACGCCACCGAAGGAGATCGACTGGACGGGATCGCCGGCGGACATGAGCAGCCGGTAGACATCCCCTTCCCTGGCGCGGTTGTTGGGGGAGAGATTGTAGATGGCGGGCAGGTGCGGCCCGACGAAGTCGGTGGCGGAGGTGGCGGTGCCGATCGGGGTGGTGATGATGACCGGGCCGGTGCCTGACCACATGGGGGTCTGGATCTGCACGGTGTTGTCGTCAGGAACGTAGAAGAAGTCCCCGGGGCCGCTGCCGCCGATTCCCACCGAGGTGGTCCCGGTGAAATTGCGGCCCTTGACCGTGATGAGGGTCCAGTTGCGGGTGCTGCCGCCGGGCGAGAAGGAATCGATCACCGGCGGCCCCTGGACCAGGGGATCGGCGATGAAGCTGGTGGCGTAGTCGGTGTAGCCCCAATAGCTGTCGGGCGTGTAGAAGCGCACGAAACCGGTTTTCAGGCGGCCGGGCAGGACCACGTCCAGGGCGGTGGGGTCCACCACCGTGAAGGCCGCCTTGGACATGGCGAAGCCCCCACTGAAGTAGATGGAGGTGACCTTGTCCAGGCCGGTGCCGTTGACCCTCACCGTGGCCCAGGGCACGCCGTGGCCGGGGACGATGCTGGTCACCTGGGTATCGAAGGGCAGGGGGAAGGCCTTGACCGTGAAATTGCCCGGGGAGGTGATGATCCCGTTCGGAGTGGTCACGAAGATCGGCCCGGTGACGTCGCTGCCCACCCGCCAGGGCACCATGGCCATGATCTGGGTGTCGCTCAGCACCGACCAGGAATAGGCGCCCAGCCCTGCGAAATCCACGCTGGAGACCCCCAGCAGGTTCACGCCGGTCAGGTAGACCGTGGCCCAGGTGGCGCCGGAAGCAGGGTTGACCTGGTTGATCCGGGGCAGCATCGCGTCGTCCACCACCTCGAATTCCGGACCCTGGCCGGAGCCGGACGGGGTGGTCACCACCACCGGCCCGGTGCTGGCGCCCTGGGGCACCGTCGCCTGGATCTGCAACGGGCTGAGGACGGAGAACGCCGCCGGCAGGCCATTGAAGGTGACCGCGCTGGCGCCGAGGAAGCCGCTGCCGGACAGGTTGACGAGGTTCCCGGGCTGGCCAAGGGCCGGGAGGAGGCCGGCGAGCACCGGTGCCGCCGCCGGCAGCACCGTGAAGGCCGGCCCGGTGGCCGAACCGCTGGCATTGCTCACCGTCACCGGGCCGGAGACCGCGCCCAGCGGCACGAAGACGCTCAGCTGGGTTGCGCTGCGGGTGGCCGGTGCGGTCTGGACGCCGTTGAAGTCGACGGTGAGGATGAAATTCAGGTTGCTGCCGTTGAGGGTGATCGCCGACCCGACCTGGGCCGAAGCCGGCAGGATCGAGGCCACCGCGGGAGGCGGCACGTTGAAGGTGAGATCCGTGCCGCTGAGGGCGGTGCCGTTGGGGCCTTCGATCCTGACCTTGCCGGCGGCCACCACCTGGCCGTTGAAGTACAGCCACTGCCCGGACAGGTCGGCCCAGGACTGGAAGTTCTCGGTGATCACGGAGCTGCCCACGGACACCCGGGAGCCGGACAGGATGTTGGAGCCCTGGAGCAGGACGGCGTAGTAGTCGGTATTGGGATTGGGCGCGACCGAGGCGAGCACCGGCGCCGGGCCGGTGGTGACCGTGAAGGCCGGTCCGGAAACGGCGCCCTGCGGCGAGGTGACGCTTACCGGGCCGGAGCTGGCCCCGGCCGGGACCGTGGCCGAGATCTGGGCCGGGCTGTCCACCGTGAACGCCGCGGGGGTGCCGTTGAAGCTGGCGCCCGTGACCCCGGTGAAACCGCTGCCGGCGAACCGGACGCGCACGCCCACGGCGGCGCTGGGCCAGTTGATGGAGGTGATCTGCGGACCCTGGGGCGCCACCTGGAACACCAGATCGGCCGTGGCGCTGCCGCCGGTGTTGCCGGCGGTGATCCGGTAGCTGGCCTGGACGGCCACCGCCTTCGGGGTGCCGGTGATGGCGCCCGAGACCGGGTCCAGCCCGAGGCCCGAGGGCAGGTCCGGACTCACGGTGTAGAGGGTCGGCACTCCGCCGGTGAGGGTCGGGCGGTCCTGCGGGATGGCGGTGCCCACCGTGAACGTGGCGGAGGCGTAGGTGTAGCTGAGGCCCGCGGGGGCCGGGTCATGCACGCCGAGGGTCAAGTCGACGGCGGTGCTGCCGCCCGAGTTGCTCGCGGTCACCGCATAGACGGTTGCGGGCGCGAGGCCGGCGGGTGTCCCGGTCAGGACGCCGGTGGCGCCGTCCAGCGCCAGGCCGGCCGGCAGGGGCGGGGCGACCGCGTAGGCCACAACGGCGCCCCCTGCGCTGCTGGGCGCGTTGGCCGGTATGGCGAGGCCGCGGGTGTAGTTGGCCGGGTTGGTGACGTAGGCCAGGCCGGCAGGTGCCAGGTCGAGCACCGTGATGGTCAGGACCTCCGCCGTGGTCCCGCCCGAATTGCCGGCGGTCACGCTGTAGCCGGCCTGGGCGGCGGGTGCCGAGGGAGTGCCGGAGATGACTCCGGTGGCGGGATCCAGGTTCAGCCCCGCCGGGAGTGCCGGGCTCACCAGGTACGAGGTCACCGCGCCGCCCGAGACCGACGGCGCGTTGGGCGCGATGGCCACGCCCCGGCGATAGACCGAGCTGAGGTTCGGGTAGGACAGGCCGGACGGGGGCAGGTCATTGACGGCGATCGACAGGGCCACGGAGGTCGATCCGGTGCTGCCCGTGGCGGTCACCGTATAGAGGGCTGCGGCGGCCACCACCTTTGGGGTTCCGGAGATGAGCCCGGTGGCGGGATCCAGATTCAGGCCGGCCGGGAGCGCCGGGTTCACCTGGTAGGAACCGGCGGCACCGCCCGAGTGGCTGGGGGCGTTGGGGATGATCGGGGTGCCCTTGACGTAGACCGAATGGCTGGCCTGATAGGCCAGGCCGCTGGGGGGCGCGTCGTTGACCGCGATGGAAAGGCCCAGGGTGCTGCTGCCGGCGGGATCGGCGGCGGTGACCGTGTAGACGGACGCGGCGACCACGGCCGAAGGGGTCCCGGTGATGGCGCCGGTGGCGGGATCCAGGGCCAGGCCCGCCGGCAGGGGCGGGCTGACCTGGTAGGAAGTGGGGGTGCCGCCGGTGCTGGACGGCAGATTGGGGGCGATGGCGGTGCCCTTGACGTAGACCGCGGCCATGGTGGTGTACCGCAGACTGGCCGGGGGGGCGTCCTGGACGGTGATGGTCAGGGCGCACACGGCATTGCCGCCGGTGTTGGAGGCGGTGACGGTGAAGGCCGCTCCCGCGGCCACCTCCGCCGGCGTGCCGGCGATGACGCCGGTGCCGGTGTCCAGGATCAGGCCGGCAGGTAGGGGTGGATGGATGGCGTAGGCGGTCACGGCGCCGCCGGAGCTGGCCGGCGGGTTGGGCGGGATGGCCTGGCCCCTGGTATAAAGGGCCGGGTTGCTGGCATAGGTCAGAGTCGTGGGCGGCAGGTCATTGACGGTAAGGGTGAGGTTGGCGGAGGTGCTGCCCCCGGCATTGCCGGCGGTGACGGCATAGGCCCGGGCGGCCGAGACCGTCGCCGGGGTTCCGGAAAGGAACCCGGTGCCCGGGTCCAGGGCCAGGCCGACCGGCAGGGCTGGCGCCACCGTCCAGCTGGTGGCGGCGCCGCCCGCAACGGCCGGGATATTGGGGGAGATGGCCAGGCTCCGGGTATAGACGGCCGGGTTCACACCATACGTAAGACCCGAGGGCGGGATCACTGGCGCTGGCGTGGATCCCCCGCCACCCCCGCCGCAGCTGGTGGCCAGGACCATGAGCGTGGCAAGCAGGACGGTGCAGCAAGCAGACGAGCGCATGGGTTCCTCCGGGGGCTGCCAGAGTGCTGGAGCCTCCGATCGGGCGACGGGAGCCTCGTAGTGCAGGTTTCAATCCTGATTGTCGACGTGATGGAATTGGGAGACTAACAGGTTTATCCGCCCGCAGGAGGGTTGGAAAAAACAATTTTCCGGTTATTTGCCGATCCGGCCCGGTGCCTCGATTTCCGGGTGGTCCCGCTTGATTTGGAGGGACCATGCCCACCGCTGCGGCTTCAGGCCCAGGGCCGGCATCCGCTATCCCGGGGTCGACGGCGATCCCGGGCCGCGGTTCCGGCTGGGCCCCCGCGAGCCGGGGAGCCGGATCCCACTGGCGGAGCCGATCGGGACGCTGGAGCTCAGCCTGGGCGGCCATCTCCTCCATCCGACCCTGCAGGCCTGCCCGGGGGTCAGAACACCGCGATGCCACGATTTTCCGGGCATCTTCCCGCCCGGCGGACCGCCTCCCGTCGCGCGGGTTTCACTTCACGGCGATGGCGATGCCGGCTCCCTCCAGCTGGAACCATTTTTTATTTTCGGGGTCGTAGGCATAAAGAAGGCGATCGGGGGTTCCGTTCCAGGTCGCCTGGGCGACTAGGAACTTGCCCTGCGAGCCCCAGGCGAGATCCACCGCGGGGGGGGCGCTCTTGTCTTCGACCCATTGCCGGCCGGTCAATTGGATAAGGCGACCCTCATCCGTGACCACCTCGGGCGAGCCGTTGAAGGCGGCAACCCGGACGCCTCCGCAGTTCTGGTCTTCCAAGACGTTGGTTTTCCTGTTCAGGAGATAGAGGGCGAAGCCTCCCCGCGCCACCTTCGTGCCGATCAGGTAGACGTCGCCCGTGGTGCCATCGATGGCGATATCCTGGGCCGAGCCCGGCTTTTTCACCCATTTGTCACGGACCCTCTGGAAGAGCTCGTTCGCATCGTTGATCACCCAGGGATCGCCGTTCAGATCAACCGCGACGCGCTTGGCGCCGCCGTCCAGCTGATACCAGCAGGCGCCGCCCTCACCCCACAGGTAGATGCCGGAATCGGTGCCGACGATATAGAGGGTGCCGCGGGCATTGCAGGCGATGGCTTTCGCCCCGCCGGGCATATTCTCCCAGCCGCCCATATAGGTCTTCTGGCGCCAGATCCGGCCGGCGGCGTTCACCACGTAGGCCTGGGCCTGGGCCTGGAACGAGAGCACGAGCGCGGCGGCGCCGATGAAAATGGGTGATTTCATCAAGTTCCTCCATAACCCTGAAATGGGCGGAACATCTTATTAAATAATTTATTAATATGGCAAAGCCATGCCACGGAATATTTCACCGTTCCGGCGATCCCGAGGCCGGGGTCGACACTTCCCAAGGGCCACTGCCGCCCGTCCCTTCGCGCGCCTCCGGCCCGGGTCCTGAATCCGGGGCTTCAGCCCAGGGCCAGCATCCGCTCCACCGGCGGCAGGGCGCGGCGCTGGATGTCGGGGTCGAGGGTGATCTCCGGCTGCAGGTCGCGCAGGGAGAGATACAGCTTCTCGAGGCTGTTGAGTTTCATGTAGGGGCACAGGGCGCAGTTGCAGCCGCTGTCGGCGGGGATGGGGATCAGCTCGGCCTCGGGGCGGAGCTTATGCATCTGATGCAGGATCCCGGCCTCGGTGCCGACGATGAAGCTGGTGGCGGGGTCGGAGCCGACCATCCTGAGGAGGGCGGCGGTGGAGCCGACGAAATCGGCCATGCGGCTCACGGTGGCGTCGCATTCGGGATGGACGATCACCTTGGCCTTGGGGTGGCGGGCCTTGAGCTGGGCCACCCGCTGGGCGGTGAACTGTTCGTGGACGATGCAGAAGCCGGGCCAGAGGACCATGTCGCGGCCGGTCTGGGCCATGACCCAGCGGCCGAGGTGACGGTCGGGCGCGAAGATGAGCGGCTGGTCCTTGGGGAAGCTCTCCACCACCCGCACCGCGTTGGAGCTGGTGCAGATGATGTCCGAGAGGGCCTTCACTCCCGCCGAGCAGTTGATGTAGCTGACCACCTTGTGATCGGGGTAGTGCTGGAGCCAGGCGCCGAAGGCGTCGGCCGGACAGCGGTCGGCCAGGCTGCAGCCGGCGTCCAGGTCGGGGATCACCACCCGCTTGCCGGGGTTGAGGATCTTGGCGGTCTCGGCCATGAAATGGACGCCGCAGAAGGCGATCACCTCGGCGTCGGTGCGGGCCGCGGCCTGGGCCAGTTGCAGGCTGTCGCCCACGCAGTCGGCCAGATCCTGGAGCTCGGGCTCCTGGTAGTAGTGGGCCAGGATGACCACCTTGCGGTCCCGGCGCAGCCGGTCGATCTCGGCCCTCAGATCCAGGGCCGGATCGAGGCTTTCCAGGTCGGGACGGTAGGGGAGGGGCGGCGCGCTCATGCGGATATTCTACCCGGACGCCTCCAGGGAGGCTTTTCGGGGTCTCGAATCCTTAATTCTTGAGTTTTTCGGATAAAAAATAATACGGATCCCATAAATTCGGCAAATTTAGACGAAACGGTTGAGAATTTATGAGACAAGCAGTACTCTGTGATTCGAGTCACACCGGCAAGGATATCAAGGGGCCTGCCACGAGGGTCCCGCATTTCTTTCTCCCCAAGGAGGGTCCATGACCAACACCCCGACCATCAAGGGTTCCGAAATCACGCGGCTGGACCAGATGAAGGTGAGCCGCTTCTTCGGCTGCAACACGTTCAACGAGCGCACCATGCGCGAGCGGCTGCCGCGCGAGGTGTTCAAGGCCTTCCGGCACAGCCTCAAGAAGGGCGAGCCGCTGTCCCCCGAGACCGCGCACGGCGTGGCCCAGGCCATGAAGGAGTGGGCGCTGGAGCACGGCGCCACCCACTTCACCCACTGGTTCCTGCCCATGACCGGCGCCACCGCCGAGAAGCACGACGCCTTCATCGCCTGGGACGAGGCCGGGGTGGTCATCGAGAAGTTCTCCGGCGGCCAGCTGATCCAGGGCGAGCCCGACGCCAGCTCGTTCCCCTCGGGCGGCCTGCGCGCCACCTTCGAGGCCCGCGGCTACACCGTCTGGGACGCCACCAGCCCGGCCTTCCTGATGGAGAGCCAGCTCGGCACCACCCTCTGCATCCCCACCGCGTTCATCGGCTACCACGGCGAGGCGCTGGACAACAAGCTGCCCCTGCTGCGCTCCATGGATGCCGTCAACAAGTCGGCCCTGCACGCCCTGAGCCACTTCGAAAGCAAGGCCTCCACCGTGGTCGCCCAGTGCGGTCCGGAGCAGGAATATTTCCTGGTCGACCTGGACCTGGCCCGGGAGCGGCCCGACCTGGTGTTCGCCAACCGCACCCTCCAGGGCGCCCGGCCCCCCAAGGGGCAGGAGCTCGAGGACCACTATTTCGGCAGCATCAAGGAGCGGGTCCTGGGCTTCATGCAGGAAGTCGAGCTGGAGTGCTTCAAGCTGGGCATCCCCGCCAAGACCCGGCACAACGAGGTGGCCCCCAACCAGTTCGAGATCGCGCCCATCTATGAGCCGGCCAACCTGGCTTCGGACCACAACCAGCTCCTGATGGAGATCATGAAGACCGTCGGCGAGCGCCAGAACCTGGCCGTGCTCCTGCACGAGAAGCCCTTCGCCGGGGTCAACGGCTCGGGCAAGCACGTGAACTGGAGCATGGCCACCGATGAGGGCCACAACCTCCTGGATCCCGGCAAGACCCCCGAGGAGAACCTGCAGTTCCTCTACTTCCTCGCCGCCACCCTGAAGGCCATCCACCGCCACGGCGGCCTGCTGCGGGCCTCCATCGCCTTCGCCGGCAACGACCACCGGCTGGGCGCCAACGAAGCCCCGCCGGCGATCATGTCGGCCTTCCTGGGCGCGCAGCTCAACCACATCCTCGAGGCCATCGAGCGCGGCGACGTGGCCGACGCCAGCGAGAAGCAGATCCTGGACCTCAAGCTGGGCAGCCTGCCGGCCCTGGAGAAGGATGCCACCGACCGCAACCGCACCAGCCCCTTCGCCTTCACCGGCAACAAGTTCGAGTTCCGGGCCGTGGGCTCCTCCCAGGCCATCGCCTTCCCGCTCACGGTCATCAACGCCACGGTGGCCGAGGCCCTGGACGACATGAACGCCCGGATGGACGAGGAGATCGCCGCCGGCAAGAGCGTGCGCGCCGCGGCCATGGCCGTGATCCGCGAAGCCATCATCGCGACCAAGGACATCCGCTTCGAGGGCAACGGCTATTCCGAGGCCTGGACCCAGGAGGCCGAGCGCCGCGGCCTGCCCCACGCCCGGGACACCGTCGCCGCCCTGAAGATCTGGGAGGACAAGAAGTCCCAGGTGGTCTTCAGCCGCTCCGGCATCCTCACCCCCGAGGAGCTGGAAGCCCGGCTGCACATCCGCCACGAGCAGTACCAGAAGGCCATCTCCATCGAGGCCCAGGTGCTGCGCGAACTGGCCGAGACCCAGCTGCTCCCGGCCATCCTCGACGACCTGGGCGCCCGGGCCGAGACCCTGGCCAAGCTGGCCTCCGTGGGCGTGCCGGTGCCCGATTCGCTCAAGGCGGCCCTGGCCACCCAGGCCCAGCTGGCCGGCGTGGCCACGGAACGCCTGGCCGCCCTCAAGGCCGCCATGGTGGCCGCCGACGCCACCGAGGAAGGGCACCACAAGACCGCGGCCTTCGGCGGCCCGGTCCGCACCGCCCAGGAACTGCTCCGCGACGTGCTCGACCAGCTCGAGAAGGATTGTTCCGCCCAGCGCTGGCCCATCCCGGTCTACCGGGAACTGCTGGCGCCGCTGATCTGATACGTTCTACCTGAACCCCGCCGCCCGTTCGCTTCACGACGGGCGGCGGTTTTCGTTTTGCCGCCGGAGGTGGGACACTGGCGGCATGACCGACGTGCACACCCTCCGCCTGCCGCCCCCCATCCTGGCCTCGGCCTCGCCGCGCCGCCGGCAGTGGCTGGAGGCCCTGCGGATCCCCTACGAGACCTGCGCCCCCGATGTGGACGAGACGCCCCTGCCCGGCGAGGAGCCGATCGCCATGGTGGCCCGGCTGTCGGCGGCCAAGGCCGAGCTGATAAGCCGCCGCAACCCCGGCCGCTGGATCATCGCCGCCGACACCACCGTGGCCGTGGACCACCACGTGCTGGGCAAGCCCGAGGACGTGGACGACGCCGTGCGCATGCTGCTGCTGATCCAGGGCCGCGCCCACGAGGTGCACACCGGCCTCTGCCTGCGCAAGGACGACGAGGTCCACACGCTGGTCGACACAGCCGAAGTGTTCCTGCGCCCCGTGACCCCCGCCCGGGCCCGCTGGTACGCCAACACCGGCGAACCCATGGACAAGGCCGGCGGTTACGCCGCCCAGGGCATCGCAGCGCTGTTCATCGAACGGATCGAAGGCAGCTTCGCGACGGTGATGGGGTTCCCGGTGGAGCGGTTCGCGGAGACGGCTGGGCCGCTGGGGCTGCTGGGGAGCTGGTTGGGGATGCCCTGATCCCGGCGGTTCCCGAATTCCGGCAGGGCAGCCCTACTTCAAGGCGTCGACCGGGATCAGGGCGAGGCCTCCAGGGAAGGACAGCGCCAACTGGTCGCCGCACGTGACCACCCCGAGGAAAGTGACGGGACAGCTGAAGATCAGGGGAGGCTGGCTGGGATTGTAGGCGGTCTGGCCGAAGCTGGTGACGTCGCCGAAACTGCTGGCGAAGTAAACCCTCTGGGACGCGGCGTCGGAGCACATGCTGGCGAAATTGCCGACCGGGTAGCTGCCGATCCAGGCCAGGTCGGCGGCACGGAGGACATCCCCGTTGGAGAAGAACAGGTTGCCGCCAGAGTAGGCCATCGTCATGCCGAACTGGGTGATGGGCGTGCCCTGGGCCAGGGTGACGCTGGCGCCCGAAGCGTCCACGGCAAGGTGGAATGCCTGGAATCCGGGCGTCTGGCTATCGAAACCGTAGAGCAGATCGGCACGGTCGCCGAAGGTGAGGAGGTCCATGGTGGGCCAGGTGGCGCGGACAGGTCGGGCCACGCCGCCATCGTAGACGGTCACCCCGGCTTCCGGAGAGCTCGCGAATGTCCCATAGCCGGTGGCGATGGCGACGCTGTCGGGCAGCCCGGGCAGGACGGCGATACTCTGGGCCCGGAGGGCCAGGTCGCCGGTCGAAGTTCCGAGCGCAAAGCGATAGCCGGCGGTCCGGGTCGCAAGATCCACCTTCTGCACCGCGTGCAGCGCATCCAGGCCGACATAGAGGCAACTGGCATCCCCGGCCATGGCCAGGGCGCGCGGCTCATCATCCAGGGCCAGCGATTGTTCGAGAACGCCGGCCTGGGGGTCGATGAAGGCGAGGGAATCAGCGTGCGCCGCGTCGGCAGCCGACACCGCGACCACAAGACGGCCGCGGACGGGATCATAGACCATGCCGTTCACCCTAAGGGCGAGGGTGCGGCCGGTGACGGTCACCGTCACCGATTTGCGGTCGCTGCCCCCGTCGTCGGTGGCCGTGAGCGTATAGGTGGTCGTGGCCGCTGGGGTCACCGTGACCTGGCCGGCTTCAAGCGGCCCGACGGCGGGGGCCAGGCTGTAGCGGAGGGACTCGGTGTATCGCGCCATGGTCCACGCCAGGGTCACCGGCTGGCCGCCAAGGCTCGTCGTTGGCGTGGCCGTGAAGCTGTCGATCACGGGTGGAGGGCCGCCATTACCGCCGCCCCCACCACAACCCATCGCCAGCATGATCACTGCTGCGCACAACCCGGTCCAATGCGCCCTCGCCATATCCGCTCCTCCGCGATTCCACCGCCCGGCGAAGGCCGGGGGCGGGAGCGCTCACGCCGATGTCATCCTGGATTTCGTTTCAGGGATGATTCTGGCACGGAATCGGGATCGTGATCCTAGGGCTTGGGCTTGCGCTGCTTCGGGTTGAAGTCCTCGAGCATGCGGTATTTCACGCCTTCGACGTCCTTGAACTGGCCGTCTCGGATGGCCCAGAGGGCGAAGAGGACGAAGCCGGCGGCGAAGGCCAGGCCCACGGCGGTGAAGACGATGATGAGGGTCCAGTTGGCGTGTTCCATGGGGTCACCTAATTGGCCACGAGGAACAGGTCGAGTTTCCAGGCCAGTACCAGGGGCACGAACAGCATCAGGAAGAAGAAGACGATCATCTTCACCAGGAAGGGGTTCTCCTGGAGGATCTTCCACAGGGAGATCGGCGGTTCCTCACCTTGGGGGTGGAGGTTGGGGTCGGGGGCTTCGGTCATCGGGAGAACCTCATTTTTCGGCCACTTCGCCGAACAGGGCGACCAGGTACAGGACACCGAAGAAGAACAGGTAGAACAGGAGGTAGCGGAGCATCACCAGGTAGTCGGCGGGCCTGGGCTCGGCGGTTTTCTTCGCGGGGGCGGCCATGGGCTAGTCCTCCGGGACCGGTTTGGGTTCGAGGCCGGCCTTGAATTCGGCCAGGGCCTCCAGGAAGGCTTCCTTGTCCTTCATGGTCACGAAGAACATGCCCACCTTGCGGCGATCGGTGTTCTTGCGCAGCTTGGGGTTGCGCTTGCCCTCGAGGCGCTCGCGGATCATCAGGTTGCCGGTGCGGTAGTGGCAGTCGCCGATGGCGCAGCCGCAGACGAAGGTGGCGTCGGCGCCGTTGGCGAGGGCGGCCTCCATGAGGGTGGGCTTGACCATGCCCGAGCAGGGGACGATCACGAACTTGGTCTCGGGATCATCCAGCATGGCCTTGTGGGCGTCCAGCATGCGCTCCACAGGCAGGCTGCGCTCACAGACAAAACCGATGACAGTGCGCTTGGGTTCGGACATTCAGGCTCCCTTCTTCACGAGGGCCATGAGGTCGGCCTCCAGGGTCTTGGAATGCAGCTCGGGCAGCTCGATCGCCTGGAAGGGGCAGGCCCCGACGCAGATGCCGCACTCGCTGCAGCGGGCCGCCTGGACCACGGCGATCTGCTTGAACTTGCTGCCGGGCGCCCGCTCGACCATGGTGATCGCCTCGAACGGGCAGTCCAGGCTGCAGAAAGTGCAGCCGGTGCATTTGGCCTCGATCACCTCGGCGATGTTGGCGCGCCGGTCCTTGGGGTAGAAGGGCGCCACGCAGAGCAGCACCGTGGCGCCGCCCAGGATGATCCAGGTCCACAGGACCCCTAGGTTCTGGATCAACCAGTAGGGGAACATGTACCAGGCGTCGTAGCGGATGGTCTCCACCAGGTGGCCGATCTGGGCGGGGGCGTCGCTGGCGATGTAGGCGGCCTGGGCGGCGATCCGGGGATCCGTCCCGTAGCGGGCCAGCAGCTCGTGGGTGATGTTGATGGCCGGCAGGGTGCCGGCGGCCAGCAGGATGAAGCCCATCAGCAGGAAGTTGCTGGCCCGGCTGGGGGTGACCACAGGTTCCTTGAGCCGGATGAAGTGCATCCAGACCAGGAAGAAGATGAAGGTCGCGCCGCCCACGTGGAAGAACAGGAAGCGGGTCAGGCTGTAGTCGGTGATGCCCGCGCCGCCGACCAGGAAGGCGGAGAGGAACCCGCCCACCCCCGGCAGCGCTTCCAGCAGGTGCTGGGAGGCCACGACGATGAAGTAGGCCCGGGCGTCCCAGACCAGCAGATAGCCGCTCAGGCCCACGAACAGGACGAAGGCCAGCAGGGCCACGCCCGTGATCCAGGGCAGCCAGCGCCAGGACCGGTGCCGGTCGGTGAAGTAGACCCGGAGCATGTGCAGCAGGGTGACGATCATCATGGCGGCCGCGCCCCACCGGTGGATGCCGCGGACCACGGCGCCGTAGGGGATGCCGCCGGCCATGTCGATCGGATGGCCGGGGGTGGGCAGGGCGGAGATGTAGTTGACGCTGGACCAGGCCCGGTCGAGGGTGGGGATGTAGTACATCCACAGCAGGATTCCGGAGAATATCAGCAGCCAGAAGCAGTACAGGGGCAGGGCCCCGTGGAAGTACAGGGGGTTGTGCTCCTGGGTGGTCAGGAAGTTCACCAGCTTCTCGAAGCTGACCGTGAGGCTCTTGGTGAGGCGCAGGAATTTGCGGTACATGGCGTCCCCTACTGGTCCGGTGAGGTGCTGGGCTTGCGCAGGTAGGCGGCGCCCACCTCGGCCAGGGCGGCCACCACGAACGCCCACCCCAGCCACTTCACCACGTCGAATTCATGGAACGGCTCCTTGTTGGTGGTCTGCAAGCGCAACTCGGCCGGCAAGGTCACCCCCGGCGGCGGGCCGACCTCGGTCAGCAGGCTCCGGAACAGGAGGAAGCCAAATATCCCCAGGCCGGTCAGCAGGAAGATCACACCGAAGATGGGTCTTTTGCGCATGGGCTCACCGGGGGTCATGGGGATTGCGGGGATCGGATTTCAGGAAGAAGCGGTCCGCCCAGCGGTCGAAGAAGGGGCGGGTACGGTTCAGCCGGCCCCGGGCCTTCTCCTCGGCGTAGACCACGACCGCCAGGGAACCGAACATCAGGATCAGGGCGGTCAGGGCCGCCACGATGCCCAGGTAGGTGGCCGGGGAGGGGGCGGCCCGGAAGGCGTTCCAGCGGCCGAAGGTGGCGCTGAGCACGACCACCGCCAGGGCCGTTCCGGCCCATCGGCAGATCTGGATCTGGCGCAGGGAATACATGGTCAGGCCCCCTGGGGCTTGGGCTTGGCCTTGGCCGCCAGGGCTGCGGCCTCGGCACTCTTCCGGCGCCCCCAGCGGCCCAGGCCGATGACGGTGCCGGAGGCGATGATGCCCAGCCAGGCGATCACGTGGACCACCCAGAGCTGCATGCCGGGGGGCTTGTCGGGCCCGGCGCCCTTGGTCAGCCAGAGGTTGAGGTTGGGCCGGTTCTTCTCCAGCCAATCGTAGGCCATGTCCGGGGTGGCCAGGGGATTGGCCTGCTGGAGATGGGCCAGGACGCCGGGCATCTGGGCCTTGCCCAGCACGTTCCACTCGCGGATCTCGCCGAAGTAGTGGTACAGGGTGTTGGCGGACATGGCCACCAGGATGAAGGCCACGAAGAAGATGTGGAACGTCTCGTAGAACCGCTTGCCGTCCCGCTTCATGACGTAGGCCCAGTCCTGGATGTAGCCGGTCAGCAGGAAGGCGCCCATGGAGAAGTACCAGAGCGGGGCGTCCCGGTGCAGGTCGGCGATCCCGTTGAGGATCAGGAAACTGAAGGCGATGAAGTAGATCAGGCCGCCGATGCCGATCCAGTTGAAGATCTGCCGCTGCCCCCAGGCCCGCTCGGGCCGGCGGTCCAGGAACATGGAGGTGAGCACCAGGAACGGGATGGCGACGGTCAGCACGGTGGCCAGGTAGGGATCCTGCAGCTTCAGGAAGTGGTACATGGCCAGGAAGTACCAGTCGGACAGGATGGGGTTGGGGGTCACTTCCGGATTGGCCGGGCTGCCCTGGGCGGCCGGGATCATGATGGCGATGGCCAGCACCACCGCGAACACCGCCAGCTTGGCCCAGTGGTTGATGTTCATCCGCTTGAAGCCCCGGGCGTAGACCCGCAGCTCGAAAAAGATCAGCGGGATGAAGCTGAGCATGAAGTGGAAGGCGTAGAACCGGGTGACCGTGGCCGGGCCGATGCTGGTGCCGCCCAGGAGGATCTGGGCAGTGGTCTTGCCCTGGTTGGTCCAGTTGATCAGGCTGCCGCCGGGAAGCCAGGCGGGATTCTGGTCCAGGTAGGTGGGGAAGGTGGCCATGACCTTGGTGGCCCAGAGCGCCCGCTGGTTCCAGATCAGCAGGTAGCCGGTGAGCCCGGAATACATGCCGATGATCAGCAGCAGCAGGGCGATGATGAAGCTGAACTCGTTGCCCTGCTTGTATTCGCCGGTGAACCACATGCGGTAGACGCGCATGGTGGCCAGGATGATGAAGGCGTCGGCCCCGTACTTGTGCAGGCCGCGGACCATGGAGCCGATGGCCACCGGGCCCCAGCGCCAGTTCTGCTGGATCCGCTCGATGGAGTGGTAGGCCTGGTCGGTGACCGGGATGTAGTAGATCATCAGCACCACGCCGCTGATGATCACCAGCATCCAGACCCAGTACCACATGCCCCCCAGGGAGAACCATGGGTTGGTCTTCGATTCCTCCACGTGGCTCTCGTCGAACAGGTCCATCTTGGTCCAGCGCTCCTGGAACCAGGCCAGGAACGTGGCGGGGGCGTGGATCAGGCCCAGGAACAAATAGCGAATGGCATCAACCAACGCCGCCTCCTTCCGTTCCGGTGATGACGATCTGGCCGTCCTTGATCTCGAACGACATGGTGCGCGGGGGCCGGGGGGCCGGTCCCGAGACCACCTTCCCGGGCAGCAGGCCCTGGAGGTTCACCTCGGTCTTGCGGGTGGGATCGTAGACCGACAGGTGGCAGGGGCAGGCGAAGTACGGGTGGGTGGGGGCGGGCGGCTTGTAGTTGTAGCCGCCGGCCAGCTCCTCGGGGCTCTTGACGAAGTTGAAGGTGCAGCCCAGGTGCGGGCAGATCCGCTGGACCACGATGTACTTGGACTTGGGGTTCTTGGGATCGGTGAACTCGTCGGGAATGCGCACCACGAACCCGGGGATCTTGGCGCCCTGGATCTTGCGGCTGGAATACTCCACCGATTTGCGGATGTAGATGAAATCCTTGAAATCCCAGGGCTGGGTCAATTCGCTGAGCGCGGCCACGGCCTGGATGCTGCTGCCGGCCTCGTCCGGGGGCGCCACCAGGCCCTCCAGGCCGCCCACGGTGGTGGGCTTGAAATACCGGATCAGGGCGCTGGCGGCCAGCACCGCCCCGCCGACGATCGGCAGGCTGGTGAGGGTCTTCAGGAAGATCCGGCGCTGGATCACTTTCATCATTCGCTCCTACTCATGCTCATAGGTTCGGCTGCGGACCCCGTCGACCAGCATCCAGCGCTGGTCCTCGGTCAGGACGCCACGCCAGCTGGGCATCGCCGACCACTGGTGGACGAACTGCTGGAGGCTCTCGGGGGTCATGGAGGCGAGCACCGAGGGGGGGATGAACTTGAACTGGCCACCCTCCGAGATCCGCCAGAACAGGAAGGCGTCGGTGGTCTGGGCCAGCGCCTTGCGGTCGGAGAAGTTGAAGGGCGGGGGGTTCAAGGTGTGCGCCAGGGGGCCGTTGCCCTGGGCGGTGTCGCCGTGGCAGACCGAGCAGTTCTGCCCGTAGATGTCCCAGACGTCCTTGAACCGGGTGGGCCCCGCCGAGGCGATGGAGCGGCTCCAGACGTAGTAGATGGCGTTCCATACCGGGACCGGGTCGCCGGTGGCCACCAGCTGGTCGCCCCGCAGGTCCTTGATGGCGGTGATCCAGCCTTCGCCCATCCGGCCGCTGGGGCCGGGGTGCTGGAAGCTGCCCTGGCCGGGGTCGCCCTGGAGCTTGTTGGCCTGGCCGTGGGCGATGAGCTGGAACAGCTGGCCCGGCGTGCGCTGGAAGCGCCAGGCGCGGGCGGAGAAATCCGGGCCGACCTTGGGGGCCACCACCGGCCAGCGGTTCTCGGCCTTGAGCTCCTTGACCTTGGTGCCGTAGTCGGCGTGCGTGGGGGGCAGGGCGGCCTGCTTGGCGATCTCCTGGGCCTCCTGGGCGGTGATCCAGGTGCCGTGGCAGCCCGCGCAGTTGGCGGTGTAGGTGGCCCGGCCCTTGAGCGCCGAGGGCAGGCCCAGGGGGTAGGGGGCGGTCTCGGAGCCGGGTTCCAGCCCGGTGGGGGCCTTGGCCGCGGACAGGACGATCTCCTGGCCCTTGTCCCGGCGGGTGCTGAGGCCCTGGTCGGCGCAGCCGAGGGCCGCCAGGAGGCCGAGGGCGGCGAGGGCGGTCGCGAATGGGTTGGGGGTCCTTGCCATGGTCCGCTCCTCTAGGTGCCGCTGGGGCGGATCCAGGCCAGGACGGCCCAGACCAGGATGATGAGATACATGATCACCAGGGCGAAGGGCGCCTTGCCGTGGCCGACCTTGGTGCCGGACACCTCTTCCATGAGGTCCTCGTCTTCCTTGTTGTCCTTGCCGGGATCGTTGCTCATGGCGTCCTCACTTCACGGGCGTTGCGGGGATGGGCGCGCCGGGGGCCCTGCCGTAGTCGCTCTCGACCCCCTGCAGCTTGCCCAGGCCCTTGTTCTGGGCCACGTACTTCAGGAAGGCGGCCAGGGTGAGGCGCTGGTTGGCGTCCAGGGTGTATTCCCAGCGGGGCATCTGGGTGCCGGGCACGCCCCGGCTGATCCGCCAGAACCAGGTGTCGGTGGTGTAGGTGGCGAACTTGTCCTCGTCGAAATTGGCCGGGCGCTTGGTCATGGTGAAGGCGGCCTGGCCCTTGCCGTTGCCGGCCACCCCGTGGCAGGGCGCGCACTGGTTGTTGAACAGGCCCTTGCCGTAGTTGGCCAGGAGCCGGTTCTTGTCGGAGATGTCGCCCTCCTTGAAGCTGTTCTCGGTCCAGGCCCGGACCTCGGGATCCTGGGCGCGGGCCTCCTCGAGGGCCTCCTTGTTGGGGAAGGCCGGGGTGGCCAGCCCCTGCAGGGCGCCCTTGGCGTTGGCGGCCTCGTGGCTGGAACCGTACATCAGCTCCTCGATCTCGGCGGTGTACTTGTACGGCACCTCCAGGTGGTCGCCGTAGAGCTCCTCGTTCAGCGCCCGCTGCTGGGCCACGTCGAGCTTCCAGACCGCCACCTTCTCGGTGACCCCGTCGAGCTTGCCGCCGATCCAGGTGTAGTCGCGGATCTTCGCCCAGCGGGTCTCGCCGGTGCGGGCGTAGAGCTCCTTGCCGCCCTTGATCTCCAGGGCCCGGGTGCCGTAGGGCCCGAGGCTCTGCAGGAAGGCGGTCAGGTCGGTCAGCTCCTGCTCGGACAGGTAGTCGTAGCGGGGCATGATCGAGCCCGGCTTGACGTAGCGCGGGTTCTTGTGGTGGAGCATGTGGTACTGGTCGGGGAACTTGCCGCCGATGTTGGCAAGATCGGGGCCGGTCCGCTCGGAGCCCAGCAGGTGGTACTCGTCGTAGTAGTAGTCGGAGGACTTGGAGCGGCGGCCGTGGTCCCAGTCCTGCGGCCGGCTGACCATGGAGTGGCAGTACCAGCAGCCCTCCCGCTTGTAGATCTCCCGGCCGCGCAGCTCCTGGCTGGTGTAGTCGCGCAGGTCCTTCGGCTCCGGCGGATGGAAGGTCCACCGGGGCACCAGCACCACCACGAAGATGATGGAGGCCATGATGAGGGTGAGGCCCAGGGCGGGGTAGAGGTAGTTGGCGCGCTGACTGGTCATGGGTCCCCTCTAGTTCTGGACGCGGGCGGGCTGGGGCTGGGGGACCAGGGTGGCGGGCTCCTCCAGGGGGCCCTCCACGGAATCCTCGGCGAGCACCAGCGTCTTGACCACGTTGTAGACGAAGAGCACCTGGCCCAGCACGATCAGGAAGCCCGAGAAGGCCCGCATGAGCATGAACGGGGCGACCATGATGACGCCCCGGTAGACCGGGATGCCCTCCTCCCAGGCGGCGGCCTGGATCAGCCCGCCCACGGTCAGGGCGACGATCATCAGGATGGTGCCGATCAGGGACAGCCAGTAGTGGGCGTTGGCCAGCCGGCGCGAATACCACTGCCGGCCCGAGACCCGCGGGGCCACGTAGTAGATCGCGCCCCAGCCGACGAAGCCGAAGGTGCCCAGCAGGGCGAAGTGGGCGTGGCCCACCACCCAGTGGGTGAAGTGCAGGTACCAGTTGATCCAGCGGGTGGCCTGGAAGGGCCCGGTGAAACATGTCAACAGGTAGAAGCCCAGCGCCGTGATGAAGAAGCGCAGCGGCAGGTGGGTCGTCATCATCGCCCACTTGCCCTTCATGGTCAGGAAGAAGTTCACCAGCACGCTAATGACCGGCACCAGCAGCATCACCGAGGAGATCACCGCCACCGCCTTGAGCCACTCGGGCACCGGGCTCTGCAGCAGGTGGTGGGTGCCGGTGGGGGTGTAGAACATGGCGATGGTGCTGAATCCGACGATGGACAGCAGGTGCGAGTAGAGCGGGTTGCGGGTGATCTTGGGCAGGAAGTAGTAGAGCAGGCCGATCCCGTTGGTGGTGAACCACAGGCCCAGGATGTTGTGCCCGTAGAACCAGTTGGCGATGGCGTCGCCGATCCCTGGGACGGCGAAGAAGACCCGGTTGCCGATCAGGTAGACCACCGGGAACCAGAGCGTGGTGCCGGCGATGTACCAGATGGAGACGTAGAGCTGCTTCTCCTTGCGGGTGAGCACGGTGCCCCAGACCAGGACGATGTAGAGCATGAGCGCGGCCATCACCGCGATGTCCAGGAACCAGGGCAGCTCGGCGTATTCGCGGCCCTCGGTGATGCCGTTGGTCAGGCACAGGATGCCGCCGAGGATCACGCCGTTCCAGGCCACCATGAGGATGTTGCCCCAGCGCTCGCTCCACAGCTTCGTGCGGCACAGCTCGGGCACGACGTAGAAGATGGCGCCGATGTTGGCCATGGAGATGAAGCCGAAGGCCACCACGTTCACGTGGGTCGGCCGCAGGCGGCCGAACTGCAGCTGCGGCACGTTGTGGACGAGATCGGGCCAGTAGTATTCCGAGGCGGCCAGCAGGCCGAACAGGGTTCCCACCAGCCCCCAGATCGCGGCGCTGATGAGAAAGCGCTTGGAGGCGCTGTGCTCCTCGTCCAGCCAAAGGCCGAGCCGGTTCTCCCAGCCCTGATTAACTTCAAGATTTTGAGCCATCTAGCACGCTCCTGCCATTCCCGGGGGGTCACACATACTATAGGTTTTTCATGCCACGATCATACAATTTTGTGGCGTGGAATGACTATGATTCTGCGTTTCAGTCGCAGATCCGTCAAAGGAAAAAAGACCCGCCGGCCCATACTGGGGGCGCGCTCAAACACGATATTCCCATCGCTTTTCCAAAGCTCGGCGAGGGGCCGTCCGTGCCCGTCCGTGCGCACGGGGCCCGCGTTTCGGGGTTCTGCTAGAATTCGCCCATGTTCATGGCCATTCCCCCCCCTTATGGCCGCGGCCGGCTTGGCGGCCGCTGATGGACCGCGGCTGGCGTCTGGGGGGACGCTGGTACCAGGCGCTGCGGGAGCTGCCTGTGCCCGAGGGCGGCCAGGGCTGCGCCTGGTGGCTGGTGCGGCGGGACGGGCAGGGGCCTCGGCACCTGCTGCAGCTGTGGGAACCGCTGCCTTCGGCCAAGGCGCTGGACGCCATCCGCGAGGACTTCCTGCGCCGGTTCACCCAGGGCGAGCCGCTGGATCCGGGCCCCTGCCAGCTGGGCTACGACGCCACGCTGGCGTGGTTCCTGCAGGAACTGGAAGGGCTGCCGTTCCACCGGGTCTGGGGCGAGGCCGACGGCCCGGGCCGGGACAGCCTGGTGTCCACGGTGCGCGAGGCCATGGGCCGCTCCCGGGTGCCGCGGCTGCTGGCCCCGGAGGTGGTCGGGATCAAGCCCGGGCGGATCCTGGTGCCGCGGGTGCTGGGCACGGCCCCCTGGGGCCATGACGGGCTGGCCGGCCTGGCCGAGGCGGCGCCGGGCCCCGGCGGGAGGCGGATCTGGGAGCAGCAGGCCGACCTGGTGGAGCCCTCCGGGGCGCCCATCCGCGGCCGGGCCCAGGAACTCACCTACCTGAAGTCCCTCATGTTCGGGCTGGGCTCCCAGGTCCCCATGGAGCGGGTTCTGCTGCTCCAGGGCGAGGAGGGCCTGGGCCAGGACCGGCTCTGCGATTGGGCCGCGGCGGCCGCCCAGAGCCTGGGCATCTGGGTCGCCAGCCTGGAGCTGATGCCCGCCGAACCGGCCGGGGCCTTCCTGGAACGGCTGGTCCAGGAGGCGATCGCCGGAATGGAGGCCGATCTCTATGCCGCCGCCCCCGCCGTGGCCAAGGCCCTGGCCCGGCGCATGGCCACCTTCGCCTTCCTGCGCGGCGGCCGCCGGCCCGGCTTCGCCGAGCGCAAGCTGGAGGTGGAAGAGGTGGAGGCGGCCCTGGCCGCCCTGGCCTTCGCCCATGCCCGCCATGCCCGGCTGTTCGTGATCCGCGGGCTCGAGCGCCTCACCCCGGAGCTGCTGGACCTGTTGCGCGGCCTGGTCGGCCATTCCAAGCTCCCCTGGCTGCTTTCGTTCCGGGGCCAGGGCAGCTGCGCCGGGCTCCGGCCGTATCTGGAATCCCTGGCCAACCATCCGGGCACCGCCAGCATCATCCTGGACCGGCTGGAGGAGGCCGGCCTGCCGGAGGTGCTGGCCGACCTCCTGGGCGGGCAGCCGCCGCCCCCGGCCTTCGCGGCCGCGGCCTGCGCGGCTTCGCTGGGCAACCCCGGGCTCCTGCAGGCCCTTACGGAGATGGCGGTGCAGCGCGGCGAGCTGGCCTGGACCGGCGGAGCCTGGAGCTGCCCCCGGGGCGAGCCCGCGCTGGTGGTCGAGGAGGGGCAGGCGCAGAGCATCCTCGCGGGCCGCCTGGACCGGCTGGCGGCGCCGGCGCTGGCGGCGGCCCGGATCCTCGCCCTGGCGGACGGGCCGCTGGCCCCGGCCACCCTGGCCCGGGCCCTGAACCTGGACCCCGACGAGGTCGAGGAGGCCCTGCAGGCGGTGGTCCGGGCCCGGCTGGGGCTGATGGCCGAGGGCCGCTGCCGAGTCGCCGGCGCCCAGGCCCAGGCGCTGCTCCTGGACCGCACCCCGGCGGAAGAGACCCGGCGGCTGGCCCGGGCCCTGCTGCGGGTGCTGGAAGAGGACGGCCGCCGGCCGGTGCTGTCGGTGCGCCTGCAGGCCTTCGCCCAGGACCGCCGCACGGCCCTGGCCCAGGTGCTGTCCGCCATCGAGCGGGGCGAACTGCCCGGGCCGCTGGAGGCCCGGAAAGTGGTGGCGGAGGCCCTGGCCCTGGATCCGGAACCGGGCCAGCGGGCCCGGCTCTGGGAATTCCAGTCCGATGCCTGGTGCCTGGGTCCGGAAGGCGAGCGCCTGCCCTGGGAGGCGGCCGGGGCGCGCTCCCCCTATGAACTGGGCTGGGAGTCCCTGGATCAGGCGATCCAGGCCCTGGGCGAGCCGCTCCCCGGGAGCCCGGAGGAGGAGCAGGCCGGCCGCCTGCACCGGCAAAAGGCCCTGCTGGAGATCCGCCTGCGCCGGTTCCGCCAGGCCCACCAGTCGATCCGGTTGGCGGCGGCCTGCCTCGCCGACCACCCCTTCCACGCCGAACAGCCCCGTTTGCGCCTGGCCATGGGCCGCCTGCACCTGGCCCAGGGCGCCGGCGCCAAGGCGGTCAAGGCGCTGGAGGAGGGCCTGCAACTGCTCGACCAGAAGGGCCAGGCCACCGGGCATCGGGACCAGGTTGCCCTGTTGCTGGAGCTGGGACGGGTCCAGGGGCATCGGGGGCAGTTCCTGCATGCCGCTGCCACCCTCCAGGCCGCCCGGCGGTTCCTGGAGCACGAGGGGGACCGCCGCCGGCTGGTCGCGGTGCTGGACGCCCAGAGCCAGATCCACCTCGGATTGGGCCAGGTGGACGCGGCCTGGGGCTGCCTGAACGAGGCCCTGACCCTGGCCCGCAGCCTGGACGACCTGGAGCTCAAGGCCGGCTGCCACCTGGATCTGGGCATCCTGCGCAGCTGCCAGCAGCAGCTGGGGCCGGCCCTGGCCCACCTGGACAGCGCCCTGCGCCGCTACCAGGCCATGGCCGACCGGCCCATGGCGGCCCGGGCCATGGCCTGGAAGGCGCGGACGCTGGCGGCCCTGGGCGACGGGGTCCAGGCGGAGTTCCTCCTGCTCAAGGTCTCGGAACTGCCGGCCGAGCTGGTCACCGCGCTGGAGACCGGGGAACGGGCCTTCGTGGGCGGCGAGATCGCCGGCTTCCGGGAAGGCTGGCGGGACGCCCGCCGTCTCTACCTGGAAGCGGCCAACCGTTTCGGCGAGGCCGGCTACGCCTGGCGGGAACGCCTGGCCCGGCTCCACGGGATCCAGGCGGAGGCCCAGGAGGGGGGCGATCAGGCGCCTGAAGGCGCCTGGGTCCATCTGGAGCGGCTCAAGGGGCCGGTGGAGGGCACCGGTTCGCGCTGGCTGGAGATGGAATGGCGCCGGGCCCACGCCCTGCTCCTGGCGCGGTCCGGGCCCAGCGAGGGGGTGGTCTCCGAGGCCCTGCTGGCCTGGGGCGACGTGGTGGCCCTGGCCCGCGAACTGCGGTTCCCGGCCCAGGTGCTCGAGGCCGAGACCCGCAGTGGCGAGCTGCTGCTGGAGCGGGGCGAGCGGCTGGGAGCCCGGTCCCGGGTCCAGGATGCGCTGCCGGCCTTCCAGGATCTGTGGTCCCGGCTGCCCGACGCCTTCACCGACGGGTTCCTGGGCCGGCACGACATCCACGCCTTCCGCCGGGCCATCGAGAGCACGGGGATCCGCTTCGAGCTGCCGGAAAGAGCGGATCCTCTGGCAGACTGGAGCCCTACGCAGACATTCATTCCCCTCGCGGCGAATTCCAGGATGAACCCATGAGCCACCATTCCCATTCCGACCGGAGCGTCACCCTCCCGGACCTCCAGCGGATGACCGCGGCCGGCGAGAAGATCGTGATGATCACCGCCTACGATTCGGCCACGGCCCGGATCGCCGACGCGGCCGGGGTGGACGTGCTGCTGGTCGGCGACAGCGTCGGCAACGTCTGCCTGGGCTTCGAGAACACCCTGCCGGTGTCCCTGGCCATGATGGCGCACCACCTGGAGGCGGTCGTCCGGACCCGGCCCCGGGCCCTGGTGCTGGTGGACCTGCCCTACCTGACCTTCCACATCAGCGTCGAGGACACCCTGCGCAATGCCGGCGGGCTCATGCAGAAGGGCGCCCAGGGCGTGAAGCTGGAGGGCGGCGCCCGGCGGGTGCCGATGATCCGGGCCCTGGTGGAGGCCGAGATCCCGGTCATGGGGCACCTGGGGCTCACCCCCCAGAGCGTGCACGCCATGGGCGGCTACAAGGTCCAGGGGCGGGAGCCGGCGGCCGCTTTGGAGCTGCTGGAGGACGCCCTGCGCATCCAGGACGCCGGCTGCTTCGGCATGGTCCTGGAGGGCATTCCGGCCGAACTGGCGGCGCGGATCACCCAGGAGCTGTCCATCCCCACCTTCGGGATCGGGGCCGGCCCCGACTGCGCCGGCCAGGTCCTGGTCTTTCATGACATCCTCGGTTTATTGACAACCCCGCCGGCAAAATTCGTTCGGACCTATATGAACGGATTCGAGCAGTTGCGGGACGCGCTCCGGACCTGGGGCGAAGACGTCCGGACGGGGCGGTTCCCAGGACCGAAAGAATCCTATATCCTTCCTGAACCCGCCCGGGAACAGATCAGGGCCTGGAAGCCCCGCCACTAGGTAATTGAATGCGCATTATCCGCACCATCTCTGAATTGAAGGTCGCCCTCAAGGCGCTGCGGGAGAGCCACAAGAGCGTGGGCTTCGTGCCGACCATGGGCTTCCTGCACGAAGGCCATGCCTCCCTCATCCGCCAGAGCACCGCCCGCTGCGATGCCACGGTCGTCTCGGTGTTCGTCAATCCCACCCAGTTCGGCCCCTCCGAGGACCTCTCCCGCTACCCGCGGGACCTGGAGCGCGACCAGAACATGTGCCTGCGGCTGGGGGTGGCGATCCTGTTCCTGCCCGAGGCTTCCGAGGTCTATCCCACCGGGTTCTGCACCTCGGTCACGGTCGGGCAGATCGCCGACGTGCTGTGCGGGGCGTTCCGCCCCGGCCACTTCCGGGGCGTGGCCACGGTGGTGGCCAAGCTGTTCAACATGGTCCAGCCCGACCTGGCCTTCTTCGGCCAGAAGGACCTGCAGCAGACCGCGATCATCCGGCGGATGGTCAAGGACCTGAACCTGCCGGTGGACATCCTGGTGGCCCCGACCGTGCGCGAAGCCGACGGCCTGGCCCTCAGTTCCCGCAACGCCTACCTGTCCGAGCCCGACCGGGCCCGGGCCCTGGGCATCAGCCGGGGCCTGTTCGCGGCCGAGAAGGCCTTCCAGGCCGGCCAGCGGGAAGCCGGCCAGCTGGCCGCCCTGGCCCGGACCGAGCTGGCCGCCGACGAGATCCAGTACTGCGTGGTGGTCGACCCGATCGGCCTGGATCCGGTCGAAGGCGCCATCGCCCGGCCCGCCGCCCTCTGCATCGCCGTGGTGATCGGCGGCACCCGGCTGATCGACAACATCCTGCTCAACCCGATCGGGGACGCGGCCCAGTTCATCAGCCACCTGGACGCCTAAGCCATAGTTCTGCAAGCCATCGGGGGTCCGCGGCGACCGCCGGGCGGGCGGCGCGAAACCCGTATTTTTCTGGCTGGGCTTCCCATTTCACCTAAGAGTTGCTAAAAGTGTGTCAGCCGCTGGTCTGGTAGGGCCAGGGGTGTCTGGGGCACCGCCAGGGGCGTTGCCGCCGAATTCTGAAGAGGTAACAGCCATGGAAGTCCGACGGTCCCTCGTGGTCAATGCGACCCCGCTGGAGATGCGCATCGCCCTATTGGAAAACGGGCAGTTGTGCGAATTGTTCATCGAACGCACCACCCAGGTCAGCCAGGTGGGGGACGTCTACAAGGGGAGGGTGGCCAAGCTCCTCCAGGGCATGCAGAGCGCCTTCGTGGCGATCGGCGGGGCCAAGGACGGCTTCCTCTACCTGGACGAGCCCGAGACCCACCGGCTCCCCGCCGAGGAGGCGGTGGAGGACGAGGACGGGGCCGAGGCGGTGCTGGACGACCCGGCCGTCCCGGTGACCCTGCCGCCGGTCAAGGAGGGCGAGGAGATCCTGGTCCAGGTGGTCAAGGACCCGATCGGCAGCAAGGGCCCCCGGCTGAGCCGGCACATCAGCTTCCCGGGCCGGTTCCTGGTGTTCATGCCGGGCATCGAGCATGTGGGGATCTCCCGCAAGATCACCAATCCCGCGGAGCGGGAGCGCCTGCGGGCCCTGGTCAAGGGCCACGCCCAGCCGGGCGAGGGCTTCATCGTGCGCACCGCGGCCATCGGCGAGAAGGACGAGGATCTGGTCAACGACGTGGCCTACCTGCGCGAGCTGTGGGCCGAGCTGCAGGGCCGGTGCCAGGTCCAGGCGGCCCCGAGCCTGGTCTGGAAGGATTTCCGGCTCCTGCAGAAGGTCCTGCGGGACCTGTTCCGGGAGGAGGTGGCCAGCTTCTGGGTGGACCGGGACGACACCTACCGGGAGGTGGTGGATTTCGTCAGCCGGCTGCACCCCGAGTGGGTGGGGCGGATCAAGCACTTCACCAGCGACCTGCCGATCTTCGAGGCGTTCGCCATCGAGAAGGAGATCGACGCGGCCCGCCAGCCCAAGGTCTTCCTCAAGCACGGCGGCAGCATCGTCATCAACCAGACCGAGGCCCTGGTCAGCGTCGATGTCAACACCGGCAAGTTCGTTGGAAAGAAGGACCTGGAGGAGACCGTCTACCTCACCAACATGGAGGCCATCCCCGAGATCGTCCGCCAGCTGCGGTTGCGCAACCTGGGCGGGATCGTGGTGATCGACTTCATCGACATGATGGACGCGCTCCACCGGGAGGCGGTCATGAAGCGCATGCAGGATGAGCTCGAGCGCGACCGCAACCACGCCCGGGCCGTGGAGATCAGCGACTTCGGCCTGGTCGAGATGACCCGCAAGCGCACCGGCCCCAGCCTGGAGCGGCTGATCACCTCGGCCTGCCCGCACTGCGAGGGCTCCGGCCGCCGGCTCAGCGCCGAGACGGTGGTCCTGGCGGTCTACCGGGAGATGGCCCGGCAGGGGGAGCGCCTGCGCGGCGCCCAGGTCAGGCTGACCCTCCACGAGGAGCTCAGGAACGCCCTCCAGCCCGAGACCCGCGAGGGCGTCAACCAGCTGGCCCGGGTCCTGGGCGCCCACGTGGTCTGGCAGGACCGCCCCGACGGTCCGGTGCACGAGATCGACATCGAGGTGGTGCCGGGTCGATAGCCTTTTGACTTACCCGATCCTGCCGGGGGACAATGGGCGGCGACCCCAGGGGAGCGAGCCCATGACCGAGGAAACCCCACTTTCCCGCAGCGCGATCAAGGACCGGGTGTTCCTGGCCATGGCCCGGGAACTGAGCGCGCTGGGGACCTGCTGCCGCCTGAAGGTGGGCTGCCTGCTCATCCGGGCCGACGGCGGGATCGCCTCCGGGGGCTACAACGGGGCCCTGCCGGGCATGCCGCACTGCACCCCGGACACCTGCGGCCCGGGCATGCGCTGCCTGCACACCAGCCACGCCGAGGAGAACGCCCTGGGCTTCTGCGACGGCCAGATCGCCATCGCCTACGTCACCGACGAGCCCTGCCTGACCTGCACCCGGGCCCTGGTCCGGCGCGGCGTCCGCCGGGTGGTCTTCCAGCGGCCCTACGCCAGCATCGCCGACCAGGAGCGGCGCGAGCGCCAGGGCATCATCGACTATTTCGGGATGCGCTGGGAACACCTGGATCCCGATGGCCAGGCCTAGGACCGCCGGGTGATCAGGGGCCGCAAGCTCGTGGTGGTCATGCCGGCCTACAACGCCGCCCGGACCCTGGAACGGACCCACCAGGAGGTCCTGGAGCAGGGCATCGTCGACCAGGTGATCCTGGTGGACGACTGCAGCCAGGACGCCACGGCGGCCATCGCCCGGCGCCTGCCGCAGACCCTGGTCCACGTCCACGAGCGCAACCTGGGCTACGGGGGCAACCAGAAGAGCTGCTACAACCTGGCCCTGGCCGAGGGCGCCGATATCGTCATCATGATCCACCCCGACTACCAGTACACCCCCCAGCTCATCCCGGCCATGGCCGCCATGGTCGCCAGCGGCCTCTACCCGTGCGTCCTGGGCTCGCGGATCCTGGGCGGGCGGGCCATACGCCAGGGCATGCCGGTGTGGAAGTACGTGGCCAACCGGGGCCTCACCCTGTTCGGCAACCTGCTGATGGGCGCCAAGCTGTCGGAATACCACACCGGCTACCGGGCCTTCTCCAGGGAGCTGCTCGAGGCCCTCCCCCTGGCGGCCAACAGCGACGACTTCGTGTTCGACAACCAGATGCTGGCCCAGATCATCTGGGCCGATTTCCCGATCGCCGAGGTGACCTGCCCGGCCAAGTACTTCGAGGAGGCCTCCTCGATCAACTTCCCGCGCAGCGTCCGCTACGGCCTGGGCTGCGTGGCCACGGCCCTGCGGTTCGCCCTGGCCCGGGCCGGCCTCCTGGCCTCGCCCCTGTTCCCCAGGCCCCGGCGGGCACCATGCGACTGAGGCGGCCGGTCCCCCCGGCCTTCTGGATCGGCCTGCTCCTGGTGGCCATGGTCGGGATCATCTACGCCCGCACCGCCGGATTCCAGTTCCTGAGCTACGACGACACCGAGTACGTGGCCAAGAACCCGGTGGTCCGGGCCGGCCTGACCTGGGCGGGGGTGGCCTGGGCATTCACCACGTTCTGGGCCGCCAACTGGCATCCGCTGACCTGGCTCTCGCTGATGATGGACGTGTCCCTGTTCGGCCCCGGGCCGGGGCCGGCCCACCTGGTGAACGCCACCCTCCACGCGGCCAACGCGGTGCTCCTGTTCCTGCTGCTGCGCTCGGCCACCGGGTCGTTCTGGCGCAGCGCCCTGGTGGCGGCCCTGTTCGCCGTGCACCCTCTCCGGGTGGAGTCCGTGGCCTGGGTGGCCGAGCGCAAGGACCTGCTCTCCGCCGGGTTCGCCCTGCTCACCCTCCTGGCCTACCTGCGCTACACCCGCCGCCCGGGCCGGGCGGCCCTGGCGCTGGCGGCGCTCTGCTATGCGCTGGCGCTCATGGCCAAGCCCATGCCGGTGAGCCTGCCCATCCTGATGCTCCTGCTGGACCGCTGGCCCCTGGGCCGGGCCCCGTCCCTGGCCTGGCGGGACCTCCGGCCCCTGCTGGCGGAGAAGGTGCCCTTCCTCCTGCTGGCCGGAGCCTCGTGCGTGGTCACGGTGATCGCCCAGCGGCGGGGTGGGGCGGTGGCCGCGCTGGCCGCCCTCACCTTCCTGGAACGCCTGTGCAACGCCCTCTGGGCCTACGCACGCTATCTGGGCCTGGCCTGCTGGCCCTTGCAGCTCTCACCGTTCTACGATTTCGCCACCCGGGCCACCCTGCTCAGGGCGGCTGTCCCCTCCGCCATCCTGTTGGCCGGCGCCACCTGGTTCGCCCACGCCCAGCGGCACCGGAGGCCCTACCTCCTGTTCGGCTGGCTCTGGTTCCTGGTCTCCCTGGTGCCGGTCATCGGCATCGTCCAGGTGGGAGGCCAGGCCTTGGCGGACCGTTACACCTACCTGCCGATGCTGGGGCCGACCCTGGTCCTGGTCTGGGGCGGCGCCGAGCTGGCGGTGCGCTTTGCGGTGCCGGTGCGGCTCCGGGCCCTGGCCGCGGGCCTCGTCCTGGGCGTGCTGATGGTGTTGTCGTGGGTCCAGACGGGCTTCTGGCGGAACACGGAGATCCTGTTCAGGCACGCCCTCCGGGTCGAACCGCGAAGCCCGGTGGTGCTGATCAACCTGGGCCTTTCGTTCATCAACCAGGACCGCGCGATGGAGGCCCTGCCCCTGTTCCAGGAGGCGGTCCGGCTCAAGCCCACCTTCCCCCTGGCCCGGGGCGTCCTGGCGGAAACCTACTACTGCCTCGGGGACTACCCCAAAGCCCTGCATAACTACGGTCTGCTCCTGGTCCTCAGGCCGGCGGATCCCTCGGGCCTGCTCCGGTGCGGCGAGCTGCTGGCCCGGGCGGGCCGGCTGGAGGAATCGGTCACCTGCTTCCGGGCCTACCTGCGGACCGAACCGCAGCGGTTCCGCGAAACCCTCAATCCGGCTGCGGAACGGGCCGCCTCCCAGCGGGCGCGGATGACCCTGGCCCTGACCCTGAGAAAGCTGGGCTGGCACAAGGAGACGTGCACCGTCCTGGCCGAGTCCCTCAAGGAGGACCCCGGCAACCCCATGATCCTGTTCAACGAAGGCCTGGCCCTGGTGGCCGCGGGGCGGGCCCCGGAGGCCCTCGACCCCCTGCGCCAGTGCGCCCGGGTGATGCCCAACGCGCCTGAGGTGCACTTCCAGCTGGGCCTGGTCCTGGCCCAGGCCGGCGACGCCGCCGGGGCCCGGGAGGCCTTCACCCGGACCCTGACCCTGAATCCGGCCCACCCCGGGGCCGCGGCCGAGCTGGAGAAACTCCCTGTCCGGCCCTGATCCCCTTCAGCGGCGGACGTAGACCTGCTCCCGCCACCGGGCCAGGCTGTCGGCGTCCAGGAGCCGGCGGTAGTCCGGATCCTGCCGGCTCCGCCAGATGGGGAACTCGGTGAAGGGGTGGTCATCGGTGATGATCGCCGAGCCCCGGGTGAAGGCCTCGGCCTGGCGCGGGCCGAGCACGCGCAGGCCGAGCATGGCGGCCGGATCGGGGACGGTGTGGTCCCATTCGTTCAGGTCGGCGACGAGGGCCGGGTCCCCGGCGTGGGCCAGCACGCGGCGGGGGTCCAGGGGCCCCGTGCCCTTCATCCCGATCAGGAACAGGCCGCGGTAGACGGGCCCGCCGAACACCCAGAGATTGGGGAACACCTCCCGGAAGGTGGCGACCACCATCCTCCCGTCCGACAGGGAGCCCGGCATGACCCACAGGCACATGATCCCGTCCGCGGTCAGGTGGTCCCGGCACAGGGCGAAGAACTCCCGGCTGGTCAGGCTGGCGCAGCCGGCGCTCCAGGGCGGCGGCGGCGGGTCCATGCTGATCACGTCCCATCTGGTGTCGCGGGTGGCCAGGAAATCGCGGCCGTCGTCGGCGTAGAGCCGGACCCGCGGATCGGCGGCGACCGCCGCGGCGTCGGCATGGAAATCCGGGAACCGGGCCAGGACGTCCGGAACCAGTTCCACCGCGTCGCAGCGCAGCCCGGGGTGGCGGCTGGCGGAGCGCAGGGAGGTGCCCATCCCGAAGCAGATCGCCAGGAAGCTCCTCGGGTCCGGGTGCAGGAGCAGGGGCAGGTGGGCCATCAGCTTGGTCTCGGTGCACAGGATGGTCATCCCGACCCCGTTGATCCAGAGCGATTCGGACCGGGCCAGGCCGGGCACGGAGAAGGTGGTGGTGGTGGCCTGGGCCGTCTCATGGTGGAAGTGGACCCGGATCCGGTCGGCGACCTGACCGAACATGCGGTGGGTGGTGCGGTCCACCGCGTAGAGGTAGGGGTCCGGCGCACGCCGGGCCAGGGCGGCGCAGGCCAAGGTCGCGGCCACCGCCGTGACCACGGCCCGGGGGCCCGCCAGGCGACGCCAGGCCAGGGCGATCACCGCCCAGGCCAGCAGGAGGTTGGCGCAGGACAGCAGCACCATGGTGCCCCGGGAACCGAAGGCGTCCAGGAACAGGAACCCGGCCGCCAGCGAGCCCAGGATGCAGCCCACCGTGTTCAGGGCGTAGAGCAGCCCGATGTCCCCGGCCACGTGGCCGCCGTCCCGCACATAGGCCTTGCTGATGGCCGGGAAGATGAAGCCCAGGGCGAAGGTGATGGGGGTGACCAGGAGCGGCGGCATGAGCAGCATGTTCCGGAGCGTGAGCTCGGCATGGTTGCTCAGCGGCTCGAAGTGGGTGAAGAAGAACATTCCGGCCAGCCCGTAGACGGCGATGAAGACCTGGGCCAGGACGAAGGCGTCCAGGGGCCGGCGGGTGCGGTCCAGGGTCCAGCCCCCGGCCAGGCTGCCGGCGCCGACCCCGAGCAGGTAGAAGGCCAGCATCATGGCGAAGGAATAGATCGAAGGTCCCAGCTCGATCTGGAAGACCCGCGTCCAGACCACTTCGTAGGCGATGGCGGTGAATCCGCTGGCGGCGTAGAGCCAAGGGATCCAGGCCCGGGATCCCGGTTCCGGGGCGGCCGCGGAAGGGTCCGCGCCCGCGTCCGCCAGGTCCGGCGCGGCCATGCGCAGCGCGAACACGGCGATGGCGAAATTGAGCGCCACCCCCATGAGGACGGTGCCGCGCTCCCCCAGCCAGCCCAGGGTCAGCAGGCCGCTCAGGAGCACCCCCGCCACGGCACCCAGGGTGTTGAATCCGTAGAGGAGGCCGGCGCGGCGGGCCAGGGTGCCCTTCCCGGCCCGGGTGAAGGCGGCCAGGACCGGCAGGGTGCCGCCCATCAGGAAGGTCGGCACCAGCAGCAGGATGAACATGGAGGCCGCCTGGGCGGCGGTGAGGGCCGCCCGGGAGCCGGACGCCAGCCGGTAGATCCAGCCGTAGACCGGCACCAGGGCCGGTACGGCGGCGAACATGGCCAGGGCGGCCAGGCCCACGCCCACTTCCAGGCGGGCGTAGTACTGCAGCAGGTTCCGGCTATTCCGGGCGGCCCGGCCCAGGAGCAGGCTGCCCAGGGCCAGCCCGGCCATGAAGGCGGACAGGGTCACCGAGGTGGCGAAGACCGTCGAGCCCAGGACCCGGGTGAGCATGCGCAGCCACACCGTCTCGTAGACCAGCCCCGAGATGCCGGAGAGGAAGAACAGGAAATAGATCGGCTTCAAGCTTCGATGGGAAGGGGTCAAGGCAGGGGCCCTCGGATCGTGGATTGCGGGGAGGCGCGGGCTTCACGGCACCGGGGTGCCCGGCGTGTGCCGGGCCAGGAGCTGCTTGATCGCTTCCTTGTCCTGCTTGTAGGCCTCTTCGGAAACCGTGGTGATGGGGTCCTGGACATACCCCTTGTAGGTAATCCGATGGGCGCCGCCGGCCTTGAGGGGCTTGACCACCTCCATGTCCGGGCCCCGGCCCCAGGCCAGGCTCACTTCCTCCGAGCGCTCCTGGGCGGATTTCTCGTAGATGGTGAACCAGATCCCTTCCGGGGCGATGCCGGTCTTGGTGGTGAGGTCGGTCAGCCCCATCTGGCGGTAGAGGTCCTCCTTCTCATCGGTGAGGAGCTCCCGGCTGATGGTCTGGTAGCGCATCGGCGCCACCGGGTACGAGGTCTCCAGGGTCTTGCGGCTGAACGGCTTGCCGGTCTGGAGGGCCTGGTCCAGGGCGTCCCGGATGGACAGGACGCTGATGGTCGCCTGCGAGGGCGCCGCGCCGGGCGGAGCCTCGAACCCGGGGCCGGCCACCTTGAGGGTGATCCGGCCCTCCCAGGGGTCCAGGTTGTAGCCGTGCACGCCGCCCAGGTGGATCTGCGGGGTGGCCCGGTAGAAGTGCTCGCCGTGGTCGGAGAACAGGATCCGGGTGGCCTGGCCGTACTGGGGATCCTGGGCCAGCTCCCGCCAGATCGGTTCCCAGGAATGCAGGATGGATTCCATGCGCAGGCTGTAGGCGGCCATGGGGTCGGTGCGGGGATCCCATTTCAGGGCCCGGGCCAGGGTCACCTGCTGGCGGACCACCCAGGGCTCCATCTGCATCGGGTTCAGGGTCCACCAATGATGGATGCTGGCCAGTTCGTCGCGGCGGAGGAAGATGGGCACATGGGCAAGACATGAGTGGAACATGACCATTTTGCTGCCCCGCCCCAGGCGGAGGGCCTCGCGCAGGCCGCCGTCCAGGGGTGCCCAGGGGTTGGTCGTGGGGAAGGCCCGGCCCCAGTTCTCCCAGACGGCGAACAGCGGGAAGGAGGCGGTCAGGTTGGAGTTGACGAAGTTCTCCCAGCCCGGGGCGGGCATGAGGACATCGTCGAAATTGGCCGGCCGGCCGGCCAGGCCGATGGTGCCGCCATCATCGATGTAGAAGCGGGGCTTCCAGCCGAGGTGGTCGGCCTCCTGGATGATCGGCAGCGGCTGCTGGCCCTGGAACTCGGTGAGGGCGGGGGGGGCATGGCCGACCGTGAAGAACAGCGGATCGCCGCCCCAGAGGATGTGCCATAGCAGGCGGGTGGCCGGAATCACCGTCCAGGCGTTCTCGTACGAGACCCCCGGCCAGTTCGCCGTGACCTCGGTGCCCAGGTCCTCCCTCAGTCCGTCCAGGCCGACGATCAGCACCTGGGCGTTGTCGCTGCCGCCCTTGGCCGCGGTGAGCAACCGGGGCAGCCGCTCCGGGGCCAGCGGCAGGACGGTCCAGGCCGCCATCCACAGGACCAGCAGGAAGGGGCCTCCGATCCAGCCCAGCCGGGCGCGGCGGAGCCACCGGACCGGGTAGGCCAGGGTCAGGGCCACCAGCAGCGGGAACAGCAGCCAGAACGGCAGCACCCGCAGTCCGGGGAGCCGCCAGAGCGTGGTCGGGACCTGCCACCACAGGACCAGGTGGGCCCAGACCAGGGCCGACAGCGTCAGCCCGAAGCCCTCCAGGGCCCGCCAGTCCTCCGAAAAGCCCCGGCGGAAGGCGCTGCCCAGGACCAGGGTCAGGCCCCACTGGAACAGGGCGGTCACCAGGTAGAACGGCAGGACCAGGGTGAGGACGAACCGGACCCCGAACATGGTCACCCAGCGCGACGTGAAGCCCTTTTCGAACAGGACGCTCAGCCCGGCCTCGGCCCTCCGGAAGAACACGAACAGGAAGACCCCGAGCAGGAGTGCCAGGGCCAGGCCGCTTCCGAGCGGGGCGGCCCAGCGGAACAGGCGTTGGCGCACGTGGGCTCCAAAAAAAAGGGAGGGGACCAGGGTCCCCTCCCGGTGCTGCCCATTGTAGAGCTATTCGATCGCGGAAGCCTTGGCGAACTGAGTGGAATTGTTGACCTTGTTGGCGGTCGTGGTGGCCAGGCCGATGAAGCCCGGGGTGGTGCCGGAGGGCAGCTGGTAGCCGAAGGCGGCCTGACCCTTGACGGTGCCCAGGGCCTTGAGCGCGGTGAGGAAGGCGCTCATGGTGGCCTTGTTGGCGATGGCGGTGTTGGTGGTGTAGGCGGTGAGGCTGCCCTGCCAGGGATCCTTCTCACCGACGTGGTTGGCCATCAGGTAGTTGTTGAGGCTGGTGGCGATGGCGGTGCTGGAGAGACCCAGTTCCTTCCAGCGGTCCCACTGGCCGACCAGGTCGCCCACGGAGTTTTCGCAGTTGGCGATGGCCGCCTTGTCGCGGGCCCGGGCGCGCTGGCTGAGCAGGGCCGGGATGGCGATGGCGCTGATGATGCCGATGATGGCCAGCACCAGGAGCAGCTCGATCAGGGTGAAGCCGGACTGTTTCTTCATTGGATCTCCTTTGGAGGATGTGGCCCCAGTGTGATGCAAGAGTGGTGCCCAAAAAAAAATAAGGACGGGGGTGATCTGACAAACACTTTAATCACAGAAATCAGGCGGGGGGAAGGAAAAAATTCGACGATTCCTTTATTGAAGCTGCCCCGGGACGTCAGTCGGGGTGACGCGCCACGGCAGGTGGCCGTCCCGGACCGGGCTTCAGGAGAGATCCTTGAGGAGCCGGGAGGCGCCGGAGTGGCCGGGATCGGACCGCAGGGCGGCCTCGGCCTCGGCCCTCGCCTCGCCCTTGCGGCCGAGACCCTGGAGGATCTGACCCTTTCGCCAATGCGCGGAAGCCGGGCCGCCGGTCCCGCCCTCCATCGGTCCCTTGAGCGCCTGGTCCAGGTAGCCGAGCCCCTGTTCCGGGTGGAGGCCGGCCCGGGCCGCGATCTTGCCGAGCTGGAGCCACAGGAGGCTCGGGGCGTCGGCCCCGGGCAGGGCCTCCGCGGCGTCCCGCCAGGCCTCCTCGGCCTGGCCCCCGTCCAGCAGGGCGTCGCACACGGCGCAGACGGCCCGGGCCCTGCCCCGGACCGCCGGCAGGAGCCGCCGGGCCTCCGCGCTGAGCAGGGTCTTCTGGGCGGCGTCGCCGATGGCTTTGCGGGTGTCCCGGCTGCCCAGGGCATCCAGATAGGCCAGGACCACGTTGGGATCGCCGGGCCGGGCGGCCAGGGCGCCGTGGAAGGCCGGGCTGGCCTCCCCCCAGCGGCCGGCCATGGCCAGGATCGTGCCCCGCAGCGCCTCGCCCCGGACCCGGTCCAGCTGGTCGAGCCGGTCGGCGCATTCCAGCGCCTTGCGGGTGGAGCCGCCCAGCAGGCCGGGCAGCTGCTGGTAGCCGATGCCCAGGGTCTCCCAGGCCGAGGCGAGGGAGGGGTCGGCCTGGACCGCCGCGCGCAGGTCGTCCATGGACCGGCCCACCCCGGCCAGGCTTCCCAGGTTGCGGGCCTGGATGGCCAGGCCGGCCTGGGCCAGGGCCCGGGCCAGGAGGCCGTCGGCGAGGCCAGGAGACAAGGCCAGGGACTTCCTGGCGGCCTGGAGGGCCTCGGGGAGCCGCACCATGGCCACCAGGGCCTGGGCCTTGGCGGCCCAGGCGAGGGCATTGCCCGGATTGGCCTTGAGCTGGGCCTCGGCGTCGCCGAGGGTCTTGAGGAACCGGCCGGCATCCAGGTCCTGGCGGGGCGCGAACCGCGCCCCCTGGTTGGCGGCGATCAGGAGGTGCGCGGGGGGGGCGGGCAGCATTCCCCGAGTATAGGCCACGGTAGAAGTCCGAACGATTCCAGGCTACTTTGAGAGGTTGTCGCAAAGGCGGGAGGAACATATGCTCATGAAGGGCAAGCGCGGTCTGGTGGTCGGCGTGGCCAACAAGTGGTCCATCGCCTGGGGCATCTCCCAGAGGCTCCTGGAGGAGGGGGCCGAGCTGGCCTTCACCTACCAGAACGACCGGCTGGGCAAGAATGTACGGGAACTCACCGAACATCTCGAGAACCCCATCCTCATTCCCATGGACGTCACCTCGGACAAGCAGATCGTGCTGACCTTCGAGCTGCTCAAGCGGGTCTGGGGGCACCTGGATTTCATCGTCCACGCCGTGGCCTTCGCCCCCCGGGCCGCCCTGGAGGGCCAGTTCCTGGCCACCTCCCGGGAGGATTTCCGGATCGCCCACGATGTCAGCGCCTATTCCCTGGCCGCGCTCTGCCAGAGCGCCCAGGGCCTGATGGGCGAGGGCGGCTCGGTGATCGCCCTGAGCTACCTGGGCAGCACCCGGGTGGTGCCCAACTACAATGTGATGGGGGTGGCCAAGGCCGCCCTGGAGGCCAGCGTCCGCTACCTCGCCGCCGACCTCGGCCCCCAGGGGGTCCGGGTCAACGCGGTGTCGGCCGGCCCGATCAAGACCCTGGCCTCCTCCGGGATCTCCGGCATGGGCGGGATGCTGCGCCATCACCGGATGCGCGCGCCGCTGCGCAAGGACACCGAGACCGCCGAAGTGGCCGACGCGTCCCTGTTCCTGCTCAGCCCCATGTCCCGGGGCATCACCGGCCAGGTGCTCTACGTGGACGGGGGCTTCAGCATCATGGCGGACTGAGGACCGGATCGCGGGAATCAGGCACGGCGTGTGCATCACCGTGGTTACAATCTGGCAAAGGAGATCGCCCGTGGCCCATCTCAAGATTCACGACACCCTCGTGGGGGACGGTCAGCCCTCCTTCTTCATCGCCGAGATCGGCATCAACCACAACGGGGATCTTGAACTTGCCAAGAAGCTGATCGAGCTGGCGGACGCGTCCGGGTGCAATGCCGTCAAGTTCCAGAAGCGCACCGTGGACGTCGTCTATACCGCCGCCGAACTGGCCGCGCCCCGGGAGAGCCCGTTCGGCGACACCAACGGCGACCTGAAGCGGGGCCTGGAGTTCGGCCTCGAGGAATACCGGGAGATCGACCGCTACTGCCGGGAGCTGGGCATCCTCTGGCTGGCCTCCTGCTGGGACGAGGGCGCGGTGGACTTCATCGACCAGTTCGAGGTCTGCGCCTACAAGATCGCCTCCGCCTCCCTGACCGACGACGCCCTGTTGGCCTACACCCGGGCCAAAGCGGGCAAGCGGCCCATCCTGCTCTCCACCGGCATGAGCACGCTGGCCCAGGTGGACCGCGCCGTCGAGGTCCTGGGCAAGGACAACCTCATCCTCCTCCATACCTGCAGCACCTATCCCTCCACCTATGAGGAGATCAACCTGCGCACCATGCTCGGCCTGCGGGACCGCTACGGGGTCCTGGTGGGCTACTCCGGCCACGAATCCGGCCTGGCGCCTTCGGTGGGGGCGGTGGCCATGGGCGCCTGCGTGGTGGAACGGCACATCACCCTGGACCGGGCCATGTGGGGTTCCGACCAGGCGGCCTCGCTCGGACCCAGCGGCGTGGTGCGGCTGCTGCGGGATATCCGGATCCTGGAGAGCGCCCTGGGCGACGGGGTCAAGCGGGTGGCCGAACGGGAGCTGCCCATCATCAAGAAACTGCGGCGCGTGGGGGCCTGAAGGTGCCGGCCATCCGCGCCATCGCCCTGGATGTGGACGGCGTGCTCACCGACGGGGGCTTCTGGTGGGGTCCGGCCGGCGAGGAATTCAAGCGGTTCAGCTTCCTGGACGTGATGGGGATCGCCCGGGGCACCCGGGCCGGCCTGGTGTTCGCGCTCATCAGCGGGGAGGACAGCCCGCTGGTCGACCGGTTCGCGGCCAAGCTGGCCATCCAGCATGTCTACAAGGGGTGCAAGGACAAGGGTGAGGCGCTCCGGCGGTTCGCGGCGGCCGTGCAGCTGCCGCTCTCGGCCATCGCCTTCATGGGCGATGACGTCAATGATTTCGGCGCCATGGAAATCGCCGGCCTGGCCGCCGCTCCCGGCAGCGCCCGGGACGAGGTGCGGGCCCGGGCCGGCTACGTGGCCCCCCGCTCGGGCGGGGACGGCGCGGTGCGGGAACTGATCGAGCACATCCTGGCCCCCGGAGCCCTGGAGCGGACGTGAAACTATCCGACTACATCTTTTCCACCCTCAAGGCGATGGGCGTCGGGCACGTGTTCACCCTGCCCGGCGGGGGGGCCATGCACCTGGTGGACTCCCTGGGCGCCTCGGGGATCCCCTACGTCTGCAATCTCCATGAACAGGCCAGCGCGATCTGCGCCGAGGCCTACGGCCGCGCCACCAACCGGCTCGGGGTCGCCCTGGTCACCTCCGGCCCGGGCGGCACCAATGCCCTGACCGGCACCGCGGGCGCCTGGTTCGCCTCGACGCCCTGCCTGTTCCTGTCCGGCCAGGTCAAGCGCGCCGATCTGAAGGGCCTATCCGGCGTCCGCCAGCGCGGGCCCCAGGAGATCGACATCGTCGCGATGGCGGGGCCCATCACCAAGTACGCGGTCACCGTCACCGACCCCGCCACCATCCGGTTCCACCTCGAGAAGGCCATCCACCTCGCCACCACCGGCCGGAAGGGGCCGGTATGGCTCGATCTGCCCCTGGATGTGCAGGGGGCCGACATCGATCCCGGGGCCCTGGAGGGTTTCGTCCCGGAGGCCGGCGCGGCCGGGCCGGACCTGGCCGGGCAGGTGGCCGAGGCCCTGCGCCTCCTGGCCGGCTCCGAGCGGCCCGTCCTGCTCGCCGGCAACGGTGTGCACTTCTCCGGCATGGAGGCGCCCTTCCTGGCCCTCGCCGAGCGCCTCGGCATCCCGGTGCTCACCACCTGGATGGGCTGCGACCTGATTCCCGACGAGCATCCCCTGTTCTTCGGCCGGCCCGGGACGATTGCGAGCCGGGGCGCCAACTTCACGGTCCAGAACGCCGACTGCCTGATCAGCCTGGGCGTGCGCCTGGACTTCGACGTGACCGGCTACGACCAGTCCCGCTACGCCCGGGGCGCCCGCAAGATCGTCGTGGACGTGGACCCCGCGGAGCTGGGCAAGCTGGGCATGAGGGTGGACCTGCCCATCTGCGCGGATCTGGGCGCCGTGATCCCCGAGCTGCTCCGCCAGGCCGGGGCCCCGGGCGAGCGCGGCCCGTGGCTGGCCCGCTGCCGGGACTGGAAGGCGCGCTACCCGGTCATCCGCCCCGAATACCGGGAGCCGTCGGACCGGATCAACCCCTTCGTGTTCGCCGAGGTCCTCAGCGGCGAGCTCGCCGCCGGCGACCTGATCGTGCCGGGCAGCTCGGGCATGGCCATCGACATGTTCTGGATGGCCTACCGGTCCAAGACCGGCCAGCGGGCCTTCAGCACGGGCGGGCTGGGCGCCATGGGCTTCGGCGTTCCGGCCGGGCTGGGCGCCTGCCTCGCCCTGGGCGGGCGGCGCACCGTCACCGTCGACGGGGACGGGGGATTCCTCATGAACATCCAGGAACTGGCCACCATCGCCCGGCTCGGGCTGCCGGTGAAGTTCTTCGTGGGCAACAACCAGGGCTACGCCTCCATCCGCACCATGCAGAGGAACCATTTCCAGGGGCGGCTGGTGGCCTGCGACGGCCCCAGCGGCCTGGCCCTGCCCGACATCGTCGCGGTGGCGCAGTCCATGGGGCTCCCGGCGCTGCGGGTGGACGGCCGGGATGACCTGGGGGCGCGGATCCGGCAGGTCCTGGAGCACCCCGGGCCGTTCGTCTGCGATGTGCTCATGGACCCCGCCTTCACCACCTCCCCCCGCATGTCCACGGTGGTGAAACCCGATGGCGCCATGGCCAGCCGCCCCCTGGAGGATCTCTGGCCGTTCCTGGACAGGGACGAGTTCCGTGCGAACATGCTGATCCCGGTCCTGGAGGATTGACGGAGCGAACCCATGCGACTTGGCATCATGCAGGGGCGGCTGCTTCCGCCCACCGCCGGGCGGTTCCAGTGCTTTCCCAGGGAGGGCTGGGAGCTGGAGTTCGACCTGGCCGCCCGGGCCGGGCTCGACTGCATCGAGTGGATCTTCGACGCCCACGGCGAGGACGTGAACCCCCTCTGCAGCGGGGCGGGGCGGGCCCGGATGCAGCAGCTCGCCGCCGCCTCGGGGGTGGGCGTCCATTCCGTGTGCGCGGACTGGTTCATGGATTTCCCGCTGGTACGGACCGGGCCCGCGGCCCTGGACGCGCGGGTGGCGGCCCTGGCCCGGCTCCTGGAGCACTGCCGGGAACTGGGCGCGACCCGGATCGTGCTGCCCTTCGTGGACGCCTCCCGGATCGACACGCCCGGGGAGGCGGACCAGGCCGTCCAGGCCCTGGAGCGGGTCCTGCCCGCGGCCGAGGCCGCCGGCGTCGAGATCCACCTCGAGACCTCCCTGGCCCCCGGGCCCTTCAAGGCCCTGCTGGCGCGGCTGCCGCATCCGTTCCTCAAGGCCAACTACGATTCCGGCAACAGCTCGTCCCTGGGCTACGCCCCGGCCGAGGAATTCGCCGCCTACGGCGGGCGGGTGGGCTCCATCCACATCAAGGACCGGGTCCTGGGCGGAGGCACCGTGCCCCTGGGCACCGGCAGCGCCGATTTCGACGCCCTGTTCGCGGCCCTGGCCGGGGTGGGCTACCGGGGCGACATCATCCTCCAGGTGGCCCGGAGCGAGCCCGGGGACGAGGTCGCCTGGACCCGGGCCAACCTCGCCTGGCTCCGGAGCCGGCTGGCATGAGGATCCTCATGGTGGGCCTCGGCGGCATCGGCCAGCGCCACCTCCGCAACCTGCGCGCCCTGCTCGGGCCCGGGGCCGGGCTCGCCGCCTACCGGGTCCGGGGCCGGACCCAGACCCTCACCGACCAGCTGGAGGTGGAGCCCGGCGCGGACCTGGCGGCCCGGTACGGGCTGGAGGTCTTCCATGACCTGGACGAGGCCCTGGCCACCGGGCCCTCGGCGGCCTTCATCTGCAATCCCACGAGCCTCCACATCCCCCTGGCGCTGCGGGCGGCCCGGGCCGGCTGCCACCTGTTCCTGGAAAAGCCCCTGTCGCACGATCTCGAGGGCCTGGCGGAACTGTCCGCGCTCGTGGCGGAGAAGCGCCTGGTGACCCTGGTCGGCTACCAGCTCCGCCACCATCCCTGCCTGCTCCGCCTCCGCCGCTGGATCGAGGAGCGGGCGGTGGGGCGGGTCCTGGCGGTCCGCGCCGAGGTCGGCGAATACCTTCCGGGCTGGCACCGGTACGAGGACTACCGGGAGATGTACGCCGCCCGGGCCGACCAGGGCGGCGGCGTCATCCTGTCGCAGATCCATGAGCTGGACTACCTGGGCTGGATCTTCGGGTGGCCGCGGTCGGTCTACGCGGTCGGCGGCGGCCACAGCAGCCTCGGCATCGATGTGGAGGACACGGCCTGCCTGCTGATGGAAACCGTGGTCGACGGGGTGGCCATTCCGGTCCAGGTCAGCATGGACTATGTCCAGCGGCCCCCTTCCCGCACCTGCAAGGTCGTCGGCGACGAGGGCCAGATCCTGGTGGACCTGCGGGCCTGCACCGCGGTCCGCTTCGACGGCCGGGGCGAAGTGGCCGAGCGCCTGGAGTGCCCCGACTTCCCGCGCAACCAGATGTTCCTGGACGAGGCCCGGCATTTCCTGGCCTGCATCGAGGGGGCGGAGACCTCGGCGGTGCCGCTGGCCGTGGGGGTGCGGAGCCTGGAGGTGGCCCTGGCGGCCAAGGCCTCCCTGGCCGGCAACCGGATCGTCGCCCTGGGGGAGGAGCCATGTTGAACGAGAAGACCGAGGCCCTGTTCAGCCTGGAAGGGCGCGTGGCGGTCATCACCGGCGGGCTGGGCCTGCTGGGGCGCCGGCACGCGGAAGCCATCGTCGGCGCCGGGGGCATCCCCGTGCTGGTGGACCTGGCCGAGGCCGCCCTCGAGGGCGGCGAGCGGGCCCGGATCCTCGGCGCCAGGGGCGTGGCCCTGCGGGCCGACATCACCCGGGAGGCCGAGGTCGGCGGGCTCCTTGAGCAGGTGCTGGAACGGTTCGGCCGGGTGGACATCCTCGTCAACAACGCCGCCAACAATCCGAAGATGGAGGCCGCCCGGGAGGTCGAATTCTCCCGGCTGGAGAGCTTTCCCATGGCCCAGTGGGACGCCGACCTGGCCGTGGGGCTGAAGGGCGCCTTCCTCTGCAGCCGGGCCTTCGGCTCGGAGATGGCCCGCCGGGGCCGGGGCGTGATCGTGAACGTGGCCTCGGACCTGGCCGTGATCGCCCCGGACCAGCGGCTCTACCGCAGGGAAGGCCTGCCCGCGGATCGCCAGCCGGTCAAGCCCGTCACCTACTCCGTGGTCAAGACCGGGCTCATCGGCCTGACCCGCTACCTGGCCACCTACTGGGCGGACCAGGGCGTGCGGGTGAACGCCCTCTCCCCGGGCGGCGTGCGCACCAGCCAGCCCGAGGACTTCGTGGCCCGGCTCTCCTCCCTCATCCCCATGGGCCGCATGGCCCACCCCGACGAATACATGGGCGCGCTGCTCTACCTGTGTTCGGATGCCAGCTCCTACATGACCGGGGCCAACCTCGTCGTGGAGGGCGGCCGCAGCTGCTGGTGATTCCCCCGGATGACAGGAGTTCCCCATGACCGATCCTGAAATCGCACTCAAGGCCCTGCTGGCGGAGCCTTTGGAAGAGGCCATTGAGCGGGAGCGGACCACCTTCGACGCCTTGGCGGGCCCCTTCGGCGGGCGCCTCGTGCTGTTCGGGGCGGGCCGGCTTGGCCGGAAAGTCCTGGCCTGCCTGCGCGCCCGCGGTCTCGAACCGCTCGCGTTCGTCGACAACAAGGCCGCCCTGTGGGGAGAAGAGGTGGACGGCGTCCGGGTCCAATCCCCGGAAGAGGCGGCCCATGCCTTCGGCCGGACCGCGCTCTTCGTGGTCGCCATCTGGCTGGGGGAGGCCCACGACCGCATGAGCGACCGGGTCCGGCAACTCCGGGACCTTGGCTGCGGAACGGTGGTGCCCTTCACGTCCCTGTTCTGGGCCGCGGCCGGACCCTGGCTTCCCCACTACACCGTTGACCTGCCGCACAAGGTCCTGGAAGCGAAGGAGAAGGTGCTCCGGGCCTGCGCGCTGCTGCATGGCGAGGCGGACCGGCGCGAGTTCCTGGCCCAGGTCCGGCTGCGCCTGCGCGGCGATTTCGATGCCCTGCCCGAGCCTGTTCCGCATGAGATCTATTTCCCAGGCGACCTGATCACCCTGCGCCCCGACGAGGCCTTCGTCGATTGCGGCGCCTTCGACGGCGACACGGCCCGGGCCTTCCTGGCCCGATGCGGCGGGGCGTTCGGCAGCATCGACGCCTTCGAACCCGATCCGGGGAATTTCGCCCGACTGGAGGCATTCCGGGACGCGCTTCCGGAAGCGGCCCGGGACCTCGTCCACCTGCATTGCGCGGCTACCGGGCGGCAGGCCGGGATGATCGCCTTCGATGCCCAGGGCACGGCCTCCTCCCACGTGGGTTCGGGTTCCCTTCAAGTGCCTTGCCTCACCCTGGACGAGGCCCTCCGGGGCCGCCGGCCCTCCTTCGTGAAAATGGACATCGAAGGCTCGGAACTGGACACGCTGGCCGGAGCTTCGGGCGTGCTCCAGGAGGCCAGGCCGATCCTGGCGGTGTGCGTCTACCATCTCCAGGCGCACCTTTGGGAGATACCCCTCCTGATCCACCAGCTGCTCCCCGGGCACGCGCTCTTCCTCCGGCCCCACGTCCATGATGGCTGGGACCTGGTGCTCTACGCGGTGCCCCCCGGGCGGCTGACGGGCCAGAACGCCACCGCGAGCCCCATGACGCCATAGAGAAGCAGGCCGGTGCCCTGGGCCACCAGGGAGAAGGCGAAGGCTCCGGAGGTGGAAACGCCCGCGGGCCGGAGCGCGAGGAGGCTGGCCACCTGCAGCGTGCCCGCCCCGCCCGGGAGCAGCGGCAGCGCTGCGCCGAGCATGAGGAATGCGGACAATTTCACGGAATGGATCAGGGCGAGCCCAGGCCCGAAGGGAAAGGCGTGGAGGGCCACGTAGGTGGCGGAAACATCAAGGACGGAAACCGCGCCCTGGGCCGCCAGGAGCCGGGCCAGGTGGGCCGGGCGCCGGAGCCCGTCCAGGACCGAGGCGATCTGCTCGACCAGGCGCCGGGCCCGGGAGTCCCCCCGCGCCAGGATCCTGCTTCGCAGGATCAGGATCGCACCCAGGGCCAGGACGAGGCTGGTCAGGAGGATGAGCCCCATCCGGAGGCTGCCCTCCCGGAATTGGACGGTCACCCCCGCCAGGGCCAGGATCCCGAGGAGCACCGCGAGGCCCAGGAGGTCGAACAGCCGGTCCAGGAAGGCGCCCGCGGCTGCGCCGGCCGCGGGGATCCGGAGCATGCCCTGCAGCGCTCCGATCTTCAGGAGTTCTCCGGCCCCGAGCGGAAGGACCGCCTGCCCCAGATACCCCAGGGCCATGGCCCTCCAGACCTTCGTGAAACCGGACGGCGCCGCGAGGATCCAGGTAAGGCGCACCGCCCGGGCCCCCATCGCGGCGCAGCCCAGGAGCATGCCGGCCAGGAGCCAGGGCCAGCGCAGGTTCAGGAGCACCATCCTGAACTCATGCCATTCGATGTGCCGGGCCACCCACGCCAGGAGGGTCAGGCCTGCCAGGCCCAGGGCCAGTCTCAGCCAGGGCCGGCGGGGCAGGGCCTCGGGCGCACGGAAAGGGTTCATTCCGCCGGTTCATCCGGCATGTTGATCTTTTCCCGGACGATGCAGAATGGCTTCCGGCGGACCTGGGAATGGATGGCGCCGATGTATTCCCCCAGGATGCCCAGGAACATCAACTGGATGCCGGAGAAGAACAGGACCAGGACGATGGTGGTCGTGGCCCCGGGGGCCTGGAAGTTCCATTTGAGGATCTTGACGATGGCGTAGACCAGAGACATCAGCAGGGAGAACCCTGAAAGGAACATGCCCATGAAGGTCGCCAGCCGGATGGGCAGGATGCTGTAGCTGATCAGGGCGTTCAGGCCGAAATCCAGGAGGAATGCGAACCGGTGCTTGCTCACGCCGCCGATCCGGCCCCGCTGTTCGTAGGGGATCCGGGCCTTGCGGAACCCGACCGTCGAGATGATCCCCCGGATATAGGGGTTGAAATCATCGACCTGGGCGACCTCCCGGTAGACCCTGCGGTCCATGAGCGCGAACCCCGTGAAGTCCCGGTCCAGTTCCTCATTGGCGATCCAGCCCAGGAGCTTGTAGTAAAGGGAACGGAGGCTTCGGATGACGAGTCCTTCGTGCCTGTTCTTGTAGACACCGAGGACGACTTCGAACCCCTCCTCCCATTTCCCGACCATCTGGCCAAGCACTTCCGGCGGTTCCTGGAGATCCGCGGCGATCCCGATGCAGGCCGCGCCGGTGGCATGCCGGAGCAGGGTGATCCCGGACCGCTCGGCGCCGAAGTTCCTGGAGTACGAGAGGACCTTCACGTTGGGATCCCGGGCCGCGAGGTCCCGGAGGATGGCCAGCGTGCCATCGGTGCTCCGGTTGTCGCCGAACAGGTGCTCGTAGGTGTGCCTGCCGTCCATTTCCTTGAAGATCCGCTTGACCTCCTCATAGCACCTGAGGACCGTGTCTTCTTCGTTGTAGACGGGGGTGAGGATGGAGATCTTGGCCATTTGCCGCCTTGGAGGGAAACCACCGCCAGTGTACTTGACTTCCGGCGGGAGCCGGGGGCTTCAGGCTGAACCTTGTGCCTCGGGCGGCGGATCCTTTCCGATAGACTCATGGCAGGAGGCCCGATGTACCGGATCGAGCGTTGCCCATGCTGTCTCGAGCGCATGGACGAAACATGCCCGGCCCTGGTGGCCCCCTTCATCGGGGAGCGGGTCCTGGGCGGCCCGACGGTGACCTGCGCCCTGGCCACCTGCCCAGCCTGCGGTTTCCGGTGCTTCGACGCGCGGTTCGACGAGCAGGAGATGGGGCGCCTCTACCAGGGCTACCGGGGCGAGGCCTACTACCAGGTCCGGCACCGGTGGGAGCCCTGGTACCGTCGCAGCACCAACGTCGGACTCAGCGAGGACCCCGACGAGCTGCGCACCCGCAAAGCCAACCTGTTCCAGATCGTCTCCGGATGCCTGGGCGGCCAGGCTCCGGCCAGGATCCTGGACTACGGCGGAGACCGCGGCCAGTTCATTCCCGAGGCATGGAATGCCGAGCGGTTCGTCTACGAAGTCTCGGGCCGGGAACCCCTCCCGGGCATCCGGGCCATCACCGACCTGGAGGGCGCCACCTTCGATCTGGTGATGCTCTGCCAGGTGCTTGAACACCTGCCGGAGCCCTCCGCCCAGCTGGAGATCGCCGCCGGGCTCGTGGGTCCCGCCGGAACCCTCTATGTGGAGGTTCCCCTGGAACGTCCGGAACTCCGCTGGGCCGGCAGCCGGCCCTGGACCCGTGCGGGCCTGCGCTGGCTGGCCGGCCATCCCTGGCTGCTCAGGGCGGTGGATCTCTACAGCACCTATTTCCGGATCCGCAAAGGCATCATCCCGCCTCTGGGCTTCCTCAAGGCGAGCGAACACATCAACTTCTTCACCCCCCAGAGCCTGGAGGCGCTGATGAGCCGGATGGGGTTCCAGGTCCTGGTCTGCCAGGCCCTCCCGATCAAGGGTGCGTACATGGACGGCGCCGTGCTCGGCTGCGTGGCCCGGAGGGCCCCCGGCCAGGGTCCGGACGGAGGGCGGCCATGATCCCAACGGACCCGCCTCCGGACCCCGGGACCCGGTCCACCTCGGCCCGGATCGGTCCGGTCCTGCTGGCCGGCCTCGTCCTGGCGAGCGTGTGGCTGGGGGTCAACCGGATCTTCCAGGTGGACGAAGTGCTCTATGCCGCCCTGGCGAAGTTCATGGCCTCCGGGCGCATGGCCTACGTGCCCAACGTCCCCCTCATCCTGCTCGGGCCACTCACCTGGCTGGCGGGGGCGGCCCACGACAGCATGGACGTGTTGATCTACCTCCGGATGCCATTCGTGGCCCTGTTCTGGGCCAACGCCATCCTGGTGGTCAAGGGCGGCGGGCTGAAGCTCCGCAGCCGGGAGGGCCTCTACGCCCTCCTCCTGGTCGCGACCCTGGCGCCCATGTGGGATTACGGCTTCGAGATACGCCATGATGTCCCGCTGCTGACGATGACCCTCGTCCTCTGGTGGCTGGTGCGCGCCAGGCGGCCTGCGCCGCCCGTGCGGCTGTTCCTGGCCGGCGTGGCGGCCGGGTTGATGGAGCTCATCGCCTTCAAGGGTTTCATCTTCGCGGTGCCGATGGTGGCCCTGGGGCTGTACCTGGCCCATCCCGAGCGGGTGCGCCGGGGGCTGGCCTACCTCGGCCTGGCGATCCTGGGGGCGGCACTGGCCCTGGCCATGGGCCGGGCGGCGCATGGCTTGGCCGGGACCTGGTCCCTGGCCTGGTCCGGGTTCCAGGACACTTCCCGGTTCGCGGCAAGCACCGTGACCCGTTTCAGCCCCTGGAACACCCTGGCCCGGGCCGTCACGGAGGCGCCGCTGGCCTTCTGCGGCGGATTGGCGGTCCTGGCCGTCCCCTTCGTTCCGGCCCGAGGCTGGCAACGCAGGGATCTTCTGGATCTGCCCTGGTTCCCCGAGTGGTGTTTCGCGGCCATCTGCCTGGTGCTCTTCTTCGCCAATCCGACGCCCTTTCCGTACAACCTCATCCACCTGTTCCCCGCGTTCCTGGTCCTGCTCCTGCAGCTCCGGGAACCGTTGCGCCAGGGGCTCGCCGCCCTGGCGCCGGCACCCCGCAAGGCCCTGGTGGGCGCCCTCCTGCTCCTTCACATCCTTCCGTGGACCCTTGCCACCTCCAGGCACTTCGCCATGGACAACGAGCGCCAGGGCGTCGTCATCGCCCTCGCCGAGGCGATGACCGATCCCGCGCAGCACGGGGTCTTCGACGGTTCGGGGCTGGTCTCCTGCCGGAACCCCCCGGGCCCGCATTGGCTCCTCCACACCTTCACGATCGCGCATTTCAGGGATGGCTCCTGGCCCTCCCTGCGCAGCCTGCTCGCCCGCAACCCGACTCCGGTGATCCTTCCCAACTACCGCACGGAATGGCTTCCCGCCGAGGATCAGACCTTCATCAGGACCCACTACCTGCCTCTGGCGGAGGATATCTGCGTCCTTGGCACGCTCCTGGGAGCCGGCGCCGCGTCCTGGGAGGCCTTGGCCCAGGGTCGATACCAGCTGGATTTCTCGACGCCCACCACGGCCAGCCAGGGCCGGTTCGAAGTGGACGGGAAGCCGGTCGAGCCAGGCATCGTCACACTGACCAAGGGGGATCATACGTTCAAGGTTCCTGAAGGTCGGCAGCTCCGTGTCGCCTGGCTCGGGCCGCGCCTGCAGGGCCTGCCCCCGCTCGGGCCGGCCTCCCGGCCCTTGTTCGTGAACTGGTACTGAAGTTGCAATTCCGTAAACCCCGGGCGGTCCGGGAAAGGGGCGCTAGTATTGGGAAGGCCGTTCCCGGAATGAGGCCTTTGGACCCGAAAAGTGCTTGAGGAATTCATACCCACCCCAAGGCGGAATGCATGAACCGGCTCAGATCCTATTTCAGCATGGCGACCCGGCTCCGGCCCCTGAAGGCCGCGCCCAAGGTCCTGAATTATCTGAAATATCGCAGCTCCCGGCGGCAGGCGGTCACGTCCGTCGCCCGGTCGACCCCCCAGATCGCCTCGCTGCTGCTCACCAAGCGCTGCAACATGAACTGCAGTTTCTGCAACGTCGCCTCCTTCCTGCATGACGGGAGCACCGTCTGGCAGGAGCTGGAGGGCGATTTCGAGAAGGTCCAGCGGATCTTCTCGAGCCCCCTTTTCGCCAATGCCCTGCTGGTGGATCTGCTGGGTGGAGAGCCGCTGCTGGTCAAGGACCTGCCCCGCATCGTGGCCTTCCTCTCGGGCCGGGGGCACCTCACGAACATGACCACCAACGGCCTGCTCCTCGCCGACCGGGTGCAGGATCTGAAGGATGCTGGCATCTCCCGGATCAGCGTCTCGGTCTACGAAGGGAACCGGGCCGTGCTGGAGCGGGACCTGGCCAAGGTCAACGCGATCTTCCCGGTCCACACGACCATCGTGCTGTTCAAAAGGGATGTGGTCCACGCCCCCGGAAAGGTCATCGAGACCGCGCGTTTCCTGAAGGCCTCGGGGTGCCTCGATCTCCGGTTCTGGATCTACCGGCCGATCGGCGAGCATCCCGAGCCGGATGAGATCCTCTTCGAGGATGAGCCCGCCTTCCTCGCCTTCCGGGCGCGGATGGAAGAAGCTGTCCCGGGCTTCTGCTTCTGGCCGGTACCGGCGAAGAAGGGGCCCGTCCGCAAACTCTGCCCGCAGCTGTGGCAGCGGGTCGGCTGCGACATGAAAGGCAATCTGGGCGTATGCTGCGGCACCGACGCCTTCCTGGAGGGCCCGGGCGGAAACCTCTTCGAAGGCGGTCCGGACGAGGTGTACAACCACCCCACCATGGTCAAAATGCGCGAGCAGCTCCTGGACCCCGACGCCGAGCCGCCGGAGATGTGCAAGAACTGCAACCTCCTGGGCGACCCGGGCTGGTGAAGGCGGCGCCTCAGGCCTGGAACAGGTAGTTTCCGTTGGGCGCCTTGGCCGGGTCGTAGCCGACCAGGCTGCCGTTCCCATCGATATACCGCCCCTTGTAGCCGAATCCGGCCAGGAAGCCGATGACGTCCTCGGGGCCATGGCCGAACCGCCGGCAGTGGATATCCACGATCTCGATCAGGATGGCCGGATGGCACCGGGCCAGCAGGCCCTGGGCGCCCCGGAGGAGGTTGAGCTCGCCGCCTTCGATATCGGCTTTTAAGAAGTCAACATGGGCCACGCCTTCCGCCTCGAGGAGCGTATCCAGGCGCTTCATGGGGACCGGGACCTTCTCCCCCATATCCAGGAACTGGGAGGCGGCTCCGGCCCCCAGGTGGCTGGACGGCAGGTACAGCGAGATCATCCCGTCCTCGCCGCCCAGGGCCATGGGGAAGTTCCGCAGGTTCCCGCAGCCGTTGAGCAGCGTGTTGTCGGTGAGTTCCCCGAAGGAGGCCGGGATCGGCTCGAAGGCCAGCACCCGGCCCCCGGGGCCCACCCACCGGGCCAGATGGATGGCGTACCAGCCGAAGTTGGCGCCCGCGTCGACGACGGTCCACCCGGGCTGGACCACCTCCGCCATGATCCGGGTCTCGTGGGCTTCGTAGTCGCCGTGGGAATACTGGGTGCTGCTGATGGAGGTGCTGGACTCCGAGGCGTGGAAGGCGCACCCGTCGGTGTAGTGGAAGGTCGCGCGGCCCCCCGCGATGACCACCTTTTCCAGGTTCGGCCGGCCCATGAGGGCCAGGAACTGGCGCCACAGGGTCGCCCGGCGCTTGGCCCGGAGGTCCTCGATGCTGAGGTAGCTCTGGAAATTGTAGAGCCGCATGGTGAACCGGGCGCAGAGCGCCACGAACCACCGATGGGTGGTCGCGTTCCTGTTGATGACGTTGCGGATCGCCGCTTTGAGGCTCATGCGTGCCGGCCGAGTTCTGCCAGCTTGGCGAGCACCGCTTCCACATGCCCCTTGACGCTGACCTTGGGCCACACGTGGCGGACCACGCCGGCCGGATCGACCAGGAACGTGGACCGGATGATTCCATCCATCTCCTTGCCATACATGACTTTACGCCCCCAGGCGCCAAGCGGGCCCAGCAGCGCCTTGTCCGGGTCGCTCAGCAGCGGGAAGGGCAGCTCCTGCTTGGCCACGAACTTCTGGTGGGAGGCCACGGTGTCCCTCGAGATCCCGTAGACCCGCGCCCCGGCGGCCTGGACCCGGGCCCAGTGGTCACGGAAGTCGCAGGCCTCGACCGTGCAGCCGGGGGTGGCGTCCTTGGGGTAGGCGTAGAGCACCGTCCAGGCCCCGGCCAGGGTGGCGGGGGTGACGATGCCGCCGCGGTCGTCGGCGAGGGAGAAGGGGGGCAGGGGTTGGCCGGGCTGGATCATGGGGGTCTCCGTGCCGCCCCAGGGTACACTGGATCCCGGAGGTTACGTGGAAGCACCTGTGCGCGCCCCATGGTGGTGGAAGCTGGTGGCCCCGCACCGGCGGATCCTGGTCCTGGGCCTGGCCGCGACCCTGGTGTGCAGCCTGGCGGCGGCCTGGGTCCCGTACTGGTCGGGGCGGGCCGTGCACGCCCTGGAACTCCACCAGTGGCCGCTCAGCCGCAACCGCCTGGTCTGGATGCTGGCCTTCACCGTGGTGGCCGGCCTGGGCCGCTACCTCATGCGCAACACCCTGATCGGCCTGAGCAGGGAGGTGGAGAAGCGCCAGCGCGCCGAGCTCTACGACAGCCTCCTGGCCCGCCCCTTCTCCTTCTACGAGCAGAACCTGATCGGCGACCTGATGAGCCGGATGGGCGACGACGTCAACACGGTGCGCATGGCCACCGGCCCCGGCCTCATGAGCATGCTCCAGACCGCCTGCCTCCTGCCGGTGACCCTGGCGCTCATGTTCCACGCCAGCCCCCGGCTGACCCTGGCGGTGATCATGCCGTTCGGCCTGCTGGCGGCGAGCTTCTACCTGATCGGCAAATGGAGCCACAAGCTCCAGCAGAAGATCCAGCTGGTGACCTCCCGGCTCAACACCTTCAGCCACGAGACCATCTCGGGCGAGAAGGTGGTCCAGGCCTTCGGCCTGGAGGACCTGCGGGTGGCCGAGTTCGAGCAGCTGAGCCGGACCCAGGCCCGGATGAACGTGCACCAGACCCTGCTGTTCGGCGCCTACCTGCCCCTGTCGGCGTTCACCGCCGGGCTTTCGGCCCTGATCCTGGTCGCCTACGGCGGCGCCCTGGTGCTCCGGTCGAGCCTGACCCTGGGCGATCTCACCGCCTTCACCGGCTACCTGGCCGCCCTGGCCTGGCCGATCATGTCCCTGGGCTGGGCCGCCAACCTGTTCCAGCGGGGCCGCGCCGGCCAGGAGCGGATCGACCAGGTGCTCGCCCACCCCGGCGAATTCCTGCCGCCCCACCTGCCCCTGGATCTGCCCGGGGGGCCGGCCGCGCTCCAGGCCCGGGCCGTCACCCACCGGTTCGATTCCGGCCGCGGCCTGGGCCCCCTGGACCTGGACCTGCCGCCCGGGGCCCGGCTGGCGGTGGTGGGCGGGATCGGCTCGGGCAAGACCGTCCTGCTGCAGGTGATCGCCGGCCTGCGGGAGGCCCATTCCGGCACGCTGGAACTGGACGGCCGGCCCCTGGACGCCGAGGCCCTGCGGGCCCACTGGGCCGGGATCGGCTGGGTGCCCCAGGAGGCCTTCCTGTTCTCCCTGAGCCTGCGCGAGAACCTGGCCATGGGCCGGGCCGGGGCCCGCGACGAGGACCTCTGGGAGGTGGCCCGGGTGGTCTGCCTGGACGACCTGATCCGGCGCCTGCCCATGGGCCTGGACACGGTGGTGGGCGAGCGCGGCGTGATCCTGTCGGGCGGCGAGCGCCAGCGGACGGCCCTGGCCCGGGCCCTGCTGCGCCGGCCGCGCCTGCTGGTGCTGGACGACGCCCTGTCGGCCGTGGATTCCGAGACCGAATCGAGGATCCTGGAGAACCTGCGGAACTTCCTGGGCGACACCACCCTGGTGCTGGCCACCCACCGGGTGTTCGTGGCCGAACTGTGCGACCGGATCCTGGTACTTGAGGATGGACAGGTGGTGCAGTACGGCACCCCCCAGGAACTGGCGGCGCAGCCGGGGCATTTCAAGCGCATCAAGCGGCTGCAGAGCTTGGAAAAAGAGATACTGGGCGAAGCCAGTGCTTAGGGCCACTTGATGTGGCCCTAAGCACTGGCTTCGTCGGGGATGGCGAAGCCATCCCCGCGGGCGCCGTCCAAGCCCGGGGATATCCTACCCCGTGGGCCCCGCCCTGCCCGGAGATGGTTTCCTCAGTTGCCCAGCAGATGCTTGGTGAAGAACCCCTCCATCGCCCCGTAGAAGTCGAACCGGTTCTCCTCGTTGTGGAACCCGTGCCCTTCGTTGTCCTTGACCATGTACTGCACCTCGACCCCGCGCTTCTTCAGCGCCTCGACCACCTGGTCGGATTCGTTCTTGTTCACCCGGGGGTCGTTGGCACCCTGGGCGATGAACAGGGGGGTCCGGATCTGGTCCACATGGAAGACCGGCGAGGCGGCCGTCATCAGCTCCTTGTCCTTCTCCGGGTCCCCGACCATCACGTGCATCATGTCCAGGAAGGGGGCCCAGTAGGGCGGGATGGTCTTCATGAAGGTGAACAGGTTGGCGACGCCGACGTAGTCCACGGCGGCGGCGTAGAGGTCGGGGGTGAAGGTCACCCCGGCCAGGGTCGCGTAGCCGCCGTAGCTCCCGCCGTAGATGCCCACCCGCTTGGGGTCGGCGATGCCCTCCTTGATCAGCCAGCGCACGCCGTCGGTGAGATCGTCCTGCATGGCCCGGCCCCACTGCTTGAAGCTCTTCTCCCAGAAGGCGCGGCCATAGCCGGTGGACCCGCGGAAGTTGGCCTGGAACACGGCGAATCCGCGGTTGGCCAGGAACTGCACTTCGGGATTGAAGCCCCAGGAATCCCGGTACCAGGGCCCGCCGTGCGGGTTCACCACCAGGGGCAGGTTCCTGGCCTCCCGGCCCACCGGCAGGGTGAGGTAGCCGTGGATCGTGAGGCCGTCCCGGCTGGTGTAGGTGACCGGCTTCATGGGGGCCATGTCCTCGGCCTTGACGCCGGGAAGGATGTCCGCGAGCTTGGCCAGCTTGCCGGTCCGGGCATGGTAGAGGTAGCGGGTCCCGGGGGTGCGGTCGTTGTAGGCCGCTACGACGAAGGTGTCCTCGGCCAGGTTCTCGGCCTGGAGGCTCACCTCGAAGCCGGGAAGCTGCTGCTCCAGCTTGGCGAACAGGGCCGCGGTCGGCTTGTCGAAGCAGTGCCGCTGCGCCTTCCATGTCTCGAAATCGACATGGGTGAGCACCTTGCGCTTATGGGAATAGCTCAGGCCCGACACGTCGACGTCGGGCTCCTGGTAGATCGGTTCGCTCTCCCGGCCGTTGGTGGGATCCAGCCGCACCAAAGCGATCTTGTCCCGGCCGCGGTTGGAGAGGGCGTAGAGCTGGGCATCGTCGAAGGTGAACAGCACCGGGCTCACCGAGGTCCGGAAGTCGGTGGTGAGGAAGACCTTGAACGGGTCCTTTTCGGTGGCGCGATAGAGCAGGCTGGCGTTGACGCCGTCGGTGGCGACCGCGGCCCGCACCCGGCCCCGGTGGTCCGTGACCCACCCGGTGATGTTGCCCGGGTTCTGGGCGACGAGGGTGGTGGCGCCGGTGTTCACGTTGATCCGGTAGACATCGAACACCTGGGGCACCCGTTGGTTGTACTGGACCAGGACGTTGGCGGGATCGTCCCGGAGCTCGTCGACCAGGCCGGCCTGGATCTTCGGCAGGGGCGTGAGGTCCTTCACGGCCCCGGTGCGGATGTCGACCGAGACCATATGGAAGTTCTCGTCGCCGCCGAAGTCCTTGGCGTAGAGGATGTGCCCATCCCCCTTCCAGAACTGGCCGGCGATGTCCCGGGAGGTCTCGGCGGTGAGGCGCTTGGCCTTGGCGAAGTCCGGGGCGCTCCCGTCAGAGGGCAGGGCCACCACATGGATGTTCTTGCGGTGCTCATAGGGCGCCATGAAGCTCAGGAATCGTCCGTTGGGTGAGATGAGGAAGTTGGAGCGCTCCGGGTTGCTGAAGAACTCCTTGATGGGGTAGCGCTTGGCCGTGGCCATCGGGGCCTCCGCATGGAGCGGGGCGACCGCCGCCAGGGTAGCCACCAGGCCACATCGAAGAATTTGCAGGCAGGGCTGAAGGGGCATGGGGGACCTCCTTGAGGATCGGTCTCGAAGTATGAAATCCCGCCGTGCCTCGGCATGTTAAATAAAGTTAATTTTCATCCCGGCCCGCTAGACGGGGCGCTCCGGCCAGTCGTGCCGGGGGTAGCGGCGGCTGAGCCCGCCGCGCACCTCCTGGTAGGTCCGCTGCCAGAAGCCCGCCAGGTCGGTGGTCACCTGCACCGCCCGGTGGTTGGGGGCCAGCAGGTGCAGCACCAGCGGCACCGCCCCGCCGGCGATGCGGGGACCCTCCTTCAGGCCCAGGAAGTCCTGGAGGCGGGATTCGATCCAGGGGGCCTCGCCGGTGTAGTTGACCTTGACCCGCCGGCGCGGCAGCTGGACCCATTCGGGCGCCCAGGCGTCCAGGAGCCGGGCCTTGTCCGGGCCCAGCAGCCGGCGCAGGGCGCCCGGGCCGTCGGCCGCCTCCAGCTCCTTCAGGCTGCCCAGGCCCTGGCAGGCCTCGGTGAGCAGGGCCGGGAACAGTTCCGCCCCGGCCGGGAGCCCCAGGTCGGGGCGGGTGCGGGCGAGAAAGGCGGCCCGGGCCAGGGCCGGTTCCAGGGCGCCGGGGCCGGCGGCCTGGGCGGCGCGGGCGAGGCAGGCGGCGGCGCCCGGGTGGCCGGCGCCGGGGCGCTTGCTCTCCAGCAACGGCAGATCGTGGAACCACAGTGTCGATTGCAGGTCGACCCGGCCGCTGGCGGGGTTGAAGGTGAGTTCCTCGGTGTCCCGCACGGCCTCGGGAAAGGCGTCCATGAGCCAGTCCGGCTCCACCCGGCTGGCGGCCTGCACCAGCACCTGGCCGCCCTTGGCCTCGGCCTCCAGGGCCAGGATCCATTCGGCCCGGCGCACCCGGCATTGGGGCGCCAGGCGCGCGCCGCCGCCGCCGATCAGGGTGCAGGTGCCGTTGCCGCCGATACGGGCGACCCGGTCCGGGTAGGCGGCGAGCAGGGCCCGCAGCAGGCTGTCCTCATCGGCCTCCAGGGGCCCGCCGCCCAGGGCCTTGAAGGCCATCCGGGCCTGGCGCAGGGCGCCGGGGTCGGCGCCGTGGGGGGCCTGGAACTGGTCCAGGCGGGCCAGCAGGTCGGAATCCAGGGCGTGGGCCGGACCGGAGCCGGGGCGATCCAGCCCCTGGCGGACGCCCAGGTCGCCGGTCTCCAGGAGCACGGCGGCCAGCCGGGCCAGGTTGGGGATGCCCAGGTCCTCGCCAGCCAGGACCAGCCGGGCCAGGCGCGGATGCAGTGGGAGCCGGGCCATGCGCCGGCCCAGGGGGGTGATCCGGCCGCCGTCCAGGGCGCCCAGGGCGGCCAGCAGCTGCCCGGCGCCGGTGACGGCCTGGGCGGGCGGCGGCTCGAACCAGTCCAGGGCGGCGGCGTCCAGGCCCAGGTCGGCCAGGGCCAGCAGCGGCTCGGCCAGGTCGGCGCGCAGCAGTTCGGGGGGGTCGAAGGCCGGGCGGGCGTTGAATTCGGCCTGGGTGAACAGGCGCAGGCAGACTCCCGGCCCGGTCCTGCCGGCCCGTCCGGTCCGCTGGAGGCAGCGGGCCTGGCTGATCCGCTCGGTGCGCAGGCCCGGCAACCCGGACCAGGGGGAGTGGACGTTGACCCGCCCCAGCCCCGAATCGACCACCGCCGCCACCCCCTCCAGGGTCACCGAGCTCTCGGCCACGTTGGTGCTGAGGATCACCTTATGCTGGGCGCAGGGCGCCACCGCCTCCTGCTGGGCGTCGAAGCCCAGGCTGCCGTGCAGCGGCAGCAGCCGCAGGCCGTGGCGGGCCGCGGCCGGGGCGCAGGCCCGCAGGCAGGCCCGGATCTCGGCGGCGCCGGGCAGGAACACCAGGGTGTGGCCGGCCAGCCCCTCCTGGTAGAGCCGGTCGATGGCCTCGGCCACCTGCGCCTCCAGGGCCCGGGCGTCGGGCATGGCCGGGTGGCGCACGGTGACCGGCCATTGCCGGCCGGGGCAGCTCAGGGTGGCGGCGTCCAGGTACGCGGCGATCGGGCCCGGATCCAGGGTGGCGCTCATCACCAGGAGCCTGAGATCCGGCCGGGGCCCGCGCTGGAGCCGGGCCAGCAGGGTGATGGCCAGGTCGGTCTGGATGTGGCGTTCGTGGAACTCGTCCAGGATGACCGTGCCGATCCCGCGCAGCTGGGGGTCCTCCTGCAGCCGGCGCAGCAGCAGCCCTTCCGTGACGAACCGGATCCGGGTGTCCCGGGAGACCTTGTGCTCGAACCGCACGGCATAGCCGACCCGCCGGCCCAGGGGCTCCTCCAGCTCCGTAGCCACCCGCGCCGCCGCGAGCCGCGCCGCCAGCCGCCGCGGCTCCAGGACCCAGCATTCCCCGGCCGCCAGCAGGCCGGCGTCGAGCAGGGCCCGGGGCACCCGGGTGGTCTTGCCGGCTCCGGGCTCCGCGCCCAGCACCAGCCGGCCCCGGACCCGCAGCGCGTCGAGGAGGGCCGGCAGGTGGGGATCGATGGGCAGGGGGGAAAGGGTCAAGGGCGGTCTCCGCCCAGGGCCTGGACGAAGCCCCGGAACAGGCCCAGGGCGCAGGCGCCGGCGGGGCCCTCCAGGTTCACCAGGTTCTCCGGATGCCACTGCACCGCGACCACCCAGCGATCCGGGTCCGCGGCCTCCACCGCCTCCACCAGGGGCTGGCCGTCCCGGTCCGTGTCCAGGTGCCAGGCCACGGCCCGGAGCCCGGGCGCCACCCGGCCCACGGCCTGATGGTGGCGGCTGTTGACCGGCACCTCGGCGGCGCCGAGCAGGGTCCGGGTGCGGGACTCCGGCGCCACCACGACCCGGTGGGCCAGCTCCGGGGGCTGGTCGGAGGAGCCCAGCCGGTGCAGCCCTGGGTCGCAGCCGTAGTGGGAGGGGATGTCCTGGATCAGGCTGCCGCCCAGGGCCACGTTCAGGAGCTGCTCGCCCCGGCAGATGCCCAGGATCGGCAGGCCCAGGCGCCAGGCGTCCCGGGCCAGGGGCACCTCGAGGGCGTCCCGGTCCGGGTCCGGTTCGGCCTCGGGGTGCAGCGGCTCGGCGGGGTCCCACCGGCAGGGGTGGATGTCGTCGCCCCCGGTCAGCAGCACCCCGCTGAACCCCTCCAGGGGGGGCACCGGGTCCCCGGGGCTCACCAGGACGATCTCGCCCGTCCACCCCCCCAGCCGGATGGCCGGGACGTAATGGCGCTCCACAGATGACTTGTTCCGACAGGTTATGAGAAGCCTTGACACGTCCACTCCCGGTATCATCATGGACACCCTACCACCAGCTCAGATGGACTGAGGCACTCGGTGAGGCGGAGAGCTCCGCCGTGCAGAACACATAAGGAGGACAGAATGTCCGGATCATTGAACAAAGTCATGCTGATCGGAAACCTGGGCCGCGACCCCGAACTCAAGGTGACCCCCTCGGGCCAGCCCCTGGCGCGGTTCTCCGTGGCCACCACCGAGACCTGGAAGAACCCCCAGGGCGAGAAGCAGACCAAGACCGAGTGGCACAACATCGTGGTCTGGGGCAAGCAGGCCGAGATCGCCGAGAAGTACCTGCGCAAGGGCAAGCAGGTCCTCATCGAGGGCCGCCTGCAGTACCGCGAGTACACCGACCAGGCCGGGGTCAAGAAGACCGCCTGCGAGATCCGCTGCGACAACTTCGTCATGCTCGGCCGCATGGAGGACGGCGGCGGCGCTCGTCCGGCCGGCGCTTCCGAGCGCGGCGGCATGGACGACTACGACAACGCCGGCCCGATCCCGCCCGTCCCGAGCGGCGGCGGCGGCCACGCCTACGACGACGACATTCCGTTCTGAGCGACGGAATTCCATTGGATTGAATAGGAATAGGCCGCCCCGGGGGGCGGCCTTTCCGCGCCGGGAGGACCGGAGGTAGAATGCAGCCGGGAGGCCGCATGGCACCGCTCCGCACCGCCCTCGTCACCGGCGCCAACCGCGGGATCGGCCTGGCCCTCGCCCAGGCCCTGCACCGGCAGGGCCTGCGGGTGATCCTGGGCGGCCGGGAGCTGGCCGAAGCCAGGGCCGCGGCCCCGCCCGGCGCCCAGGCCCTGGCGCTGGATCTGGCCGACCCCGGGTCCATCGCCCGTGCCCTGGCCGAGCTGGACGGCGCGGTGGACGTGCTGGTGAACAACGCCGGCGTCTGCCCGGAAGGCGACGCCGAGACGGTGGCCATGGAGGTTGTACGGGCGGCCTTCGAGGTCCACCTGTTCGGCCCCCTGGCCCTGATCCGCGGCCTGCTGCCGGGGATGCGGTCCCGGGGCTACGGCCGGATCGTCAACCTCAGTTCCGGCTGGGGCTCCTTCGCCGAGGGGCTGACCGGCCCGTTCGCGTATTCGGTCTCCAAGGCCGCCCTGGACGCCCTCACCCTCAACCTCGCCAAGGACCTCCATGGCGACCTGAAGGTCAACGCCTGCTGCCCGGGCTGGGTGCGCACCCGCATGGGCGGCGACGGCGCGCCCCGGACCCCGGAGCAGGGCGCGGACACCCCGGTCTGGCTGGCGACGCTGCCGGCGGACGGGCCCAGCGGCGGCTTCTTCCGGGACCGCAAGCGGATCGCCTGGTAGGCCGGACCGGAAGGACCCCTCCGACCGGATGACCCCATCCGGCCGCCTCGGCGCATGAAGGACCAGACCCCCGCCCCATGGGCCGGGGCGCCACCCGGAGGTTTCCATGGCCGGCAGACCCGTCTTTCGTGCAACCGCCCTGCTCCTCGCGGGCCTGGCGACCCTGGGCTGCATCCCGGGCGGGGACGCCTCGCCGCCCCTGCCCCCCGCCGCGCCGCCGCCCCAGGTCGCGTGGGCGAAAGAGGTCGCCCGGCCCCTGGCCAGCGTGGACCCGGCGGCCGCCGACGACGATCTGGCGGCCCTGGGCGGCATGGTCGCCGGGGCGACCCTGGTGGGCATGGGCGAGGCCACCCACGGCTGCTCGGAGTTCTTCCGCATGAAGCACCGGATCCTGCGCTACCTGGTGGAGCGGAAGGGGTTCACGGCGTTCGGGCTGGAAGCGGACCTGGCGGCGTGCCGGGCCCTGGACGCCCATGTGCTCACGGGGGCCGGCGATCCCCGGGCGCTGGTGGCGGATCTGGGAATGTGGCCCTGGGCGGCCGAGGAGGTGGTGGACCTGGTGGGCTGGATGCGGGCCTGGAACGCCGAGCCCGGCCGGAGCCGGAAGGTGCGCTTCTTCGGGTTCGACATGCAGGACGGGGCGGCGGCGCTGGACCAGCTGCTGGAGTATGTGGCCGCGGCCGACCCCGCCGGCCGGGCCGCGGTCGCGGAGCTGCTGCTGCCCTGCCGGGCCTTCATGGGCCTGGGCAACCCCTTCCGCCTGCCCCTGCACCTGGCCCCGGATGGCCTGCGCAGGCTGGTCCGGATGAACCTCCTGGCGGCCCGGGACTGGCTCGAGGAGCACCGGGAGGCCTGCGTGGCGGCCCGGGGGGAGCCGGCCTTCGCCTGGGCCCAGCGCATGGCCGAGCTGCTGCTCCAGTTCGAGCAGTACGCGGGGGCCTTCGCCTACCCCGGCACCCTCATGGCGGAGAACCTGCGGGACCGGTTCATGGCCGACAACGTCGACTGGGCGCTGCTCCATCTGGGCGAGGGCACCCGGGCCGCGCTCTGGGCCCACAACGGCCATGTGAACCGCAAAGGCGCCGCCGCGCCCCTCTGGATCAACACCGGCGACTGGCTGGCCCAGCGCCACGGGACCGGCTACCTGGCCCTGGGCTTCGCCTTCGGCGCGGGGAACTGCCACGCGATGGCCCTGGGCGGGGACCGCGGGGTGGTCCGGGCCTTCCCGCTGCCGCCGGCCGGGCCGGACTCCTACGAGGAGGCTCTGGTCATGACCGGTCTGGCCATGGCCTACCTGGATCTGCGCGCCCTGGATCAGAACCGGCCCGGCGCCCGCTGGTTCTCCGAGCCGCACCGGTTCCGGGAGGTGGGCGTGGACCTGGATCCCGCGGCGGGGCCCATGGACTTCACCACGGACCTGGCGGGGCGCTTCGATGTGCTGGTGTTCATCGCCAACGTCACCCCGTCCCGCCTGTTCGCGGCCGGGGCCCCTTGAGCACTCAAGCGTCTGGCCCGATCCGGGTGCCGTTGACCAGGACGGTGTTCTTGGGGATCACCACGATGCCGTCCTGGACCACGTAGTGGCCGGCATCACGCTCGGTGCCGCGGGGGAAGGGCTTGATCACCACGTCGTCGCCGATGCAGACGTTCTTGTCCAGGATGGCGCCCTCGATGTGGCAGTTGCGGCCGATGCCCAGGGCCACGGGGCTGCTCTTGCGCTGGTAGTAGTCGGCGCCCATCAGGATGCTGTCCTTGATCCGGGTGCCCGAGCCGATCACGCTCCGCAGGCCGACGATGGAATGGGTGATCTTGGCCTTGTCGATGACGCAGCCCTCGGAGAGGAGCACGTCGGTGAGCTGCGAATCCGAACAGATCGTTCCGGGCAGGAACCGGCTGTTGGTGTAGACCGGGTGCCGGGCGTCATAGAGGTCGAAGGGAGCGTTCTTGCTGGTCAGCTCGAGGTTCACGTCGTAGAACGAGCGGATGGTGCCGATGTCCTGCCAGTAGCCGTCGAAGTCGAAGCCGAACACCTTCATCATGTTGATGGCGAACGGGATGACATGGTGGCCGAAATCGTCGAAATCCGGGTTGGCGGTGAGCAGGTCCACCAGCACCTGGGTCTTGAACAGGTAGATGCCCATGGAGCCCAGGAACGGCCGGGCCGGGTCATCCCGGCAGACCATTTCCGCCTGGAGCTCGGGGGTCTTGGGCTTCTCGATGAAGGACAGGATCTTGCCGCTGGGGGCGCGCTTGAGCAGGCCGAACCGGTCGGCCTCGTCCTTGGCCACCGGCTGCGTCGCCACGGTGATGTCGGCGTCGTTGGCGATGTGGTAGGCGACCATGGGCGCATAGTCCATGCGGTACAGGTGGTCGCCGGCGAGAATCAGCACATGCTCGGTGCCCACCGTCTGGATCTGGAACAGCTGCTTGCGGATGGCGTCGGCGGTGCCCTGGTACCAGCCCTCGCTGGTGGGGGTCTGCTCGGCGGCCAGCACCTGCACCCAGCCGGTGTGGAAGACGTCGAACTTGTAGCCCTCGGAGATGTGCCGGTGCAGGGAGACGGAATTGAACTGGGTCAGCACGTGCATCCGGAAAATTCCCGAGTTGATGCAGTTGCTGAGGGGGATGTCGATCAGGCGGTACTTCCCGGCGATGGGGACGGCGGGCTTGGAGCGCATCTTGGTGAGGGGATAGAGGCGCGCGCCGCGGCCGCCGCCGAGGATCACCGCCAGGACGTTGTCGAGCTTGGGCATGGCTGCTCCTGTCTTAAAGGCTGAATCGATACGAGACCGGTGATGTATTCAAAGGTACGCCCAATCGGGCCCCCCGTGGAAGGCATGTCGTGATATTTTTCACGGACCCTGCCCCTAGCGATCGACCTTGATCACCACCGAGCCGGAGAACAGGTCCTGGAGGCCCTTGCGCTCCGAGCCCAGGATGAGCAGGTAGGGCAGGCCCATGAGCGCGCCGCTGACCAGGTGGCCGAGCCAGCGCAGGATCGCCTTGCCCCAGTCGATGTTGCCGCCGGGGTTGTCCTCGGGGACCACGCGCAGCTTCATCATCTTCTTGCCGATGGTGGCCCGGAAGGAGACCTCGCACCAGAGGATGAAGAGCGTATAGCCCACCCCGAGCAGGGGATAGAGCGCGCAGCCCAGGCAGGCCATGAGGCCCTTGGACAGCAGGCCGCCAATGAAGGAGACCATCACGAACACGATGGCCAGGAGGAAGCCGATCAGCCCATCGATGAGCCGGGCCAGAAGCCGGTCGCCGAAGCCGCCCCGCTCGATGCCGCCGCCGGCCATGACCGGCTGGGCGTCATCCGGAACCGGCGGGACGTAAGGCTGGAGGAAGGCCGGCGCGGCGTTGCCGGCCGGGGCCTGGGGGGCCGGAGCCGGTGGCGGCAGCGGCCGGGGCGCCGGCGGCGGGGGGGGCGGCGGCGGGACCAGGTTCGGGTCCGGAGTCACCGGCGCCAAAGGGAGGCCGGACTGGATCTTGACCATTTCATCAAGATCCATGCGGATCGTGCCCAGGGGGTTGGCCTCCTCCTTGGCCGGCGGAGGCCGGCGTTCCGTGGCCTGGGGATCGATGAAGGTCAGCTGCAGCTGGCCCAGGGTGATCCGGTCGCCGTCCTTGAGCAGGCCGGCCTCGACCTTGGCGCCGTTGAGCAGGACCCCGTTGCTGCTGCCCAGATCCTTGATTTCATAGCCGTCCGGGGTCTTGGCGAGCATGGCATGGTGGCGGGAGATGCTGGGATCGGCCAGCCGGAGCGCGTTGTCCAGCTCCCTTCCGATGCTTACCTCCTGATCAACAATTTCGAATTCCCGGGCTCCATTACTCTCTTGAATGAGCAGTTTTGCCATGGTCTCCCCTTGGTTGTCAGGATCTCCAGAGCAGTCTAGTGAGGTCATCCCCGTTATGCAAACAAACCCCCTTATTTGCCGGGTAATTTATTAGGGTGCCCCTTCAATCTTGACCTTGGCACGGCACATGGGCCAATCTGGCATCCATTCTCCCCTGCGGAGGCAGCATGGTCCTATTTAACGCAGCTACCAAAGAGCTGACCGCCAAGATCGTCTACTACGGCCCTGGCCTCTGCGGGAAAACCACAAATCTCCAGCACATCTACGATTCGCTGCCCCAGGACGGCCGGGGCAAGATGCTGTCCCTGGCCACCCAGACCGACCGCACCCTGTTCTTCGATTTCCTGCCCATCGAGCTGGGCACCATCCGGAACATGAAGACCCGGATCCAGCTTTATACGGTGCCGGGCCAGGTGTTCTACGACGCCACCCGCAAACTGGTGCTGCGCGGGGCCGACGCGGTGGTGTTCGTGGCCGATTCCCAGGCCCAGGCCCTGGACGGCAACAAGGAGAGCTTCCAGAACCTCATCGACAACCTGCGCGAACAGGGCGCCGACCTGGAAAAGCTGCCCCACGTCATCCAGTTCAACAAGCGGGACACGCCCAACGCCCTGCCGGTGGACGTCCTGGACCGGGAGATCAACCGGTTCGGCGCCCCCACCTTCGAGGCCTGCGCCATGCGCGGGCAGGGGGTGCGGGAGACCCTGTCCGGCGTCGCCCGGCTGGTGCTCCGGCACCTGACCGAGAAATACGGCGGCGGCACGACCGTCGAGAGCCAGGCCCCGCCGGTCATGTTCCCGCAGCCGCCGAGCGCCCGGGCCGAGGCCGCCAAGGAGCGGCTGCCCCTGGAAGTGGAGGAGCTGGGCGCCGGCGAGCTGCTCGAGGAGATCGAGGAGCTCCCGGTGACCGAAGCCGGCGGCATGCCCTCCGGGGAGCCCGGAGGCCACCCCAGCACCAGCGTGGTCGAGGTCCCGGTGGTCCTGGACCGCAGCCTGTTCAGCATCGGCGGGCCCGTGGAAATCCGCCTGAAGCTCTATTTGAAGTAGCGGGCGTTTGGAGGAAGCGGCCGGGTCGGGCAAACTATAAGGTTCAGGCCCGAGGTCCCCGTGTCCAAACCCGTCGTCACCCGTTTCGCCCCCAGCCCCACCGGCATGCTGCACATCGGTGGGGTGCGCACCGCGCTGTTCTGCTGGCTGTACGCCCGGAGGTACCATGGGACATTCATCCTGAGGGTGGAGGACACCGACCTCACCCGCTCCACCGACGACAACATCCGGATCATCGAGGAAGGCATGGCGTGGGTCGGGCTGGACTGGGACGAGGGGCCGATCCCCGGGGAAGCCGACGCCTACCGCGGCCCCCACGGCCCGTACCGGCAGATGCTGCGCATGGATCTGTACCGGGCCAAGATCCAGGAGCTCCTGGAAGCCGGCAGGGCCTACCGCTGCCGCTGCACCCGGGAGGAGCTCGACGCCCGCCGGAAGGAGGCCGAAGCCACAGGCCAGTCCTTCCTCTACGACGGCCGCTGCCGCGACCGGCACTGGGACGACTCGGTGCCGGCGGCCATCCGGCTGCGGATGCCCGATGCCGGCGAGATCGTCCTGGAGGATCTGGTCAAGGGCCCGGTGGTGGTGCCGGCCGCGAGCCTGGACGACTGGATCATCGCCCGCCAGGACGGCACCCCCACCTACAATTTCTGCGTGGTGGTGGACGACGTGGACATGGAAGTCACCCATGTGGTCCGGGGCGACGACCACGTGGCCAACACCCCCAAGCAGATCGTCCTCTACCAGGCCCTGGGCTACGCGCTGCCGGCCTTCGCCCACGTGCCCATGATCCTGGGCAAGGACAAGCAGAAGCTCAGCAAGCGCCATGGCGCCGCCAGCATCACCGAGTTCCGCGACCTGGGCTACCTGCCCCGGGCGGTGCGGCTGACCCTGGCCAAGCTGGGCTGGACCCCCAAGCTCCACGGCAAGGCCGCCGAGAGCGCCGAGGAGGAGCTGCTCACCGATGCGGAGCTGGTCGAAGTCTTCGATCTGGGCGAGATCCAGAAGGCCGCCGCCGTGTTCGACCTGGACAAGCTCACCTGGGTCAACCAGAAGTTCATCCAGCGCCTGGACTGGACCGAGCTGGAGCCCCACCTGCGCTGGCAGTGGCACCTGCGCGGCCTGGAGGCCGAGTGGCTGGCCCGGCCCGACGACTGGAAGGCCCTGGCCATCGGCTGCAACAAGAACCGCACCACCCTGAAGGACATGGCCGAGACCCTGGCGTTCCTGTTCACCCGGCCCGCGGCCTTCGAGGAAGGGCCCGTGGCCAGGTTCATGACCGATGCGGTCAAGCCGGCGCTCCGAGAGGTTCTGGAACTGGAAGACTACGCCCACGACGCCCTCAAGGCCGGGATCGACGCGATCCTGGCCCGCCACGGTTTCAAGCTCAAGGACCTGGCCCAGGCCCTGCGCGTGGCCTTCACCGGCGGCGTGGTCAGCCCGCCGATCTTCGACACCATGGCCCTCCTGGGCCGCGCGGAAGTCTCCGCCCGGCTCCTTCCCTGGATTTGACATGACCCAAGAAACCCCCGCCCCCGACGTCCGCAGCCTCAACTTCATCGAGGAGATCATGGAGGCGGATCTCGCCGCGGCCAAGCATGACGGCCGGATCGGCACCCGCTTCCCGCCCGAGCCCAACGGCTACCTGCACATCGGCCACGCCAAGTCGATCTGCATCAACTTCGGCCTGGCCAAGAAATATGGCGGAACCACCAACCTGCGCTTCGACGACACCAACCCCGCCAAGGAGGACGTGGAGTACGTCGACTCCATCCGCGAGGACGTGCGCTGGCTGGGATTCGACTGGGCCGAGGAGCACTTCGCCTCCGACTACTTCCAGTTCCTCTACGACTACGCCGAGTACCTGATCCAGCAGGGCAGGGCCTATGTCTGCGACCTGTCCGAGGAGGAGATCAAGGAGTACCGCGGCAACTTCTTCAAGGCCGGGCGCAACAGCCCAGGCCGGGAGCGGAGCCCCGAAGAGAACCTCGACCTGTTCCGGCGCATGCGCGCGGGCGAGTTCGCCGACGGCGCCAAGGTGCTCCGGGCCCGGATCGACATGGAAAGCCCGAACATGAACATGCGCGACCCGCTCATGTACCGGATCAAGCGCGCCCACCACCACAACACCGGCGACGCCTGGCTGATCTACCCGATGTACGACTACGCCCACGGGATCTCGGACGCCATCGAGCGGATCACCCACTCCATCTGCACCCTCGAGTTCGAGGACCACCGGCCGCTCTACGACTGGTTCCTGGCCCAGGACACCGAGGCCCGGTTCTTCCAGCGCCCGCTGCCGCGCCAGATCGAGTTCGCCCGGCTCAACCTCACCTACACGGTCATGAGCAAGCGCCGCCTGCTGGAGCTGGTCCGGGAGGGCATCGTCCGCGGCTGGGACGACCCCCGCATGCCCACCATCTGCGGCCTGCGCCGGCGCGGCTTCACCGCCGCCAGCATCCGGGCCTTCGCCGACAAGGTGGGCGTGGCCAAGCGCGACATGGTGGCCGACGTCGGCCTGCTCGAGCACTGCGTGCGGGAGGACCTGGCCGGCTCGTCGCCCCGGGCCATGGCCGTGCTGCGCCCGCTCAAGGTGGTCATCGAGAACATGGCCGAAGGCGAGGTGCACTGGCTGGACGTGCCCAACCATCCCGAGAACGAGGCCCTGGGCCGGCGCAAGGTCGCCTTCGGCCGGGAGTTCTACGTCGAGCGCGAGGACTTCCAGCTGGAGGCCCCGAAGAAGTGGTTCCGGCTGTGCCCCGGCGCCGAGGTCCGGCTGAAGTATGCCTGCCTGGTGCGCTGCACCGGGGTGGTCCAGGACGCCGCGGGCGACGTGACCGAGCTGCGCTGCACCTGGGATCCCGCCTCGCTGGGCGGCGACGCCCCCGACGGCCGCAAGGTCAAAGGCACCCTGCACTGGGTCTCGGCCGGCCACGCCATCCCCGGGGAAGTGCGGCTCTACGACCGGCTGTTCACCGCCAAGGACCCCATGGATGTGCCCGAAGGGGGCGACTGGCGCGGCTTCCTGAACCCCGCGAGCATGGAGATCCTGGCCGGAGCCCTGCTGGAGCCCTCCCTGGCCGGGGCCGGGCCCGGGGCCTCCTTCCAGTTCGAGCGCCTGGGCTACTTCGTGGCCGACCTGGACAGCCGGCCGGGTGCACCGGTCTTCAACCGCACCGTCGGCCTCAAGGACTCCTGGGCCAAGGTGGAAGGCAAGTAGCCGTTTATTAACAAAGAATTGGGGTATTCTGGGATCGGGCCATGACCGCCTGGGGGGCCATGCAGATCCGAGCCGCTTGCTTTCTGGGACTGATCGGGGTGCTGGGGCTGGCGCCCGGATGCCGGCACCACCCGGGCGGGGCCGCCGCCCCCTGGCTGGCCATGGAGCGCCAGCCGCCCGAGGAAGGGGCCATGGGCGTGCTGTCCGCGGCGGGCTCCGGCCAGCGCGAGTTCACCGTCTACTGGACCAAGGCCCGGCAGGGCGAGACCCTGCCGGGCCTGGAGTTCCTGGCCTGGTTCCGGGGGCCCCGGGCCGAGAAGGTCATGGCGGTCGAATGCCTGAGCCTGTCGATGCCGCTCCTGGCCGGCGAGCCCAGCGAGCACCCGGCCGTCTTCGCCGAGGAGCAGGGCCGGGCCCTGATCTGGGGGGGGCCCTCGGGCTGGGGCTGGGTGGACCTGGCGGCCAGCGGGGCCCGGGTCGACCGCCTGGAGACCCACCTGGAGACCATCCTGGACAATGTCCGCACCTCCGTGCGCCAGCGCACCAGCGCCGAAGGCTGGACCCTGCACAACCGCCTGATGCTGATCCTGGCGGTCCAGCCGGTGCGGGCCGAGCCCCTGGACGGGGCGCCCTTTTCGGGCCGGGGCTTCCCCGACGGCTGCCTGGTGGGCGAGGCGGTCTGGCGGACTCCGGTCGCCGGCGAGTTCGCCCCGGGCCGCAACGCTCCGCCCCACCCCCTCGAGGACCTGGAGGTCCAGCGCCAGCCCGTGAAGATCCGGGAGGTCGTGGCCGAGCCCCTGGAACGGCGCGGCGACTGGCTCCAGGTGGCCTTCCCCGAGGCCGGCGCGCCATCCTACCTGGCCGACGTCTCCGGGGTCGGCGAGATGGCCGAGAACCAGGCCATGCTGGTGAAGTGGGCGACCCAGCCCGCCGGCTGGGTCCGGCTCTACCAGGCCGGGCCGGTGGCCGGCACCCGGATCCGCCTGTGGTCATGGAAGTACTACGGAAGCCACGAATAGGGCCATGGCAGGAGGGATGCCCTTTATTTGGACCCGGATGTCGTTATGCTGGAGGCTACGCCATTCGTTCTTGGGTCCCCCCTGCCAATCTGAATGAGCCAGGCTTCCTTTCGGGGCCTGCCGGAAAGCTGCCTGATGGAACTCATCGCCCATATGCTGCACCTGTCGCCCCAGACCTTCTGGATGCTCGCAAAGGTGATCATCGTATTCGCGGCTCCCTTGACCCTCGCCGCCCTGCTCACCTGGGTCGAGCGCCGGGGCAGCGCCATGATCCAGGACCGGATCGGGCCCAACCGGGCGCTGATCCTGGGGCGCTGGCGGCTGCTCGGGCTGCCCCAGCTGGCCGCCGACGGGATCAAGTTCTTCCTCAAGGAGGACCTGGTCACGGCCGACGCCAACCTGCTGCTGTTCTGGCTGGCGCCGTTCCTGGCCTTCGTGCCGGCCATGCTCGGCTTCGCCGTCATCCCCTTCGGCCGCAGCTTCGTCTCGGGCGGCGCGACCTACCACCTGAGCCTGCTGGACCCGGGCAACGGCATGGGCATGCTCTACCCCCTGGCCATCGGCGCCATGGCGGTCTACGGCATCCTCCTGGCGGCCTGGAGCAGCAACAACAAGTGGTCGATCCTGGGCGGCATGCGGGCCTCCGCGCAGATGGTGAGCTACGAGATCGCCATGAGCCTGTCGGTGCTGGCGGTGTTCCTGCGCACCGGCGGATACGATCCCCACCAGATCATCGCCGCCCAGGCCCACGTCTGGAACGTCTTCCCCCACTTCTTCGGCTTCCTGGTGTTCTTCGTGTGCATGTTCGCCGAGACCAACCGGCTGCCCTTCGACTTCGCCGAGGGCGAGAGCGAGATCGTCGCCGGCTTCCACACCGAATACGGCTCGATGAAGTTCGCCCTCCTGCAGCTGTCCGAGTACGTGCACATGGTCGTGGCCTCGGCCCTGATCGTCACCCTGTTCTTCGGCGGCTGGCAGGTGCCGTTCGTGGCCGATCCTACGGTGGCCCTCTCGATCGCCGCATTTGCGGTCAAGCTGGTGTTCTTCTGCTGGGTCTTCATCTGGGTGCGCTGGACCCTGCCCCGTTTCCGCTTCGATCAGCTGATGTTCCTGGGCTGGAAGGTGATGCTGCCTTTGAGCCTGGCCAACCTGCTGTTCTGGGCCTTCATCATGCATTGGCGGGGTTGAGCCATGGCCGTCATCGTCAAGAACGTCGAGCTGACCTGGGTTGACCGGACCTACGTGGTCCCCGTCGCCAAGGGCATGATCATCACCATCAAGCACTTCCTCAAGCAGCTGTTCACGCGGTCGCGGAACCGCTTCACCGTCCAGTACCCGGACTGGAAGCGCGAGCCGGCCCCCGGCTACCGCGGCCTGCACGAGCTCAAGCGGTTCGAGAGCGGCGCGATCAAGTGCGTGGCCTGCTTCATGTGCGCCGAGGCCTGCCCGGCCCGGTGCATCACCATCGAGGCCGACGAGTTCGGCGACCTCAACAAGACCCAGGGGTTCGAGGAGAAGCGGCCCAGGGTGTTCAAGATCGACATGCTCCGCTGCATATTCTGCGGCATGTGCGAGGAGGCCTGCCCCAAGGACGCCATCTGGCTGCGCAACGACTACGAGCAGGCCTCGTACGACCGCCTTTCCATGCAGTTCGGGAAATGGGACCTGATGAACACCTACGCGGACCGTGACGGAAAGCCCCGGATCGAAGAGGATCCGACCCCCACCGTCCCCCGTCCCCCCGTCCTCCTGTAGGATCCGCCCATGTTCCTGATCTTCGCCCTCATCACCCTGTTCGGCGCGCTGGCCCTGAACTTCCAGAGGAACCTCGTGGTGGCCGGGCTCTGCCTGGTCCTGACCTTCCTGGGCGTGTCCGGCCTGTTCCTCCTGCTCGGCAACCCGGTGGCCGCGGCCCTGCAGGTGATCGTCTACTCCGGCGCCATCGTGGTCCTGGTGCTGTTCGTGATCATGCTGCTCAACGCCCACGAGGAGGAGCGGCCCGCCTTCGCCCATCCGATCCAGCGCTGGGGCTCGATCCTGGTGGCCCTGGTCCTGGCCGCGGGCGCGATCCGGGTGGCCCTGGCCTCGAAATTCCTGGCGACGGCCTCCAGCCCGGCCCTCGCCGGTCCCATGAACCTGGAGCGGGTCGGGATCGAACTGTTCAACAACCACCTCGTCGCCTTCGAGGCCGTGGGCCTGCTGCTGCTGGCCGCCATGGTCGGGGCGGTGGCGCTGGTGAAGCGGGACCTGTGACGGAGCCGGCCATGAATTCCCTCGCGCAACTCCTGCAAGGCAGCCTCCAGGGCTACATCCTGGTGGCCCTCCTGCTGTTCGTCATCGGCCTGGCCACGGTCCTGACCCGGCGCTCGGTGCTGGTCCAGTTCATGGGCGTCGAGCTGATGCTGAACGCGGCCAACGTGGCCCTGCTGGCCTTCGCCCGGCACTGGGGCGGCGACGTCCAGGCCACCGTGTTCTACCTGTTCATCATCGCGGTGGCCGCCTGCGAGGCCGCCGTCGGCCTCGCCCTGGTGGTGGGCCTGTTCCGGCACCGCCAGACCACCGATTCCGACCGCGCCGACGCGCTCAAGCTGTGAGGGCCTGATGCAAAAGATCGCCTGGCTCATTCCGATCCTGCCCCTGGCGGGCTCCGCCTTCCACGGCCTCCTGGGCCGGCGGGCGGGCAAGGCGGCCGTGACCGCCGTCGCCCTGGGCACCGTGTTCGCCTCCCTGGCCCTCTCGGCCGCCCTGTTCCTGGCCGCCAAGGCCGCCCCGGAGCACCGCCTGGACTACGCCTACTTCAATTGGATGGCCGTGGGCGGCCTGCAGGTGCCGTTCGGCCTGGTGTTCGACCCGCTCAGCTCGATCATGGCCCTGGTGGTCTCGGGCATCGGCGCCCTCATCCACCTCTACTCGGTCGGCTACATGTGGGAGGAGGAGGGCTACGCCCGCTATTTCTGCTACCTGAACCTGTTCGTGTTCTTCATGCTGACCCTGGTGCTGGGCTCCTCCCTGCCGCTCCTGTTCGTGGGCTGGGAAGGGGTCGGCCTCTGCAGCTACCTGCTGATCGGCTACTACTTCGAGACCGAGATCGCCTCGGCGGCCGGGCTCAAGGCCTTCCTGTTCAACCGCGTGGGCGACCTCGGCATGACCATGGGCATGCTGGCCCTGTTCGCCCTGTTCGGCACCCTGACCGTCAGCGAGATCCTGCTGAAGGCCGGGACCCTGGCCCCCGAGGCCTGCTGGGGCGTGCTCACCTTCGCGACCCTGATGATGTTCGTGGGCGCCACCGGCAAGAGCGCCCAGATCCCCCTCTACCTCTGGCTGCCGGACGCCATGGCCGGCCCGACCCCGGTCAGCGCCCTGATCCACGCCGCCACCATGGTCACCTCCGGCATCTACCTGATCTGCCGGCTGGCGCCGCTCTACGTCCTGACCCCCACCACCCTGACCGTGGTGGCCTGGACCGGCGGCCTCACGGCCCTGTTCGCGGCCACCATCGGCCTGTTCCAGCGCGACATCAAGAAGGTCCTGGCCTACTCCACGGTCTCCCAGCTGGGCTACATGTTCCTGGGCCTGGGCGCGGCCGGCTTCGCGGCGGGCTTCTTCCACGTGTTCACCCACGCCTGGTTCAAGGCCCTGCTCTTCCTCGGCGCAGGCTCGGTGATCCACGGCCTGCACCACCAGCAGGACCTGTTCAAGATGGGCGGGCTCAAGGCCAAGATGCCCATCACCTTCTGGACCATGGCCATCGCCACGCTCTGCATCATGGGCTTCCCGGGCACCTCGGGCTTCTTCAGCAAGGATGAGATCCTCTACCTGGCCTTCCTCAAGAGCCCATATCTCTGGGCCATCGGCGTGCTGGGCGCGGCCTGCACCGCCTTCTACATGTGGCGGCTGATGGGCCTGGCCTTCTGGGGCGAGCCCCGCGACCACCACGCCTACGACCACGCCCACGAAAGCCCCTGGACCATGACCCTGCCCCTGGCCCTGCTGGCCGTGGGCGCGCTCCTGGCCGGCCTGCTGGGCCTGCCGAAGATCTGGGGCGGCAGCTTCGCCATCGAGGGCTGGCTGGAGCCGGCGTTGACCTATGGCCGGCCCGAACTGATTGAAACCGCCGAGCACGGTTCCCACGCCCTGGCCTGGGGCCTGATGGCGGTGAGCACCGTGGTGGCCCTGGGAAGCGGCCTCGCCGGGTTCCTCATCTACCGCAAGGGCACCGCCCCCGAGGAGGCCTTCGCCGGCAGGCACCCGGTCCTCTACCGGGTGCTCTCCAACAAGTACTACGTGGACGAGGGCGTCGAGGCGGGGATCCTGGGGCCGGCCCGGTGGCTGGGCAACTTCGCCTGGAAGTTCTTCGACGTGATCATCATCGACGGCATCGGCGTGAACCTGCCGGGGGCCCTCACCCGCATCGCGGGGGACTTCACCGCCCGCATCCAGACCGGCCGGGTGCGCAACTACGCTCTGGGCATGGCCCTCGGGACCGTGCTCCTGCTCTGGATCTTCTTGAAGTAGGACGCCCCGTGATCACGCCCTGGATCAACACCCACATCCTCACCTTCATCGTCTTCGCGCCCCTGGCGTGGGGCGCCCTGCTGCTGTTCTTCCCCGAGCGCCAGGGCCACCTGGTCAAGCTGATGGCGCTCCTGGGCGCCACCGGGATCCTGGCGGTCGGCGCCGGCCAGCTGCTGCGGGTGAGCCCCGACGCCCTGGGCACGATCGTCTTCGAGCGCTTCTACTGGTTCAGCGCCGTGGGCATCCCGGTGGAGTACCACCTGGCGGCGGACGGCCTCAACCTCTGGCTGGTGCTGCTCACCCTGTTCCTGGTGCCGCTCACCCTGCTGGGGACCTGGAACAGCCTGTCCAGCCGCTCGGGCAACGCCTTCGCCCTGATCCTGCTGCTGGAGTCGGGCATGCTCGGGGCGCTCGTGGCCCAGGACCTGCTGCTGTTCTACCTGTTCTGGGAGGCCATGCTTTTGCCGATGTACTTCCTGATCGGGGTATGGGGCGGCTCCGAGCGCCGCTACGCGGCCACCAAGTTCATGCTGTTCACCCTCTCGGGCTCCCTGCTGTGGCTGGTGGCGCTGCTCTATACCGCCGGCAAGGCCGCCAGCTTCGCCCCGGGGGTCATGGCCCAGGCCGTCGCCGCGCTGCCCGTGTCCGGCCAGCGCCTGCTGTTCGGCGCCTTCGCCCTGGCCTTCGCCATCAAGGTGCCCCTGTTCCCCCTGCACACCTGGCTGCCGGACGCCCACACCGAGGCGCCCACCGCCGGCTCGGTGATCCTGGCCGGCGTGCTCCTGAAGCTGGGGTCCTACGGATTCCTGCGCTTCGCCCTGCCGATCTTCCCGGGCGCCGGCCTGCACTTCTCCGGCATCCTTGCCGGGCTGTCCCTGGTCGCCATCATCTACGGGGCCCTGGTGGCCATGGTGCAGACCGACATCAAGAAGCTGGTGGCCTACTCCTCGGTGAGCCACATGGGTTTCGTGATGCTCGGGATCGCCTCCATGACCCTGGTCGGCACCCAGGGCTCCATGCTGCAGATGCTCAACCACGGCGTCTCCACGGGCGCCCTGTTCCTCCTGGTGGGCATGCTCTATGACCGGGCCCACACCCGGCGGATCGCCGACTTCGGCGGGGTCGCCACGAAGATGCCGGTGTTCACGGCCTTCTTCCTGGTCGTCACGCTCAGCAGCATCGGCCTGCCGCTCACCAACGGCTTCGTCGGGGAGTTCCTGATCCTCAACGGCACCTTCATCTCCGGCTTCGGCTGGGGACGGGCGGTGGCCTGCGGGGCCACCCTGGGCGTCCTGCTCAGCGCCGCCTACATGCTGTGGATGGTCAAGCGGGTCTTCTGGGGCCCGGCCAATCCGGATCCCGAGAGCGGCACCGCGCACCTGCACGCCGACCTGAGCCTGCGCGAGGTCGTCGTCCTGCTGCCCCTGGTGGTGCTCATCTTCTGGATGGGGATCCATCCCCAGACCTTCCTCGTCCAGTCCGAAGGGCAGGTGGGCCGGGCCCTGGTCCAGGCCCAGGCGCCCGCGCCGCATATCGGCTCCCTTTCCGCCGAGGTGAAGCGATGACCCTCTCCGCGGCGGAGTTCTCCGCCATCCTGCCGCTCCTGATCCCCGCCCTGGGGGCCTGCCTGCTGCCCCTGGCCGCCCTGGACAAGGACCAGTCCACGGTCAAGTGGATCCGGGCCGCCATGTTCTTCATCGCCCTGTTCGCGCTGGGCGGCGGCTTCTTCTACCTCACCACCCTCTGGGCCACCGGCGCCCAGCCCAGCTGCGGGGCCCTGCACATGGACCGGCTGGCCCAGTTCGCCGGGATCTTCGTCATGATCGCCGCGGCCCTGGCCGTGCTGCAGCTCTGGGACCACCTGCACCAGGAGGGCTGGGTGAAGGGCGAGACCCTCGCCCTGCTGCTGTTCTCCGCGGTCGGGATGATCCTGTTCACCGCCACGAGCAACCTGATCCTGCTGTTCCTGGGCCTGGAGCTGCTGTCGGTGCCCCTCTACGCCCTCACCGCCTCGGTGCGGATGCGCGCCAAGGCCATGGAAGCGGGCATGAAGTACTTCCTCACCGGGGCGGTGGCGGCCTCCTGCTTCCTCATGGGCTCGGTCCTCCTCTATGGCGTCACCGGCACCCTCGACCTGGGCGCCATCGGCCTCAAGCTGGCTTCCGGGGGCGCCGACCCCCTGGCCCTGGTGGGCGCGGCCCTGCTCCTGGCCGGGTTCCTGTTCAAGATCAGCGCGGTCCCGTTCCACCAGTGGACGCCCGACGTCTACGAGGGCGCCCCGCATCCCATCTCCGGGTTCATGTCCGTGGCCACCAAGGGCGTGGCGGTCATCGCCCTGGTCCGGGTGCTGGCGGCCGGCCTGCCCTTCCTGGGCTCGCGCTTCCAGGGCGCCATGGCGGTGGTGGCCATCCTCACCCTGGTGCTGGGCAACCTGGCCGCCCTGGCCCAGTCCAACATCAAGCGGATGCTGGCCTACTCCAGCATCAGCCACGCCGGCTACATCCTCCTGGGCCTGGTGGCGGGCACCCCTGCCGCCTACTCGGCCGTCCTGTTCTACCTGGTGGCCTACCTGTTCATGAACATGGGCGCCTTCGGCCTTCTTACGGCCATGGGGCTGGTGGGCGACCAGACCACCTTCGAACAGGTCCGGGGCCAGGGCTGGAAGCGGCCCGATCTGGCCATCGCGGCCTGCCTGTGCCTGTTCAGCCTGGCCGGGATCCCGCCGCTCGCAGGGTTTTATGGCAAGTATATGATTTTCAAGGAGCTGATCCTCCAGGGGCACATCTCCATGGCGGTGGTGGGCGTCCTGGCCAGCCTGGTCTCGGTCTATTACTACCTGCGCCTGCCGGTGGCCCTGTTCCTGGAAAAGGCCACCGAGAAGGCCGAGCGGGAAGCCGCGGAACGCCCGTCCTTCAAGGCGCCCCTGGCGGCGGCCTCGGTCCTGGCCTGCGCGGCCGTGGTGGTGGCCCTGGGCCTGTTCCCGGGCACGGTCTACCGGTCCCTGGCCGTCAAGGCGGTCCAGGATGCCTTCCACCTGGTGCGCTGAATCAGGTTTCGATCACAATACCGGCAGCCCGGTTCAACCTTTTTGCCCTTTCATGCCTCACATGGCAAGGTAGAAGGTGTGTAACCCATGATGACGAGGTCGGCATGAAGCGAAATGTGTGGATCGGCACGGCTGTGGCCGTGGTTCTGGTCGGGGGCGGCGCCGCCTTCTTCCTCCGCAACGGCAAGGAAGAGATCAAGTGGCGCACGGCGAAGGTCGACAAGGGCAAGATCGTCGCCCGGATCAGCGCCACCGGCACCCTGAACGCCCTGATCCAGGTGCCGGTGGGCACCCAGGTGTCGGGCGTGGTGACCCACCTGTACGCCGACTACAACAGCCTGGTCAAGAAGGGCCAGGTGCTGGGCACCATCGACGAGACCCCCTGGCTCGCCGAACTGAGGGATTCCCAGGCGGCCCTGCAGCGGGCCAAGGACACGCTGACCTTCGCCCAGGGCGATTTCAAGCGCAATCAGCGGCTGTTCGACGAGAAGCTGCTGGATGTGGCGGACCTGGAGACCAAGCGCCTGGCCCTGCGCACTGCCGAAGGCAATGTGGCCTCCGCCGCCGCCCAGCTGGACCGGGCCAAGCTCAACCTCAGCTATTGCACCCTGCGGGCGCCGGTGGACGGCGTGGTGGTGGCGCGGCTGGTGGACGTCGGCCAGACCGTGGCGGCCAGCTTCAGCACTCCCAACATGTTCACCATCACCAAGGACCTGGCCAAGATGAAGGTCCAGGCGGCCATCGACGAGGCCGACATCGGCCAGGTCCGGGTCGGCCAGAAGGCCTTCTTCACGGTCGACAGCTACCCGGACAAGCAGTTCCGGGGGCTGGTCAGCGAAGTCCAGCTCAACCCGATCATCACCCAGAACGTGGTCACCTATAACGTCGTGATGGAAGTGGACAACGAGGCCCGCTACACCCTGGCCGAGGGGCCGCAGGCCAAGGGCCAGGTCAAGGTCCGGATGGCCCAGGGGCAGGGTGTCCAGGGTCCCTCCGGCGCCCCGGATGGGCATGGAGATCCCGCCCACCGGGGCGGGGGCCGCGAGGGCCGTGGCGGAAGGCCCAGGGAAGCGACGCCCACGGCCACGATCCCCGACCTGGAGATGACCACGGCCCGCTACATCCCCCCCGGATCCCCGATCTACAAGGGCAACCTGGCGTTGTTCCCGGGCATGACCGCCAACTGCACGGTCATAACCACCGAGAAGGACAACGTGCTGCGGGTGCCCAGCGCCGCGCTGCGTTTCAATCCGTCGATCTTCACCAAGGATGCGGAGGCCAAGCCGGCCCAGGGCCCCGGTGGCGGCGCCCGCCCCTCGGGTGGTGCGGGCGGCGTCGGCAAGGGCCTGGTGGCCAAGCGTGACGACCGGATCTGGACCCTCCTGGCCGGCAAACCCAAGGCCATTCCCGTCAAGGTGGGCGTGAGCGACGGCATGTTCACCGAAGTCTCCGGAGAGGGACTCAATGAAGGCCTGGTCATCCTGACCGGCGTCGACGATGCCAAGAAGCTGAACACCAGCGCCGCCCCCCTCGGCGGTCCTGGCGGGCCCGGCGGGATGCGCCGCTGATGCGGCGCGCCCTCACAGCCAGGGAGGTCCGACCATGAACTTTTTCGTCTTCATCAAATTGGCCCTTTTCGCCATCACCCGGAACAAGACCCGGGCCTTCCTGACCATGCTCGGGATCATCATCGGGGTGGGCGCGGTGATCGCCATGATCGGCATCGGCGAGGGCTCCAAGAAGGCCTCGATCGACATCATCCAGAACATGGGCTCGAACATGCTGACCATCTTCAATGGCGGTGGCGGCTCCAACTCGCGCATGGGCCCCCTGGGGTTCGGCTCGGTGATGGTGCTGCAGGAGGACGATGCCGCCATGATCGAGCGGGATCTCAAGGATTCCTCGGTGGTCGCCGCCACCCCGCAGGTCCGCTCCGGTCGCACCGTGGCCTACCAGAACAACAACGCGGTCACCAGCATCCAGGGTTCGGGCGTGCCGTTCCTGCAGATCCGGGGCTGGGAGGTGGCCCAGGGCCGCTTCTTCACCGACCAGGAGGTCAAGGGGCAAGCCAAAGTCTGCGTCCTGGGCACCACGGTCCGGGATGAGCTGTTCCCGGACGGCGAAGATCCGGTCGGCAAGACCGTCCGGGTCGCGGCCCTGCCGTTCGAAGTGGTCGGCGTGCTGGAATCCAAGGGGGCCGGCATGATGGGCGATCAGGACGACGTGCTGGTCGCCCCCTATACGACCGTCATGCGAAAGGTCATGGGCATCGACCACATCCAGAACATCCTGGTAAGCGCCCAGGACAACAAGTCCAATCTGGCCGAGGTCGAGATCACCGCCCTCCTGCGCCAGCGCCTGCGCCTGACCCCCAAGGACGACAGTCCCTTCATGGTGCGCAAGCAGGACGACTGGGTGAAGATGCAGGATCAGCAGGCGACCGTGCTCACCACCTTCCTCGCCCTGGCGGCCAGCATCTCCCTGATCGTGGGCGGCATCGGCATTTCCAACATCATGCTGGTGAGCGTCACCGAGCGCACCCGGGAGATCGGCATCCGCCGGGCCCTGGGCGCCACCCGCAACAGCGTCCTGCTGCAGTTCCTCACCGAGGCCGTGGTGCTGAGCTGCATGGGCGGCCTGGTGGGAGTGGGCATCGCCTACCTGACCATCTGGATCCTGAAGTCCTTCACCGCCCTGCCGGCCATCGCCGAGCCCTGGGCGGTGGCCCTGGGCCTGGGCTTCTCCGGCGTGGTCGGGATCGTCGCGGGCTTCCTGCCGGCCCTGAAGGCCGCCAACCTCGACGTCATCGACGCCCTGCGGTACGAGTAGCGTGGCCGGCCACGACCCCTACCATGCCTTGAGGTTCAAGGAATACCGGTGGTACCTGGGCGCCGCCATGGCGCTGACCGTGGGCACCCAGATCCAGACCCTGGTGATCGGCTGGCAGGTCTACCGGCTCACCCATGATCCGCTCTCCCTCGGCCTGATCGGCCTGGCCGAGGCGGTGCCGTTCCTGGGCCTGTCGCTGCTGGGTGGCTGGGCCGCCGACCGGCAGGACCGGCGGCGCCTGTCCCTGGCCGGGCAGGCCGCGCTGCTGGCGGGCGCGCTGCTCCTGCTCGCCCTGGCCCGGACCGGCCCGCCCCGGGCGGCCTGGCCGTTCTACGCCATCCAGGGCCTGGCCGGGCTGGGCCGGGCCTTCTACCGTCCGGCCTTCCAGGCCCTGGGCACCGAGCTGGTGCCGCGCGAGGCCTACCAGAACGCCGCCACCTGGCGCAGCTCCTCCTTCCAGATGGCGCTGGTGACCGGCCCGGCCCTGGGCGGCCTGCTGTTCGGCTTCGGCAGCGCCTTCATCGCCTACCTGGCCGAGGCCCTGCTCATGGCCTTCGGCATTCTGGCCGTGCTGCGCGTGGCGCCGCGCCCGCGGGTGCCGTCCCTGACGCCCATCCTGGAGAGCCTGGGCCAGGGCATCGCCTTCGTGTTCGGGCATCGGCTGGTGCTGAGCGCCCTGTCCCTGGACCTGTTCGCGGTCCTGTTCGGCGGGGCGGTGGCCCTGCTGCCGGTGTTCGCCGCCGATATCCTGCGGGTGGGCCCCCAGGGCCTGGGCCTGCTCCGGGCCGCGCCGGCGGTGGGTTCGGTGGCCATGGGCTTCTGGCTGGCCCACCACCCGCCGCACCGGCGCGCGGGCGTGATCCTGCTGGCCTGCGTGGCCGGGTTCGGCCTGTGCTGGATCGGCTTCGCCCTGTCCAGCCTGTTCTGGGTATCCATGCTCCTCCTGGCCGCCAGCGGGGCCACGGACAGCGTGAGCATGGTCCTGCGCGGGACCCTGGTGCAGACCCGGACGCCCCCGGAGATGATGGGCCGGGTCCAGGCGGTGAACGGCTTCTTCATCGGCTCCAGCAACGAACTGGGCGGCTTCGAATCCGGCCTGGCGGCCCGGCTGCTGGGCGTGGTCCCTTCCGTGGTGTTCGGCGGCCTGGTGACGCTGGGTGTCGTTGGTCTGGCCGGCTGGAAAGTGCCGGAACTGCGACGGCTGAAGCAGATCACGGGCTGACGTGTCCGTTCCCGGCGCCCAAATCGGATTGTCTTCTTCTTTTTTCCTTCTCGGCGATCCGCGGCTGACCCGGCACCTCGGCGATAAGCAGTTTCCAGGTTGCTGGAATCCGCTTAGTCAATGCGTACCAACAACCTGGAAACTGCCTATCGCCGAGGCGCCGAGGTGGCCGAGGATCGCCGAGGAGGAAAAAGGAATTTAGGCGAGCACCGCCAGGGCCGCATCGTAGTTTGGTTCAGTGGCGGTTTCCGCGACCAGCTGGGTGTAGACGACCTTGCCGGTCTCGTTGATCACGACGACCGAGCGAGCCAAGAGGCCGCGCAGGGGCCCGTCGATCACGGTGACGCCATAGGCCTGGCCGAATTCCACATTCCGGAAGGCGGACGCGGGCACGACGTTATCCAGGCCCTCGGCGGCGCAGAACCGGCCGGCGGCGAACGGCAGGTCCTGGGAGACGCACAGCACCACGGTGTTGGCGGCCTGGGAGGCGCGGGCGTTGAAGGTCCGCACCGAGGTGGCGCAGGTGGGGGTGTCGATGCTGGGGAAGATGTTCAGTACGAGCCGCTGGCCCTTGTAGTCGCCCAGGGAGATCTCGGACAGGTCCTTGCGGGTGAGGGTGAAGGAAGGGGCGGCCGTGCCGACGGCCGGCAGTTCGCCGGAAGTGTGGATGGGGTTCCCTCGGAGGGTGATCTGGGCCATGGCGTCTCCTCGCGGGCTTTGAAAGCCCATGGGCCATTATCACTCCTTTTTAACATCCCGGGTCAACGGCTTGCGGCGGATGCCCTAAACTAGGACCTGGAGGTCCTATGAAGCTGCTTCGGATCAATCACCTTGGCATCGCCGCGCCGACCCTGGACGAGGCCGCCGGACGCATGATCAAGCTGTTCGGGATGGACGCGGACCATGTGGAGGAGGTCCCCGAGCAGCGGGTCCGCACGGCTTTCTTCCCGGTCGGCCCAAGCACTCTGGAGTACCTGGAATCCACCGATCCGGAGGGGCCGGTGGGCAAATTCCTGGAGAAGAAGGGCCCCGGCATCCACCATGTGGCCTTCGAAGTGGACGACGTCGATGCCGCGGTCCAGGAGCTCCTGGCCAAGGGCGTGCGGATGATCGACCAGACCCCCCGCGACGGTGCCCACGGCTGCCGGATCGCCTTCATCCACCCGGCCGAGACCGGCGGCGTGCTGATGGAGCTCTGCCAGTCGCCGCGATAAGGCTACTTCCCGGACGTCCCCGGCGCGTTCTGGAGGAAATTGAAGACCCACCAGAACAGCTGCCCGGCCACCAGGATCCCCACGAACCACTTGACCAGCGTCAGGGGCGAAAGGCCCTCGCCGTCGCCGCGCGATTTCCGGTCCGGGTTCTGCGCCTGGGACGGCCGGGAGCCGGCGGGGGCCTCGGTCTCCAGTTCGATCTTGACGGCGCTGGGCTGGGTGTAGGAGGGCATCGGCAGGGAGGGGGTGCTGCGCACGCCGGGGCCCGGGCCGCCGGTGCCCCGGCCGCTTGAGGCCACGCCGGGCAGAGGCTCACTGGTCGTCTGTATGCCCGGCCGCAATCGGCGCAGCGGCACGATGTCGCCGGCATGGTCGTCGTGGCGGAACAGCTCGTTGACCCGGACCCGGGAGTTGGGGTCCAGGGGATAGGCGTCGACCAGGGGCAGGAGGAAATCCATGAGGGTGGCCGGACGCTCCTCGGGGTCCTGGGCCATGGCCGACCGGAACACCTTGGAGATGTCGCCGGACATCCCCGGTGGGAACACCGGCGGTTCGGTGAGGATGTGGGTGATGACCGCGGCCACGTTGCTGCCGGGGTGCGGCAGCTGGCCGGTGAGCAGCTCGAAGGCGCTGACGGCGAAGGCATAGCGGTCCGAGGAGGGGGTCGGATCGCCGCCCCTCAGCAGTTCGGGAGCGCTGTAGGCGGGCGATCCCAGGAACTCCCCGGCGTTGGTCAGGCGCGGGGCCATGGTCTTGGCGATGCCGAAATCCATCAGCTTGACCCGGCCGTCCTCGGCCACCAGGATGTTGTCGGGCTTGACGTCCCGGTGGACGATGGCGTGGCGGTGGGCGGCCCGCAGGGCGCGCATGGCCTGGATCAGGATCCCGAACCGGGTCTCCAGCTCCAGGGAATTGTCGCGGATGAACTTGCCCAGGGAATTGCCCTCGACGTATTCCATGGCGATGAAGGGGCCCAGCCTGGGCTCCTCGCCCACGTCGTAGACGGTGACGATGTTCGGGTGGTTCAGCTGGGCGGAGATCTCCGCCTCCCGCTTGAACCGCTCCAGGGCCGCGTCCCGCTCCTCCCCGCTGGCGCGCACCACCTTGATCGCCAGCCGGCGCTTGAGCAGGGGGTCCTCGGCCAGGTAGACCACCCCCATGGCGCCCTGCCCTATGGTCCGCTTGACGTCGTAACGGCCTATATTTTTGGGAATTTCCGCCATTTCCTTGAATCCTGGATTCCATCATACCGGCAGTCGCGTTTCCAGGGCCCGAATTGCCAGCCCGGGCAGGGAAGGGGGAGGAATTTTCCCCGGGTCATGGCACTATTTTCCGTGGCGGCCGTTCCGGATGGATCCCTCCGCCCGGGTGGACAATCTTAAGAGTTGAGGAAAGCCATGGCCGCACTGATCGAAGCGATCTCCGTCAAGCGCAAGATGTTCTTCGAATTCGAGGACACCCCCTTCCATTGCCTGGACGTGGAGATCTCCACCCCCACCGCCCGCGGCGGCCAGACCCTGGTCCGCCTGAAGATGCGCAATCTCCTGACCCGGGCCGTGTTCGACAAGACCTTCAAGGCCAGCGACAAGTTCAAGGAGCCCGATCTCCAGATGGTCCAGGCCTCCTACCTCTATTCCGACGGCGACGGCTCCCACTTCATGGACCAGGAATCGTTCGAGACCCTGACCCTCAACGAGGACATGGTCGGCGACGCCCTGGACTTCCTGATCGAGGGCGTGATCATCCAGATCCAGAAGTACAACGGCAACCCCATCGGCCTGGTGGTGCCGACCCACGTCGAGCTGGCCGTCACCTACACCGAGCCCGGCGCACGCGGCGACACGGCCAGCGGCAATGTCACCAAGCCCGCCAAGTTGGAGACCGGCATCGAGATCCGCGTGCCCCTGTTCATCAAGGAAGGCGAGAAGGTCAAGGTCTCCACGGAGACCCGGGAGTTCGCGGGGCGGGCCTGATGGTCCGGAAGTACCGCCTGGGGCAGAGCCGGGACGCCAGCGACCTGGACAGCCCGGACGCCTACGCGCGGGAGGGCAAGGCCCAGAGCAAGCGCCGCCAGCAGTCCGCGGAACGGCTCTCCACCGAGGCCGAGTCCCACGATTCCGAGACCATGCTGCTGCTGCCCGACCCCACCCCCTGGGCGCACCTGGAAGCGGCCACCCTGGTCTGCCGGCACAGCCAGATCGTCGACCTGGAACTGGCCGACCGTTCCCCCCTGCGCGCAACCCTGGCCGGCAAGCTCAAGGGGGTCAAGCTCGTGGTGGGCGATCGGGTGCGGTTCTCCGCCGTGCCCCTGGAACCCGAGGATCCCGGCCTGCCCCAGGCCCAGGTGGTCGCGATCCTGCCCCGCAAGACCCTGCTCAAGCGCGGCGGCATCGACGACCGGGAGCCCTGGCAGCTGATCTGCGCCAACGCCGACGAGCTGTGGGTCTGCGCGGCGGTGGTGGACCCGCCGCTGCGCCCGGGCCTGCTGGAACGCGCCCAGACCCTGGCCCTGGCCGCCGGCATGGGCTTCCGGATCATCGTCACCAAGCGCGACCGGGCCACGGTGAAAGACACCCTCCCGGAACTGGACCCCCTGCGCGCCCAGGACGTGCCGATCCTGGAGACCAGCACGGTGACCGGCCAGGGCCTGGCCGAGATGGCCGAACTGCTCAAGGGCCGCTCCGTCGCCCTCGTGGGCCACAGCGGCGTCGGCAAGAGCACCCTGATCAACGCCCTTGTGCCCGGCCTCAACCAGAAGATCGGCGACATCAGCCGCTACGGCACCGGCCGGCAGACCACCACCAGCGCCCGCTGGCTGCCCTGCGCCGGCGGCGGCACCCTCATCGACACCCCCGGCATCCGCACCTTGAGCGTCCGCGGCTTCCCCCGCACCCTGCTGGCGACCGTGTTCCCGGAGTTCCCGAGCGACTGGCTGGAGGATCCCATGGGCCTGGATCCGGAGGACGAGGCGCTGGGCCTCGAGTATCCCGAGCGCCTATCCAGCCTGCAGCGGCTGTGGCTGGAGATGGAAGAACGGAACCCGAACCAGAACGTTCACCGGTAGCGTACTGGGCATCCATACCTTCGGAATGGTCCAAATTACCTGGATTCATCCATTTCATCCTGTCCATCGCTGGCCCTGCTGAAACGGGGATGAACACCAATACGGTTAGTACAAGGTCTTTGCTTTTCTCGGCGAACCTCGGCTACCTCCGCGTCCTCGGGTACGCCAGGTCAAGCCTGGTCAACCTTACTAACTGAAAGGAGTTAGTCCTGTTAATTGCTCGTTCAACAGGTAGCCAACTTGGCGTGCGTCGGGGTGACCCGGGGTGCGGAGTCCAATGCGGCGAACGGAACGTGTCAACGACTTTGAGACAAAAGGCGGCCTGAGTTCAGGCTCCGAC